>Ga0316231_1002714_pt1 | contig 16460 bp, 14 predicted proteins | sample TBH18027metaG_FD_206002 | JGI IMG/M metagenome (GOLD analysis project Ga0316231, IMG submission 206002) | Freshwater microbial communities from Trout Bog Lake, Wisconsin, USA - TBH18027 | ecosystem: Environmental > Aquatic > Freshwater > Lake > Hypolimnion/Profundal zone | place: USA: Wisconsin...
GCACGGACCTTGCTGTGGCACTGGCAATTGTGAATACCCTCCTCTCCAGCAACACCTACAATACGGAGTTTCTGAAGAAGTACTCGGATGCGCTGGCGCTGGTTGATGAGAAAACCAAGATAGCCGTCAAAGGAACAGATGGATCGTTTTATGCATGGAGCACTAGTCGCAAGCGTGCCGAGCCCATCGACACCTGTGATGCTCCTGCCCTTGATGGTGGCAGCTATACCTTCACGCTCGATGGCAAGGAGATTACCGCGAAGCCGGTGCTCCAATTACTGCGCGAAGGAACCGTACAATTCACGCCGAAGTGGGCAAGTTCCATCAGCGGCGTTCCAGCCGAGGCTATTCGCCGAATTACGATGGAGTTCGCAGCTGCGGCGCCTTTCGCCATGGTGCCTTCGAACAAGCGTGATGCAGCGGGTCCGAACTATGCGAATAGCTGGAGACTCCGCCACGCGATCAGCGTCATTAACACCTTGGTTGGATCCATTGATCACGAAGGCGGCATCCTGCTTCAGCACGACGTGACAATCCCCTGGCTCGAGGATGTTGGCGGACCGTCGCCTGCGATTCCTTACCCTGAACTGCCTTCGAAGCCCGCCGACTTTAGAACGGAATTTCCGGTGACGGATGACATCTATCGCCACAAGGATTTCTCGGCTCCAGGTCATTACGGGATGGTGGGATTTGGACTGTACAAAACGGAAAGAGCAAAGGTAATTTTCTTTGTTAATCCGCATAGAGGAGTGTTCGCGGCAATTCAGCCGCAGATGGTCGAGAAGGGTCTGGAAAACAAAGACCTGGTTGTCGACTGGAACATGTACCTGGATGATCTGGGCTACTGGTGTGACTATGTGCTTCCGGCGTCGCATCAGTATGAGGATCCGAAACTGGACGTCCGTTCCTACTTCCCCAAGCATGCATGTCTTGTTGGGGGCGCCCCGGTGCAGAAGTCGGTTGGAGATGTGATGGGCTGGGGAACGATTGCAGTAAAAATCGGTCTCGCCATGGCCCCTCAGTACTGGACCACGGATGGAAGCTCAGATCCTAAGAAGCTCTTCCCATCGAATCTTGGAGACGTCGCCGTCCAACGCGTAGGTGCAGGCGCGAATGTCAAGGAGTTCATGGATAAGGGAGCTTTCTGGATTGACAACCGTCCATACGAAAACTACAAACAGATCAGACAGTGTGGGTATGGCAGACCGAATGGGCGCGTCAGGATGTTCATTGATGAGTTCAGTCGGGTTGGGCACGATGCTCTCCCGAACTGGCATGAAAGGTGGCAGGCTCCTAACGATGCTTACAAGTTCTCGATGCTTGTTACCAGGGCTCCCTGGTACATGCAGGCCGATCCAAACTTCATCAACAATCCAATTCTGAAACACGTGACCAACAGGAACTTCATGGATTGCGTATGGATGAGCCCGCACGCAGCAGAAAAGCTCGGCCTTAAAGAGGGCGAGCAGATCGTGCTCGAGAGCAATCCAAAGTACATGAAGGACTTGCCGCGGCCGGTCAAAGCAAAGCTACATCTTTCAACCCGCGTTACAAGAGACGACTGTGTGTTGCTGTACCACGGTATCGGTCACCGGGCTAAAAACCTGACGGTGGCCAAAAACTATGGATATCGTGACGGCGACCTTGTTCCTCAGAAAGACCCGAGCATCTCCAAGGTCCATGACCCGCTCGGCATGGGCTGGGTTGAAGATGTCTTTGTCAGCATCAGGAAGGCATAGAGGAGCCTCGAATGAAAGAATATGCGATTTTGTACGACAGCACCTATTGCACCGGCTGTAATACCTGCGGCTACAGGTGCATCCAGGAGTTCAGGGACCATGAGCAGGCCGCACGTGGGCTCTTCAAAACCTTCGTCCAGATAAACGATCACGGGATGTACGACAACCGATGTATGCACTGCAAAGATCCGCAGTGCGTCGGCGCGTGCAGTTCCGGAGCTCTTACCAAGTCCGGGTATGGTCCAGTGCTCTTTGATTCCGCAAAATGTACGGGCGACAAGCATTGCGTCAGTGCCTGTCCATTCCATGCAATTCAATTTGACGAAGTGGCCAAGAAAGCTGTTAAGTGCAGCATGTGCGCCCACAAGGTAAGTGAGGGCAAGGCGCCGGTCTGCATTGAAGCATGTCCGGCAGGCGCATTGCAGTTCGGCGAGTATTCAGCAATGGCTGCTCGTGCCAGCGAACTTGCGGCTCGAGGAAAGCTGAAAGTGTATGGGCTTAAGGAAAACGGTGGAGCGAACGTAATCATGCTTACCAAAGAGGACCCGGTTTTACTCGGGTACCCAGCGGTCAGCAAGAAACATCGCGCGCAACTCTTGCCCGAAACATTGGCTACGCTTCCATTCGTCGCAGGGGCAGTTTACACAGGTCTCAAGAAGTTGAACGAGCGGCGCTCGGATGTTGCATTGGAAGCTGCTGACTCGAAAGACTGAATAGCAAGGGACGGTATGCGATGACACTCTGACAGGTCACTCGTTCGTGACCTGTCAGTCTTTAATAATGTTTGCGGTTAGGGAGTCGATAGTGGTGGAAGGTTATATGTCAATTGGGAATGAACAGCACTTATCCGAGATCAGGTCCAAAGCAACATTGCATTCGTTGCTTGCGGCGGCTCTCAATTATCCGGACTTGACTCTGGTCGCTCGAATCAAGTCGGATGACCTCGTCGAGATACTTCTTCAGTCACTATTCTCATCCACGCATTCATCGCCAGGAGAGAGCATCGAGAAGCTGAAAGAGAACTGTAACGCTGACCGATCTTCAGAGGACGCCGAGTTGTTACTGGGCTTGGAAAAGGATTACACGAGGATGTTCTTCGCCTCAAAGCCACGCCTTGCGCATTTGTTTGAGTCTGTATATCGAGAAGGACGATTGCTCCAGGATTCGACGTTTGAAATTGCGCGGCTCTACTATGACGCGGGATTGGCACCGACCGAAGAATTCAGGTTGCCGCCAGATCACATCGCCTTGGAGTTTGAGTTCCTCTCATTTCTGTATTTCAAAGAGATCGATGGTATAGAGAATGGGAATAAGGAAGTTGAGGAATATGCGAAGGAACTGCAGTCTATCGTCATTGAAAAACACCTTCGGGCTTTTGCCTTAAACGTTGCTACCAAGGTGTCTCTGCACGCGAAGACTTCATTCTACAAAATAGTTGCAGCGGTTATACTGAGTTATTACTCGGCTTAACTTACTGATTGCCGCGACCGGAGGCGTGTACTTGTGAGCCTCCAGGCGCGCGATTGGACATACAATGATTTCAACCGTCTTCGATCGAGGATTCCTAAAAATGCTTTCGCATTCATGGCAACCCCGGCGGTGACCAGCCTCGGATGAGGTGAGGTCCGAGGGCCACGCGGGAAACTGCGTCGCCTCCCGAATTGGAAAGAAGACTATATGTCAGCTCCTCTGATATCGGTACAACTCCGCCCTGCAGTTTGTTTGAGCCCAGCGCCGGTTCTTTTGCCGCGGCTCAGGCTATTGCGACTCTCCGTGACGGACCTTTGCAATTTCCGTTGCCGTTACTGCATGCCAATCGAAGGCGTGCCAAAGACTTCCCACTCCGACCTCTTGTCCTTGGAAGATTTAGCGAGCCATGTTGGGTGGCTCTCAGAGCATGCGGGAATCGAGAAGGTGAGGCTGACCGGCGGAGAGCCGCTGATCCGCTCAGGCATTGAGCATCTGATCGCACAACTTTCGAAAGTTCCCGGAGTGCGAGAAGTATCTTTAACCACGAATGGTTCGCTCCTTACGCAGATGGCCGAGCGCCTGAAGAGGGCAGGGCTGACCCGTGTCAACATCTCTCTTGATTCTCTTGACGAAGAGCGGTTCACAGAAGTAACGCGCGGTGGGAGTCTTAAGCGTACTTTGGCCGGCATCGAGGCTGCACAAACTGCCGGGCTGGCACCGATCAAGTTGAACACCGTTCTCCAGCGCTCCACCTGGAGGCAGGAGGTGCCGCGTTTGCTGGACTACGCAGCTGGTTCAGGCTTTGAGATTCGCTTTATTGAATTGATGCGTACCGGGACCGATCAAGCGTGGTCTGGATCTGAGTTTATATCTGTTGACGAGGTCTGCAGAGACCTTGGGGAGGCTGTAACGATCACGCCCCTTCTGGAGCAAGGCTGGGCGCCCGCCCGCAGAACCGCTGTGACTTGGCGTGGAACCAATTTGACAGTTGGATGGATTACGCCCCGGTCACATCCGTTCTGCAGCCGCTGTGAGCGACTCCGCATGGACGCTCGCGGACGAATCCGCCGCTGCCTGATGGACCCAGAAACACTGGATCTAGCTAGGTTGTTGAGAGTGACGGACAGCTCAAAGGCGCAGAAAGAGTTCAACTCCTATATGAATGGGAAGCTTCCGCCTCTGGCGATGGATAGTGCTTTCACGATGAATCAGGTTGGAGGATAACTCTCGCTGGGTTGCGTGCTCCTCAAATGAGCAAGCTCACCGCGCGCTGTGCGACGCTCACTGCAGGACCGGCATTCATCGCGGGGAGGAGATGTGGAGGTCGGGGTATTATTGTGCACTTTTTCAATCGGGAGAAAGTGAATCATTTGGCGAAAGGCTTTGAGATCGTAAGCATTGACGAATTCGAAGAGGGGGCCTCCCGAGAAGGCTCCTACGAGTGACGCCCCGAACGGAAACACAGCAATGAATGCACACCGAAGCTCTTGCCTATTTTTCGGCAGGGTAAACAAGACCTGTCTTAGGCCACTCTCCATGGCTGCGTGTGAAGTGACCGCCGAGGCAAGCGAACGATCTAGGTTTAGAATGTGTACTTCACTTGAGCGAAGAAGTTGCGCCCCGGCTCGGGAACTTTTACGCCGGAAAAATCTGGATCACGATAGTAGGACAGGTGCTCGTAGTAGAAACGGTTGAGAAGGTTGTCCATCATAAAGCTTCCGTACCACTTCTTGTATATGCACCCAAGCTTCAGGTTCATCAATCCATAGCCCGGCGTGGGTGTTTCATGAAGATCTCGGTCAATCAGATTCTGCCTGCCAGCGGCAGCGCCGCCGATCTCGGCGAATGCAGTAGCGTGCGTATAGCGAAGCGCTGCCCAACTGTGGAGCGGGGGCATTTCGGGCAAATTAGTGCTGAGGATTCCGAACTGCGGCTCGCGGTTGCCTATCCCTCGCGAGTACGAAGCTCCGCCTGAAAGTGAGAATGCTGCCGGCAGCGCCACTGCGTAGGACACTTCACCTCCGTAGATGCGTGCCCCGATGTTCTGATAGGAGCGAGCTGTAGCCGGCAGCATGGGACCGGACGTCTGAGCGTTTAGCTTCGGCTGGTCGTTCACGATGATGTAGTCGCTGAGGTTGGAAAAGAACAATGATGGCTTGACGTAAGCTCGTCCGCGGGTGAACTTGAATCCGGCATCGACCTCGGTGTTTCGCGTCGAGGGCAGCAGGGGATTTCCAACGTTTGCGCCCATGGCGGTCTTTCGATTGATATAGCGTTCTTCGGCATCCGGAATTCGGGCGGTGCTACCGGCACCGACAAACAGTTCCAGATGCTTGAAAGCCCCCATCGTGAGCCGCAGGTTTCCGGAGGGGTAGTTGTCCGTGTTCGAGGTATTGCGTGTGTTCTGATACAGGTAGAACATATCCGAGTTGAAATTCGGCACGCCCACGTCCATGGCAGCATGGTCAAAGCGGAAACCGCCATTCAGTCGGATGGTGTCGGAAAATGCATGGTGGTAGTCGACGAATGCGCCGGCCGTCGTTGTGGTCACATCGGGAATTGCATTGCCAGTGTTAATTGCCGCGCCCATGTTGGCGAACTGCAGCATGTTCCACTTGCGATAGTAACTCTCAAATCCGAATGTGAAATCACGGCCGAAATCGGTCTCGACGCGGCCGCCAATGACCCGAGTTGACGCATCGGATGCCATCTTCCAACTTGGGGCCAAAGCCGTCGCCCGCAGTCGATCCGACATGTAGTGCTGTACCTGGGTGAAGTAACTCTCGATCCTGACCGCGTGCAGATCGCGAGAAAAATCCCTGATCTGATATTTCACAATGACACGGTCGGCCCGGTCGTAATCGGCATCCATGGTCAGGTAGGGATACAGCACCAACCCGCTGACTTGGCGCGTATAGGAGAGGGAGACCTTCTGGTTCGTGGTCGGAGCGAACTCGCTCTGAAACCATCCAGAGTGAATGTCGAAGGATTTCCTGTTCTGGACCTTTGCGGTGTAGTTGGCATAGCTGGTGAAGGTTTTTCCCAAACCGTCTTTGTAGGGATCAGCGTTCCGAAAAGAGTATCCGAGCAGCAGTTTAACGCTATCCGTCCCGTAGGATGCGGTGATGCTGGGATTGAAGAAAGCCGAAGAGCCGACGCTGAGGCTCGGCTTCAGGTGGAAACCAGGCCCGGGGCTCTTCGTGACGACGTTGATGATCGCGCCCAGGCTGCCTTGATTCGCTACGTCGTACGGTCCTTTCAGAACCTCGACGCGCTCCACTTCGGAGAAATCTACGTGCTGCGCGGGTGGATCCATGCCGCCTGGACACGCTCCGTATGTCCGTGAGCCGTCCACCAGCACGTTAATGTTATTGCGCTGAAGTCCACGCACCACCAGATCATTGGCGATTCCGCCTCTACGCAGCTTGGAGATTCCGTCCAACTGACTGAGCGCTTCTCCAATATCCTTGGCCGAACTATCGCGCACATCGCTCATGTCAAGCTGATCTCGGAAGGGAGGACTCTTGGCCTCGACAGTGACGCTTTCCGGCGATGCCGCGATTTGCATGCGGATTGGGAGCGTGACGTGGGTCGTTTTGACAAACTCCACGCGGAAAGTTGCGGGAGCGAAACCCGGTGCCGAAGCTTCCACTCGAAGCGCGGCCGTAGATGATAGTTTTTCGTGTTTTACATGGAGAGAGTAGGCTCCCATAGCGTCCGTGGTCGCTGTGGCAATCACCCGATCTCCCATGGCCAGTCGAATGGCCGCGCCGGGAATAAGCGCCCCAGAGGGATCCGCAACGGTTCCGCGAATTTCTTCCGCTCGCACTACCTGGCAGACCGTCAGCAGAAACAGTACAGCGAGTCGCAGATTCTTGATCCTCACGCGCACACCTCCGAATTGGAAATAGCTGCTAGCCGCTCCTGGCCGTCCAAGGACTCAACAAACACCGTCGTGGACTTTCACAGTCTCGCTATGATTGCTTGTCAAAAAAACGCTGCACCAAGCGCTGATTGCCAGAAACTTCGCGACCCCGAGCTCGCCACAGATTGGATGCTATCATCTAAGTGCTAACTGCAGCTAGATAGTTTTGCTTAAGCCACTATCCCATTTCCGTGACGTGGGTCACGGAAGGATGTGCGATTGGGAGTCTCCTTGCAAAGCCGCTATTCGCGGAAGTCGAGCAATGAGAGCTCCGCAACACTGTCGATCGCGATGCGGATCGTGGTCCGATAATTTAGCGCGGGATGGACGTGGCGCCCAGCAGAGCACCGAGTGCAAGCACAAAGACAGGCTGCAACCGCCAGCGAATTAGCAACAGTGCGCTGGCAGCAGCCAAGGCGCAATCTTGCCAGGAGTTGAGCGTCTCGAAGGACAACAAAACGGCAGCGCTAAGAATAAGCCCGATCACTGCCGGAACAATACCCGCGAGGAAATCCTGTGCCCTCTTACCGTCCTTGATCTTTTCGTATTGATGACACAGGATTAACATCAAGACGACGCTCGGCAGGTACAGAGCCAAGGTGGCGGTTAGCGCTCCAGCGATTCCCAATACCCGGTAGCCAGCAAACGTCGCTAGCACGGAGATAGGTCCTGGCGTCAGGTTGCTGATGGCAATACCATCGATGAATTCCCGAGAGTTCAGCCAGCCAAGGTTCTCCACCAGCATCCGGTGCAAAACCGGTATCAGCACAAAACCTCCCCCAACGAAAACCAGTCCAACTTTGAAAAAAGTAAGCCCGAGCTTCCCAAGAGAAACGCCGCCTGCAGTGGTCACGCCCTGAGCAGTGAACAACCAGGGGATAAGACCCAGGCTAGTGATCCCACTCTTTTGGTGCGGAGATGGGAGACTCGCGGGTTTGGATGGCTTCCCTCGTCCTGCCAGACGGCGCTTTCCCAATGAAAGACCAAGCACTCCAGTCATTACCAGAACGACTATCGGGCTGACTTTCCACAAACCGGCAATCGTCGCCAATACACAGACGATCCCGGCAGGCCAGGACCGTAACGCCTTTTTGCCCATTGTCCAAGCCGCACTCAATATCAGTGCAATCACCACCGGGCCCAGTCCACCAACGATGCCCTGCGTGGCGGGAGCGGCATGATACGCAAAGTAAAGCCAGGACAACACAAGTACCAGGACCATCGACGGAAACATGAACGCGGTGGCCGAAAGCAATCCTCCAGCGGCGGCATGCAACCGATACCCGATGAAGAACGCGGTGTTAACCGCGAATGGGCCTAGAATTTGGCCCAGTCCGACCCCGTGGAGAAACTCTTCCGCATCCATAACGCGGCGTTTCCCCACAAACTCCTGCTCCATAAGTGCGATCATTGCCATGCCGCCGCCGAAGCCGATACTACCGAGTTTCAGAAAGGCCAGGACGAGATCGCGGCGAGAGATCACTTGCGTTTCGCATTGGATTTCGTTGGACACTGTCGCTTCCCCACGGATACAGTCGTTACGAATCGATGGCACGATCCGTTTAAACGGTCGCGACTTTGTCGGAGTCGCGCACGATCTCAGACTCATCCTTGAGACTCGCCAAAGGACAGAACGCGGATCTCGAGGAGTCGCACAACTTAAGACCCGACCCACGCGCGAAGAACTGGCCGCCCGCATGCAGCACGTTCGTCGCTTCTGTTTTCACGTCGAACTTCGGTCTTCGATGTGGTCAATCTCCACGCCCCTGCCCGAGAGAAAAATGCGCACACCGTCCCCTTGTTGCGGACTATAGAGAGCCAGGCGCAGTGCGTTGAAGACAGTTTCTGGATCGTCTCGCGCGATGATAATACCGAGTTTCATGAGTTGTTTTCCCCCTTTCCCGCCTTTGAATCGACACGTGCAAAAACAGCTGCGCCTGTCTGGTTACAAGGCGCGGCCTCTGAAGCACTGGACTGGGCTGCCGCTTTGATACAGCCAGCGCCAGTGCAGGCCAACTCTACGGTTCAACGATCAGGTGTAGGGTATACGTCGATCCGCCTGTGAGTTGAGCACTGATTTCCGCCATTCCAGGTGTCGTTCCCGCCGTAGCTCGGAAACGCACTATTCCTAAACGAGTGAATCCCGGGCCAAAGCTCTCCGGCTTTAGGGATACTTGCACTCCGCTTGTCGTAATAGTCCCGATAGGCTGCTCATCGCTCAGTATCTCAAGCGCGCCATTTATATTAGAGTGCAGCGAAACTGAGGAGCGCGACTGCTGCGGGAGCGTAACTAACATATCGATAGGCATGGGAGCAGTTTCGCCACGCTTTACGTGCTGCCAGTCTTCATTGCGGCCGTCATGCAACTGGTTATATGCCGCAATGTTGGGCACGGGGGCCTTGGTTATGGATGCGATTGCCGTTGTCGCACCGGAAAGCTCTCCAGCATTCGTGAACTGTATCTCAATTGGATACTTACCCTCTCGCGATGGGTTCACTTCGCCGGTACGCAGGTGTATTGCCTTCAGACCGGGCTTGTCGGCCGGCCCTGCTTCGATAGGTTGTAGAACTGTAATGACTATTGTTCGTGGGTCTTTGGGGTCGAGTGCGATGTCAAACTTGACCGGAATACCCTTCTGCGGCCAGCCGTAAAGGAACACCGCCTCCGGTTTTACCTCTGGAAGCGTCGTAAATGACTTTGGGAACCTAACGCGTATCGTCGCGCCTAATGGAACCGCATACCCCGGTTTCGTGGGCTCAATGGATTTGTCGAGGACAATCCACGCCTCAAATCTCTGGCCGGCTGCCAACCCGGTGCTGACCATCGGCTGGTACCCGACAGTGGCCGACAATGCGTGGGCAGATTCCGTGCCCGTCAACAATGAAGCCATGACGAGCGCTAATGAAAAGATACAACTACGGACCATATTGGACCGACTTGAGACGATTTTAGACATGACCATGCTCCAGTGCTTTGAATTTTCCTTTACGACTTTCGAATTTCTATCGCCATACTGCCAGTCGTCGTCCATGCCTTCGCTGGCTCCTATTGCAAGGCAGATTTGCGAGTACTTTTGCTGGATGTGCCTTTGACCGGCTTGGCAGACGGTGCAGGAGGCTGGGCAGTAAGCTCCGCATTGATCTTGTCGATCACGCTAAACAACTGCGAAAGATCCTTTACCTCGATATATGGAGTTTGCCTCGAATTGCTGACCACATAAACGGTCGGCGTATAGCTGATACCGACCTTCTGCCCGATAGCGAAATCTGCTTTCACCTTGCCTGCCAGTTCGCCGCTAGGATCGACAATTGTCGGTGCCGTCATGTGGCGCTCGTTGGCAAATCGCTCCATCATGCTGTGCAAGTTCCGCTTGGTAATGAGGTTCTGGTTGGCGAAGATCCAACGGCGGAAGTCTTCCCCAAGCTGCTTTGATTTGGTATCGAAGTAGCGGGCCTGCACGTGGGCCTCAAAGGACCAGGAATGCGAAGGAATTGGGAAATCGTAGCGTACGAGGGGGATCTTGTAATTCCTGATCGCGTCCTGCAGTATCGGTTCGACATGGGCGCATGTTGGACATTCGAGATCTTCGAAAACCACGATGGCGACACTGGAGGCTTTGGGCGGGCGAAGCGCGGAGGAGTCGCGGGTCTGGGAGAATCCGGAGATGGCAATGATCGGCAGCGCCATCGTAAGCATGCGCAAAACAGTTTTCATAGTCGGATAAGAACCTTTGTAATATCTTTCATAATTGTCCAGCCCGGAACCTGTTCCGGAGTCAAGCGCTTTCTTTCGCGGGTTCTCCCAAACACTGAAATCGTGGTAGTCGCAGCCAAAAAGACTTGACACTGGAATAGGTTCCAGGGATGAGAATAGAGCTTGTATAGAACGGCAGACCCACAGCAGGGTCTGAAGAGGGGTTGAAGATGGATACAACGATGCCTCGGAAGACACCGAACTCTCGAACAGGTTCCAAGTCTGCGAACGGAACCGCCACTGGAACCGTAATTGCCGGAGGGTCCTACAGTGCTGGCGAATGCGCCAAATTGGCTGGGGTCAGCACGGATACCTTGCGCTACTACGAGCGACAGCGGTTGCTCCCAGCACCGCCGCGAGCGGCCAACGGCTATCGCCGCTATCCCGCTGGGGCGCTTGCGAGAATTCGCGTGATTCGGTCAGCGTTGGCGGTCGGGTTCAGTGTGGATGAACTGGCGAAGATTCTTGGCGCTCATGATCGAGGGTTGGCCCCATGCCAACACGTACGCCAACTGGCAGTGAGCAAGTTGGAGACGCTCGAATCACGGATCCGGGAACTCCAGCACTTACGTACTGCGCTACGCAATACCATCGACGACTGGGACAAACGGCTAGCGAAGACGCCTTCAGGAGGGCGGGCGGCATTGCTTGAAAGTCTGGCGGCGTCTCGGCCTTCCGCCGCACGACAGTTGTCGCCACTGTTGGCCCCTGCGTTGCGGCGCAAGCTCAATGAGCAGCTTATTTGACTCTCTGAAGCGAATGGCTGACCAGAATCTCGGCATCAAGGTGTGGCATTGATCAGGAAGACTCGTTAGCGGGCGCACCTGAGCTGGAGCGGGGCCGCAAGACGAACGTGCACGGTGATCTTAAGAGGTGTTGCGATGGCTAAGAGCAAAGCAGCGTTGAGTGGAGCAATCGTTCTTTACTTTGTGATCTGTCTGGAAATTCTGATCATGATCAGTCCCTTTGCCGGATTTTTCTATTCGGCCTTCAACCCCTTCCTTCTCGGACTGGCCAAATATCCGGCAACGCGCTGGCTGAGTTCTTTCTTTTTTGTTCACCTCGTAGCTCCACCTAACGAATTGCTGCAATTCCTGCGGGTTATGGGGTCCGTGCTCTTCGTCGCTGGGCTTGTCGTGTTTCTCGTTTGCGCGCTTCAGGTTTACGCCAGCAAGTTCCTTAAGACAGGACCCGCTTTGAAGGCGCTATATTCCGTAATCCGGCACCCGCAGTATCTAAGCCTCGCCGTTTCCGGCATCGGACTTGCGATTCTGTGGCCGAGGTTCCTGGTCGTGATTCTCTGGATTGCAATGGTGCTCGTTTATTACCTTCTGGCCAAGGACGAAGAACGGCGCATGCTCAAGCAGTTTCCGGAGTCGTACGGGAAATATATGGAGAGCTCGGGGATGTTCGTGCCGAAAAGGGTGGAGCAATTGCTTGGCTTTTCCACTACGACGGGCAGGCTTGCGGTCTTTGCCATCCTCGCCTCATTGATCCTCGGCGGCGCCTTTCTCCTGCGGAGTTACACCATTGGTCATTTGCCTTTATGGTCCGAGTCGAATGTGGTTGTGCTGCCAATCATGCCCCAGGATGAACCGATGCTCGAACACCGGATGGGTGACATACTCAAGCTCGAACAGGTTAAGTCGAAATTGCAAAGTGGCGAATCTTATCTCGTTTATTTCATGCCCGTAAATTACGTCATGCAAGGTCTCATCGGTGATACGGGAGGCGACTGGCAATTGTACAAACAGCACCACACGATGAGCATGATTACCGACTTCATCCTCCACCCTTCCGGCCACATGGCGGGGATGCAACATTCCATGCACGGAGATGCAAGCCATTCTGAACACAACGCGGCGTCGGCAACCGTGAGGAGATTGATCTTCGTTACCGTATCCGGTGCGCAGCCGGGCAAGAAATTCGATCCGTTCGCTGTCAATGCGGTACGAACACCCCAATTTATGATTGACGTGGACGTACACACGCTGCAAGTGGTGGGGGCAAAGAATCTGCGCGTGGAAACCGCGTGGGGCACGCTACCAACGCCTAGCTTTTAGGCACATGCAAAAGTTCCATATTGCGCGATGCTGGTGGAGGCCCCTGCGCGCAACAGACCCGCATGTTCGCCATTGAGTATCCGCCCAGCAGAAGTGAGGACCACTCGCCCGCCTGTACGGTCGAGCAATTGAACGTCCAACTCGCCTTCCAGGGCGTGAATCTGTTGCGTTACGGCACGAATGCAGCGTTCGTCGTGACCTTCATCACAGTCCAGGTACTGACAGTGGCGATAGTGATATCCGCAAGCTGCTTCGGGTGCTGAATAACGTTGACTTACCTGGCGCTCCAGTTATCTAATCCTGAAAACCTGAAAAGTTGACTGGCAAGGGAGTTTGGCTCGAAGCATGTTTTGCCGCCGGGGAAAGAATCGGTTGTGCAATCCCGACCTAAGGTGTCAGTCCATGCGATCAATCGCCCAGGCAGATTGTTTTGGGAAAGATAAGTTCAGAGGAGAGCCAGCATGGCAAAAGTTTCAGATCCCATCAAGATAGCGTCGATGGTCGTTAAGAACAGGATAGCGACTGCCCCATGTTTTACCAATACGGCGTCGGAATCGACGTATGTGAATCCGCTCGTTCTTGAGGGATACCGGCAGATTGCGCAAGGCGGAGCAGGGCTGGTTATTACGGAAGCGGCCTGTGTTCATCCCAGGGGACGCGGCAGTTTTGCCCGTCGGCTTGGAAATATGAGCGACCTGAATCTGGCGGGTCTGGAAGAGTTGGCCTACACCATCAAGCGCGAGGGCGCCAGCGCCTGCCTGCAGCTTCAGCATGCCAGGCTCATAGCTCACGAGGGATCGGACAATGTGGTTAAGGGCGGCGGCCAGGAGATTGCTTTTCTGGACTTATCCGACGACCAGATAGAAGAAACGATTGTGGCCTATGCCCAAGGCGCATTGCGGGCCAAGAAGGCAGGCTTTGACGCCGTCGAAGTTCATGCCTGCCACGGCTGCCTGATGCAGCAGTTCATGTCTCCGAGGGCCAACAAACGGAAGGATAAGTGGAACGATCTGACGCTATTTCCGACGAGAGCAATTAAGGCTATCAAGGAAGCGGTGGGCAAGGAATTTCCGGTCCTTTGGCGTATCAGCGCAGAGGAAGGGGCACCCGGAGGATTCACCCTCGAAGATACCCTGAGGTATCGTTTACCGGCGTTTGAGCAGGCAGGGATCGACGCCATTCATGTTTCCACCGGCAGCCGCAGCAGCCTGAGAGCAACCGCCATGGAGGTGCCGCCGCTGTATGACTACATGGGGACCATCATGCCCCAGGCCCGCGCGGTAAAAGAGAGGACCAAACTCCCGGTGATCGCAGTAGGGAAGGTCATGCTGCCGCACATGGTGCACTCCGTGATCGAGCGGGGCTGGGCGGATATGGTCGCTCTGGGAAGGGCGCTGATCGTAGATCCCGACTTCCCCAACAAGATGCTTCAGGGCCGCGAGGACGATATCAGGCTGTGCATAGGGTGCAGTTATTGCTATACGCGAACTTGCTTTGAAAACGTATCGCTGCGTTGTTCGATTAATCCCGCGCGCGGGAGAGAGTTGACGATGGACAAGGTGCTTCGCCCATCTGAAATCAAGCGCAAGGTAGTGGTTGTAGGCGGTGGGCCCGCCGGAATGGAAGCTGCCCGCCTTTTGTCCCTGAAAGGCAACCAGGTAACCCTGCTGGAGAAAGATGGGATGCTCGGCGGCACTTTGTTTCATGCTGGGTCACTCAGACGGCTGTACACGAAGGACCTGCAACACCTCGTCAAATTCCAGAATACCCAACTGTTGAAACACGGGGTTGAGATAAAGCTCAACGCAGAAGTCACCGCTGCAACCCTGAAGGCGCTTGATCCCGATGCGGTGATCATCGCGACCGGAAGCAAGTACGCCAAGCCGGAATCTTTGAGCGGTGATGCCGCGGCAATCACGCTTGACGAGTACTTGAAATCCGATAAACCTCTCGGAGAGCGAGTACTCGTGTTGGGTGGCCGTGATGGCGCCGAGGTCTCGGTTTCGCTGGCTCGTGAAGGGAAAAAGGTAACCCTGATCCACGGTGAGGATTCCGATAGTCTGGGTGAGGCTGCTTACATCCATGATCCACTCAGGAAGGATTACCTGAAGGACTATCTGTCTACCGAAGAGAACCTGGAAGTGCTCACGAAGGCTAGTCTCATTAAAGTGCAAAACCAGGAGGCGCACATCGAGACTCCCCAGGGATTGAAGATCGTAGGTTACGACAACATCATCGTTGCCCTGGAACGTCATTCAAACAGGCAGCTCGAAGGCCAATTAGACGGGTTGGGAATCGAGGTTTTCTGGATAGGCGATTGTGTCCGGCCCGGGTCCGTGGTGGGAGCCATGGATGACGCATGGTTTGTAACCGGGAAACTGTCGCTGTCAACGGCTAAGGCCTCCGGTGTTGGTGCGTAGGCGAGTTGTCAGGAATTAGAGCAGGGTGGGACGCCAGTGCGGCCTCACAAAAGTTATTACCGATGGACATGCGGGAGCAAAATGCAAGAGCACTCCAGTTCCAGGAGCAACACCATTGCAGAGGTGAGGGGATTGCTTCCCACCTTATCGCCGAAAAGCACGGCGAGAAGGTGGGGCACCCAGCATTTCTTGTTCTGCCATCTTTAGGAAAAGAGTAATTGCGGGTGTAACAAACAGCACTCATTTCATAAGCAGTACTCTGCGTAGGAGTAGCAAGTATGTCGACGACGCACACGTCTCCATCAGTCCTTAAGGATGGCCCCTTAGTCGCTTCGGAACAGCCTTTGTCCACCAAAGCCGCGATAGTATGCCTGCTTATTTTTATTGCAGCGTACGAAACCAACGCTATGGACCGGCAAGTCTTCCCGATGATGCTTCCCTGGATCGCTAAGACCTACCATTTCGATCTCAAAACGGCTGGATCCCTCTCTACCATTTTTACGCTGGGCTTATGTATAGCCGGCATCCCTACGGGATACCTGATCGACCGTTGGAATCGCAAAACGACGCTGCTGATCGGAATGGTGATCTACTCGCTCGCCACGCTCGCAACCATTTTTGCGATTGGCTTCGCGGATATGTTGTTCTACAGAGCGACGCTGGGTTTCGGTGAGGCCATGCAGCAAGCCGTCCTGTTTGCTGCCGCCAGCAGTTTCTTCTACAAAAATAAGGCCATGGTAACCGGAACCATCCAGGTTGGGTTTGGGATTGGCGGCGCCGTAGCTCCCTATCTTGCCACTCTGATGGTGGTCAAAACTAATAACTGGCATATCCCGTTCATTTGTTTCTGCTTTGTCGGACTATTCATGGCCGTTGTCGTCTGGTGGGCGGTTCCAAAAGCGTTCACTGAAAATAAGGGGCCAATCGAAAAAAATGAAAACGCGGAAATGGTGGTGTCGAACATTCCGGAGAAATTCTGGAACCGGAATTCGATTCTCTGCGCGATATCGATACCTTTCACCGGTTGCATGATGTTCGGCTACATGGGCTTGTACCCGATGTTCCTGATCAAGGAGCTGCATTTCGCGC
>Ga0316231_1002715_pt1 | contig 16456 bp, 9 predicted proteins | sample TBH18027metaG_FD_206002 | JGI IMG/M metagenome (GOLD analysis project Ga0316231, IMG submission 206002) | Freshwater microbial communities from Trout Bog Lake, Wisconsin, USA - TBH18027 | ecosystem: Environmental > Aquatic > Freshwater > Lake > Hypolimnion/Profundal zone | place: USA: Wisconsin...
GGACTCAGTTGTATTCTGCAAGAATTATCCCTTTTAAAGGCTCTTGGATGGAATTTACAACTGATATTAACAGCGTTATGTATGCGTATATTGATAGAAAGAAAAAACTTCCTATCACTACATTATTAAGAGCAATTGGTTTTGAGACTGATAAGGATATTTTAGAAATATTTAATTTAGCTCAAGAAGTAAAAGTTTCGAAAGCCGGATTAAAAAAAATTATAGGGAGTAGACTTGCTGCTAGAGTAGTTAGAGCTTGGATAGAAGATTTTGTTGATGAAGATACTGGTGAAGTTGTTTCTATAGAGCGTACTGAAGTTATTATTGATAGAGAAACAATATTAGAAGACAAACACATTGATATGATTGTTGAAGCTGGAATTAAAACTATTCTAATTCATAAAGAAGATGTCAATACAAATGATTATGCAATAATATTTAATACTTTACAAAAAGATACAGCAAATAATGCAAAAGAAGCTGTTGAATATATATATAGACAGCTACGAAATGCTGAACCACCTGATGAAGAAACTGCAAGAGGAATTATTGAAAAATTATTCTTTTCAGATAAGAGATATGACTTAGGAGATGTTGGTAGATATAGAATTAATAAAAAACTTAATTTAAGCATACCTATTGATATTAAAGTATTAACAAAGGAGGATATTATTGATATTATTAAGTATTTAATTAAGTTAATAAATTCAAAAACCGAAGTTGATGATATCGACCATTTAAGTAATAGAAGAGTTAGGACTGTTGGAGAACAACTTTATGCACAGTTTGGAGTTGGTCTTGCTCGTATGTCTAGAACTATTCGTGAAAGAATGAATGTTAGGGATAATGAAGTCTTTACACCTACTGATTTAATAAATGCAAAAACTTTATCATCTGTTATAAATTCATTTTTTGGAACTAATGCACTTTCTCAGTTTATGGATCAAACAAATCCTTTAGCTGAGATTACTCACAAGAGAAGAATTTCTGCTTTAGGACCAGGTGGGTTATCAAGAGAAAGAGCTGGTTTTGAAGTTAGAGATGTTCATTATACTCATTATGGAAGATTATGTACAATTGAAACACCAGAAGGTCCTAATATCGGATTAATATCTTCATTATGTGTTTATGCAAAAATAAATAAATTAGGTTTTATTGAGACTCCTTATAAAAGAGTATATGAGGGCAAAGTTGCTTTAGAAGAAGATAACATTTATTTAAGTGCAGAGGAAGAAGAAAATAAGATTATTGCACAAGCAAATACAAAATTATCCAATGATGGTACCTTTTCTGCTGAAAAAGTAAAGGCTAGATATCTGGCAGATTATCCAATAGTAGAAAGAGAGAAGGTCGATTTAATTGATATTTCACCTAATCAAATTGCATCTATCGCAGCTTCATTAATCCCATTTTTAGAACATGACGATGCAAATAGAGCATTAATGGGTTCTAATATGATGAGGCAGGCTGTACCATTGTTAAATCCAGAAATTGCTATTGTAGGAACAGGTATTGAATCAAATGTTGCTAAAGATTCAAGAGTTTTAATTAATGCAGAAGTTGATGGAGTTGTTGAGTATGTAGATGCTGATGAAATTATAATGCGATATGCTCGTAATGAAAAGGAAAGATTAGTTAGTTTTGATGAAGATCTAAAGCATTATAAGCTTACTAAGTTTATGAGAACAAATCAAAACACATCCATAAACTTACGCCCAATTGTTAGAAAAGGTGAAAAAGTTAAAAAAGGTCAGGTGTTATGTGAAGGATATGCAACAAAAAATGGTGAATTAGCTCTTGGGAAAAACCTAATGGTTGCGTTTATGCCTTGGAAAGGGTACAATTTTGAGGATGCTATCGTAATATCTGAGAAAGTTGTTAAAGAAGATATCTTTACTTCTGTACATATTGAAGAATTTACTTTAGAAGTTCGAGAAACTAAACGCGGATTAGAAGAATTGACAAACGATATTCCAAATGTTAGTAATGAGGCAACAAAAGACCTCGATGAAAATGGAATTATTCGTATTGGTGCAGAAGTAAATGAAGGTGATATTTTAATTGGAAAAATCACTCCTAAAGGAGAATCTGACCCAACTCCTGAAGAAAAACTTTTAAGAGCAATTTTTGGAGATAAAGCGGGTGACGTAAAAGATGCTTCTTTAAAAGCACCTCCTTCGATGAAAGGAATTGTAATTGATAAAAAGCTCTTCTCAAGAGTTATCAAAGATAGGAAATCGAAGAATAAGGATAAAGATATAATGAAGACCATTGACAAAGACTTTAACAAAGAAACTACTGACTTAAAAAATAAGTTAGTAGATAAGTTATTAGTCCTATTAAGTTCTAAAGTTTCACAAGGCATTCATAATAATTTAAAAGAAGAAATTATACCTAAAAAGGTTAAGTTTTCTCAGAAAATATTAATGACTGTTGATTTTCATAATATAAATTCTGATAAATGGACTTCCGATAAAGATACTAATAAGTTAATAAAAGAATTATTAAATAATTATAGTATCAAGTATCGTGAAATTTTAGGTAAATATTCTCGAAACAAGTTTATTGCTACTGTAGGTGATGATTTACCAGCTGGAATTGTTCAAATGGCTAAGGTTTACATTGCTAAAAAACGTAAACTAAAAGTTGGTGATAAGATGGCAGGTCGCCATGGAAATAAAGGTATTGTAGCAAAGATTGTTCGTGAAGAAGATATGCCATTTTTAGAAGATGGAACTCCAGTTGATATTGTTTTAAATCCATTAGGTGTTCCTTCTCGTATGAATTTAGGTCAGATATATGAAACCGTTTTAGGTTGGGCTGGTGCTAAATTGGGGTTGAGATTTTCGACACCAATATTTGATGGTGCTACAATTGACCAGATTAATGGTTATATGCAAAAGGCTGGTTTACCAGAAAATGGAAAAGTCTTTTTATATGATGGAGGAACAGGTGAAAGATTTGATCAAACAGCTACTGTTGGTTATATATATATGCTTAAACTTCATCATATGATTGATGATAAAATGCATGCTAGATCAATAGGTCCTTATTCATTAATTACTCAACAACCTTTGGGTGGTAAAGCTCAATTTGGGGGTCAGCGTTTTGGTGAAATGGAAGTTTGGGCACTTGAAGCATTTGGTGCTGCAAACATTTTACAAGAAATTCTTACAGTAAAATCAGATGATGTTATTGGAAGAGCTAAAGCTTATGAATCTATAGTAAAAGGTGATAACATGCCAAAGCCTGGTATCCCTGAATCTTTTAATGTTTTAGTTCATGAATTAAAAGGATTAGGTTTAAATATTACTTTTGATTAAAAATAGTATTTGACAAACTTAATAACTATTTAATTCGAAAATTAATTAATTTTTTATTGCATTAAAATTATGGCATTTAGAAAAGATACATCTGTTAAAAGTGAGTTTTCACAAATAACAATAAGTCTATCATCACCTGAATCAATCCTTAAGCGTTCAAGAGGAGAGGTTCTTAAACCAGAGACTATTAACTATAGGACTTATAAACCAGAAAGAGATGGTTTGTTTTGTGAAAGAATTTTTGGTCCTATTAAGGATTGGGAATGTCATTGCGGAAAATATAAGCGTATAAGATATAAAGGAATTGTTTGTGACAGGTGTGGTGTTGAAGTTACAGAAAGAAAAGTTAGACGTGAAAGAATGGGACATATTCAACTTGTTGTCCCTGTCGCTCATATATGGTTCTTTAGATCGTTACCTAATAAGATTGGTGCTTTATTAGGATTACAATCAAAAAAGTTGGATTCAATTATATATTATGAAAAGTATGTTGTAATTAATCCCGGGATTAAAAAAGATGACGGATTTAATGTGCTTGATTTCTTATCTGAAGAAGAGTATTTTAATATATTAGATTCTTTACCTCCTGAAAATATAGCACTAGATGATTCTGATCCTGATAAATTTTTAGCTAAAATGGGAGCAGAAGCTCTTCAAGAACTGTTATCAAGATTAGATTTAGATCAAATGTCATTTGATTTACGTCATAAAGCAGGAACAGAAACTTCTCAACAAAGAAAATTAGACTTGTTGAAGCGATTAAAGGTTTTTGAAGCTTTTAGAGATGCTCAAGGTAGAATTGAAAACAGACCGGAGTGGATGATTTTGAAAGTTGTTCCGGTAATTCCACCAGAACTTAGACCTTTGGTTCCATTAGATGGAGGTAGATTTGCAACTTCCGATTTAAATGATCTTTACAGAAGAGTTATTATTAGAAATAATAGACTAAAGAGGCTAATAGAGATAAAAGCTCCTGATGTTATCATGCGTAATGAAAAACGTATGCTTCAAGAAGCTGTAGATTCATTATTAGATAATTCAAGAAAGGCTAGTTCTGTTAAAACTGATTCAAATAGAGCTTTAAAATCTTTAAGTGATAGTTTAAAAGGTAAACAAGGTCGTTTCCGTCAGAACTTATTAGGGAAACGTGTTGATTATTCAGGTCGTTCAGTTATTGTTGTAGGTCCTGAGCTTAAATTAAACGAATGTGGTTTACCTAAAGATATGGCATCTGAACTTTTCAAACCTTTTATTATTCGCAAGATGCTTGAAAGGGGAATTGTTAAGACTGTTAAATCTGCTAAAAAGATTGTTGATAGAAAAGACCCGGTTGTTTGGGATATACTCGAAAATATTTTAAAAGGACATCCTGTACTTCTTAATAGAGCTCCAACTCTTCATAGGTTAGGTATTCAAGCTTTTCAACCTAAATTAGTGGAAGGTAAAGCTATTAGATTACATCCTTTAGTTTGTACTGCTTTTAATGCCGACTTTGACGGTGACCAAATGGCTGTTCATGTGCCACTAGGTCATGCGGCTGTTCTTGAGGCACAAATACTAATGCTTGCTTCTCATAATATTCTTAACCCTGCAAATGGTGCACCTATCACTGTTCCTTCTCAGGACATGGTTTTAGGCTTGTACTATATGACTAAAGGGAGAAAGAGTGAAGAAGGTAATCCTGTAAAAGGAGAGAATTCTATTTTCTATTCAGTTGAAGAAGTTATTATTGCTTATAATGAAGGGAAAATTGATCTTCATGCTTGGATTAAAGTTCTTTGGGATGTTGAAGAAAACAATGTTACTAAAAAACAATTAATAGAAACAACAGTAGGTCGTGCGTTATTTAATCAAGTTGTTCCACAAGAATACGGTTTTATAAACGAGCTTCTTACTAAGAAATCTTTAAGAGATATTATTAGTAATATCTTAAAAAAGACAGGTACTGCTAAAACAGCTAAGTTCTTAGATGATATCAAGGACTTAGGCTTTAATATGGCTTTTAGAGGTGGTTTATCATTTAATCTTGGAGACGTTATTGTTCCTGAGATTAAAGAAAAACTAGTAAATCAGGCTAATGCAGAAGTTGACGAAGTAATGAGCAATTATAATATGGGTTTCATTACTAATAATGAAAGATATAATCAGATAATTGATATCTGGACACATACTAATTCTCATCTTACTCAGATGTTGATGCAACAGCTTTCAAAAGATAAGCAAGGTTTTAATCCTGTTTATATGATGCTTGATTCTGGCGCCCGTGGTTCTAAAGAACAGATTCGTCAGTTGTCAGGTATGAGAGGTTTGATGGCTAAACCAACAAAATCAGGTTCAGTGGGTGGTGAAATTATTGAGAATCCAATTCTATCTAACTTTAAAGAAGGATTATCAGTTCTTGAATATTTTATCTCAACTCACGGTGCTCGTAAGGGGTTAGCTGATACAGCTCTTAAAACAGCTGATGCCGGTTATTTAACTCGTAGATTGGTTGATGTTGCTCAAGATGTTATTATTTCTGAAGAAGATTGCGGAACATTACGTGGTTTGACTACTACTGCTTTAAAGAAAAATGAAGAAACTGTTGAGAGTTTATATGATAGAATATTAGGTAGGGTTTCTTTACATGATATCTATCATCCTCATACCGGTGCTTTATTAGCGACAGCCGGTTTAGAATTAACTGAAGACATTTGCAAACAAATTGAAGATTCTCCGATAGAAGAAGTTGAAATACGTTCTGTATTAACATGCGAATCTAAACAAGGTGTTTGTGCTAAATGTTACGGTAGAAATCTTGCAACCGGTAGAATGATTCAAAAAGGTGAGGCCGTTGGTGTTATTGCTGCTCAGTCAATTGGTGAGCCTGGTACACAGCTTACTCTTCGTACATTCCACGTTGGGGGTACTGCTTCTAATATTGCAATTTCATCCAGAATTGAAGCAAAATATTCTGGTATCATTGAGATTGATGAATTAAGATCTGTTGAATACAAAAATTCTGAAGGTAAGACCTATGATGTTGTTATCGGTAGGTCTGCTGAAATGAGGATTGTTGATAAAAACACACATATTATCCTTACTTCTAGTTTTATTCCTTATGGTGCTAATTTGTACTTTAAAGATGGAGCTGAAATTACAAAAGGTGATATGCTTGCTGATTGGGATCCATACAATGCAGTTATTTTATCTGAAGTAATGGGTAAGATTTCTTATGATAACATTATTGAAGGTGTAACTTATAGAATTGAATCTGATGATCAAACAGGTTATCAAGATAAGGTAATTATTGAATCTCGTCAGAAATCAAAGAATCCACAGATAAATATATTATCTTCATCAGGAGAAGTTTTAAGAATATATGATATACCGGTTGGTTCTCATATTATTGTTGAAGATGGCTCTAAGATAGTTGCGGGTGATATTCTTGTTAAAATTCCTAGAAACTTTGGTAAGGCAGGTGATATCACAGGAGGTTTACCTAGAGTAACTGAATTATTTGAAGCAAGAAATCCATCAGATCCTGCAGTTGTATCCGAAATAGATGGTGTTGTTTCTTTTGGTAAGAAACTAAAACGTGGTAACAGGGAAATTATAATCACTTCTAAAACAGGTGAAGAAAAGAATTACTTGATTCCAACATCTAAACAGATACTTGCTCAGGAAAACGATTATGTTAAGGCTGGCACTCCATTATCAGAGGGTGCTATGACTCCTGCTGATATTCTCGCCATTAAAGGTCCTATGAAAGTTCAGGAATATATAGTTAACGAAATTCAGGAAGTTTACCGTTTACAAGGTGTTAAGATTAATGATAAACATTTTGAAACAATCGTTCGTCAGATGATGCGTAAAGTTGAAGTTGATGATCCGGGTGATACTAAGTTCCTAGAAGGAGAATTGTCTAATAAGATTGAATTTCAGGATGAAAATGATTGGATCTTTGGAAAGAAAGTTATCGTTAATTCAGGTGACTCTGAAATATACAAAGCCGGACAGATTGTTAGTGCTAGAAAATTAAGAGACGAGAACTCAGTACTTAAACGTAGAGATAGAAAACTTGCTGAAGCCAGAGATGCTCAACCTGCAACTGCCAGACAGGTATTACAGGGAATAACAAAAGCATCATTACAGGTTAGAAGTTTCTTATCTGCTGCTTCATTCCAGGAAACCACTAAGGTACTTACCGAAGCTGCTGTTAATGCTAAAACCGATGAATTGTTAGGATTGAAAGAAAATGTTCTTGTAGGACATTTAATTCCAGCCGGAACAGGATTAAGAGAGTACGAAAGCATTTTAGTAGGATCACAGGATGAAATGGACGAACTAAACTTTAAGAAATAAATAAAATGAACGGACAAGAAAACGAAAACCAGTTAAATATAGAACTCAGTCCTGAAGTGGCTGAGGGTATTTATTCTAACTTAGCGATAATAACTCATTCTCAATCTGAATTTATTGTTGATTTTATCAAGATGATGCCCGGGGTTCCTAAGGCTAATGTTAAATCAAGGATAATATTGACTCCACAACATGCTAAAAGATTACTTAGAGCATTGCAAGAGAACATTGCTAAGTTTGAGTCGGCTTATGGTAAGATTAAAGAACCGGATTCAATGGATGCAATTCCATTTAATTTAGGTGCTCCTAAAGCTCAGGCATAAGATTAGATAATATCATTCTATATTAAAAAAGAGAGGCTGTCTTTATTAAGACAGCCTCTCTTTTTTAATTTAATGAAGGAATAGATTCAGCCCAATACTTATGCATTTGGTTAAACACCATTTTGTAAGTATAGATTTTGATTTTGAGTTTATGGTAATTTACAAACTCTAAATTATAATGTGTGTTGTTGATATTATTGATAAAATAGGGTGAAAGTTTTGAATAATGGATGCTTGGCACGTACCAATGGATGTTTGCCACATATCCATGGATGCTTGGCACATACCCGTGGATGTTTGGCACATACCCGTGGATGTTTGGCACATACCCGTGGATGTTTGCCACATACCCGTGGATGTTTGCCACGAACCCATGGATGTTTGCCAAGAACCCATGGATGTTTGCCACGAGACCGTGGATGTTTGCCACGAACCCATGGATGTTTGCCAAGAACCCGTGGATGTTTGTCAAGAGACCACGGATATTTGCTAAGAGACCATGGATATTTACCACGAACCCGATTATGGCTAATGCTTTGCTTTAATAAGAAATAAGACTGATTTTGAATGGAATATTGGCTTAGTAATGACACCAAGGAGTTTTAATTCTATGCGACTTTTAAGAATCTTTCTTACAGTAGTACGTGAAGTTGTCATTAATTTTTATTTAGAAGTACCTCATTTAATGTCAGAAAATTGTTAAACCATAATTTGTCTGCAATTAAAAGCTTTCTTTAGCATAAAAGTTCTTTTATTTTTATTTATTTTCAACATCTCTTTAACTAATGTTACTGCTTAGATTATTAATATTCTTATAAAAGATATTATTTTTAGAATAATGTGTTAACGAAGTAAAATAAGTTGTATCTTTGTTGTCTTAATATTAAATAATTCTTATTATGAAAAAAGTATTACTTCTCTTAGCAGCAATATTTACAATAAGCTTTGCTAATGCACAATGGGTACAAACAACAAATGGACTTTATGGAGGGACAATCCGTTCTTTAGTAATAACCGATAGCAATATATTTGCAGGGACTTATGATGGTGTGTTTTTATCTTCCAACAATGGTGCAAATTGGTCTGCGGTTAGTATAGGTTTACCAATAAATACCTCTGTTTACTCTTTAGCGATTAGTGGAAACAATATTTTTGCAGGAAGCTGTGCTGGTGTATTTATATCTTCCAACAATGGGGCAAATTGGTTACCCGTGAATACAGGTTTAACAGATACTGAAGTCTCTTCGTTAGCCATAAGCGGAAGCAATATATTTGCAGGGACTTATGCAAGCGGTGTGTTTTTATCTTCCAACAATGGGATAAGTTGGACAGCGGTGAATTCAGGTTTAACAAATACTGAAGTTTATTCGTTAGCTATAAGCGGGAGCAATATTTTTGCAGGGACTACAGGTGGTGTATTTTTATCCTGCAACAGTGGGGCGAGTTGGATAGCTGTGAATACCGGTTTAACAAATATTGAAGTTTCTTCGTTAGTTGTAGACGGAAGCAATATTTTTGCTGGGACATTTGGAGGCGGTGTTTTTTTATCCTCCGATAATGGAACAAGTTGGACAGCGAAGAATAGCGGTTTAACAAATACAAATGTTAATTCATTAGCCATAAGCGGAAACAATATTATTGTAGGGACTTATGGAGGAGTATTTTTATCCTCCGACAATGGGATAAGTTGGACAGCAATGAATACAGGTTTAACAAATACAGAAGTTTATTCGTTAGCCATAAACGGAAGCAATATTTTTGCAGGAACTGCGGGTGGTGTATTTTTATCCTCCGACAATGGGACAATTTGGACAGAGGTAAATACAGGTTTAACAAATATTACTGTTAATTCGATAGTCATAAGCGGGAGCAATATTTTTGCAGGGACTTTTGGTAACGGTGTGTTTTTATCTTCCGACAATGGCGGCACTTGGATAGAAACGAGTACAGGTTTAATAGGATATGCACTATTTGTCAATGCATTCGTCGTAAAAGACAGCAATATTTATGCAGGAACAAATGGTGGAGTATTTTTATCAAATAACAATGGTTCAAGTTGGACAGCAGTAAATAATGGTTTAACATATTGTAGTATTTCAACATTAGCCATAAGAGGGAATACTATTTATGCAGGTACACAGGGGAATGGTATATTTATATCAAATAACAATGGTTCAAGTTGGGAAGCTGTTAATACTGGTTTAACAAATCTTAATATTAGTTCTATAGTTATTAGCGGAAATAATATCTTTGCAGGAACTTGGGATGGTGTGTATTTATCTTCAAATAATGGATTAAGTTGGACTCCTGTGCTTACAGGTTTAACAAATAACGTTATTCTTTCTTTAGTCATATACGGGAACAATATTTTTGCAGGGACAGATGCAAGTGGTGTGTATTTATCTTCAAATAATGGCTTTAGTTGGACACCAGTGAATAATGGGTTAACAAATGAGGCTGTTTTGTCATTAGCGGTAAGTGGTACAAATCTTTTTGCAGGAACTTATGGAGGAGGAGTATTTTTATCCACAATTATTGATACAAATTGGACTGCTGTGAATAATGGGTTAATAAATACTAATGTTTATTCATTAGCAGTAAGCGGAACATATATTTTTGCAGGGACAATATTTGGTGGAGTATGGAAACTTCCACTTTCAGAAATTATTCCTCAATATACAATAACAACTTCTTCAAATACTACAATAGGAGGGACTTCTTATGGTGGAGGGCTATTTGTTTCAGGTCAAACATGTAGTTTAAATGCAATACCTTTTAATGGCTACGCTTTTGTAGATTGGACTGAAAACGGGAATATTGTTAGCACAAATACAAATTATACATTTATAGTTACTGGAAATAGGAATCTTGTTGCAAACTTTACGCAAACTTTGCCTCAATATACAATTACTACTTATGCAATTCCAAGTATAGGAGGAACTATTATTGGTGGCGGTATATATACATTCAATCAATCATGTTCTTTATTGGCAATACCTAATACAGATTATGCTTTTGAAAACTGGACAGAAAACGGGAATATAATTTGTATTGATACAAGTTATACTTTTACTGTTACTGCCGATAGGTATTTATTTGCTAATTTTACTTCAACACAAGGAATAGAGAGTAATACTCTTAATGAATCAATATCTATTTATCCAAATCCTGCTAAAGATATTCTAAAAATAGAAACAAACATTAATACACAACAAAGAATAGAGATAGTAAATCTTTTCGGACAAACTGTATATACTAATATTATTAATAAGAAAGCAACAATAAATACTTCCGCTTTCGCGAATGGAGTTTATATCTTAAAACTTTATACAGATAAAGAAACGGTGGTAAGTAAGTTTGTAAAAGAATAGAAAGAAAGAACTAGAGTGCCAAGAGTTCTAAAACAACTTTAGGCATTTCAAACTTCAAACTTTAGTCGCTCTTTATTATTAATTATTTATATAGCTATCCGGCTTCGCATATCTTTTGAAGCATTATAGAATCAATAACTTTAATAATTTTGCCATCAATATCAATAATGTTATCTTTTCGGAACTCGGATAGAATTCTTATAACATTCTCTGTAGTCATGTTAATAAGTTCAGCTATTTCCTTACGGGAAATAGGCATAATGAATACATTGTCTTTATAAACCTCTTTAGCAAGAAAAAGGATGATATAAGCAATTCTTCCTCTTAGATGTTTCTTATTTAGTTTAAAACGGGTTTCAAGTATGTCATCTGTAACCTTACTCATATTTTCGATGATCTTCATTGCAAAGTTACCATTGCTTAAGATTATTTTCTTAATAATGTCAACAGGAACAGCACAAGCAACAGAATCTTCAATGGCAGTTACAGAGTATTTTGAATTAGTTTCAGAGAAAATAGATAAGAAGCCAATAAAATCATAAGGCACAACAATATTAAATATCTGATCTGTCTTAAATGATTCCTTCTTATGTAACTTTCCTAAACCTTTAGTAAGATAAATAAGATTCTCAAGGTCGTCACCTTCACCACATATAACTTCTCCTTTCTTAAAAATAAGTTCTTTACGATTCTTGTCAATCATTTGCATCTCATCAGCAGTCAAATCTAAATATAATTTAGATTTAAAAGGGCAATTCATGCAGTCGTACGAAGTAGTTATTATTTCCATAGCAGTTAATAAGTTTACAAAAGTACAAAATATGATTTATATCATATCAATAAATTTGCATTGGGTATAAATAAGGTTGTACTTTTGCTGTTCACTAATTAACAATTTAAAAGTATGAAGAAACTTGTGATTCTTGGTGCCGGAACTGGTGGAACTATCATGGTTAACAAACTAAGAAAGGTTTATAGTAAAGACGAATTGGATATAACTATTATTGACCAGTATAAAACTCATTATTATCAACCTGGATTTTTGTTTATTCCTTTCGGGATGTACACTAAAAAAGATGTTATTAAACCTAAAAGCGATTTCATTCCAATAGGTGTCAACATGATCTTTGCTGAAATTGATAAAGTTGATGGCGAAAGCAATCATGTGTATTTAAAAGATGGGGTAGTTCTTAAATATGATTACCTGATTATTGCCACCGGAACACGCATTGATCCTGAAGAAACTCCCGGCTTGAAAGCCGACCTCTGGCATAAGAATATTTTCGACTTTTATACTATTGAAGGCGCTACAGCTCTTGCTGAATTCTTTAAGACCTGGCAGGGGGGCGAACTTGTTATTAATATTGCAGACATGCCTATAAAATGTCCGGTTGCTCCTTTGGAATTCGCGATGTTTGCTGATGCTTTCTTTACCGAAAGGGGCATGAGAAATAAGGTTAATATTACTTACGTAACTCCTTTAAGCGGTGCTTTTACTAAGCCAAGAGCCTCAAAAATGCTTGGACAGTTATTGGAAGATAAAAACATTAATATTATCCCCGATTTCTATATGGAAAGAGTGGATAATGAAAACAAAAAGATCATATCTTATGATGAAAAGGAAGTAGCATTTGATTGTATGGTTTCTATTCCCGTTCATAAAGGCGATGCTATGATTGGTAGAAGCGGATTGGGTGATGATATGGACTTTGCTTTGACAGATAAGTTTACATTGCAGTCAACTAAGTTTAATAATATCTTTATAATTGGTGATGCTGCCAACATTCCTACTTCTAAGGCAGGCTCTGTTGTGCATTTTGCTGCCGATGTGGTTACTGAGAACTTTATTTGTGCAATGGAAAACCGTCCTTTCACCGCTAAGTTTGATGGACATTCTAATTGTTATATAGAAACCGGTCATGGAAAGGGCGCTTTGATTGATTTTAATTACGATACCGAACCTCTTCCAGGCTCTTTCCCCTTTCCGGGGATAGGTCCTTTTGGTTTGTTGAAAGAAACTCGTGTTAATCATTATGGAAAGCTGTTGTTTAGGTGGATTTACTGGCATGTACTATTAAAAGGAAAAGAAATGCCTATAGATTCTAAGATGACGATGGCAGGAAAGAAGATGTAATCAACACTTAATAAAGATAACATGGACGAAAATAATATGCAGTTGCAGATAAACGAGATCAACCGCAAGCTTGATTTGGTTTTGGAGCATGTGGAAGAACAACGTTTAAAGCGTGAGGTGGTTGAGGATTTAGTTGAAGACCTTTCTATCATAGGAAAGGATGCTTTTCAGAATACAGTTGTGGCATTGGATAAAGCAGGTGTGGAATTGGATTCAGATGCTTTGGCAAGTTTAGGTATTAAGCTTATAAGGAACGTAGGTACCTTTAACGAGTTGATGGAAATGCTGGAAAGTGCCAATGATTTTATGAAAGATGTTTCACCTATCATTCGTCAGATTGGACTTGATACCATAGAGAAGCTAGCTGAGTTTGAAAGGAAGGGATATTTGGATTATATTGCTGAATTAGGCAAGATGATGGGCAAATTAACAGAGACTTATAACATAGATGATCTTAAAAATATTACAAATAATCTGGAAGTAATCTCTAATATCTTTAAAAACCTTTCTAAACCTGAACTTTTGATTGCAGCTGAGAAGACAACTTCTATAATTGCAAGCACAAAGATGGACGATAATCTTGATGATAAGTCATTATTAAAACTTTATAAGGAACTGAAGACTCCTGAGGTTAGAAAAACTTTGTTCTTCTCGCTTCGTCTTCTTAAAGAAATAGTAAAACAAACAACAAATAAATAACAAATCAATAAAAATAATACAAATATGGCAACAAAAACATTAGCAGGAGTAACTGTCGAAGTAAACGAAGAAGGTTATTTCATGGATCCTTCAAAATGGACCAAAGAAATGGCAGTGGAAATTGCAAAAGAAGAAGGTGTTGAGCTCACTGATCAACATTATTTAGTATTAAATTTCGTAAGAAACAGATTCGCTACAGGCGAGGCTCTAACAATTAGAGGAGTTGGCAAATCAGGCATCGTAGATATCAAAGGATTCTACGGATTATTTCCGGGAGCTCCTATGAAAAAGGCAGCTAAGATAGCAGGCATTCCTAAACCTGCAAGTTGTATTTAACATTTATTTTATTCACTAAATAAAAAAGAATTAAACATGGAAAAAGAACAATATCCATTAAAAAAAGTCTGTATCATTTGTGCTAAAGGCTCAATTGAAGACGTATATGCATCCTTAGTTATGGCTAACGGTGCTGTAATGGAAGGAATAGAGACCAAAGTCTTCTTCACATTTTTCGGTTTGGATGCAATAACCACTAAACAAATGAAGAAACTACATACTGCAACTGTTGGAAATCCTGCCATGCGTATGCCGGGCGGTCTCCCTTTTCCAACAATTTTAGGAATGTTACCGGGAGTGGAAGCAGGTGTTTCAGCAATGATGAAAAGTCAGATGGCTGCATTGGATATGCCTCCTGTTGATGAGTTTTTGGACATGATAACTGCAGGTGGCGGCGAAATTTATGCTTGTAAATTAGCAGTTGAGATGTTTAAATTGAAAAAAGAAGACTTCAACGAGAACGTAAAGGACATTATTACCATTGGTGACTTCTATGGCTTGTGTGGAGGACAAGGAACTCAGATAATATTTACCTAAGAAAAGCTATTAGGGTCTTAATCTATTAGGCTTTTAGGAAATCATGCAATCAGACCTAACAAGTTTTTATAACTTGTTAGGTCTTGATTAAAAAAATCTCACTTAAACTTCTTTTCCAATACTTTCATAAAGTAGCCCCCAACCACACTACGAGCTTGAAAACCTATTTGTTTTCCATCTAAGGTCTCATGCCAATCGCTTAGCGGAACACGTGAAGGAGTTTCTGTTACATATTTTAAAAGAGGATTGATCAGTGCATCAAAATCCTTTTGATTATCTGCCAAGACTGCCGTCCACATAATCCAATCCGACTTTGTATACGTTTTCCTACTGTCTAATGGAAGTCCGTAAGTATTTTGTTTTGTGAGATAATATTTAATTTCTTTATCATAAACACTCTTTGGAAACAAATTCAAACCAAGAACTTTATCCCAACTCATATTGTACTTCTGACTCCATGTATTTTTATCATCAAATGTCAAAGCATAATGATCTCCGGCATCTGCAAACTTCATCCATTTGTTTACCATAACCTTTACGCTGTCATTATATTTGTCAGCAATTGTTTTGTAACCCAGTTTTTCGGCTAGTTTTGCATAACATCCCAACCCAACAATAGCCTTAACCGATAGATTAGCATTGCGTGCCAAATGTCCGGCAAAATCATCAGTACAAAGCTGGTTCGTTGGATCAAATCCAGATTGAAGTAGGTATTCTGCCCAGGTTGTTAAGGTTTTCCAATGCTTTTTTGCATAATCTGCATTGCCCTCTGCTTTTGCAATGGCAGCAGTAAGTATAATCATATTCCCCGACTCTTCCACAGGCATGTCTTCGCTATATACCTGACCGTTTGCTAATGGATAAGTACCTAAATCATGTGCTGCAAAGGGCTTGGTGTACTTTCCGCTTTCGCTAAAATAAAAAATACCATTCAACATTCCTTTCATCAGCTCAGGATTATAAGTTAAATATAAAGGAGCCGAAGGATAAGTAACATCCACCGTATTTATACAGCCATTACTGAAGTTTTCTTTAGATAAAAATAACAACTCACCGTCAGGACTTTTCACAAGTTTATGTGCAGCCACCGTTTGACGATAAGCTAAATCACAAAGCTTAGCATAATTTTCTCCTCCTGCTTCTAAAGCTTCCTGATGAATCTTCTCACTGAAGAAATAAGCAATAAATTTTACAGTTTCATATTCTTTAGCGGCCTTATTCATTTGCTTTTCTATCGTTTGATTGGCATCATTTTGCCACCAAGCTTTTAAATTCTTACCAAAATATTGAATCGCCTCAATATCATCATACGCAAGCATTATAAATTGCTCTTTTGATGTTGTTCCAACCTTCCCCAAAGGGATAATTGTATTTAAAAGTAATTGTTTTCCC
>Ga0316231_1002718_pt1 | contig 16435 bp, 9 predicted proteins | sample TBH18027metaG_FD_206002 | JGI IMG/M metagenome (GOLD analysis project Ga0316231, IMG submission 206002) | Freshwater microbial communities from Trout Bog Lake, Wisconsin, USA - TBH18027 | ecosystem: Environmental > Aquatic > Freshwater > Lake > Hypolimnion/Profundal zone | place: USA: Wisconsin...
TGACGCCGCCGCGACCGCGCAATCCCAAAAACAAATCGCGCGCCAGGCTGACTCCGGCATAGGCAAGCAATCCCGCCACCGCACCAAACTCCAGCCGGAAGCCGGTGTCCCGCGTGGGCAACTGCAGATTCAACGCTATGGCGACCACCAAGCCCACGACTAGACCACGGATGTAAAGCGTCGGATTCCGGTAAGCGCTCAAGGCGCGTTGATAAAAACTCTGGCTGCCATCGAAAGACTCGATGACGGTTTTGACCATCGGAAAGGAAAGGCCGCCGACCAGTGCCAGCACGAGGAAGGGCAAACGCTGATACGACTCGTTCACCGCCGGCAGCGAAACCAAAAGGTGCGTCAGTTGCAGCAATCCCATCAAAATGCCGCTGTAAACCGCGCCCTTCAGCATGCCGCTCTTGCTGTTACCGAGCACCATGTTGCGATCCGGCATGCCGCCTTGCATCCCGTCCAGCACCAACCCGGTCAACATAAATACCTCGGCCCACAACGCCGCCTGCGAAACCATCGTGCAGAGAACGGCAACCGCAGAACGAATCAGCGCCGACTGCGCGGCGACCAGCGCGCCGGAACCGAAGTCCGCCACCGCCGGAGCCATCACGACCGCCAGCGCCGGCAGGGCCAGCCAGCCATGCACCGCCCAGCCGCGCACCCAACTCCGGCGATTCAACAGCGCAAAGAAATTGGCCACCACCTCGTTGGCCAGAAAGAGTGCGAAGGCCCAGACAAAAATATGCATGTTCAAGAACATGATGATTGCTGATCTAATTGCTTATTTTGCAGTGAACGCCGGAATGATTCGCGGCGGCAAAGTTTTGAGCATGTCGCCCATGCCCTTGTCGTGCGAAGTGACGACCGTGACGAGATCAAGTTCGGGGAACATGAAAATGAATTGACCACCGGCGCCGCGACCTTCGACGGCGTGATAGGTTTTGCCATCAATCGTGAAATCTTCTACCCACCAGAAAAATCCGTAATGTGCAGTGCCATAGGCGAGGACATTCGGACTGGTCGCGCGTTTGATGTAAGCTTCGGGAATGAGTTGTTGTCCCTGCCATTTGCCTTTATTCAGAATGAGTTGGCCGAACTTCACCATGTCGCGCGAGAGAATGGCACTGCCGGCGGCGGATTTCGGCAGGCCGCTGAGAGCCGGTTCCCATTGATACTGCGTGATGCCCAGACGACCGAGCAGTTCGGTCTTGAGAAATTTTTCCGCACCGTCCGGCGCGACGGCGTTCAGCACCTGCATGACGATGGCGGTGTCCGGCTCCTGGTATTTGAACTGGCGCGGCATCGGCGGAATCGGCGCGCTAAATTGCAGATACGCCTGAATTTCGGCCAGGCCTTTGAGCTGTGCGGGATTCTTCATGAGTTCCTTCGCCTTCGCTTCCGGGAGCCGGATGCCCGAATTCATTTGCATGGCCTGCGCGAGCGAGATGGTGTCCGCGCCGGCGACGAGTTTCGTCGTGTCCAGATTTTTCAAAAAACCGATTGCGGGTTTGTCAAGGTCTTCCATTTTTAGCAAGCCCAACTGAATCGCCCGGCCAATCGCCAGCGCGGTGTAGGACTTGGTAATGGACATCTGGTAATGCGGAAAATTTCCGCGCCCACGGCGATAATAAGATTCGAAAATCAATTTGCCGCGATAACTGATGAGCAGGCTGTCCACATTGCCCGCCTGATCGTCTTTCGCGGGCACGGCGAGGTCGGCGGCGTATTTTTCAATCAACGCGCGATTGCCGCCATCCACGCCCAGTTTGCCGATGGTAAGGCCGTCGTGTTTATCCTGCGGAGCAACGGTGATGTAAGGCTGCTCCAAGTCGGGCAACTTCGCCTCGAGTTGATAAAGATGATCCTTGAGATTCAGCCCCGGCACTTCCGGCGCGAGGCCGTTGCTGGGCTCCGCGCAGAAAGCGTGGAAACTGCTCAATAAAAGAAACGCGAGCAAGGATGGAGAGTTGATTTTAGTTTTCATAATAAATTAAGGAGACGTGATTTGAGTGGGGTTACGAAAATGATATTTGTGCCTGCTGGAACTTAAAAAATAAGTCGGCGTTAATAATTTCCACTATAAACTGGACTATCTTGGGCAGCCGTGTTGGTCAAGGTGTTGTATTTGGGACGATCCACATGCCAATCCGCATGCAGCACATTGGCGCTGCCATTGTGCAGGGTTCCTGGTGGTTGTGAGCTAGCTGGCCACAAAACAAAATTCCACGATCCCTTCCCCGCCGAATCACACAGAACCAAAGCTGCCGAAGGTTGGACGATGGCGGATTGTTTTTTTGTGGCACCAACCTGAGGAGGGGGGTAAGGCTTATCCCCCAATACCAAATCGTAATACCCGTAGGAATTGGTTCCCTTGCCCGTGCCACGCTGTTGCGGCGGAACCCCAGGGCAGACAAGCGGGCCGGCGGCATTGTTGGTATAGAAATCAATCAAATTACTCGCTGATGGTGGCGTTGTGGCTTTCAAACCCATTTTGTCCCCCATAAGCGTGAACCATAAAAAATAAGTTCCGCTATCACTCCCTTCGGAATAGGGAAACCAGCCGGAGCCTAAAATGGGCGGGCCGTCATCAATTACCAACTGAAAAGCCACGCCGATTTGCTTCTGGTTGCTCACGCAGGCTATCGCCTGCGCCTTTTTCTTGGCCGAAGCCAGCGCCGGTAACAACATCGCCGCCAGAATGGCGATGATGGCAATGACAACCAAAAGCTCAATTAAAGTGAAGGCGCGGAATTGACGGGAGACATGCAACCGACATTGTGTCGGCCCTGTCCGGAACAAGGCAATATATTTTTTCATATCACTTTGATTGTGAATTAAATTATGTAAACACAAGTAAAGCGTGGATGATTTGACGATCTTTTCACCGTCTGATTTGCAAACCAGTAATTATGCTAGTGTTATTTTAAAAACCATCAATATACGAGATGTCGTAAGTGCAAAGGTTTACAGGAGTTTGTAGATATCGCAAACGAGCATCCAACTCTGGCATTACGGATACATAAACGCCTGGTTTGTCAGCTAAAAATTACGGAGCTTGATGCCGGCGACTGCCAATTTGCTTAAAATACATACTCCCGGGTATGTATTTTTATTGCGCCTTGAATCAGGAAGTGTGATTGGGGGATAATTTCGACTCGGCGTCGTTATCAATGCTTACCCGGCAGAATGCCATCCTGTATGGCAATGGATACGGCGGCAGCGGCACTGTTGACGTGGAGCTTTCGATAGATGCAACGGATGACATAATCCAAGGTGTGGGTATTTATTTTCAATCGATCCACAATCATTTTGCGTGACTGACCTTGGGCCATGCCTTGCAAAACATTTTTTTCACGCTCATTTAACAAGTTGTCCCCTGCATCAAGCGGAGCCGAAGGCGGGGGCGGGGAAAACATCTCCAAAACTTTCCGGGCAATGCGCGGCGTCATGACTGATCCACCAGCATGAACCTGCCGGATGGCATCGGCAATTTCCGAGGGATTGACCCGTTTGAGCAGATAACCGCACGCCCCCGCCTTGAGCGCATCAAAAATTAGGTCATTTTCAGAATACATGGTGAGCACCAGACATTGAACTTCGGGACAAACTTGCTTCAGTTGGCGGATCAACTCGACGCCACTCATTCCGGGCAGGCGCAAGTCCACTAGCAGCACATGGGGCGGAGATTGAGGCAACTGGCGCAAGGCGGCTTCGGCGGTGGGATAAACTGACACGCAAGCCAGCCCTTTGGTATCGTTAATCCATTTCTCCATTTCCTCCGCCAGGAGTTGATTATCCTCAACTAGACCAACCTTGATCTCAACGGTTTTTGAATCGGATTTCATTTTTTGACGAGGTCGGGATTTTGTTTTAATTCCAAAGAGAAGCGAATGCGCGTCCCGCGCCCTTGCTCGCCGGGATTTATGGAAAACTCCCCCCCTATTTCACTAAGCCGGAGCTTCATATTCTTCAATCCATTCCGACCCAATCGCTGCGCGGTTGGCGAAAAACCGCAGCCATCATCCTCGACCAAGATTTCCAATCGTCCGCCGACATCATGGCAGGCAAGGTTGACCGTCGTAGCGTGGGCATGTTTAACGACATTTTGCAACGCTTCCTTCACCGCCATCAATAATTCATGGCGAGCGGCGAGCAGGAGCGAGTGATCGGGGTTGGTGATTTGGTAATCAAAGCGGCATTCAACTCCCGCCGGCTTGAGATAATTTCCAGCATATTCGCACAGGTAATCCGCGAGTGCACCTGTCGTGTCGTGTTTTGGATTAACCGCCCAAACAATGCCGTCCAACGCTGCCACGGCGGCACGCGCACTTTTGGCGAGCCCTTGCAACTGTTCATCCCGAGCCTCGGTGGGAGCACTTTTTTCGCGATAAGTGCGGTCGGCTAGCAATGCGATGTGGGTAAGCTGGGCACCCATTTCGTCGTGCATGTCGCGGGCGATGCGCAGACGTTCACGGTGGATTTCAAGCTTGCCATGGGTCAAGGCCAGTTGTCGCCGTATGCGCACGGCGTATATCCACCACCATCCTGCTGCCGTCAGCAGCGTGACCGCACCGACAACCATCGCCTGCGACCGTCTGTTTTGCCACCACGGAGTCGCGATGGTGAAGGGGACAAACTGGACGCCCGCATCCCATTCGCCATCGGAGTGGCAGGCTTGTAATTCTAAGTTAAACCGGCCCGGTGGCGGCACCGGAGTGAGCGTGACATGCCCGTCGGAACCGATTTCGTGCCATGGGTTGTCCTGCCCGGCGAAACGCCAGCGATAAGTGAGCGTATTGAAAGGGAAAACATAATTGGTGCAGGAAACAGCAAAGGTCAATTTATGAGTGTTCGCAGGCACCAGCATTTCTATTGCCTCATTCAGGGAGCGGCCATCCGCAAACCAGTTCTTGCAGCACAATTGAAGTGCAGGGTAAACCTCGATCTCGGAAATCTGCGGCTGGTTAGAATATCCAGATTGATTGTATATTCGGATGCGTCGGCCAACAAATTCACCCATACCTGATTGGGCACGGATAATATCCGCATCGCCCGCTGGCAGTCGCCCGCCATCACCATGAACAACCGCCTGCCATGGCTTCCGGCCGGCAAACCCGCCGGACTCTGTCAGTAGTTCGACACGATAAGTGCTCAAGCAGTCAGCCTTCGTCCCATCCTCGCGTCCGTGGATAACGATGTGATCCAGATTTACTATCCGTCCCAAATCCAGTTCGAAAAAGGTATTTGAATCGGTCATGGCCGGATCGGGTTGCGAGTAGGTGCTTAAGAAACCATCGGTAAGATTGCTCAATGGCAAATGAACCTGCACCCAGCACGAGCAATAGGCCTGACATCCCAGTGCAATATTACTCGTCCGGTTCGGATCGGCCTCCACATGGAATTCTGTGAGAATAAACGAACCGTCAGCCGCGCAGCCAACCGAGGCACGATGACCGGATTCACGCAATATGGTGAAGAGCCGCAGGCGAATGCCGGTGATGCCTGAAAAAGGCATGCGGGCGCGCACCGACACCGCAGTCACCGCGCAGCGCGTGTCTATATGGATTGTTGGACCATATACTTTGAGGCTGTCGGGACAGTTGGCCATTCCAGATTCAGGAATGAGCGGCACCCAACGCCCTTTGATGACCGGATGCTCATCGCTGGTTACGTCCACTTCAAAATCGCTGAAATGCGCGTTGGCTACCAGCGAGAGAAAAGAGAACTGAAACTGACAAAATGTTGCAGTAATCGGCTTGGTAGGAGCGAAAACGGCGTATTGCTCCTGAAATTGGGTGCCGGCAGCGACACTCCATCCATTGTCGGGCGACAGAACGCCATCCACAGCCGCCGCGAGCGGATGCGTCGGCGCATTGGTAGCGCTCGCTTCGACGGCGAGCAAGGTAACAGGGCTGGCACCAGCCATACGCAGCCCAACCACGCCCAGCACAAGTCCGTTCCAAAACAAAAAAGTCAATGTTCGTCTATTGATTTTCATACTGCGTTAGCCTTGAGCTACGACGCATCGGCGAATAAAAGCAGCGCGCTCCAGTGCCTATACTAATCCCACCACTCAAGCTTACAACCCTGTCCCGAATTAGTCTCCATGATATTGTCCAAAGGAAGTTCATAATAACGCTATCATTCAATGAGGTGCTGCTAAGATTATTAATTATTCCAACATAACACAAGTTGGCGCGCTCGGGGCAAAATACACGAGGCGTCTTATTTAGTTAAGCAGATTGGTTTAGCTGCTCTTCCAGCCCAACACTTAGCAGCAAAAATGGACAAAACTCTTTTGCAAAAGAGTTTTGATGACTAAACTAAGCTGGTTGTTAAGCTTAACCTCGTTTAATGAAGAGACATTTGCGGCATGTCATTGCATCATAATTAAAATACACATGCGGTGTTTTTAGCCTAAACACGCGACCTTTTCATCATCATAAACAATGAAGCAAATCCTCACCCTTATTACTGTTTCTTTGCTTACCCCAATGATTGGGATTCACGCTGCTGAACTTTATGTGGCGACAGACGGCAATGACACCAACCCCGGCACAAAAGAGCAACCGCTACAAACGATTCAAGCCGCGTTCGACCGACTCCATGCGGGCGATGTTTGCATCCTGCGTAGCGGCACCTATCGCGAGGCGGCGGTTTTCAAAACCTCCGGTGAAGCGGACAAGCCCGTGTGCTTGCAAGCGTATCCGGGCGAGTCGGTGGTCTTGGATGGGACAGAAGCCGCGCCCAAGGCATGGACAGTTTATCAGGGGAAAATCTACAAGACTCCGGTTGCTGCGGGAAAAATCGAGCAGCTTTTCGCGGGTCGGGAAATGATGGTCGAGGCGCGCTGGCCGAACATGACCTTTGGCCAGCGCTTGGAGCGCAGCCGGTGGGCGCAGGTGGACAAGGGAAGCATGCACGGGAAAATTGTGTGTGAGGAAATTGCGAAGACCGGGATTGATTTCACGGGCGCGATGGCCTGCCTAAATGTGGCGCATCAGTGGTGGACTTGGAGTCGCCCGATTACCCATCATCAGGCAGGGACGAATACGCTGGAATACTCGGCCGATCTCAAGGGTTTGGCTTTCTGTGATCCGGCACTCTACTCGAAAATCCCGGCGTGGGTGACCAAGACGTGGGAAGATGATTATTTTTATCTTTATGGAAAACTGGAGTTGCTGGATGTCGAAACGGAGTGGTTCCATGATTCCAAAACCGGCCTGCTCTATTTCTATGCACCGGGCGGAGTAGATCCATCAACTCTCGATGTCCGGTTCAAGGCTCGCGATTATGCCCTGAAGGCCAAAGGACAACATCATCTCGAAATCAAGGGAATCAATTTTTTTGCCTGTAGCTTCCGGCTAGACGAGTGTGATGATTGCCTAATCGAAAACTGCGAGCTGTTGTATCCGACCTATACGCGCACGATCACCGAATACGACACGAAGAAAAAGGAATCGGTTCTAACCAAAATCACCGGCGATCGCAATGTCGTCCGCCATTGCTCGTTGGCTTATGCCAATAATGCCGGCCTAGAAGTCATGGGGAGTCAGAACCGAGTCGATAATTGTATCATCCATGACGTGAACTGGATGGGAACGCTGGAATATCCGGCTTTGAAACTTGGCGTAAAGCCACATTCAGCCAACGGGAGAACCAATGAGAATTCTGAGGTGGCAGCCCATGGCAACGTCGCCAGTCATAACACGCTGTATAACGGCGGCAACGCCCTTTTGCTCTATCCGGCACCGGACAGTGTGGTGGAATATAACCATGTTTATGACGGCGGTCTGGCGTGCAAGGATGTGTCGTTGATCTACGCGGCTTCTCCGATAAGCCGTGACAGCGTCGTCCGCTACAACTGGGTTCATGGTTGCGTGACCGATGACTTCTATGGTCGCGGCGGTCATGGTGGAATTGGCATTCGTGCTGATGACTATTCACGCAGCAACACTGTTCATCACAACGTGGTGTGGAATTGCGGTGAAATTGGAATCACCCTGAAAGGAGATGGCCACCTCGTCTATAACAATACGGTGTTTGGAATCGGCACCACCGTGACTCCGTGGATCGATTTTATTTTCCCTTTGAATGAGGAAAAGAAGCAACCATGGTATCCGCATCAATTCGAGCTTGTAGCGAAGCAAAACCAACATTCGGAAGTGGTGAACAACATCGGCCGAAACATTAACATGGGACACAAAGTGACTGATGCGCTGAAGGATTCAGAACGGATTCATCACAACTTGCGCGGGACTGACCCAACCTCACTGTTGATGGATCCCGACCATTTTGATTTCCGCCCCAAACCGGGGTCGGCGCTCATCAATGCGGGGATTGCCATACCGGGATACACCGATGGATTCAAGGGCAAGGCCCCCGATCTCGGAGCTTATGAATCCAAAGGTGAACGCTGGGTGCCGGGTGCCGCTTGGCAAGAATCTTTTACCCGTTTGACAAGCAAGTAACGAGCAACAGAAAATATGGAAAAATTAAACAACATGAAAAACATTCTTTGCCGATTCAGTTCATGGCTGGTTTTGTCGCTGTCGGTCGTCGCCACGCCCGCAGCGGAGTTGTATGTCGCCCACGACGGCAACGATGCCAACATAGGAAGCAAGCAGAAGCCGCTGCGCACCATTCAGGCGGCGGTGAACCGGATGCAAGCCGGCGATGTCTGCCTGATTCAGACGGGAACCTATCGTGAGTCGGTGGAGATTTCAAAGTCCGGCACCCCAGTGCAGCCGCTTCGGATTCAGGCAACTCCAGGCGCGAAGGTCATATTTGACGGCACCGAAACCGTGGCCGGCAAGTGGGAAAAATACAAGGGCAACATCTATAAAATTAAAGAACCAAAGGGTATTCAGCAGCTTTTTGTCGGCAACAAAATGATGGTGGAGGCGCGCTGGCCCAATATGCGTTCCGATCAGGTTTTTAATCGCGATTGCTGGGCAAAGACCGACAAGGGCAGCGGCCACGGCCACGTGGTTAGCAAGGAGATTGCCGAAAGCGGCATTGACTGGACGGGCGCGATGGCCTGCCTGAATGTTGCGCACCAGTGGTGGACTTGGAATCGCCCAATTGTCCGGCATCAGGTCGGTTCAGACACGCTGGAATACGACGCCGACTTGGTGGGGTTGTGTTATCTCGATCCGAAAGTCTGCAAGAACCAGAAGCTGCTGGATGAAAAATGGGCCAATAATAGTTTCTATCTCTACGGCAAGCTGGAGGCACTGGATGTGGAGACGGAATGGTTTCAAGACCAGACCAACGGCATACTGTATTTTTTCGCTCCCGGCGGCGTTGATCCCTCGACCTTGGATGTTCACTACAAGGTGCGCGATTATGCCATCTACGCCACGAACCAGAATTATCTTGAAATCAAAGGCATCAACTTTTTTGCGACCACCTTCCGGTTGGACGATTGCAATCATTGCATGGTTGAGAATTGCGAACTGCTGTATCCGACCTATTCGCGGACCATCACGGAATACGACCATGACCGACATGAATCCGTCATCACCAAAATCACCGGTGATAACAACGCGGTGCGCCATTGTTCGCTGGCCAACGCCAACAATCTCGGTCTGATGGTCATGGGCAATTCCAATCTGGTGGACAATTGCATTATCCATGATGTGAACTGGTCTGGCACGCTCATCTATCCGGCGTTGCAGCTTTCCGCCAGTCCGCATCTCGGCGTCAACTGGTTCGACACGATCCAATATCCACCGACCGAACGCACGATCGCCAATTCCGATGTGACTTCTTATGGCAATATCGCGAGCCACAACACGCTCTACAACGGCGGCAGCGCGTTATTGGTTTACCAGGCGGCGGGCAGTCGCGTGGAATACAACCATGTTTATGACGGCGGCAAGGCGTGCAAGGATGTTTCGCTCATCTACGGTTGCTGGCCGTTTTCACGCGACAGCGTCGTGAGCTACAACTGGGTGCATGGCTGCGTGACGGAAGGTTACTCCGGTCATTGGGGCGACGGCGGCATCGGCATCCGCGCCGACGACCAGTCGCGTCACAATATTTTTCATCACAACGTCGTCTGGGATTGCGGCGAAATCGGCATCACCATGAAAGGCGAGGACAACCTCTGTTACAACAACACCGTCTTCGGCATCGGCACGGCGGCCAAGCCGCAGATGGACATCCTGATCGAAACCAATTCAGAACCGGTGAAGATTTGGGCGGTGCGCTGGCCGCAATTGCTGATGCAAAACCAGTGGACCGAGATCGCGAACAATGCCAGCCGCAACATTACTTCAAACCATTCGCCGAATGCGCAACGGCCGGACAGCGCCTATGTTCACCACAATTTTCGGAATCAAGACGCGCGAGCCTTGTTAAAAGATCCCAAACATTTTGACTTTCGCCCGGCGGACGGCTCGCCGCTGATTGACACCGGTGTGGTGTTGCCCAGTTACACCGACGGATTCAAAGGAAGCGCTCCCGACTTGGGCGCGTATGAATCGAGTGGAGAAAACTGGAAACCCGGCGCGGACTGGAGCGAATCTTTTACGAATCTGAAATAGCCGTGACGGAATAGTTTTCTTCGGCTCGCTTTTTATTTAGTGGAGAAAGTCCAAAGGTCGCCCTTGACCACAGACTGATCTGGCAGTGTTGCGTCTACCCGCCAGAAATAGGTTTGTCCGCCGGCAAGTTTTGGCAACGGGAAAACATTTTCTTCGCCACGAAAAGTTTTTTGCAGGGCTTGCTTCGCAGCATTCTGCACCTCGTCTTTGGAAGTGGAAAAATAAACTGTGTGGGCCACCGCGCGGTAGGCGAGTTTCCACATGAGGACATCCCGATCAACCGGCACATTTTTCGCCATGTCAGGCACAATCGGGCAGCTCGCCTTTTCCAGTCTCTGGCCGGGAATCCAATAGACGGAATCGCCGTGGTCGTAAGCGCCGATGTCGGGCGTCTTGCCTGTGAGGCCTTCAATCGTGACACCGCGTCCAATGATTTCGGTGGCGCTGGCGGTGGGACGGAAATCGAACCACGCCGGACTGACCAGATCTCTTGCGGCAATGAAGTTCGTGTCGTTGTTGCTGAAGCGCGCCATCGGGCCGACCGGCTGGCCGAACCACCAGCCGTAGATCGAGTCCGCCAAATTGTTGGCGACGGTGCTGTGGATGTTCCAATTGTTTTTGATGGAGGGCATCATGATCGCGCTTTTGACCGGGTTGTAGGCGCTGTGATTGAACACGGTGTTGTTGACGCACCGGTTCGCCTGTTCCGGCGTCGGGTTGTCCACGTTCTTAATCTCGATTCCCGCTGCGCCCAAATCCCAAGTCACATTATGATCAATCGTCAGGCCGCAGGTCTTGTCGTCGCCGCGAATCGCCAGACCACCGCCCCACGGCAGCGGCGGCGTGCCGGAATAGCCGCCATGCACCCAGTTATGATGTAGGCGCGTGCCAGAACAAAATGGCTGCTGGGTGTAGAGCGCGGAGGTGTCCTTGTTGCCGCCGTAACAGGAGAGAAATGCGTCATGCAGATCATTCAGATAAAATTCATTCGTCGTCTGCGCCACCTGCGCCAGAATGCCGCCACTGCGATAAATGGTATTCCAGCGGACGATGGCGCGGCCCGCCTTGCCGACCATTCCCGGCCACGCCTTGCTGACTTGCAGCGGCGGATACATGAGCGACGAGTTGTAGCAAAAGTCGTGAAAGACATTGTTCTCAATCAGATTGTCAAAGCCGTTGATGTAGAGCGCCCCCAGCGCGCCGAAAGCGAAGGTGTTGTTCACGACCTCGGAATTGTCCGCCTCGATGGTGGGATAAATCGTGTCCGTGCCTGCGCCCACGCCCGTTTGTCCTTTCGGCAGGCTGACGTATTCGCTCCATGAGGAATAGAGCACGCGGCTGTTGCATAAGCGGATGTGTGAACTCTTGCTGTCGTAACTCTTGCCGAATTTGAAGGCCGTTCCGAAAAAGGTAATGCCGTCAATGGTCAGCCAGCTCGAATTTTGGTCCGCCATGAAACCCCAGTTACGGGTTTTGATTTGCAATTCACTACCCGCCGGACTCTTGCCGCCTGGAGCGTAGAAAAAAAGTTGCTTGGCTGCCGCGTCATAAAACCATTCACCCGGCGCGTCCAAGAACTGCCGCATTCCGAACACGTAGTAGCGGTCGTCGTTGAACGGAGAGTTCGCGCCGGTCTCGTCTTTTTTCGCCACGCTTGACCCCAGGTCCTTGTCGTAATTGAAGGTCTTCGATCCCGCTACGTGATTTTGCACCGTCCGCGTCCAGCAGAAAAATTGGTGATCCACATTTAACAGCGCTTGTGCGCCGGTCACATTCCAGCCCGTGGCCGCGAGGCGCGAATCGGCGATCGTGCCATACGAGCAGCCGGTCTTGTCCACAATGGCCCACGCGTCCGGCGAGAAAAAATTCCAATCGCCGTTCGTGTCCGTGGGGCAATTCGGCCAGCGCGCCTCCAGCATCGGTTTGCCGTTGAAAAAAAGTTGGGAGATGACCGGCGTGTCGAACGCCGCGACAAAGACGCCTGCCTGCGGCGTGGCCTTCCATTCCAGCTTGAGCACATCCAAGCCGGAGAGAACCGGCTTCTCGCCCGGGTAAGCCTTGAGCGTGATGGGCGCACCGTCCTTGCCGGACTTGTTTTTCAGTGCGACCGCTTCGCGATAAATTCCCTCGCGGAGGAGAATTGAATCGCCGGCGCTGGCTTTATCAAAAGCCGCCTTAATCGTCTGCAACGGCGCGGCGAGCGTGCCAGCAGCTTGGTCGCTGCCGTTGGTCGCGACATAAAGTTCTGTAGCGTGGAGTGTCGCCAGCGGCGACAGCAACAGAGCGGCAATGAGAAAAGCGAGGATGTGGTTAACGGCTTTCATGGTGAAATGTGAAGGTGAGTTCGGGTCTTCCGGAAGGATTTACTCTTGAGTTGTTGATTCTAAGGTGGGCGCGGGAGCCACGCGATTCAGCGAAAATTGATGCGGCTTGGTGACCGCCGTCTGGCGTGCAGCGTTGACGGCGGCTTCCGCCTCCGCTGGGAAATCGGCTTCATGCGGTTTCAAATCGAAGTAGGCTTTTTGTTTATTTCGGATGTATGGCTCGTAGCTTTTTCCGCGCACGGCAGCCAGTTGGGCTTCCAGCTTGGGTTGCAACCGTGCAACATCAACCGGGCGGGGTGCGTCCGGCCACGCGCTGAACTCGACATAGGCAAGCGTGCGGATCTTGTCCACGGCGGCCCACTTCTTACTCAATGCCGCCTGCACCGCGAGCGATTGTTGATACTGGGGCGTGTTGGTTTGCAGCGCGAGGTTCACACCGGCGGCAAGTTCCGCCGAGGTGAAGGTGCGCACGGTTTGGCCATCAATTTTCAATTGATAATCGCCCGGTGCTAACCCGGACACACTCAGCACCTCTTGGTCGAAGTCTTGAACAAACGGAATCAACTCCAACGCGGGATTGGCCTCAGGCGTCACCGGAAATGGCAGGGAGCGCTCGCAACAGGTGAATGAAACGACTTCGGGTTGGAAGGTCAGGTTGCTGATCACACAATTTTCCAACCCACCCGAACGCCTCGCTGCCGCGTCGATGGCGATGCGCGAGACGACGCTGGTGAGTTGCTGGGCCTTGAGAAATTGCGCCGCCATGATCAAGTGGCCCGGTTCTTTGGGGTGGACCCGATCCGGTCCGATGATGGTGAAATGCGGGTCGAGTTTCTGTTTCTCCGCGTTAATGGAAACGAGCGGACTGTTAAAATCCACGATGGGAAGCTGAAACTCCTGGGCGATGGCCTGCACCCGTTTGCCTAATCCTGTCAGCGCCGCGTTACAGCCGAGGAGATTGGGGGTGGGCAAGTCACCGGTGTCGTCGTAGGGCGACGGCAACACGAACACCACTTTCGCTCCTGCATCCCGCAGCGTTTTTACAAGCCGGCGCATGGTCTTGTCGTATATCGTGGCGGCGCTGGCGCGCTGCTGCTCAATGTCCGCTCCGGTTGCTGTGGGGGCGTAGAGATCCCGTTTTACATCATTCATGCCGAACATGACGGTGACCACGGTCGGTTTGGCGTTGAGGCAATCCCACGCAAGCCGTTTTTCCGCGCCAGTGGCAGTGTCACCGGCAATGCCGCAGCTGATCACATCGAGCTGCAATGATGGAAACCGCGTCAGGTAAAACAGCTCAACGTAACGATGATAAAATCCTGCGTGGGTAATGCTGTCGCCGAGCACGCACCAGCGGTCGCCGGATTGAAAGCGCGGCACTGGGTGGATTTGTTCCTGGAGGCTAATGGCTGACTGCGATACAGGGGTGGATGAGTTCACCTCGGCGGCGTGCAACGCGGCGAGTGACGACAGCAACAGGAGCGTGGTGAGTATGATTGAGCGCTTCATTTTGTTTGTGGAGCGGGTGATAAACGGCATCAGGCATTATCAAAATCTTTTCTAGGTTTGATGAACAACAGCAACAGACCGGCCACGACTACGCCGCCGGCGCAGAATTGAAAGACTTTTTCGAGGCCGATGTGCGCGTCAGTGAGCACACCAGCCAGATAGGTCATCAGACCGCCAAGGACGCAGCCGGTAAAGTTCAAAATGCCGTAGCCGGTCGCGCGATAGCGTGCGGGGGTGATCTGGCAGAGAATCGGCATGTTGTTCGCGTCGGCAAAGCCGCGCGCGAGGCCGAACCCCAGCAGCCCGACAATCGCAAGCACGAGCACGGGGGTCGAAGACGCTAGGTAAAGCGCCGGGCCGGCCAGGCAGAAACCGATGAGGACCACAAAAACCCGGCCGCGCAGATTTTGCCGACACCAGCGGTCCGCCCAAACGCCGCCAATCAGCACGCCGGCAAACGACGCAATCTGGATGTAAGCCGTGGCGGACATTCCCGCCGCGCCCTGACCGAGATGAAATTGCTGCTTCATGTAGGTCGGCAGCCAGCCATAGATTGCCCAGTTGGCGACGGACAACAATCCGAAGTAAGCGAGCAAAGCCCAGAATGACCCTTGCCCTAAGAGGTAGCCAAATGCGGCCGAGAGGTTGACCTTGTTTTCCGGCGCTGGGCTGGCCGTTTCGGGTTGGTCATCCGAAGCTTTTTCCTTCAAGGACAAAATGAGCAGGATGCTATAACCCACGCCGAACAGGCCGAAGATGATGAATGCGCTCTGCCACCGGAAATGTTCCGCCAGCACCCCGCCCAACCCGCCCAGCGCCGCGCCCGTGTAAATTCCGCTCATGTGCAAGCCCGTGGCCAGCGAACGCGTCGGGCCGCGATGATAATCCGCGATGAGCGCCAGCGCCGCCGGAATGTAACAAGCCTCGCTCACGCCCATGAGCGCGAGCGCCAGCAGCAGTTGGTGGAAGCTATGCGCATGAGCCGCCGCCAAGGTCAGCGCCGACCAGACAAACAAACTTCCGATGATGAGCTTTCGGCGGCTGAAACGGTCGGCCAGATAACCGGCCGCGGGACTCATGAACGCATACACCCAGAGAAAAGCGGAGGTGAGCAAACCAAATTGCGCGTCGGTCATCGTGATCTCCGCCTTGATGGAGTCGCGCATCGTCGTAATCATCAGCCGGTCCAGATAATTCAGGCACGCCACGGGCCAGAGTAGCGCGACGACCAGCCAGGCTCGTGTAGTGATTTTGGAAAAGTTATTCAATGTGTGTTTGCGTTTTGGCTACTTCTGTGACTGCAATGAATCCAACCCGAAGCGGCTGAAAATAATTCCTTCATTCGCATTGGTTGTTCCCGCCTCAAACAAGCAGGCAATCTGCCTGTTCGCCAGCACCGCAAGATCCGAATACGCGCTCGGACCGGCGTGCAGCACGCGCGACGCGGCCCAGGTTTGGCCGTCGTCAAAACTCGCGCGCACGGTCAGGTTCGCGCGCTTCTTTTTACTGGCGGGATTGCTGAAAAGAATCACGCCGGGCTTGCCGCCGTCCGCCCAGCGATAGCGATGGATTGCGCCCTGACAAATCGGCTCGACGAGCGTGAAGTCGGAATGTTGGTCGCTCCAAGTCAGCCCGCCGTCATTGCTGACCGCCACTTGCCGGACTTTCTTTGTCTTGTCGTGGCTGCGCATATTGAGCATGAGTTTCCCGCCTTTGAGTTCCACCACCTCGCACTCGTTGACGCCGGGTTTCGGCGTTGAGCCGCCCAACTTCCAAGTCTGCCCGTGATCGTCGGAATAGATGATATGCGAAAATCCATTTTTGGTTTCGGCCTCAATGTGATCGCAGGCGACAACGAACCGGCCTGCGTGCGGGCCGTTTTGAATCTGAATGCCGCTGCCCGGGCCGGTGGCATACCATGTCCAGTTCGTAAGCTTCACATCGATCGTGATTTCGCGCGGCTTGGCCCAACTCGCGCCGTCGTCGGTGGAACTGGTCACGAACACGCGGCGGGTGTCCTTGCTCTGGCCGGCGTTGATTTCCTTCTCG
>Ga0316231_1002721_pt1 | contig 16425 bp, 14 predicted proteins | sample TBH18027metaG_FD_206002 | JGI IMG/M metagenome (GOLD analysis project Ga0316231, IMG submission 206002) | Freshwater microbial communities from Trout Bog Lake, Wisconsin, USA - TBH18027 | ecosystem: Environmental > Aquatic > Freshwater > Lake > Hypolimnion/Profundal zone | place: USA: Wisconsin...
TGGCCCCACCCTGTCACCATCAACAAAAATACCCCTAGCAGTCCAGTGAACAGAAGCGCCCCCGCCTGCACCAGCCACGGCAGTACAGACGGGGCCTGGGTTTGTTGCCGGACCAGGAAGAACGCGCCGAGACTGAGGGTGAGCGCCACCAGGAGTGGCAAGGTGACCTGGAGCCGCCGGGGCCGCCACTGGCTGGCAGGTTCACCCAACCAGACCAGGGCGAGTGGCACCACGATCAGGACTCCGAGCGTGTCTCCCACATACCAGCTGAACCAACTTGAGGGAATGGCCCTCACCGGGAGGCCATGCCGGATCCAAAGCAGACTGACCCCCGCCGTGGCGCTGATCAGGCAGGCCATGGGACCCGCTATCCCGAGCGTCAGGAATGTTTCAGCGGCCCCAAGCAGTGCCTTGGGGTAGCCCACGAAACGGCGCACCAGGTAGACTCCCACCACGCCCTGAAGCACCACCCCGATTCCCTTTTCCAGGTACCAGGGGATCAACCCAATCAGCTGTGGGCCAACCCCCAGCCTTCGACCGGAGGTGTATAGCGTCATCAGAATGGACCCCAGCAACACACCAGGCCACACCCGATAGCCGAGGAACAGGATCGCAACGAAGGCGAGACCGGCCGAGGGCCAGAAGGCCGAGGCGTAGCTGGGGGGCGAGGTCAGGGGAAACACCGCCATACCCGCCAGCAGGTAGCCCACAGCCACCATCAGAGCGACCATCACCCGGGTTGCCAGAGAATGTGCTTCTGGGGCCGAACCGCTGCACAGGGGTTGTTTACTCATTATTCAGCCCGATCCGCTTGATTTTACCACAATCCCAAAGGCTCGCCGTGCCGGCGCCTGGATCGGGACGGGCAGGAGGGAGAGTGCCCGGGGCCACGGAGCCGGGCGGGCAGGCAAACGGAATTTCCCATCGCGGAACTTGGTTTCGAGCCGTAGTTCGTGCACGCTCATGGTCAAGCTTGCGCAACACCTGGATGCTTCTTCAACCAAGAGGCCCTACATGCGAGTCCTGTTCAAGATTTTGCAATTGGTGTTCTCCGGTGCAATGGCCCTGGCATTGGCCTGCGGTGGAGGAGGGAGCAGCAGTGGCGGCAATTCCTCAACCGCTTCGACACCCTCCATTACCAGCTTTGCGGCCAATCCCTCCACGGTCACCGTCGGTGGGACTTCGGCGCTCACCGGTGTCTTCGCCAATGGGACAGGGATCATCACCCCAGGGAACCTTTCTGTTGCCAGTGGGACTGTTGCCAGCATCAGCCCAACGGCAACCACCATCTACACGCTGACAGTCACGAATGCATCAGGTGCAGAGGCCCACCAGACTGCCTCGGTCACTGTCGTTCCGGCACCCGTCATTCCGGTACCCACCATCAGCAGTTTCACAGCAAGCCCAGCATCCATCCCGGCTGGTGGAAATTCAGTACTCATCGGGGTCTTTGCCAATGGCACCGGGGTCATCACGCCTGGCAACCTCACTGCCATCAGCGGGACGGCAGTGAGCGTTGGACCTGCCACCACCACCACCTACACCCTCACGGTGGCGAATGCAGAGGGCTCAAACGCCATGGCCCAGGTGACCGTGGCCGTGCCCACAAGTGCATCGGCACTTATATATACGGATCCAACGGACCCCTCCTCCTGGCGGCTGGTGCGGGATTCGGCCTCCACTTCGACGCACCTGGTCCTGGATCTGTTGGCGCCCATCGGATTGTTTGGCCAAGGGGTAACCATGATCCTCACTGCCGACACTACAGAGGCTAATTGGTCATTCGTAAGTGGCACGGCCTACCTGGCACAGGCTGCCTATCCAAATGCCATGGTAAGTATTGCCAGCATTAACGGAAATAGTTTGCGCATTGTCGTGAGCCAGGCGGCCGGCGCTCCTGTCGCTGCTTACGGGAGCGCACCGGTCCTTTCTGTGGCCTTGGATTTGGTTTCTGGCGCAAGCCCGGGCAACGTAGCGGTTTCAGTCGCGCAAGGAGGGCACCTCGGGTTAACCCCCACCCCCAGCCCGATAACCATTGAAATAGGAGTTCTCAAGGCTCAGTAGACATTGTTGATGGGTGAACTCACCACGGAGACTGGTCCGCGGAAACGGTGAACCGCCCAAAGGGATATCATGACTCCATGAACGGGACGGCTGGCTGGTACCTGCTCTCCACCCTGATGGCGCTGGCGGCGCCACCTGGCTGGGGCCGCGCTGCGGAAACCGAACACCTGAAGGTCCAACTGATCAGCGACACGGATGCCGTCCAGCCGGGAAAGCCCCTTCTGCTGGGACTGCGCTTCGAGATGCAGAAGCAGTGGCACATCTATTGGCGGAATCCGGGCGATTCCGGGGAGCCGCCGCGGATCCAATGGAAGCTGCCCGCCGGATTCCAGGCTGGAGCCGTCCAATGGCCCGCGCCGGAGCGTCTAGGCACCGGTTCGGTGATCGATTACGGCTACCGGGGATCGGTGCTGTTGCCGGTTGAGCTGCAAACGCCCCGGTCCCTCCCGGTCGGCGGCAACATAACGCTTTCCGCCGAGGTCAGTTGGCTCGTATGCAAAGACGTGTGCGTACCGGGCAAGGCGGACCTGACGCTGGCTTTGCCGGTGCGCATGGCGCCGGGCCCGGCGCCGGCTTCCCATGCGCTGTTTCAGCAGGCGGGATCGCGCCTGCCCATGCCGATGCCGCCTGCCTGGAGGGCTGAAGCGACCTCGGAGCCCGGGTTCCTGGTGCTCACGGTTCAAGGTCCCGGCGCAGCGCAGGCGGCATTCTTTCCGTTCGAGGCCGATCAGATCGATCATGCCGCGCCCCAGACCGCCATGCCTTTCCCGGGGGGCGTGCGGCTGAAACTCAAGACGTCCGATCAACTGGCAAAGCTCCCCGCCAGGCTCGACGGCGTCCTGGAACTCGGTTCGGGCCGGGCCTATGCCGTGTCGGCTGCCGTTCGGCCTCTCCCTGAGCCGTCAGCACCGCAGTAGAGCTGTTGTATGATGGACGCGGCTGGGAAATTGCCGGCGTCAGGTTCAAGGAGGTTGGCGACATGAGGAAGCTGGGTATTGGGGTGGCAATCGTCGTTGCGGGGGCCCTGGTTGCACCCGCCTGGGCGGCGCGGGTCGGGGAGAAGGCGCCGGATTTCACGGCGATGGACAGCAACGGCGTGAAACGGGCTCTTTCCGAGTACTCCGGGAAGTATGTGGCCCTTGAATGGCACAACAATGGTTGCCCCTACGTCCGGAAGCAATACGACAGCGGCAACATGCAGAAGCTGCAAAAAGAGTGGACGGCGCGCGGCGTGGTCTGGCTGACCGTCATCTCTTCGGCGCCGGGCAAACAGGGCTACGTGACGGCAGACCAGGAGAATGCCTACGTGAAACAGATGAAGGCGGCTCCGACGGCCGTGCTGCTGGATCCGGGCGGCCAGCTGGGTCACCTCTACGACGCCAAGACCTCCCCGCACATGTTCATTGTCAATCCGTCGGGAACCCTGATCTATAACGGCGCGATCGACGATCAACCCACCCCGGACCCGGCCAGTGTCCCGGGAGCGAAGAACTATGTGTCGCTGGCGCTCGGCGAGGCCATGGCCGGGAAATCCCTGAGTGTGCCCACGTCGCGGCCATACGGCTGCTCCGTGAAATATGCCGACTGAGGCGGCTTCGCCCCTGGTCCGGTCTGATCGCGGGTTATGAAGCGGGCCGGGACAGGGACATCATGAAGGCCGCCCCTTGGCCCGGGGCGGAGACGGCCTTCAGGCTCCCGCCGTGGCGCTTGACGATCCGGGCGACCGTGGCCAGGCCGATGCCCAATCCCGGGAATTCGTCCTCGCGATGCAGCCGCTGGAAGGGCTTGAACAGCTTGTCGGCGTGGGCCATGTCGAACCCGCACCCGTTGTCGGCGACCCGGACCCAGGGCCGGCCGTCCTCCAGCACTGTGCCCACCTCGATGCAAGGCGCCAGCGCCCGGGATGAATATTTCCACGCATTGCCCAGCAGGTTGCCCATGGCGGAGGCGAGCATCCGGGAATCACCCTGGACCTGGATCCCGGGTTCGATCCGCCACTGGACCCCATGCCCCGCGTCGGTCCTGGCCAGTTCCGCCAGCAGGTCTTCCGAAAGGGCCGAAAGATCCACCGGAACCAGCTCCATATCGCCCCGGGTGGCGCGGGACAGTTGCAGCAGGCCGTCGATCAGTCTGCTCATGCGTTGGCTGGCCCGGCTGATCTCCGCCAGGTAGCCCTTCCCTTCCTCGGTGAGGTGCTCCGCGCAATCCTCCAGCAGGGCATTGCTGAAGCCATCCATGGCCCTCAGCGGTGCGCGGAGATCGTGGGAGACCGCGTAGGCGAAGCTCTCCAATTCGCTGTTGGCGGCTTGCAGCTGAGCCGTGCGTTCCACCACCCGCTGTTCCAGCTCCGCGGCATTCCTGCGGATCTCCTCCTCGGCCCGCTTCAGATCGGTGACATCGTGCCAGAGCCCCAACGCCCCGGTGATCGTGCCGCCCTCCCAGAAGGGCGCCGCGAAGGTCGAGACCACCCGGTCCCTGCCTTCGGCGGTGCGGATCGAAAAGAGTTCGCCGGCCACCGTTTCGCCGCGCAGCGCCCGGGAGATGGGAAAGGTTTCCCTGCCTGCCGAGGGATCGCTGAGCTTCTTGAACGCCAGCCTGGCGACAACCTCGTCCCTCAGGAAGCCCGGGGAACTGACGCCCGCCAACCGCAACGCCGCCTCGTTGGCCAGGACCGCCCGGCCGCTGGTGTCGTATTCCAGGATGACATCCGGGATGGTCGCGAAGACCGCCGCCAACCGGGCCTGGCTGCGTTTCAATTCATCCTCCACCCGCTTGCGCTCCGTGATGTCGCGCCCCACCACCACCGACCCGACGATCTCCCCGCCGGAGTCCCGGATCGGGCCGAAGCTGTAGCTGCCGACCCAGGTTTCACCAGTGTCCTTGCGGCGAAGGGTGTATTCGGCGTTGGTGGCCGTTTCACCCCGCAGGGCTCTGGGCACCGCCCACATGGCCAACGGAGCCGGTTCGCCATCGGCCATGAACACATCGATGATAGCGGGATAGTCGGCCAGCTTCCTGGCGCACTCGGCCTTGCAGGAGAACCGGTGGAAGACGGCAAAGGCCTCATTGAACTCGATGAACTCGCCGGCTGAATTGGATATGAACACCGCGTCGGTCATGCTGGCCAATGCCGCATCCAGCTGGGCCCGATTCTCCCGGAGGCTCTCCTCGGCCTGTTTGCGCCCGCTGATGTCCTCGATGACACTCACCAGGTGGTGGAGCGCAGCTCCAGGCAGGTCAAGCGGCCTGGCGGTGAGGGCCGCCCAGACCGCCGACCCGTCCTTGCGCAGGAAGCGCTTCTCCACGCTGAACATCGGCAGTTCGCCTTGGACCAAGGCCTTCACCTGGCTCACATTGCGTTCCAGGTCGTCGGGATGGGTCACATCGCGGAAGGTCATGGCGAGCAGTTCGTCCTCGGAATAGCCAACGAGCTCGCAGAACTTGCCGTTGGCCCGGATGAAGCGTCCCGTGAGCCCGTCGATCTCCACGACCCCCACCCCAGCCTGCTCGAACAGGGCCCGGAAGCGGGCCTCGCTGTCCACCAGTGCCTGTTCGACCTGTTTGCGCCGGCCGGTTTCCGCCGCTTCCAGGGCAAGCGTCACCTTCCGGTCGGCCCGATGAAGCAGGCGGTGGAAAAAGGAGAACGGGAAGGCCATGGCGAGGATCCTACAGCCGATCGAAGGGCCGATCTAGCTAAAAAGGGGCTGCCATATTGGTTTGTTGACCACCTGGCCCTGACTCACCCATCCCCCGCTCGTCCCTGGTCCCGCGCTAGACTCCAACCATGTTCGTCGCCGTGGCAGCCCTTCCCCTCGATCCCTCCGCCATGCAGGGAGCCGCGGCCCTTTGCGGACTGACCATGATGGAAGTGCGGGCCCGTTGTGCCGGTCTGCTGCCGAGGATCCTGGTGCGCCAAACGGCGGCGGACGAGGCCCGGCGGTTGGTGGCCGGCCTGAAGGCCCTGGGCTTCAGGGCCTTCGCGGCCGAGGCGCGCCAGGTTCCCGTGGACGCCCAGCGGATCGTGGCCCGGCAGCTGGAATGGACCGATTCGGCGTTCGCGGTCATGGACGGGCGCGGAACCCGGCACGATTGCCCGTTGTCCACCCTCGCCCTGTTCCAGTTCGGCTTCCGTGCCACCAGCCATGCCGAGACCGTCAAGACCACGGAGCGCAAGTTCTCCATGGGCAAGGCGCTGATGACCGGCGGCCTTTCCATCAGCACGACGGTGGTGAAGGTCACCGAGCAGGTGACCTCCAACCGGGAATTCTGCATCCTCGCCACGCGCACGGAAGGCCTGCCGGCGATCATGCTGTATGAGTTGCGCCTCGGGTTCCAATGCCTTGGCGCCGAACTCAAACCATCCCGGTACCTCAATCTCAAGGCCCTCCTGGAACGGCTGCGCGCCCTCCCGGTGCCGGTGGACGAACGCACCGCCCAGGCGGCCTACCTGCGCGGTCTGCCGCAGTTGGGGGTGGACGAACTGGACCTGGGGCTGTTCCTGGTGCGGGAGGGATTTTTTCCCGGGGCCGGCGGCATTTTGCCCTGAACGGGGCTTCCGGTGCCTGGGGCTTCCATCGGTTTTGCGCCACTTGCGGAGTTGGCGTGATTCTTGATGTGAAATGGTCTAAAGGAGTCGACCATGGATAAGTCCGAACCCAGACCGGGCCTGGCCAAGGCCGGAGCTCTCCCCATCAAATCCTACGGCATCGCCCCGGACGCTTCCTCCCAGGCCTATGTTTCCGAGCGGGTCGAGGGCAAGCTGGGCAAGTTCGCGGCCCTCATCCAGGGCCTGGAGATCCGGATGAAGCGCCAGGGCTGGGCGGGCAACGTCCCCCTGGTCACCTGCGCCGTGTCCGTCACCCTGGATGGCTGCGGCCAGGTGGCGGTGGAGCGCTCCGCCCCGGAGGCCCGGGCGGCCTTCGACCACACCATGGGCGTGGCGGAGCGGCTGATCCGGCGCACCCTCCAGCACCTCCGGCACCAGTAAAGGGAGCGTCAACACCTTTCCCGGCGGATCCGGCCGGCGCGTCGCGCCGACCGGGTCCGCCGGGGTGCGGCGGCAAGCGGCTAGTCTCTGGCGCCCGGGAGCGCCTTCAGCGCCTCCAGGATCCTGGCCCAGGTCTTTTCGTGCACGGCCTTCCTTTCCAGGGTCTGGCCGATGGCCTGGACGGTGCCGTGCGCCTTCTGCACGCCCCGGTCGAGCTGCTCCAGGTTGAGGTATTCCTCCCCGTCCTTGATGCTGGCCGGCGTCTCTTCCGCCTTGCTCACGGAAGCGACCTCATCGTCGGACAGCAGTTTCAGAATGGCTTCGCGGGTCAGGAAGGTCTCCCGATTGGTTTGGCTTTGATTCATGGTGGCTCCTCGCCTTCCATGCATCGCGACGGCGATGCTGGTGAGCCTTGGGCAGTGCAGTAACCGTGCCGGGAGGCGCAAGCTCGCGCACCGGCCGGTTTCCCGGGACCTCGCCGGCCACGCGATCCGCCTCGCGGCGCCGAGGGACCGCCAAAATGGAGGGCAAGTACCTCACTTTGATCCGGCGCCGGCTCAGCCCACCTGCCGGGCCACTGCCGGACTCTGGGCCGGATGGCCTTGGGACCCGTCCAGGGCATAACCTTTCAGCTTGCGGTGCAGGGTGGCCGTGCCGATCCGCAGCTGCCGCGCCGTGTGGGTCTGGTTGCCGCCGTTGAGGGCCAGGGCTGCGAGGATGTATTCCTTCTCCACCTCGTCCAGCGGGCGCACGGCCCCCATGCAGGGCGCCGGCCTGGCGCTGCCCTGGCGAACCTCGTCGGGCAGGTCAGCCAGTTCCACCCGGTTCTTGAGCGCCAGGGCTGCGGCGCGTTCCATGGCGTTCTGCAGTTCGCGCACGTTGCCCGGCCAATCGTAGCGCAGGAGCCGATCCACCACCGGCGGGGCAAACCCGGTCACCTCGCGTTTCATCCGCGACGCGGCGGTTGCGAGCAGGGCCCGGGCCAGCGGCAGGATGTCGTCCTCACGTTCCCGCAGGGCGGGGACGCGCAGTTCCACGACCTTGAGCCGGTAGTAGAGATCGTGGCGGAAGCCGCCCTCGGCTGCGGCCCGGGCCAGGTCCCGGTTGGTGGCGGCGATGATGCGCACGTCGATCGGGCGGTCCTGGTTCTCGCCGACCCGCCGGATCTCGCGCTCCTGGATCGCCCGCAGCAGTTTCACCTGGAGGGCCGGCGAGATCTCGCCGATCTCGTCCAGCAGGAGCGTGCCGTGGTCGGCCGCTTCGAACAGCCCCGGGCGCTGCTGGGTCGCTCCGGTGAAGGCGCCCCGGGCGTGACCGAACAGCTCGCTCTCGAGCAGGGTTTCGGGAATGGCGCCGACATTGACGCGGATGAACGGCTCCGCGGCGCGATCGGATTCGTCATGAATCATTTTGGCAATCCGTTCCTTGCCCGCACCGCTTTCGCCGGTCAGCAGCACCGTCGAATCCACCCGCGCCACCCGGCGCGCGAGGTTCAGGAACTGGATCATGGTTCGGCTCCTGGCGACGATGCCCATGGGAAACTCAAGCTCGGGCGCCACCCGGACCAGTTCCGGGCGCCGCGCCCCGCAGACATCCGTGATGTTCTGCAGCTCATCCTGGTTGAAGCAAGTCTTGTTCATGGGACTTCTCCCTTCCAGTTCGGATATCAAATGGATCAAAGCCCGCCAACGGGTGGGGACCCTTCAAGTCAAGCTTCGTGCCAAAAGCCCGAAGGTCCACATACTTAGACATAACATATTTTATTTCAGTTGTTGGCATTGCGGGGAGGGCCGCAGCTGAAACGGCCGGGCTTGCCGAAACACCGGCGCATGCCACAGAACCGCCGTATTTGACGGCTCGAACCGGCCGGGGTGCGGTATGAATTTTTTGTTGATATTGTCATGCAGGCGCGCTTCTTCTAAGATCATCCCTCTTGACTCCTTCGCTGGCACAGCACGGGGTTTCCGATGAAGAAGTTGCAATCACTCCTTGAAATGCTGCTGACCGAGGTGGAACGGGACGAGGTGGAGGCCGAGGGCCCGCCGCAGCGGCATCCTGAGCGGCTGCGGCCCATTCTCCAGGACCTGCGGTCGCACCAGGCGCAGCTGCAGGCCGACGACCAGCTGCGCGCCTCGGAGCTGGCGCGCATGTCCCGGTTGAGCCGGTTCCAGGAAGCCGAGATCAGGTCCCTCATCGAAGGCTACGAGCAGATCGTCGCCGAGCGCACGCTGGAGCTGACCCGGGCCAACGCGGCCCTGGCCAAGGCGCTGACCGAAGTGGAGGCGCTGCAGGAGCGGCTCGAGGCGGAAAACGCCTACTGGCAGACGGAAAACAACATCCAGTACAACTTCGGCGAGGTGATCGGCCAGAGCGAGGCGCTCAAGGAGGTGTTCTTCCGGATCGAGACCGTGGCGCCCCAGGACAGCACGGTCCTGCTGCTGGGCGAGACCGGCACCGGCAAGGGCATGATGGCCCGGGCCATCCACACCCGCAGCCCGCGCAAGGACCGGCCCATGGTGATGGTGAACTGCACCGCACTGCCGGCCAGCCTCATCGAGAGCGAGCTGTTCGGCCGCGAGAAGGGCGCCTTCACCGGGGCCAGCGCCCAGCAGATCGGCCGGTTCGAGCTGGCCGACAAGGGCACGCTGTTCCTGGACGAGATCGGCGATCTGCCCCTGGAACTCCAGGCCAAGCTGCTCCAGGTGCTTCAGGAGAAGGAATTCTGCCGCCTGGGCAGCCCGCGCACCATCAAGGTGAACGTGCGCATCATCGCCGCCACCAACCGGGACCTGAAGGAGGCGATGGCCCAGGGCCGGTTCCGGGAGGACCTGTACTACCGCCTCAACATCTTTCCCGTCGTGGTACCGCCGCTGCGCCAGCGACGGGACGACATCCCCCTGCTGGTCGAGCACTTCCTGCGCAAGTTCTGCCGCGGGATGGGCAAGCAGATCAAGCACATCCCCGCGGCCACCATGAAGCGGCTGGTGGAGCACGCCTGGCCGGGCAATGTGCGCGAACTGGAGAACGTCATCGAGCGCGCGGTGATCACCACCACGGGCGAGACGCTGCAGGTGCTCGACCGGTTCGAACCGGCGCCGCCGGAGGACACGGAGGACGGCTGCGGCCAGACCCTCGGGGAGATGGAACGGGCCTACATCCTGAAGGTGCTCCGGCGGACCCGGGGGCGGATCGAGGGCCAGCACGGCGCCGCCATGCTGCTCGGCATCAACCCCAGCACGTTGCGCGGGCGCATGCGCAAGGAGGGGATCCAGCGTTACGAATGGCTGGCTACTGGGGCAGAATGATTTCCGTCCTGCGGTTCAAGGCGCGGCCCGCGGGCGTGTCGTTGCCGGCCACCGGGTAGGCGCTGCCGAAGCCCTGGGTCTTGATCAGGCCTTTGCTGACCCCTTTCCGGCTCAGGTAGTCGGTGACCACTTCCGCCCGCCTGAGGGCGAGCACGGCGTTGTGGCTGGCGTTGCCGGTGTCGTCGGCATGGCCGCAGACGAAGATGTGGATGCCGGAGAAGTGGCTGGTCAGCAGTTCCGCCTGGCGGTCGAGCATGGCGGTGAAGGTGAGGGACAGGTCGTACTTGTCCGAGGCGAAGGTCAAGGCCGAGCCGTAGTCGAACACCATGATCCGCGGCAGTCCCAGGGCCCTGGCCATGGGGGAGGCGCTCGGGCCGAACATGAAGGTCACCTCCGCGGAGGTGTCCGACAGCAACCGGATCCGGGTTTCCGTGGGCTTTTCCTGGTTGCGGGCGGCGGTGATCAGGAAGACCTCGTCCAGGGAGGCCACCTTCACCACCTTGGGCGTCTGGCCCAGGGCATGCCCCTTCAGGACCACCTCGGCCGCGCCGGGGCGCGAGATCAGGGAAGCCTCCAGCCTGGGTCCCGCCACCACCGGGGGCGGCGGCGGGGGCGCCGGGACGGGCTTGGGAGCGCAGGCCAGCAGGCCGGTGAGGATGAGGAAAAGGGGCGCGGGCCGCTTCATGGGGCTTCTGGGAATTCAAGGGAGATGGTGGTCGCCGCCTTGACGGGGTGGCCTTCGGAATCGAGAGCCGGTTTGAAACGATAGCGCATGGCCGCCTTCCGGGCGGCCTCGGCGCAGGCGGGCGGGGTGTCGGACAGCAGCCGGCAGGCCCGCACGGCGCCATCCTCGCCCACCGTGAGGGTGAGGATGACCCGCCCGCCCGCGCAGGCTGCCATGGCGGCCCCTTCGGGCGGGAAGGACTGCTCCAGTTGCGGGTAGGAGACGGCCACCTTGACGGGGTCCTTGACCCGCGCCACGGGCCGGATCGGCGCCGCCGGCGCGGCCTTGGGCGGGTCCTTCGGCGCCGGCGGCTGAGGGATGGCGGCCGGCGCCGGAGGCGCGGGGACGCTCGCGGGCGCCGGGGCCGGCTTCGGCCGCAGCCCGAAACCGGCCGCCGCCAGCACGCCGGCAAGGACCAGGGCCCAGGGCCAGAAGCGCGATGGCCTTCGGGGCGCAGGGACGGGGGGCGGGGTCTCGGGCTCCGGCAGGTCCGGCAGGGGCACCCTGGCGCAAGGCGGGAGGGCGAGCCCGGTGATCGGCCCTTCCCAGTCCACCCCGGCCTCCTGGCAGAAGCCGCGCAGCGCCTCCCGCAGCAGCCCGGCCGTGGCATAGCGCAGGTCCCGGTCCCGGGCCATGGCGGTCGCCAGGATGGCCGCGAGGCCCGCCGGCAGGTCCGGGCGCAGTTCCCGGATGGGGGTCGCGTCCTTGTCCAGGCGGGCGACCACGATCTGCAGGGGGGTGTCGCCATGGAAGGGCATCCGTCCGGACAGCAGGTGGTACATCATCGCGCCCATGGAATAGATGTCCGCCCGGAGGTCCGCGCCGCCGGTCAAGGCCTGCTCGGGCGCGATGTAGGCGGGCGTCCCCAGGAACAGGCCGGTCTGGGTCTTGAGCAGGCTCTCCTTGGATTTGGCCACGCCGAAATCGGCGAGGTGCGGGCGCCCCTCGCGGTTCACCAGGATGTTGGCGGGCTTCAGGTCGCGGTGGACGATCCCCAGTCCATGGGCATGCTCCAGGGCGTCCAGCACCGGAATGACGGCCTTGGCGAAGGTGGAGAGCTCGAAGGGGCCGTGCTCCTCCAGCAGGATGCCCAGGGTGGGTCCGTCCACCAGGTCCATGGAATACCAGTGGACGCCGTCCTCCATCCCGAAATCATGGATCTTGACGATCCCAGGATGATTGAGGGATGCCGCCACCCGGGCTTCGTGGGCGAACCGTTCCGCCGCCTCACCCTCCAGGGACTCGCCCAGCACCTTCAGCGCTTCGACCCGGCCCAGGCGCAGGTTGCTCACCTCATAGACGGTCCCCGTGCCGCCGCGGCCCAGCAGGTTGGTGAACCGGTAGCGGTCGCGCAGGCGGTGCGCCAGGAAAGGGCGCCGGCGGTCGAACGAGGGGTCTGCGGGATCGGGCATCGGGGGCAGCTAAAAAGGTCCCAGGAGATTCTGAAAGCGTATTACGAAGGATAACTGAAATTATCACTCATTATCGCGTCGCTCAGTGGTACAACACTTCCATGATCCCTTTTTTCGAATGGTTTCATACCAGACGATCGCTGATCGTTCAGCTGGATCAGCTTCAGGAGGAACTGCGCCTGGGCCGGGCCGAGCGGGACCAGGCCATCATCGAGGCGGCCGCGGTGCGCAAGCTGGCCGAGGCCTCGGTCACCGCCAAGAACACCTACCTGGCCAACCTCAGCCATGATCTGCGCACGCCCATCAACGCGATCCTCGGCTTCTCCTCCCTGGCCCGCCGGATGGAACTGCCGCTGAAGACCCAGCACTACATCAAGCGGATCTCCAAGGCCGCCGAGGACATCCGGGACATCATCAACGATGTGCTCGACCTGTCCAAGATCGAGGCGGACATGATGAAGGTGGACCCCATCGAGTTCCACCTCGAGGACGTGCTGGCCAAGGTGGTCAACGTCACCGCCCTGATGGCCGCCGAGAAGGATCTGGAATATGTGGTGACCGGGCTGGAGACCCTGGAGGATCACCGCTGGGGCGATCCGCTGCGGCTGGCCCAGGTGCTCACCAACCTCGCCAACAACGCCATCAAGTTCACCGCGGCGGGCCACGTGGTGCTCCGCCTGGCGGCGGACCCCGGCCGCCCGGACGCGGTCCGGTTCGAGGTGGAGGACACCGGCATCGGCATCGGCCCCGAACAGCAGGCCGGCGTGTTCCAGGCGTTCCACCAGGGCGACGGCGCCACCGCGCGGAAGTTCGGCGGCACCGGGCTGGGCCTGGCCATTTCCCGGAAGCTGGTGGAACTGATGGGTGGGCGGCTGGATCTGCGCAGCGCGCCCGGCGCCGGCACCACCTTCTCCTTCACCCTGGAACTGCCGCCCCGGCCGCCGGGGAAGAGCCGCCCCCGGCTGCGCACCGGGGCCAGGGCCATGGTGGTGGGCGCCCCTGCCCTGACCCAGGCCGCCTTGAAGGGGTTGCTGGAAGCCCAGGGCGTCCAGGTCCAGTGCGTCGCCGGCGGCGCGCAGGCGCTGGCGGAGCTGCGTCCCAAACCCTCCGAGCCGCCCTTCGACCTGGTGTTCCTGAGCCAGCGGATGCCGGAGCTGGATGGCCTCGAGACCGCCCGGGGGATTCGCCAGAACCCCTGGCTCAAGGGACTGCCCATCGTGCTGCTGGTGAGCTCCGCGGCGGACGACGCCGTCGAAGGCCAGGCCGAGCGTGACGGCATCAAGGTCCTGTTGACCCTCCCGGCGCTGCCCGGGCCCACGGGCGAAGCCATGGTGCGCGCCGCCCAGGGGCCGGCCCTGGACACCCAGTCGACCGGACGGATCTGGTTCGGCTCCCCGGCCATCCTGCGCGAACTGTCCGGGGCCCGGGTCCTGCTGGTGGACGACAACGCCATCAACCTCGAGCTCGGCACCGATCTCCTGGCCATCGCCGGGATCGAAGTGGTGGCGGTGTCCGGCGGCCGCGAGGCGATCGCCCGCATGGACCGGGCCCGGTTCGACGCCATCCTCATGGACCTGGAGATGCCCGGCATGGACGGCTGGGAGACCACCGCCCGGATCCGGGCGCGGCCGGGGGACGGCAACACGCCGGTGATCGCCTTGACCGCCCACGCCCTGGCCGGGTTCCGCGATCAATGCCTGGCGGCGGGCATGAACGACTACCTCGCCAAGCCCTTCGAACTCGCGCAGCTGTTCCGGGTGCTCAGCCAGTGGATCCCGGTCCGCGCCCCTGCCCCGCCCCCCATGGCGGACGCCAGGTTCCGCGGCCTGGAGCAGGTCATTGCCATCCACGACGCCCTGGAGCACATGGAGGGCAATGCCGACCTGCTGGAGAAGTACCTGAAGAAGCTATACTTGGCTCCGGTGCATGCCGAGGATGAAGTGCGCGCGGCGCTGGACCGCGGGGACCTGGCGGCGGCCCGGGACATCGTCCATCCCATCCGCGGCCTGGTGGGCATGCTGGGCATGACCCAGGTGTTCCAGGCCGCCGAGGCGCTGGAGAACAGCCTCAAGAGCGGAGACCTCGCGGCCTCTGAAGCCGCCCAGGCCCGGTTCGCCGAAGGCCTGCGGCGCTTCCGGAGCAGCATGGGTGCGCTCTACGCCAGCCCTGACTGAGCGGAGCCGCCCGGACCTGCGGTCTTGATCACTCGCCGACCCAGCCCTGCCAGATCTTCTGCAGCAGGCTGGGATCATGGTCCTCGACCACCACCAGGTGGCGCGTGCCGGGCCGGCCGCCTTCGGTGAACTGGAAGGCCTCCGCCAGCACCGCCCGGTCCTGGGCGGTGGCGCGGTGATGCTGGCGCAGGTGCTCGCCCATGGTGGAGCTGAGGTAGGTTTCCAGGAACCGGATGGTGCCGGCCGGGGGCTGGTCGGGCTCCTCGAACAGCGCCCAGCGCATGGCGCCGTCGCGCAGGCGGAGCCGGCGCACCGGCGTCATGGCGGCCAGGAAGGCCTCCTTGTCCGCGTGGGGCACCGCGTATTCCACCTGCACCAGGATCGGGCCGGCCTCCAGCGGGATGGCCGTGGGGCCGTGGGGCGAGTCCTGGTGCGGGCTCAAGTCCAGCTCCTGGTCGAAGGCGGTGATGCGCAGACGGCCCAGCAGCGCCAGGGCCGCGAGCATGCCGGCGGCGGACAGGGCCATGGCGGTGCGCAGCCCGAGATGGACCGCCACCACGCCCCAGAAGGCCGCGCCCAGCGCCATGGCGCCGCCCCAGACGGTATGGTAGGTGCCGAACGCCCGGGCCTTGACCCAGGGCGGCACCGACAGCTGGATGGCGGTGTTGATGGTGGACAGGATGCCCAGCCAGCTCATGCCGGCGAACACCAGGCAGAGGGCCACGGTGGGCGTGTGCGGCACATAGGCGATCACCGCCTGGGCGAGCGCCGCCAGCAGGCTGAAACCGCCCAGGATCTGGTTGGTGTTGCAGCGCCGGCGCAGCGGCGCCAGGGTGAACACCCCCGCCACCGCCCCGGCGCCGATGCAGCCCATGAGGCCGCCGAAGGCCCCGGGACCGAGCTTCAGGTCGTGGATGGCCAGGGCCGGCAGCAGCGAGAAGATCACCCCGGAGAACCAGGAATAGCCCAGGGCGCGCAGCAGGATCACCTGGAACGGCCGGCTGTGCCGGGCGTAGCGGAAGCCCACCTTCAGGGCGCCCAGGAAGCGCTCCCCGGGCAGGCTGGCGCTGGGCGGCCGCCGGTTCCAGGCCAGCAGCGCCACCACCACCGCCAGGAACGACACGGCGTTGAAGCAGAACGCCCAGCCCGCGCCCATCAGGCCGACGATCAGCCCGCCCACCGCCGGCCCCACCGCCCGGCTCACGTTGAAGCCGGCGCTGTTGAGCGCCACGCCGCCGACCAGGCTTTCCCGGTCCAGCAGTTCGGGCACGATGGCCTGGAAGGCCGGCATGCTCAGGGCCGAGCCGGTGCCGATGAGGAAGGACATGGTGAGCAGCACCATCGGGGTGATCTGGTGCAGGAAGGTCAGCCCGGACAGCGCCGCCGCGCAGGCCAGCATGAACACCTGGGTGGTGATGAGCAGCTTGCGCCGGTCCACGATATCGGCGATGGCCCCCGCCGAAAGCCCCAGCAGCAGCACCGGCAGGGTGGTCCCGGTCTCGATCAGGGCCACCAGCAGGGGCGAGGTGGTGAGGTGCGCCATCTGCCACTTCTCGCCCACGCTCTGGATCTGGGTGCCGATGTTGGAAGCCATGTTGGCGATCCAGATCATCATGAAAATGCGCGACCGCAAGGGATCCAGGAGACTGGTGCGCACGGGTGCCGGTTCCGTCATTGGCTGATAGTAACATCTGGGTAAGCCCCCTACGGAAGGAAGCGCCGCCATGGACATCTCCAGGTTCCCCCGCCGTCCCTACAG
>Ga0316231_1002741_pt1 | contig 16353 bp, 14 predicted proteins | sample TBH18027metaG_FD_206002 | JGI IMG/M metagenome (GOLD analysis project Ga0316231, IMG submission 206002) | Freshwater microbial communities from Trout Bog Lake, Wisconsin, USA - TBH18027 | ecosystem: Environmental > Aquatic > Freshwater > Lake > Hypolimnion/Profundal zone | place: USA: Wisconsin...
GACGCGATTGTCGAAGGCACGGAGACCGGCAGTACGCTCAAGGCGCATGGGCTCAAGATCATTGACACCTTGCTTGAAAGCACGACACGGATCATTGCATATAAGCCGTCCTGGGAAGATCCCGAAAAGCGGCAGAAGCTTGAGAACATCGCCATGATGCTGCAAGGCGCGCTCGATGCCGACACCCTGGTAGGGCTCAAGATGAACCTTCCGCGAACGGCAGTTGCAGCCGTAACCGAGCTTATCCCAGCCCTTCGCCGCCCAACCATCTCGCCGCTGTCCGACGAGGATTGGGTAGCGCTCGAAACGATAATCCCCGAGAAGATCGTACGAGATATCATCCCAGCGCTCAAGCGCTCCGGCGCGACCGGCATTGTCGAGTACCCGCTCAACAAGGTCATTTATTGATTCCGAGGCGGGAGCAGTAAGTTAAATGATTATCGTTGTATCGTCGCAGGCGACGCCCGAAAACCTGGAACATCTCACGGCAGTGCTCAAGGAGCGCGGCTATGACGCGCACTTGTCCAAAGGCGTGGAAACGACCATTGTCGGCGCCGTCGGCGTGATGTCGGCGCCGGATGAAAAGCAAGCCTTCATGGAGCAGCTTGAGACGCTGCACTTCGTCGACAAGGTTGTCCCTGTCGCGAAGCCCTATAAGCTTGTCAGCAAGCAGTTTCATCCCGAGCGCACGGTCATCGATGTGAGAGGCGTCAGAATCGGCGATCCGGCAAAGGTCGTGGTAATGGCAGGCCCGTGCACTGTTGAGTCGCCCGAGCAATTGCATGAAGCCGCCCAGGCGGTCAAGTCGGCTGGGGCGCACATTTTGCGCGGCGGCGCGTTCAAGCCAAGCACATCGCCCTATTCGTTCCACGGTCACGGCGAAGCCGCCCTCAAGATGCTCGCCGACGCCCGCGACGAGTTCAATTTGCCGGTCATTACCGAGGTCATGGATGTCCGCGATGTCCAGCTTGTGTGCAAGTACGCGGACATTTTGCAGATCGGCACGCGCAATATGGCGAACTTCACCTTGCTGCGCGAAGTCGGCGATGCTAAAGTGCCCGTTATGCTCAAGCGGGGCATGGCGGCGCTCTACGAGGAGTATCTTCTGGCGGCGGAGTATATCGCCAGCCGCGGCAACTACGAGATCATGCTCTGCGAGCGGGGTATTCGGACATTCGAAACGTACACACGCAACACGTTCGATGTCAACGCCATTCCCGCGTGGAAAGAGTTGAGCCACCTTCCCGTGATCGCCGACCCATCTCACGCCACCGGAAAAGCGTCTCTTGTCGGATCGGTGAGCAAAGCCGCGGTTGCGGCCGGAGCAGACGGCGTAATTATTGAAGTGCATCCCGATCCGGCAAAGGCCGTGAAGGACGGAGCGCAATCTTTGACGCCCGAGGCCTTCTCCAACCTCGTCGTGGAGCTTGAGTTGGTCGCGCAGGCAGTGGGGCGAACTATTAGGTAATGCCGTTCTCGAATCGCCTCTTCGACATTGCAGCGCTTTGCCTGACTGCATCATTATTGTCGGCGCCGCATTTGTTTGCACAATCAACCAAAGATGCCGTCACGATGCTGTCTGGCGAAATTGCGGCTACCGGCGAAAAGTCGATTACGATGCATTCGGGCTTAGACACCACGACCCAATACACCATGTCGCCAACTGCGACGGTGCTCGTCGATGGCAAGAACGCTAAGATTTCGGATTTAAGAGCCGGCGATCCCGCCAATATCTCAATTTCAAACGGGATTGTCAATGCAATCTATGCGCGGACGCCGAGCAACGATTCATGGGGACTTATAGCGGCGATCGATTCGGCGTCGATCACGATTACCGCCAAGAACGGAGATCGGAACGCTTACCGAGTTGCCGCAGCCACAAAGACGATAATTCGTGGCAAGCCCGCATCGGTTGGCGACCTGCTAGTGGGAATGCTCGTCCATGTGACATATGCAGCCGACAACATTGCAACTGCAATCGAAGCTGTTCGCCGCGACTTTCTGAGGTATCCCGGAAAGATCACCAAAGTCTCAAGCACATCGATCACCCTGGAACCGCGCAATGGAGATCCGGCGACACTGACCGTTAATGCATCGACAGCGGTCACCATCGACGGCAAGAAGAAGGCGCCGTCCGACATCCACGCAGGTTGGTTTGCGCTGGCAACATCGGAGGAAGGATCGATCGCGGTCACAATCAATGTGACGACTAAGAAGCCTCCAAAGGGCAAGGAACCGGATACTGGCGATGGTCAGCCGCCAGGTAGCAGCGATAGCGGCCCGCCCCAGGCAGGCGCGGGTTTCGGCTACCGGCTGTAAGCTCCATGCATATAAACCCCGTCATTGTGCTCGCAGCCGTCTTCCTATGCATCGCGCCTTCACAGGCTCCATCCGCCCCGATTGATCTGGCGCTGCAGGGGACCGCATCGGCATCGTCGATATGGACGACCGCGTACGGCGCATCGAATGTTATCGACGGGCAATTGAACAACGCGTCGCGCTGGATTAGCGCCCTCGACTCCCATGCCCCTCAGACCCTCACCATTACGCTTCCCAAGACCCACGAAATCGGTTGCCTGCAAATCGCCACAGGCTGGTATTCAGGGGCGAAGTGGACACAGCCCGCAGTTGACTTCTCATTCGAATATCGAAGCGGCGAGGCATGGATTCCGATACCAGGCGCGTCGGCGACATCAAACGCTGACAACGTGGTCGAGTTCCGGCTGAGTACTCCCGTCAAAACCGATGCAATCAGGCTGGTCGTCAACCGACCCTCCGTCGCCAGGGTCGTCGAGGTGCGCATCTACGCGCCATCCGCCGATTACGAGGCCCTTGTGCTTCCAACCGGCCGCGACGCCATCTGGGGGCCGCTCGATCTCCATCTTCCGAAGATCTATGTCAACCAGATCGGCTACGATCTGGACGGTCCCAAGAGATTTACGGCGCCCGATATGCTCGACGGCACGGAGTTTGCGATTCGCAACGCCGTCAACGGCTCCGCACTCTTTCACGGCCGCATCGAGGGCCGGATAGGCGATTTTTCGGACTTCCGGCCGACTCGCTCGGGAAAACGGTATGTTATAGACGTAGCCGGGAGCATCTCTGACTCGTTCGACGTGGGCCCGCGCCTGTTGGAAAACGCATGCCTGGCGCCCGCGCTACGCTTCATGATCGACGATCGAAGCGTTATCGGAACACACCCGTCGGCTTTTGGCGGCTGCCCGTGGCGCGACGGCACCTATTATAGCTACGAGGTTCCGTCGCTCGTTATGCTCTATCTTTCGAATCGCACCTACTTCGACAGCCTCCCTGCCGAGATCGACGTAGCGGCCGACTGCCGGCGGTTCTCGTCGCCAACCTTCAAACTTGTGAGCGAGCCGAGCGATGCGGGCGTGCTCGACACGGTTCGCGAGTACTACGCCGATATCGATCCGCCTGCAAAGGGTGCTCCCGACATAGTCAAACTGATCCACTGGGGCATCGGCTGGTACCTGCTCAAACCTACCAGCAAGGACCCATCCGGCGACCCGGCAGGCGATATGATCCATCCGCAAACGATCGAGCAGTTCGCGTATTTCCTTTACGGCTACCCGCAGTACCAAAAGTATTTCACGCCGAAGTTCTACGACCGGGCCCGCGATTTCGCGTTCGACCAGTGGGAGAAAGTTGGACTGCTGAATGTCAACCCCACCGTGGGAAGCTGGAAGGGCCGGGAAGCCGTCGGGCACAGCATCCTGCCGAACGTGCTGATGTACGAGGTCGCGCATCGCCTTGGGCGAAGCGACGCGCAAAGGTACCTCGATGCGGCAGCACGGCAGGCAAACTGGATCGTTACCAACCTCGATCCCGCCGATCCCAGAATCGCCAAAGGCCAGCGCATGAGCGAACACAAAACGATCACCGGCCTGACCACGCTCCAGGCCCGATATCCGCAGAGCGCGCCTCACGGTCTGCGCGAGTGGCTGGACAAGTGGACCGATACGATGATCGCTCGCTCGGACAACATGTGGGACTTCCGCCGATACGACGAGCACTCCTGGGCGATTCCGCCCGCGACTCCCGGCGCGCCCGACGGCGAGTGGACCAACGACTGCGGCAATGTCGCGGGGTTTCCCGCCTGCGCGCTTTCGGTGGCGAATGTGATATTCGATAAGCAAAAGGCTGCCCGCCTGCGCCAGATCGCCGCCGCGCAGTTCGACTCGCTTTTCGGCCGCAACCCAATAGGCGCCTCGGCGGCCTGGCGAGGCCCGCGCGACTACCCAGGGGTAGTCCGCGGCTGGCCGCTTGCATTCCCGCCGGGCGTATGCGCGTCCCTCGATCTGGTTCGCGGCACGCTGAACGCGTCCCCCACCCCCGACCAATATCCCAATAACCCGGAAGGCTGCTTCAGCCATCCCGAAGGCTGGACCGCATTCAACGCCGCGTTCAATGTGAGCCTGGCGTATGCGACGGCGAAGGGCGCAGGTTTGTATTCGGATGGTGAGTGAATAGTCCGTCTCGACGTCTCGGCGATATAACCAGCACAGGTACAATGTGATTGTACGGTCGATGCCAAAGAAATCCCAATGATCCTGGAGCCCAGATGTCGATTGAGCACAATTTTGATGTTACGTTCGCGGCGGCTCTTGCGGTCAAAGAGAAACAGATCCAGCAAAACTACCGGCCGGTAATCGGCGTTCACAAATGGTTCGCGAGACGCCCGGGCACGCTGTTTCGGAACTTGCTGCTTGCGGAGTACAATGCCGGCGAAGATCCACAAACCGCCTTCTTTCGCTCCCACAAATTAGGAGGCGTGATCGCCGATCCGTTCATGGGCGGCGGGACTCCCATAATCGAAGCTAATCGACTTGGCTTCCATGTCATCGGCACGGATGTCAACCCGATGGCGTACTGGATCGTTCGGCAGGAATTGGCTGCACTCGATCTCGATGAATTTGCTACGACAGCGCGCGCCATAGCGGATGATGTCGACGCGCAGATCGGCCAGTATTACAGGACGGAATGCCTGCAATGCGGGTTGGATGCCGTCGTCAAGTACTTTATCTGGGTCAAGGCTCTGGAGTGCCCCAACTGCGCTCATGTTAACGAATTATTTCCCGGCTACCTATTATCCGCCGCGTGCCGTCACCCAAAGAACGTCCTGTGTTGTCCTGGCTGCGGCCAGCTCGTCGAAACGGAGATCCTGCCCGGCTCCGCCGGCGCCCAGCAATGCCCGCATTGCGCACATGAACTTCGTGTTGCGGGGCCAGCGAAAAACGGCAGCGTCGATTGCCGATCCTGCGGGACGAAATTCGCGTTTCCAGGCAAGAGGGATCGGCCGCTAGACCATCGCATGTGGGCGATCGAATACCATTGCTCGCACTGCAAACCCGATAAGGATGGCCGATTTTTTAAGCGGCCTTCCGAGCGAGACATTAACCGATATGTCACAGCCGCGCAACAAGCCGCCGGGTACTCCGAAACTACGCCGGACGACCCCATACCCGCCGGCGACGAAACAGACCGACTCCACAGATGGGGCTATCGCTAATGGCGCGACCTGTTCAATCCGAGGCAGATATTGGGTCTCGGAGTGCTACAGCAGCGGATCGCGGAAGTGCCCAAAGGCGAGGTCAGGTTTGCTCTGGCGACCGTGTTTTCCGATATCCTGCGCTATCAGAACATGCTGTGCAGATACGACACAAGCGCGCTCAAGTGCCAGGACATTTTTTCGGTGCATGGTTTCCCGGTTGGCCTGGTGCAATGCGAGAACAACCTGACAGGGATACCTAAGGTTGGCTCGGGAGGCTTTCGCCACTTCGTAGAGAAGTACATGCGAGCCAAGCAGTACTGCGTTCAGCCCTTCGAAACGATGGCGATTGGCCGCACTAAGCGCACAATCCCAATCCGAGGTGAATCCATATCCGCGGATCTTACGTGCGAGCTGCCGCGCGGCGACAGGCGTCTCGCGTTCTTGAAATGCGCGCCGGCGGCGACGATGCCGCTCGATGCGGAGTCGTTAGACGGCGTATTTACAGACCCACCTTATTTTGCCAATGTTCAATACGCGGAACTCATGGATTTTTGCTATGCGTGGCTCAAGCGGCTCATTGGCGCGGAGATTCCCGAATTTAATGCCGCCACCACCCGATCGCCGCTGGAACTGACCGGCAACATCACCAGAGGGCGCGACATCGAGCATTTCGCGGCAGGCTTGTCCGAGATTTTCTGTCATTACGCGGATGCCCTTCGGATTGGCGCACCCTTCGTATTTACGTACCATCACAACGATCCCGCCGCATATGCGCCTCTTGTTCTAGCACTACTCGATGCTGGACTGTATTGCACCGAGGTCATTCCAGCCCCTGCCGAAATGGCGGCATCAATACACATCAATGGCACGGGATCGTCGACTCTGGACTCCGTGTTCGTGTCACGCCGCCAGACCCCTCTTCCCTGTAATCTGCCCAGCCTTACCGAACTCGCCGAAAGGCTCGCGCGCGATTGTGCGCAAATCGCCGCAGGTGGGGTGTCCGTAACTCTGGGCGATGCGAAGTGCCTGGCATCGGGACATATAGCCAGGTGGGCAATCCACGCTCTGTATACAAGATGGCCGGACTACTCCGGCAGTTCCGTGGCCAGCAGACTGGATGTTGCCGGCCTTACGATCAAAGAACTTGCGATGTTATATTCTGTGGAAGAGATGGCGATCCGCGCGATCCGAGCGCCAATTCGCGACGAATCGGAACTCATCCTGATTTAAGGAGTCATTATCTACCAATGCCAAATCCATTTGATGCTAATCCCGACGAGCTAATCGCCAACCTCGATTTGTATGTCGATACCGTTTATGAAGGATTGAAATCGTGGTTTATGGTTATGCCGGCAGGTGACCCTTCGTCGACTACACGAGGTTTCAAGCTGCCTATGAGTGCCTGAAACGTCACACTTCGTCATTTCTTCTGCTTACGCCCGACCAGGCTTGGGCGGCAATGGAAGAGGACGCACTTTGTTTCGTCGTTCTGAGGTGATCGTGGCGTGCAACTATGTCGCCGCCGGAGCTTCATCGGGAATACCCGGCACCATTCACCGTCTTGACAAAATGGATACCAAGGAAGACCTCACATCGTTGCAGGCCGCAGCCCGGTTGCATGTGCCGTATGCCGCGGTCCTGTACGAGCGTTTCCTGGGGCGGCCGTTTGCAACGCATCGTGATTCGGTATCAGGTCTGATCGGAGATGTCATGGAAACCAGCGTCGCCGAGCGCCTGGATGCAGCCGGTATATCCTATCGCCAAACTCGGCGTGCAGAGCGTATCGCAGGTTTCGATCAGGCCCCGGATGTCATCGTGCCAGACGAGGCGGCCCCGCAGGTAGTAATCGAGGCCAAGATAACTAACGACGACGGCACCGCGCGCGACAAGTTCACGCGGATCATCCATCTTGCTGAGTTATCCCAGCGCCGCGTCAGCGCCGGCCTTCCCCCATTTGAAGTCGTTGCCTGTATTGATGGCCGCGGGTTTGGGATTAGACGTGAAGACATGCGACGGCTGATTCTGCGTACCGGAGGCAAAGTATTTACGATGCGAACTCTTGAATTTCTGGTTCCCAGTACAAGCCTACGGAATTTTGTGACGCGGTGATCAGTAGCAAACCTATCCTGGCCTAGATTATCAAGCTCTCCAGCGCAGCGTCGGTGAACTGCCGGATCTCGCTTCGCTTGCCCTCTTTGATCATGTTTGGCCACTGCGGCTCGCTCAGAAGCGCGCGCCCAACCGCGGCGATATCGAAGCAGCCTTCTGATAACTGTTTAGCTGCTTCATCCACATTGTTCGGGTTTCGGAACGGATCGGTTTCGTCCTGGGACACAACGCCGCGAAACTCATAACCGAGCCCGATGCTTCCGACGGTGATGACTGGCTTGCCTGTGATTTTCTTCGTAATCGCCGCGAGGGTCTCCGGTCCGCTCTCGAACTCGGGTGCCCAAAACCGGCGGACGCTTGCGTGAAAGATATCGACACCGGCATTGGAGATCGGGGTCAGCACCCGAGCCAGATCCGATGCCGAATAGGCAAGCTTGGCATGATAGTCCTGCTGCTTCCATTGCGAGAACCGGAAGATGACCGGGAACTTCGGGCCGACAGCCTCCCGAACCGCCTGCACCACCTCACCCGCGAGGCGAGTCCGATTTTCGATCGATCCGCCATATTCGTCATTGCGCGTATTGGTTTTTTCCCAGAGAAATGCATCGATCAGATACTCGTGCGCTCCGTGAATCTCAACGGCATCGAAGCCGATTCTCCTGGCATCGGCGGCGGCCTGAGCAAACGCAGCCACGATATTGTCGATGTCCTGTTGAGAAGCTCTGGCAACGACGATTTTACCGTCTTGAACCACCTCCGACGGGCCAATTCCAGGGAGTGATTTATCCGGTTCGATGCCAGGCCTTCGCGCAGGACCTGTGTGCCAGATCTGCGGCGCGATCTTGCCGTTGGCGGAGTGGACTGCATCTACCACCGCCTTCCAACCGTCTAGCGCTTTCCCATAGAAGGCGGGCACTCGCGGGTAGCCGTTGGCCTGCGGATGGTTGACGAATGTGCCTTCGGTGATTATCAGGCCGACGCCGCCTTCGGCTCTGCTTTTGTAATACCCGGCCACATCTGCGCCGGGGATATTTCCGGGAGAGAAGCGGCGGGTCATGGGGGCCATGGCGATTCGGTTGGCAAGCTCCAACTCGCCGATCCTGATCGGCTGGAATAACGATGCGACTTTCTGGTCTGTCGATCCTGACATGAAAATATCTCCTATCAACTAGGGGGAGCGCACAAGTCGATCACCGGCCTGGCGTACGCGACAGCATCGGAACTACTGCGTCTTACACTGTATTATTATGACTATGAACACCAACAAGTCCGTCACTTCTCTGGTTATGCTGGCCCGCGCAACCGGCATTCTTGCGCTTGTGCTTGGTTTCTCCTGCTATACCGGGGCCAGGGCTCTCATCCCTTTCCATATCGCAACAGGCTGTCTGCTTGTAATAGCCGTGTGGGGCCTTGCCATTCAGATTCGCGGGCGGAACGCTGGGCTGGCCCTGGCCGCAGCAACCGTGGGCGCCATCCTACCGGCGTTAGGGCTCACGCAGGCCCATATGTCTGTTGGAGGACATCACGCATTGCTTCGATTGGTCCATGTGCTGGCAGGGCTGGGCGCAATCGGCCTGGCGGAAATCATGGCCAAGCGCCTTCGGCAACCTGCTGAGGCGGGTTGAGACCATCGCCCCGGTATACTATCCCCGTGGACGAACTCACTTCGCATATCGAGATCCTCGACGAAAACACGGCCAACCAGATCGCGGCGGGCGAGGTGGTCGAGCGGCCGGCGTCCGTGGTCAAGGAACTGGTCGAAAACGCGATCGACGCTGGGGCAAGTCGGATCGTCGTCGAACTCGAGGATGCCGGCAAAGGGCTTATCCGAGTGACCGACGACGGCGACGGGATGAACCAGACCGACATCATTATCGCCTTGCAGCGGCACGCGACATCCAAGATCCGGACAGCGGACGATCTTATGACTGTCCTGACGATGGGGTTTCGCGGGGAAGCACTGCCCAGCATCGCTTCCGTATCGCAAGTGACCGTGGTCTCCCGGCGTCGCGATGCGCCCGACGATCAGCCTGGCGCGAGCATCCGGGTCGTGGGCGGGCTGATGGACGAAGTCGCGGAAGTAGGTGTCCGGTCCGGAACCAGCATCAGCGTGGAGCACCTGTTTCATAACGTTCCGGCGCGGCTCAAGTTCTTGAGGAGCAACGGCACCGAAACCAGCCACATCACCGAAATGGTTCAGCGCTTCGCCCTCGCGCAGCCGGGCATTTCGCTAAGCCTGATGAACGAGGGCCACGAGATCTTTTCCAGCAGGGGAACAGGATCGCTTCTCGATGCGGCTGTCGAAGTGTACGGCCGCGACCAGGCGCGCCACCTGATTCCGATCAATCTCAGCCGGGAGGACATCCGCATCGGCGGATTGGTCGGCAGCCCGCAGGTGCTGCGCCCCACTCGCGCTGGGCAGCACACGTTCGTCAACCGCCGATTCATACGCGACCGGGCCGTGATGCGGGCAATCGACGAAGGATACGCGTCCGTCCAGACCATACACGGCGGCAAACATCCTCCGATCGTTCTGATGATAGAAATGGATCCATCGCTGGTGGATGTCAATGTTTCGCCGACGAAGACCGAGGTGCGCTTCACGCGGGATCGCGAGATCTTCTCCGCAGTCTATCACGCCGTGGCAAACGCCCTTGTCCAGGAAGGCGGGCTCGTACCGAACATCGTCGCCAAGCTGACATCCGGCGCCGTCGAACCGCCGCCCGAGCCCATCCAACACGGTCTGATCGAGTACCCGCCTCGCCCTGCCGCCACAACCCATGCGCCGTACCAGGCTGCCTGGCCGCGCCCATCCGCCCTGCCGGATTTCCAGCCCAATCCCGGCCCAAGCGCGGTTCCGCCTCCAGCTACCGAGCACTCGCCCCACCGAGAGGAGCTAACCAGCCTTCGCGTGCTGGCTCAAACCCGGAACATGTACATCTTGGCTCAGACCGATAAGGCTATTTGCGTGATCGACCAGCATATCGCTCACGAGCGCGTGCTTTACGAGCGCCTGCTCAAGGGCGACGCGGCCAAGGCGCTGACACTCCAGCATCTGATCATCCCAATCACTCTGGAGCTGGGACGACGCGAAGCGCTGGTAGTAAGCGCCAGACTCGCCGAGCTAAAGCAGGCCGGCTTCGACCTGGAGCCATTCGGCGGGGATTCGTTTCTCGTGCGCTCGGTGCCGGCGTCGATCGCCGGCCGTAAGCCCGAGGCGTTGATCCGCGAGATCGTCGACGAGTTGGTCGAAAAGACAACTTCGCGCAAGCTGCTTGTGCCGGCCGAAGAGGTTCTGATCACCGCATCGTGCAAGATGGCAGTCAAAGCCGGCGACCCGATGACATTCGATGAAATGAATGCTCTCGTTGGCGAGCTACTGGCGTGCGAAAACCCGTACACCTGCCCCCATGGCCGCCCCATCATGATCGACCTCCCCAACGACGACCTCGACCGCAAATTCGGCCGGATGTAGTATCCCAAGGTCACACGAGATATTCGACGGCTTTCCTAAGCGGCGGGCTAACCTCATCGCCGTTGGCGACAATCAGTTCTCGGAATACGGCCTTCGATGCCGCCGAGTAGGGCATCCACGGATAGGCCAGCAGAGCCTGCGCCAGAAGGCGCGGGTCCTGGGTCGCGATGGCGTCGCCTAGCATTGTCTGATGCGCGGCCAAACCGCTGACAATTCCCTGCACGACTGCGGGGATGAACAGCGTTCCACGCGGCTTGATCGTGCCCTTATACAACGTTTGCGAGTATTCGACGACTGTCCGATCGTCGATGCCGGCGACCGCTCCCCGATTGAGATTGCTGGCTACAATATCGACCGGCTCGATACCGCTAGCTCCGCGCATGATGCGAACGAAGATATCGTCGCGCACGATTCCGAAATCCGATCCCATCCTGTCCGCCTCGGCCCAAAAAGCAGCGTCGAGGTTCTGATCGAGATGCGAGGCAAAGATGCGGTCCGCTTCGATTCTCGATGCGCGAGACTGGCCCACGATCTGGTCAATCTCGGCTAGAGGCAGCGGCGGACGGCCTGGCGCGCTCTTTCGAACCGCCTCATCGTAGTGCAAGTGCGCCATGCCATCGCCCTCTGTCGAAAAGATCAGCACGCCCAATTCCTTGTAGATCCTGGCCAGTTGAGTGACGCTGTTGGTGATCATCGCGACGCTCGACGCGCTCCACCGCGGCTGCATGACAGGCATTGTCCAGCCGTCCGCCAGGCTCTTGTCGATCAACTTGAAGATGTCCTGACCATCAAGCTCGCCCCTGGTAATGAAGCTCATATGGTTGACGCCAGCGGCTTCGACCTTGACGTGGGTAAACTGCGTGTCCTGCCCCAGCAAGCGTGCGATATCCCATTGGTGATTCGTGTAGCCGGCGCAGACGCCCAGCGCCTTGATCTTTGTATGATTGTTCACCATGCCGCTGAAGACCGCCACAGGATTGACGAAATCGACCAGCCAGGCATTGGGGCAATACGTCTCCATTTTTCGCGCGATATCCAGCAGAATTGGTCCCGCCTTGAGGCCGTGCATAGCCCCGTTGGGCGAAACATTGTCCGATGTCAGAAAGCCGTGTTTTGCGCAGATATCGTCGCCGAGCATTGCGCTCTTTTGAGAGCCGGCTGGAAAGATGACTCCCACCACGTCGGCGCCGTCAAGCGATGCCTCGAGGCTCAGGCCGTGCGTGATCCTGCAGTTGCTTTTTACAAATTCAGGTGTGCGCTCAATGAGCCGCGCCATCGTCCGAGTCCGCTCGGGCATGAGATCGTACAGACAGATCTCCCCGTTTTCGAACAAGACCGGATCGCTGAGCGCATCTCGAAGGATGCCAAGGAGGCGGTGGGCGCCTCCGCCAATATAAGTAGCTTTCACAAACAATTCTCCCCTGCGTGCTTGATGCAGATATCACTATGATACCGCTGCGCGCTATAAACAGGACATAATATTACTTACAGGCATTCTAATTTGCAACATAAACACCGTCTCCTTGAAATAACCCAGAGCCTCTGTTCCGATTGCGGCAAACGTATTCCCGCCAAGATCGTCGAACAGAGTGGCTCAATCTGCATTCTTAAGCGCTGCGATACGCATGGGGCGCACTCGGAGATTCTCGAAGAGGATGCATCGTATCACCTCTCGCGCTCCAAGTACGACAGACCCGGATCGGTCTCGAAACCACAGACGCAGATCGATCGCGGCTGTCCGTATGACTGCGGCCTCTGCCCCGACCACGAACAGCACACCTGCGTCGGCCTCATCGAGGTAACCAATGCCTGCGACCTGGGCTGTCCTGTGTGCTACGCAAACTCAGACGAAGGCCAGCCGCTTGAATTAGGCGTCTTAGATAAGATGCTCGACATGTACGTCGAGTCCGAGCACGGCAAGGCCGAGATCCTGCAAATCAGCGGCGGCGAGCCAACCCTTCATCCACGGCTTTTCGACATCCTGGATCTTGCGCGGTCGAAGAATATCCGCTACCTCATGCTCAATACAAACGGGCTTCGAATCGCCCAGGACATCGATTTTGTCAAACAGCTTGCAAAGTTTACGCCGGGCTTCGAGGTTTATCTTCAGTTCGATGGGCTCGTTGACAGTATCCATACGCGCCTGAGAGGCCGCCCCTTGGCCGCGATAAAACAGAAAGCGATAGACAATCTGAGCCAATGTGGCGTCCCGCTCACACTGGTCGCGATGATTTCCGATGGTGTCAACGATCACGAAATCGCTCGGATCGTCCAATATGGACTTTCGAACAGCAACATCCGAGGAGTCACTTTTCAGCCAGTCGCGTTTTTCGGACGCGGGCCCAACGTGTCCACGGAAAACAGAGTTACGATGACAGGCGTCATGAAGCGGTTGGAAAAACAGAGCAGCGGTCTATTTCGGATGGACGACTTCATCCCCCTGCCCTGCAATGTCTGGCGGGATGCGGTCGCATACTATTACCGAAATAACGGCACTGTCACTTGCGTTACGCGTGACGCTGCTATCGAAAAATATCTGCCGATGCTCGACAACTCGTTTGTTTTCGATGCGGGAGAGCTGGTTCGCAGCGCGGCGATGGGTGTTTGCTGCGGAAGCGATTGCGACTGCCTGAGTTTCTTGAAAGACTTCAAGTCGATACTGCCTCTTGGGCGAAACCTGAAAGTCGAAAGCGGAAAGGTCAAGTACGCCATCGAAAACACGTTCCGGATATCGGTAGTCTCGTTTATCGACCGGTTCAATTTCGACATGCGCTCGCAACAGAAGGAATGCGTTCACATTTTAACGCCGGACCTCAAGAAAATCCCATTTTCCGCCTATAATATGTTGTACCGTGAGAGTTATCGTAGCGAGGGTTTCGAATCGTGAGCGAACCTTGTTGCACAGCCGCTCTGATTGAACACGTACTTAAGTTTAGCGCCCCGATCACGACCACCGTCGTGTTTGCGGCGGTCGCACGCAATTTCGCGAGTGCATCGAAGAGTCGCTCCATTGCGGATCGACGGCCGAGCATTGTCGGCACCGTGAGCATGCTGGGATTCTTTGCGTGCGCCTACCTGCTGATCAAGTTCCATGTTGGCGTCATCGCCATCGACGACGATCACGCCAGGATTTTCATCGAACTGATCGGCGCGGCGCTTATGGCGGCCGGATGCATAGTCAACCTGCTGGGCAGACTTGTCCTGGGCCAAAACTGGGCCAACCAGGCGACGATGTATGAGGACCAGACTCTTATAACGAAGGGCGTATTTTCCGTGGCCCGCCATCCCCTCTACGCATCGCTCATCTGGATGTTTTATGGCTCGGCGCTGCTCTATCAAAATGCTGCAGCGGCAATAGCCACGACCCTGATTTTTGTACCGGCGATGTATTACCGCGCCGGCCTTGAAGAGAAGCTGCTATCGTCGCGATTCCCGGACTACGAAACGTACCAGAAATCCGTTGGCATGCTGTTCCCAAAGCTGATTGCAAACGAAGGCCGAAAGCCATGACGGCATACAAACCCGTTCCGATCCACAAGACCTCGTTCGCCTTTTGCCGGTATTCCCTGGCTGCGCTGAGCTGGCTTGCGCTCATAATGCAGTCGAAGCCGCTCGTTATCGCGGCTGCCGTCATCATGTTGGCGTCGGCGATGCTGACTGTCACTCGCGCGCCGCTAATCGTTCTGGCGAACATCACATTTGAAAAGCTGCGTCCGTCTGTCGTGGAGTTGGTCGACGAAAACGCGATGCGGTTCGCGCACGCATTCGGCTTCGCGCTATTTACGATCGACGCGCTGCTGCTCTCGTTTCACGCCACGGCGCTGGCGGGATGGATTTTTCTGGGGTTGATCTCGGCAGCCAAGACGGCGGGGGCTCTGGGATTTTGCGCGGCGAGCAAGATGTATACGTGCGCGTTGAACAACTCAGGGAACTGTTGCAAGTTTTGGCGACGGTGACCGAAGTCAGAGACGACGCGTAGGAGGCCCACCTTCCCGCAAGCGGGCTCCCTTCCTCCCGAAGCGGGAGGAGCCAACCGGTAGGTTGGGGGTTGGCGATGGGCCCATGAACTACCGGCTGCGTCACAAGAATGGCCTGCAGGTGGCAATGGTTCTGCTAAAGCTTCGCGCTGCTTTAAGGTTAGGTGTAAGCTGTTGGTAACGGTAGGTGGGCATCTGGAGAGGCCGCCGATACATCACATGAAATGATTAACTAAGCCCATGCCATTGATCGAGCCCCATTTGACGCTGTCGTCGCTGTGTTACGGTTTCGGGTACCTTGCGGGAGTCGCGGCATTTTGCGCGCTTGCTATTCATCGCCGCATGGATGCCGAGACATTGCTGACCGTGCTGGCGGTCGGGCTCGCGTGCGGGCTGCTTGGCGCGTTCGCTGTTCAATGGATCGTTACCGGAGAGTCGGGCCGAACAATTATTGGAGGTTTCGCTACCGGTTACCTGGGCGTCTGGCTCTACAAAAGGTGGAAGGGAATTAGCATGGAGACTGGCGATTTCTTCGCGGTGGCTATGAGCGCTGGAGAAATGGTCGGGCGTTGGGGCTGCTATTTCGGCGGATGCTGCTATGGCCGCAAGTGCGATCTACCCTGGGCGATATTTCAACATGGCGCCATGCGTCACCCGACGCAAATTTACATGAGTATCGCCGCCGGCATTATTCTGGCAATCTTGCTCTTTTGCGAATCGAGGCGCCCGCCCATCGGCTTGTTGTTCTATGTTCAGGGGACGCTGTTCTGCCTCTTCCGGTTTATTATCGAGTTCTTTCGCGAAGGCGATCGCGTTTATCACGGCTACTCGGCAGCCCAAATCGGATGCGCCTGTGGTGCGCTCTTCTTTGGGTCTATGTTGATATCTCTGCTGTCGAGAACATCCAGGCTGCCGCGGGCGATCGAAGCCCGCCAGGAGAAGGTCAATGTCTGACGAAACCGAACCTAAGTGTCGTCTCGTAGAAGCGCTTCCGGATGACGACCCCCAGCCGCCGGATCCTCACTTTTTGGGATTTCAGGAACTTAACGAAGAACGGGCGAAGAAGCCAGAAGAGCCAGTCGACTGGGCGGAGGTCATCAAATACGCCCTGATAGGCATGCTGCTCAATTTCTTCCTCACCTTTGTATTCCTGGCCGGGCCTATCATATGGATCTATTATTGCAATAAGCTTGTGGGGGAGAATCCGACCCATGGAGCCGGGCTCATTGTCGGCGGCTTAATTGGCCTGGCGATTTTGTTTGGCAGTTGCGTTGCTGCTG
>Ga0316231_1002742_pt1 | contig 16352 bp, 11 predicted proteins | sample TBH18027metaG_FD_206002 | JGI IMG/M metagenome (GOLD analysis project Ga0316231, IMG submission 206002) | Freshwater microbial communities from Trout Bog Lake, Wisconsin, USA - TBH18027 | ecosystem: Environmental > Aquatic > Freshwater > Lake > Hypolimnion/Profundal zone | place: USA: Wisconsin...
CCCCACCGGGATGACCGGCGCTGTGACCGGGACCGGTGCCGCCACAGTCAGTTCCGCGCGCAGCGCGCCCGGTGGCTGGCCGAGCAGAACGCCCAGTTGATGAATGCCCTGCTGGGTCGCGGTGTCGAGTGCCGGCAACTGCGACCGCGTCGTCGCCAGGAGTGCGGTCGCCTGTTGCATGTCCAGTTCACTGGTCAACCCGGCTTGGAATCGGGCGCGCGCGATTGCCACTGCTTCGGTCTGGGCCTGAATATTATCTTCGGCAATGGCCCGGCGCCGCTGATAACCGCGCACTTCAATGTAATTGCGCGCGACTTCGGCCAGCGTACTGACCAAGACCGCGTGCCGGTCTTCTTCGACAGTTTGGAACAGCGCATTGGCTTCTTGCACTTCCCGGCGGAGGCCGCCGAAGATGTCAATTTCCCAGCTCGCATCAAAATGCGCGTCGTACGTGTTGATATTCAACTTTTGCGGTGGCGATTGTTGCGCGTGCCTGGAGATTTCCGTGTTCATCATCCCCGCGGAACCGGTCAGGGTCGGCCCCAGATTCCAGTAGGCCCCGGCCCGGAGCGCGCGGGCTTCCCGGAGCCGGCCTTCCGCGATGCGGACATCGAGATTGGCGACCACGGCGCGCTGGATGAGCGAGTTCAGCACCGGATCATTGAAAGTCTTCCACCATTCACCCGCCGGAGCATTGGTGTTGGTGACGCCCCCCAATTGGGCGCTGCTCCAGCTGGCGGGGGCGGTGGATTTCGGCGGTTGATAGTTGGGGCCGACGGCACAGCCAGCCAGAAGGCCAGCCACCAGCGGCAGAACGAATGTCAGTTTTGATTTCATGATTTTTTCATCGGTTAATGCGCCAGACTCACGGGGCCGGGCTGGCTGCGTTTCATCAGGAACGCCAACGGAACAAACAGTACCACCAAACAGCCCATAAGGAAAAAGTTGTCGATGTACGCCAGGAGGCGCGCCTGCTGCATCACCAGATTGCTCAGGACGCCGACCGCTTGCTGCTGCGCCGTCCAGGCCGAGCTACCGGCCGCCGTCAGCCAGCCGCTGAACTTGGCCAGCCCCCCCAGCAGCGGGGCATGGGACCGGGTCAGATGGCTGGCCAGCACGGTCTGATGAAATTGCGTGCGCCGCGCCAGAATCGTCGTGACCAGTGAAATTCCCACGCTGCCGCCAATGTTCCGCGCCAGATTGATGAGGCCGGAGGCGGCGTTGTTTTTGTCGCGGGCCAAAAACGCGTAGGCCGCAACATTGATCGGCAGGAAGATGAACGGCAGCGCGGCTGATTGAAAAACGCGAGCCAGCATCAGCGTGTTGAAATCGACCGAGAGATTGAACCGCGCCATGTAAAACAAGGAGGCGCCCAAGCCGATAAAGCCGGCCGCGAGCACCTTGCGCACGTCAAAATGGGTGACCAGAAAACCAGAAATTGGCATGAGGAAGATGATCAGCACCGCGCCTGGCGTAATCACCATGCCGGAAAGCATGGCGGTGTAGCCCATCAATTCCTGTGTGAACTGCGGCAGCAACACCGTGCTCCCGTACAAGACGACCCCGAGAATGAACAGCAGGAAGGTTGCCATCGCAAAGTTCCGCTGTTTGAATAAGCGCAGGTCGACGATCGGATCTTTCACGCGGAGTTCCCAGAGGACTGCCGCCACCAGCGCCACAATGAAAACCCAGGTGAGCACGACGATATAGGACGTCTCAAACCAATCTTCGCGCTGGCCTTTGTCGAGGACGATTTGCAAGGCCGCCAGCCCGACGACAATCAGGCCGAAGCCGATGTAATCCACACGCTGGCGCACGGTCCGGCGCTCTTTCAGGTACGGCGGATCCGCAATCAGCCGGTAGGTCAGCAGCAGGGAAATAATCCCGACCGGGATGTTGATCAGGAAAATCCACCGCCAACTGAAATTGTCGGTAATCCAGCCGCCGAGCGTCGGCCCCAGTGCCGGCGCCGCCACCACCGCCATCCCATAGACCGCAAACGCCATGCCGCGTTTCGTCGGTGGAAAAGTATCAGCCAGAATCGCCTGTTCGCTCGGTTGCAAACCGCCACCGCCCACCCCTTGCAGGATCCGGAAAAACACCAGCCAGCCGAGGCTCGGCGCCAGGCCGCACAACAGCGAGCTGATTGAAAATAATGCAACACAACTCATATAAAATCGTTTCCGCCCAATCCGATCCGAAAACCAGCCGCTCAACGGCAAAACCACCGCGTTCGCCACCAGATACGAAGTCAGCACCCACGTGCTTTCGTCCAGCCCCGCCGATAAATTCCCGGCAATATGCGGCAGCGACACGTTGGCAACGCTGGTATCGAGCACTTCCATAAACGTCGCCAGTGTCACCACCAGCGCAATCAGCCATGGACTGTGCTTCGGTTTCCAGACCGCTTCGTCGTGCCGGAACTGGGAAGCAGCCGCACTCATTGCACGCGAATGGCCGGCACCGCCGACGCGCCCAGGGGCAGCGCCGGCAGATCCGTTTCATCAAACAAGATTTTTACCGGTACCCGCTGGACCACCTTGACATAATTACCGGCCGCATTTTCCGGTGGCAACAGACTGAACTGCGCGCCCGTGCCGGCCTGAATGCTGTCCACATGCCCTTTAAATTGCCGGTGCGGCACGGCATCCAGATGGATGGCGACGGGCTGCCCCGGCTTGATCCGCGCCAATTGCGTCTCCTTGAAATTCGCCGTGACCCACACGTGCTCCGCCACAATCGCAAGCACGCCCTGCCCGGGCTGCAAGAACTGGCCCACTTCCACCGCCCGATGCGTAATCAATCCATCGGCCGGGGCGGTGAGCGTGGTGTAGGACAACTCCAATTCGGCTTGCCGGATCGCCACATTACTCTGCTCCACACCGGTCTCCGCGACGGTAATCTGTGATTTGGCAAGATTGATTTGTGCTTCGGACAACGCCGCTTTCTTCTGCGCCACTTCCAGCGTTGCCTTGGCCGCCTGCTCCGCCGCGATGGCGGCGTCGAGTTGCTGCTGCGAAATCGCCCGTTTTTCAACCGCTTGATACCGCTCCAAATCGGCCTGGGTGCGCCGGGCTTCCGCCGTTGCCGCGGCGACGGCCGCGTGATCCTGCGCCGCCTGCGCTTCGGCCACCGGCACCAGACTCTGTGCCTGCGCCTGCCGGCTCCGCGCCGCCGCTAAATTAGCGCGGGCCGCCTCCAGGCGCACTTCGTAATCGCGCGGGTCGATCTGCAGCAGCCGGTCGCCTTTGTGCACAAGCTGATTGTCACTGATCAGCAGTTGGGTCACGTGCCCCGCCACTTTCGGGCTGATGGAAATTGCGTGGCCATCAATAAACGCGTCATCCGTCGTCTCGTACGGCCGGAACGCAATGAAGTAATAGCGCGCTCCGAGCGCAGCCAGCACCGCAATGCCAACCAGCGCGGCCAGCCGGATGATGTTATTGCGCCGGCCATTACCATTCGTCGGTTCAGAAGTAGTTGCCATAGTCTGCCTGTTACCTTCCCGCTGCCGCGGCCTGCCGGATCCCGGCCAACGAGAATTGCGTGATGTGTTTTGCCAGACATTCGATGTCCACCGGCTCGAAGCCCTGGTCGGGATGAATGTGTTGAATGGCCGGCCGCGCGTAATGAAAATACAGGCATTGCCCCAAAATACTTAACAGGCATTGCCGGAGGACCGCGGGGGGCGGCCGCCGCCCGAGCAACTCCCGGACAATCGTTTCCAATTGCCGGAGGACAGGCCCGTAGACGTCGTCAATCAAAGCCGTCAGCGCCTTCGTCGGCTCCGCCATCTCGTGGGCGATCAATTTGCCGTGCCAAGAGGGTTGGCCTTTGTCGACAATCCGCAACAACAAGGACCGGACAAATGCATGCAGCCGTTCCGCCGCGGTCGCCGTAGGACCCAAGTCGAGTGTGGGCGGGTATTTTTTCAAGGCGGCCTCGGACCCTGACTTCAAGACCGCGAAGTACAGCCCTTCCTTGTCGCCAAAGTGGTAATTGACCGCCGCGACATTCGCCCCCGCGCGCTGACAGATCTCGCGGACGGTTGCCGCCCGGAAGCCGTGCGCGGCAAAAACTTCGCCCGCTGCCTCCAGCAATCGTTGTTCAGTTTCCGGCTTGGCTCGCATTTAAAACAAATGTTTAGAACACTTGTTTGAATTTGTCAAACAGTGATATTGACCCGATTTATCGGGTTTGAAAAATTACCCGAGAGTTAGCGATCCGCCTGTCTGCAGCTCGAACCGGCGGGTCTACTTCTTCAGGGACAGGGTGAGGCCGACGGCGAGGAGGGCCACCGGCAGGACGAGCGCGAACATCGGCTCTTCCTTTACCCAGGCACCGAAGATCTTGCGATTCGCCAAGGGGCTCGTCACCGTCAGGCTGGCATGGCTGTCCAAGGGGTTCATCAAGGTGACGCTGTGGTGCCGGATGTAGTGCTGGCGGCCATAGGCAAAACTGCCTACGGCGAGCAGCAGGCAGATCAGGTAGGGCAAAAAACGGTGCATGCCCATATTACGTATCAGTTTTTCAGCGACTGTCAATCCACTGGAGGCTCGGTCGCGGCCGGCAGTGGCTCAACAATTCCGGACGACCAGAAATCCAATCCAGACGGCCGCGACAATAATCAGCGTCAAGATCACGACAGTTCGGGAATAAGTATCTGCGTGTTCCATAAGTTCCTCACGAAGTGCCTGTTCCGCGGTCGTCCGGGCTGGCAATAATTCCCGAGACCAGGAACCGGGACGAAAATGTGAATCCCAAACAGGCGTTCACCAGGAGCGGATAACCGCCCTCATCGCCGAGCAGCGCACAATGTTGTCCGATCGAAAGTGGGACCGGAGAAATAAATGAAAAATGTTTACCCGCCAGTTCCTGAGAGCGGTCGGATTCCGCCGGGATCCTGATTTCTTCCACAGGGTAGGTCTCGTTTTGCAAGCTGAGTCGATAATTCATAATGATCTCCATCTTTGCCGACCAACTTCACCAACCGGCGTTGTCAATTTTTTACCTGAGCTAACCATAGGCGTTCGTGTGCGAACAACAATCGGGAGAAGTGTGTAAAATGGCAGGCGGGAAATTACCTAGTCACGGCAGAACTTTTTCGTTCCGAATTGACACGGCCGCCAGCGCGTGAGATAGGACGATTCCGTTCATGCACCCAATTGCTTACAGCGGCTTTCGCCATTTGTACATCCTTGGGTTGTCCGAGTCTGAGCAGCAATCAGCGGCGCCGACCCCAACCGGAAAGTTAAATTATGAGCAAGCCATTATTTGTGGTCAACGCCGTCGACCAGCAGGTGTACGACCAGCAATTACGCGATTTTCTTCCGCGCAAAATCATTGACGTCCATACCCACGCCTGGCGGGACCGCGATTTCGGCAGACAACCGCGCGCGGCAAAAAAAGAACAACGCACCGTAAGTTGGCCGGCCCTGGTGGCCCGGGACAACTCGATCGAGGATCTGCAGGAAACCTACCGGCTGATGTTTCCCGGTAAGTCCGTCACGCCCCTGATTTTCCCCACGGTTCCGCGCGGCAACAACCTCCGGCGCCTGAACGCGTACGCCGCCCGATGCGCCCGCCGGCAGCATGTGCCGGCCCTGATCTGGAGTGATCCCCGGTGGAGCGCCGAAGAACTGGAGCGCCGGATTTTGGCCGGCGGATTTGTTGGCGCCAAAAGCTATCTGACGATGGCCCCCCCCTATCTGCCCACCAACGAAATTCGCTGCCTCGATTTCTTTCCGCCGCATCAATTGGCGGTCCACAACCGCCATGGCTGGGCCGTGATGTTGCATATCCCGCGGGAGGGCCGGCTCCAAGACCCGGTCAACCTGCAACAGATGCTCGAGATCGAACGCGAGTATCCGCGCCTCAAACTCATCATTGCGCATGTCGGCCGGGCCTACTGTGATCATGACGTCGGCAATGCGTTCGAGGTGCTGGCCGCTTCCAAGCGGATGTATTTCGACTTTTGCGCCAACACCAATGCCAATGTCTTTTCACAGCTCATCCGGTGCGTCGGCCCGCGGCGGATCCTGTTCGGCTCCGACCTGCCGATCACCCGGATGCGAATGCGGCGGGTGACGAGCGGCGATCACTATGTCAATTTGGTGCCCAAAGGCCTGTATGGTGACGTGTCCAGCGATAAGAACATGGGCGAAGTGACCGGTGCCGCGGCGGCGAAGCTGACCTTCTTTCTGTACGAACAAATCCTGGCATTCCGCCAGGCCGCCCGCAGGACCGGTCTGACCACCCGTGATATAACCGATGTTTTCTACCGCAACGCCGCGCGGCTGTTGCGGTTGACTTGACGCCATCAATGCGGCTAATAACTAACTAAACGGAGGACGACAATGGACGGACGCGAAATTCGCTTGAAACGATTGATGGGGGAAGGCCGGGCGGTGGTCATTGCAATCGACCACGGAATGTTTGACGGGCCGATTCCTGCCATGGAAGATCTGCCGGCGACGGCCACGAAGATCAACCCGGTGGTGGACGCCGTGCTGCTCGCGCCGGGCATGTTGCGCCATTGCGGAGCGATTTTTGCCGGTCAGCGGCGGCCGCTGGCGGCGGTGCGGTTGAACTGGAATACTGTGTATTGTTTTCACTGGAATTACCGGCAGGCCAAAAGCGTGACCGCTTACGCGATTGAAGACGCCGTGCGGGAAGGCTTGGACGTGGCGCTCGTGTCGTTGACACTGCATACCGGCAGCGAAGAGCGGGATGCCGCGAACATCGCGAACTTCTGCGAGTTGACCACGCAGGTGCACAAGTTGGGCCTGCCGGTCATTGGGGAATACTTCCCGACCGGCCACGTGCAGATGTCGCCGGAAGAATTGCATTCCGATGTGAAGACGGGTTCGCGCATTGTCGCCGAACTGGGGGCGGATGTGATCAAGACCTTTAATACTGTCCGCTTCCAAGAAGTGACCGGAAGCTGCCCGGTGCCGGTGCTCGGGCTGGGCGCGGAAAAATTGCCGACCCAACTGGCCGCACTGCAACTGGCAGCCGCCGAAGTCAAGGCGGGCGCGGGCGGGGTGGTGTTCGGGCGCAATGCGATTCAAGTGGCGGACCCCCACGCATTCCAAGCTGCGTTGTGTGAAGTCGTCAAGACCGGTGCCGCGCCGGCTAAAATTGCTTTGAAATACAAACTGACCTGACCGTGCCGTCTGAAATTCTCATCGGGATCGATTTAGGCACCACGGTCTTGAAGGCCGGTGCGATTGACCGGCGCTCGGGCCGCGTGCTGGCAGTCGCAGCCCAGCGGTTGCCGGTGCGCTCCGCAGCCGACGGCACTCGCGAACAAAAACTCCCCGATCTCGACCGCGGTTTTGACACCGTGCTGAAGCAGTTGCGGACCCAACTCGGCAGGCAGTGGTTGCGTGTGGCCGGGATCGGGCTGGCGTCGCAAGGCGGCAGTTTCGCGATTTGCAACCGGCAGACCGGCCGGGCGCTGACGCCGCTGCGGCTGTGGAGTGATCAACGGCCGGGCCGGCTGGTCCCGCAAGTTGCCGCGTTGCGGCCGGTTTCGTACTGGCAGAAATTAGCGTGCAACACCGGGCCGGGCTGGGGGTTGGCACGAATGCTCTGGCTGCGCGAACAAAATCCCCGGCTGTTTGCAGCGGAAAACATTTACGTTGGCGCCGGTGAGTATGCGATTTTTCAGCTGACCGGCCAGTGGCGGCAAGACGCCGGCAATGCGCTGCAGATCGGTTGTTACCGGGTCCCCAAGCGCACACTGGCTGCCGGACCGCTGGCGCTGGTGGATGTGCCGTTGTCATTTGTCGCACCGCTGCGCGACGGGTTGCTGACGGTGTCGGCAGCTGCGGCGCGCCGGTGGCGGATCCCCGTTGGAATCCCGGTCGCGGGGCCGTACTTCGACCACGAAGCCGGTTACTTGAGCGCAGTCGGCGTCAGTGACCGGCCGTTGCAATGTTCGCTCGGCACGGCGTGGGTCGGCAACTTTAGCCTGCCGGCAAACGAGCAGGCACAATCGCCCAATCAATTGGTCGTCCCGGCCCCGCACAAAGCCGGCTGGCTGGTTGTGCAGCCCTTGTTGACCGGCAATGTGACGTGGGACTGGGCGCTCGACACTTTTATCGGCGGCGCGCATCCGACCGCGTTGCGGCGCGCTGCGAAATTGTTTGAAAAACAATTATTGCCGCCACCCGGCATGGTGGCGTTGCCGTGGATGCACGTGATGAATCCGCTGCAGCGCGACGCGGTTGGCGGGGGCGGATTTTTTGGCGGGGGCGTGGCGGCCCGGCGCGAGGATTTTGTGCGGGCAGTGGCGCTGGGGATGACGTGCGAGATGGCGCGCGTCTTCCGGCAGGTCCGCGACCAGCGCAAAGCCGACAGCGTCGTGCTGAGCGGCGGCGCGAGCAAGGGCGCGGTTTTCCGGTCGTATCTGGCAGCATTGTTTGCGCCGCTGCCGGTGTTTGCGTTGCAGGAAGAAGACAAGGCCGGGCTGCGCGGCTGCCTGCACGCGTTCAGTCCGCACGCGGCAGCCGGCCCAGCGCGGCGCGTGCCGGTGCCGGCGGGTGCAGAGAAAATCCGTGGCGGGTTTGCGGTGTATGGCGAATTGTTCGAGCGCGTGCTCGGCCGCGAGGGAATTTCGCCGTTGGAATTCGATTAAGAACGCGTTTGGAAATATAAATTGTCATCCTGAGCAATGCGAAGGATCTCTGTCGTTTTCGGAGTACACAACCAAAGGCAGAGATTCCTCGACAAGCTTGGAATGACAGCATTGAGAATAGAAAAATACGCGCCGAGGAACATACCTATGAAACGCAGTTCAAAAATTGGGTTGTTGCCGCTGTATCTGAAACTTTACGACGACAAGCTGCCGGAATACCGGGCGGGCTTTGACCCATTGCTGGCGACAGTGGCGCAGGGGCTGACGGCGCACGGCGCGACGGTCCTCGCAGCAAAAGTTTGCCGGGTGACAGCAGAGGTGAAGGCGGCGGTGGCGTTGTTCGAGAAGCAAGATGTGGATTGCGTTGTGACGGTGCATCTCGCGTACTCGCCTTCGCTGGAGTCGGCGCCGGTCCTGGCCCGGACGAAATGGCCGTTGATTATACTCGATACGACGCTCGACGCCGATTTTGGCCAAACGGTGGATCCGGCCCGGATCATGTACAATCACGGTGTCCACGGCGTGATGGATTTGGCATCGCTGCTGCGCCGGTCTGGCCGGCCGTTTGAAATTGTGGCCGGGCATCTGACCGAATCGGATGTTTTGCAGCGAGTCGCCGGTCTGGCAGAAGCGGCGGTTGCGGCGCGGCGGTTGCGCGGGGCGCGGGCGCTGCGGGTGGGGCCGTCGTTCAAAGGGATGGGCGATTTTGCGGTGGAAGCGGAAGCATTGCGGCGCGCGCTGGGAATTCGGGTGGAGCAGGCGGGCCTGACGGAACTGACCGGTGCAATGCGGGCGGTGAAGCCGGCCGAGATTGAGGCTGAGATGGCGCAGGATCGGCAACGCTACGATGTGCGTGTGAAGCCGGAGCTGCACCGGCAAACGACACTGGCCGGATTGGGGCTCCGGCGGTTGCTGGGCGCGAAAGATTATACCGGCTTCAGTGTGAACTTTCAGATTTTCGACAAGCCGAATTCACCGGCGATGCCGTTTGCGGAAATTTCCAAGGCGATGGCACGCGGAATCGGGTTTGGCGGCGAAGGTGACACGCTGACCGGCAGTTTGGTCGGCGCGCTGGCGACCGGTTTTGGGACAACGACGTTCACGGAGATTTTTTGCAGCGATTGGCGGGGCAATTCGCTTTTTCTGTCGCACATGGGCGAGATCAATCCGGAAACCATTGCCCGCAAGCCACGGTTGGCCCTGCGCGATTACAAGTTTCTCGGAACGCACACGACGGCATTGGTTGGCGCGCTCAAGCCGGGGCCGGCGGTGTTTGTGAATCTTGTGCCGGGACCGAAGAACAGTTTCGATTTGCTCGTCGCGCCGGTGGAGATGTTGGGGGACTCGAAGCGGGCGGACATGCAAAACACGGTGCGTGGTTGGCTGCGGCCGGGTCAGCCGGTCGCAAAATTCTTAGAGGAATATTCCCGGCACGGCGGCACGCATCACAGCGCTCTTGTCTATGGCCAGAAAGCAGAAGCGGTGAGTGCGTTCGCGCGATTTGCCGGGTTGGAGTTGGTCAAGTTGTAATGCTCAAAGCGGAGTTGTCGTAACGTCAGCTTCTCCCTCGACGGTGCGCGGGACCCTGAGCTCCGACAGGATTCGCAAGCCCATCATCATGGATGGCCCGCCCACGACACGGCGCGGCGACCATTTGATTTCAAACGCCTGTAGGCGGGTCCCTTGTTTGATCACCAATAAGGCGTAAATTCATTTTGACTTGTGCGGTCTTTGGGAGCGTAATCGGCTTTGTTGTTTTGCAGACCTGATCGCAACAACGGAGTTGCCATGCCCCTCAGCCAGATTTGGAGAATCAATTTAATTTTCGCACTCGTCGTCGCCAGCGCAACCGGTGCACCCCCTGAACCGGCCTTGCAAAATGGCAATGCCCGGGTCGTGTTGGTGGGGGATAGCATCACAGGGCTAAGTCGCAACGCCGGTGGGCAGGGTTGGGCGTACCAGATGGAAAACGCACTCAAGGCTGTCTATCCCGACGCCAAGCCCAACATCATTGCGCTCGGTGGCAGCGGGCAGGGAGTCGGCAGTTGGTCGGGTGTCGAAAAAAATTCACGCACAAACTCTGTCAAACTTGATGTGCCTGGCATCAATGTCAAAGAAACGCTCGATCAACCGGCGGATGTGTTGGTCATCATGCTCGGCATCAACGATGTGCTGGCTCCGTACGTCGGGGAAGACCAGCGATCCCTCGACGGTTGGCAAACCCAATATGAACAATTGATCGCGACCCTGCGGCGAAGGATTGCGCCCCACGTCATCGGATTGGCCAAGATCACGCCGATGACCGAAGAGATGAGTTCCCCGAAAAATCGGCTCATTGCGGCTCTCAACGAACGGGTGGAAACCATCGCCAAAAAGCTGGACCTGCGTGTCTTGCCTGTCGGCGACTGTGTTCGGGAGATTCTGGCGCAGGGCCGGACCCTGCGCCCCGATTTCCATATCTCGTACGATTTCGTGCATCCCAATGAAGCGGGACAGATCGGCATCGCCATCGGAATGCTCGAAGGACTGGGCGAACACAAAGCCGCTGACTGGCTCCGCGAGGAACACCTGTCGAAAATCTGGCAGAGAGACGGCCAGAAGCCGTCAATCTCCTGGGCCGTTCTCCCCATGACCAACTCCGTGAGTTCCGAGAGTCAGACGTTTCGCGTTCGCTACTGGTGGCCACCCGTCAGTCAAGCGGCAGATCACAAACCGCGCGTGGAACTGGTCATCCCCAAAGGCTGGCAGGTTTCTCCGTCGGCAGTTGAGGAATTCAACGGTGAATTCACCGTCACCGGCACGCCCGATCAAATCAAGAATATCCTCTTCCTTCAAGGCCAGGTCGGCGCTGAACAGCGGCGCGCGGACGTGCCGATCCCGACGCCTTGGCTGGTGGCTGCAAAACTCGTCCAACCGGTGTGGGAAAAAAATACGGTATTTCAACCCGACCGAGGGCGCACACCGATCGATCAAGCGATTGAAGCGGGGGCGAACTTCATTGGGGACATGGATGTTGGCCATGGTCAGAAATTGACCTGGCAGAGATACTACCCGTCTGTGAATTACACGGGGTTTGCGGCTCCGTCGAGCGTGGACTTCGCCGCGATTACGCACGGGGTTCCCTTCGAAGGCGGTTACGGTGCTCGCTGGATTTACAGTGAACGGGATCGGCCGGTGCAGCTCCAACTGGGGACGGCGGTTTTTGCCGGCAACATTCATCTGGCCGTCTGGATCAATGGCGCTGCCCTCTACCGGGGGCACATCACGTCCGAGCCACTCCGCCGTAAATCGGTGGAGGCCCACCTCCAGAAAGGTTGGAATACGCTGGTTTTCAAGGCCAACCATTGCACCTGGCAATGGCAGGTGCTGGTGGACTTGGCTCCCAACGAAGGCGATTCACTGGCGAACCTGCGCTATGCAACAACACCTCCTTAAGCTCTTGGCTTTGGCCGCTCTGCTGGCGGCCGCCGCGGGCGGCCGGACCGCAACCGGGCAATCCGTTGCGGAAGACGCTGTGATTTACCATCTCCCACAAGCCGGCTTTGTCACACTGGTCATCGAGGACGCGCAAAGCAACCGGGTGCGCAATCTGGTGGCCGGCGCGTGGCGCGAGGCCGGCCAGCAGACCGAGCCGTGGGACGGACTGGACGATGCGGGCGAGCCGATCAATCCCGGCCTGTATCACTGGCGCGGCATCAGTCACGGTCCGATCACCAGTCATTTCCAAGGGGCGTTCAACTCCCCCGGCAATCCGCCGTGGCTGACGATGCAGCAGCCCGCCCAGTATTATATCCGGGCCTCCGGCAGCGGCGGCTGGTTGTCCGACCACGAGCGACCGTTGTGTGCCGGTTCGACCGGCGACCGGATCTATCTCGGAGCGGCCATTGCGGAAGCCGGCCACTCGATCATTGAAGTTGATCCCGCCGGCAACAAACGCTGGGGCACCCTCTGGATGGGGCTTGCCGGCGCGAACGCGATTGCCGTGGAGAGCAACATTCTGTACCTGGCCGGCGAAAAAGGTTGGCTGCATGACCGGCTCACCGTCAATCGCCTTGACCGCCACACCCATCTGCGGATTCCCAATCCGCCTCAGCCGCAAAAGCAGCGCACAACCGAGGGGTTCATTGAAGAAAAGTCCGCTGACTTTTCCGCGATCCGCGGTCTGGCGATCACGCCGCAGTTCATCGTCCTGTCGCTGGCCGATCGCGGACGGTTGGCCTGTTTCGACAAACAGAGCGCGGTCCACATTCGCGATGTACCGTTACCGGACGCGGGCGGGTTGTGCCAGTTGTCCGACGGCGGCCTGCTTGCGATCAGCAGCAACCAGGTGGTGCAGGTGGACCTCGAACAGGGCCGGCATCAACCGGTCATCACCGCGAATCTGCTCCTGCCGAGTGGCGTGGCGGTGGATGCGCACGGGCAAATCTACGTGACCGATCTGGCCCCCGCCGAGCAATGCGTGAAGGTCTTTACCGCCACCGGCAAATTTCTGCGCCGCATCGGCAAGCCCGGCGGACGCCGGGAAGGCCCCTTCGACCCGCTGACGATGGGCCATCCAACAGCGGTGGCGATTGATAACCGCGATCAGGTTTGGGTAACCGAATATGACTTCCTGCCCAAGCGCGTCAGCGTCTGGAGTCCGGACGGAAAACTGGTTCGCGATTATCTCGGCCCGCCCCATTACGGCGGCGGCGGCGCGCTCGATCCCCGCCAGGCATCCCGGGCATTCTATAAGGGAATGGAGTTTTCCTGGAAACCGTGGCCGCAGTGCGCGGCGTTGCAGCGGGTGCTCTTCCGCCCCGAGGAACACGCCGACCTGCCGTATCCGTCGTTGAACGACGACACCATCCCGCAATACCCGGTCTACCGTGGCGACTCGCTTTACCTGGTGCACGATGCCGGCCCGAACTTGCCCGGCGTGTTCATCGGCGAGGTAACAAACGACCGGCTCGTCCCCCGGATCATCTTCGGCACTCTGGACAGCTTGCGGAAGGCGTGGGCGAGGCAGTACCCGGACTACATCCGCAAGTTTAGCGATCGCGCGGCCAAACCTTGGCAAGGTGTGTTTCTCTGGTGCGATACCAACGGCGACGGCCGCGCCGATCCGGCGGAGGTGACGGTCCAACTCGACTGGCGATTCACCGCGACCTGGGCGATGCGCACAGGGACCAACCTGACTCTCTATGCCCTGACGGACAAGGCGGTTGTGGCCCTGCCGCCGCACAGCGCTGCCGGACCGCTCCGGTACGATCTGGCCGACGCGCGTCTCGTTCCTTTTCCCGCAACGCACAAAATCCTCGCGGCCTGCCCGGACGCAGCCGGCAATCTCATCATCAACACGACGAACAACAAACAAGGCGATCGCCACAATACACTTCTCAGTCTCGCGCCCGACGGGCGCGTCCGTTGGACGTACCCCAATCCGTACCCGTCGAACACGCACGATTCGCCCCGGCCCCACTTGGGCGACATCCAGCACACGCTCAACGTCGAAGGCCTTGCGCACATCAATGATCAGATTGGCGATGTGTTCCAACTGAATGGAAACAAAGGGGTCCGGTATCTATTCACCACCGACGGCCTCTTCGTCGGCAACCTGTTTGCGGACATGCGGCTTGCGCCGGTGCAGCAGACCGTGTCGGCGGCTTCCTTCGACATGCCGCTGGAACAAACCAGTCTGGGCGACGAATGTTTCTTCGGCTGGTTTGGCCGAGCCGACGACGGGCGCTTTCTACAGGTACTGGGCAAGGACGCCAGCAGCGTGTTTGAAGTGCGCGGCCTGGAAACGGTGAGCCGTCTGAACGGTGGCTCGCTCCGTCTCACCACAAACGCTGCCGCTCAAGCTATCCAAACCGCTGCCGCCCCCGTGCGCCCGGTCGCGGTCAACCTGGGGGGACTACAAATTGGGGCGGTGAAGAGTAGCCCCTACTCAATCCCATCCGCCCAACCGGTTGCCCGCTTCCTAATGTCCGCCGCCCCTGATGAACTCTCGCTGGCGGTGGAACTGAGCGGCAGTAACTCGTTTCAAAACGCCGGCGATGACGTGAATACGTTGTTTCACTCCGGTGCGGCAATTGACCTGCGATTGGCCATCGACCCGAAACTGCCGACAGGACGGACACAGCCGGCGCCCGGCGATCAGCGATTTGTGATCGCGATGCTTCAAGGCAAACCGGTTGTCGTCCGCTACGAGTATGTCGTGTCCGGCACGAAAGAACCGGCGAAGTTCGCCTCCCCCACCGGTGTGGCGACTGTGGATCGAATCACCGTCCTCAAGCAGGCTCACGTGACAGTGGATCGTAACGCCCAGCGCGTCCTCGTGGTCATGCACCTGCCTTGGACCAGTCTTGGATTGGCCGGCCCACCGACTGTCAGCCTGCGTGGCGACGTGGGAGTGATCCTTTCCGATTCAACCGGCAACCGGGCCGTCGCGCGGCATTACTATTTCGACCACGGCAGTCAGGTCGTGTCCGACCTGCCGTCCGAGGTGCGGATCAACCCATCCCAATGGGGGATCCTCCAGTTTTAGCCCGGAATCAGTAGCCGGTGATCATCGGTCAATCGACAACCCAAACCAGCCGCTTCGCCGAAATTCTAGCCGAAGGATTTTCGGGTTGAGAAAGAGATTGCTCCACACGTTCTAAGTCCATGGGGCGCAAGGCTTGGAAGTTGGTGGATCCGGTCGGACTTGAACTGACAACCCGCTGATTAAGAGAATTTGTAGGTTGCTAAAATCAGGCTCTAAACTGCTACACATAACACGGTAAGTTTATCATTGATATAGCTAACATATATAAGGTTTTTTAGTAGACATGTTAAGTGTTTGTGTATATACTAATGAGCAAGAACTGGTGGAATTTCGACATTGGATTGCGGAGTGTGAGGGGATGAAATCATCAATCAAACGCCAACCGAATGAGAAGCATGGTGCCATTGCATCGCAGTTGCGCCGGCAAATAATTAACGCTCACTACCGGCCGGGAGAAATTCTGCCGACGCGGGCTGTGCTTTGCCAGCACCTCGGCACAACTGCCGTGACGCTGCAAAAGGCGTTTGCGCGGCTGAAAGAGGATGGCTTTATCGTCACCAGTGGCCGGCTTGGGTCCCGGGTGGCAGAGCGGCCGCCGCACTTGTCCCGGTTCGGTTTGGTGTTTCGTGGCGCACCGACGAAAAACCGGCAGCCGGATTTCAACCAACACTGGACATTTTTTCAAGCCGCCTTCGCGCAGGTGGCCACCCAACTCCGGTCTCAGACTTCGGATTTGGAGTTGGTTCCGTTCTTTGGGGTTGACGAACGACTGGAATCTGGCGACGCCAACCGGCTGGCGGAGGATGTCCGTCACGAGCGGTTGGCCGGAGTCATTTTCATTGATCCGCCATGGTGGCTCGGCGGGGTGCCGGCCTTCCAGAACTCGACCGTTCCCTGCATCAGTTTTGCGACTGCGCCCCATTATCCTCCGTGCCCGTTTATTCGGCGGGATGGCGTTCCGTGGATGCGCCGGGCCGTCGCATATCTTAAGGAGCGGCGCCGGGTTCGCCCGGCCGTGATTCTCGGGGTGCGCGCGGCTGGTTTCGATGGCGACCCAAATAATCAACGCTTGATGGAGTGCGTGAAGAGCGAATGGCCGGCGTTGCCGGACCATCTGATTTATCCCGTCCACGTCGGCGCGCCCGAAATGGCGTGTAAGCTGGTCCAGACCCTGATGACGTT
>Ga0316231_1002746_pt1 | contig 16334 bp, 7 predicted proteins | sample TBH18027metaG_FD_206002 | JGI IMG/M metagenome (GOLD analysis project Ga0316231, IMG submission 206002) | Freshwater microbial communities from Trout Bog Lake, Wisconsin, USA - TBH18027 | ecosystem: Environmental > Aquatic > Freshwater > Lake > Hypolimnion/Profundal zone | place: USA: Wisconsin...
CGACCGTTCGCTAGTGACGCGCGCCGTCGTGCTCGCGTGGCAATACTCCGGCGACCAATACGACTTGAACGTGGACGTGAAGCGCTTTGCCGAAGAGCGCGTGCTGGAAGCCGTGGCCGACCGCACGCAAATCACTTCGGTGCTGACTGAGGCCGGTGAGATGCTCACGCAGGCGTCGTTCATGGTGAAAAACAACGAGAAGCAATTTCAGCGTTTCCAATTGCCGCGTGACGCGAAGCTCTGGGGCTGCTACGTCAACGGCCAGCCGGCGAAACCGGAGCAGGACGGCGACTGGGTTATGGTCTCGCTGCCGCGCGACGTGAATCGCGATCAGGCGTTCGCCGTGGACATCATGTATGCGCAGACCAACGGCGCACTGGCCGGCACGTTCGGCAAAAAACTGGAGCTGAACGCGCCGCGCACCGACGTGCCGAACACCTACGCCGAATGGCAGATTTTCGTGCCGCCGACGCTGCGACTGTCCGATTTCGGCGGCAGCATGAGCGTGACGCAGGGCACGACTTACGAGCTGCTCGACGCGTGGGGAAAATTCCTTTCGTTCTACGGCGAAGTGATGCGCGAGATGGGCATGAAAATTCTCATCATGGTGTTTCTGGCGATGCTGGTGTTCGCGCTCATCGTCTTTGCTGTGAAACGCGGCGCAAGCGGCGTCATCGAGCTTTTGGTCTTGGTGGCCGTGCTCGCCATTCTTGCCGCGATGATGCTGCCCGCGCTCTCGGCTGCAAAATGCAAAGCGCAACGCATCAGCTCGGTCAACAATCTGAAACAAATCGGTCTCGCAGTAAGAATTTTCTCCGGCGACAACGGCGACCGGCTGCCCGTGTCATTCGAGGAAATGAAAAACGAACTCGGCACGGACAAGATCACTTACGATCCGGCGACGGGACAGCGCTACACTTACATCGGCGGCGGTTATTCGGAAGGTAGCTTGAGTCCTGAATCGGTGATCGCCTACAGCAGCATCAACAATGGTCATTGTGAAATCTTGCTGGCCGATGGCAGCGTGCAGTCCATCACGGCTCAACGCTTCGCCGAGTTGTCGCAACGCGGGCTGGTGCAGGTCGCCGCGCCGCAGGAACTCGCCGAAAAGCAGCGCGAAGTCGTGGCGCAAAGTCAGCTTGGTGACCGACCAGTTCCAACCGCCGCGCCCGCCACCGCGTCGGGCACATTTGTTATGAATGGAGTAAATTCATTTGCCGGCGGCAGTGGTGGCGGTGGAAATTTCAGCGGCAGCATCGGTGGCACCGCTGCTGTTCCGCCGCCGGTGGTCGCCGGCATCCGCTCCATCCGCATCGAACTGCCGCAGACCGGCCAGCCGTTCATGTTTACCAAGGTTTTAAACGTCCACGGCGAACCGCTCTCCATCCACGCGCACGTCATCCGCTTGAGCACGTTCCAGACGATTCAAATGCTCTGGCAGTCGGCGGCGTTTTTGCTTGGCCTCGTCGTGTGGTGGCTGCAATGGCATCGCCCGCACCGCAACACCTTCATCCTCACGCTGGCGCTGGCGCTTATCATCGGCTCGGTGTGCAGCCTGCTCATCCAGTGGCGCGCGCTGCACGACGCGCTCATCGTCGGCTTCCCGCTGGTCGTCGTCGCCGTCATCGCGCTGATCGTCTGGAAATACTGGCCGCGCGGCAAAAAAATTGTCGCGGAAGAAAAACCGACTGTACCCATCGCGCCGTCTGCGCCGGATTCCGGCCTGCCGCCGGTGCTGGCAACCATTGCGCTGCTGCTGGCGTTGAGCCTGACGAGCGCAACCGCCGCGAATTCCGAAATTGGCAATTGGAAATCGGCAATTGGCAATGCCTCCATCGTTTCAGCCGCTTATTCCGGCACGGTGAACGACCGCGTCGCCGCGCTCGACGCGACGCTGCAATTTTCCGGCGCGAAATCCGGTGAAACCGTCGCGCTGTTCGGCGACGACGTGGCGGTACAGCAGTTCACCGTCAAGAGCGGCAAGGCGACGCTCGTGCGCGACCATGAAAAAATTTCCATTCGCTTTGACCGCGATGGTGACGCAACCGTGCAAGTCAAAATGCTTGTGAAGATTGCCGGCGACGTGACCAAGCGGCGGCTGGCGTTCGCGATTCCGCCGGCGCTGACCAGCCAGCTTTCGCTCGCGGTGAACCAGCCGGAAGCGGATGTGGATTTTCCCGGCGCGATTTCCTTCAAGCGCAGTTTAGGCAAAGACACGACCAGCGTGGCTGCCGTGCTCGGCAGCGCCGACCGCGTGGAATTGCTCTGGACGCCGCGCATGAAACGCGCCGAGGAAGTGGCCGCCACGGTGTTCTGCCGTAACGCTGCGCTCGCCACGTTTGGCGGCGGCGTGATGAACCTGCGCGCGACGCTCGATTACCAGATTACGCAGGGCGAATTGCGCCAGGCGCGCGTGCAACTGCCCGCCGGCCAAAAACTGCTGCGTGTCGAAGGCCGCGACATTCGCACCTGGGAAATCAAGGATGCCGGCGGCGCGCAAATCCTCGTCGTGGATTTGATGAAAGGCATTCCGCTCGGCTGGCGGCTCACGGTGGAAACGGAAAAATCGCTTGATGCGCTGCCGGCGAGTGCCACCGTGGAATTGCCGCACGCGCTGGACGTGAAACGCGAGAACGGCCTCGTCGCCTTGCGCGGCGCGGAGGAGCTTGGTTTGTCCGTCGAAACCGCCGCCGGTTTGGAGCGCGTGGATGCGGAGGAATTCGCACGCGCCAGTTCGGAAAATGCCGGTGCGCTGGCAAGCGTGTTCCGTTTCGCCAGCCCGGATTTTTCGCTGCGCATCCGCGCCGAGGCCGTCCAACCGCAGATCGAGGCCGTCGTGCGAAATCATTTTCGCGTGAGCGCCGAGCAGGTTTCGCTTTCGGCGTCGGTGAATTACACCATCAAGCGCGCCGGCGTGTTCAGCCTGAAGCTGGCGTTGCCGGACGGCTACCGCGTCGAGCGCGTTGCGGGTGAAAACATTCAGCAACAAATCGAGCGCAACAACGCCGGCGGGCGTGTGCTGGAAGTCACGCTGAAAGACCGCACGAGCGGCAGCTACACGCTGAATGTCGAGCTGGTGAAAAATCTCAAGCAACTGCCGAAATCATTGGCAGTCGCGGGCGTGCATCCGCTCGACACAACGAAGCTCACCGGTTTCGTCGCGGTTTCCGCCGAGCCGGGCGTGGCGGTGAAAACCGAGGCGTTTGACGGACTGACAGAAATTCCGGCGGCTTCGCTCGCCGCCAGCGCAGGAAATGTGCTCGCGTTCAAATTTATTTCCGCCGAACCGAAGGCGTTTCCAGAATGGAAATTGTCGGTGACGACTGAAGCCGTCGCGGCGTGGGTGCGCGCGGAAACGGTCAACACGTTCACGCTCACGGAAACGCTCGTGAGCGGGCGCGCGCTGGTGCGCTACGACATCGCCAATTCGCCGGTGAAGGAAGTTCGCGTGGCGGTGCCGGCGGCGGCGCGCAATGTCGAGATCAGCGGCGTAAACATCCGCAGCCGCGAACAAAATGGCAACGTCTGGCGTGTGGAACTGCAAAGCCCGGTGCGCGGCGATTACACGCTGACCGTGACGTGGGACGAACCGCGTTCGGCCAAGACCAATTCGCTGGAATTGGCTGGCGTGTCCGCTGAAAACGTGGAGCGCGAAACCGGGTATTATGTCGTGTCCGCCAAAGCGCCGCTGCAAGCCAGCGAAATCAGCGCGCCGGATTTGCAGCGCGTGGATGCGGCAGATTTGCCGGACTGGGGAAATGTATCCGGCAGCACGACGACGCTGGCGTATCGCTACGCTAAACCAGGTGCGCGGCTCGTGCTCGACGTTCGACGGTTCGATGACGCAGCGGTGCTGGAGGCGCTGGTGGACAGCGCGCATTTCACCAGCGTAGTCGCGGATGACGGCCAGATGATGACCGAGATGTCGCTGTCCGTGCGCAATAACGGCCGGCAGTTTCTCGAAGTCGAATTGCCAGGGAGCGCGCAGGTCTGGTCGGCATTCGTCGCGGGACAACCGGTGCGACCCAGTGTGCGTGACGGAAAACTGCTGCTGCCGATCCAATCCTCTGACGTTGAAGCGATGGCCGTGGAACTGACTTATGTCGGCACGAATGTTTTTCCGAAGGCGCGCGGCGAAGTTGGGTTCACCTCGCCAAAGTTTGACGTGCCGTTGAAAAACGCGCATTGGGAAGTTTATCTGCCGCCGGATTACAACTATCTGGATTTGCAAAAAGGCACGATGACGCGCGAGTTCACACCCGTGGCGGAGCCGCTGTCATCCAGTTATTCCATCCTGGATTATTCGCGCATGGAGCAGGCGAACAAGGCGTCCGCAAAAACCGAAGTGCGCCGCGATGTTTCTGAGGCGCGGCAGCAGCTCGCCGGCGGCAACGTGCGCGAGGCCACGGCGAATTTCAGCCGGGCGAAGGCGAAATTTTATACCGGCAAGGACGAAGACGCGGAGGTGAAAAAGCTTGGCGACGATTTGAAATCCGCGCAGGCGAGCAATCTGATCAATGCGCAAAACGAATTTTTTATCCGCAATGCCGGGCAGTTGTCGGCGGATGGCAGCGAGTCCGGTCAGGCGGCTCTAAATTACAATCTCGCCACCGGCGACAATGCCGCCGCCGGCGAGCAATGGACGAAACTGCAACAGGCGCAGGAAATCGTAACGGCAAAAATCCAGCCGTTACGCGTGAACCTGCCGGTGCGCGGCCAGCGGTTTGCGTTTACCCAAGTGTTGCAAACCGAAGGCGGCAAGCCGATGACCTTCGTGCTCGCGGCGGAAAATGCCAAGATGGTTCACTGGCCGGCGCGGCTTGGCGCGGGACTGGCGGCGTTCCTGATGCTGTGGGTGATGGTCTCGGTCTTGTCACGCCTCACACAAAACCGGAATGTCCGGCGGGCTTGAAATCTCAGTTTCCGAGACGCGCCAGCGATTCCAGGCATTCACGGGCTTTTTGGGCGAGCAATTTTCGCCCTGCCTCATCCAAGCCGTTCGGGTCGAAGCGGTGCTGGTAGTGCAGCCGCAAAATCTCGCGCAGCGGTGTGCGCAAACCGGCGAGCGCGGGTTCGGCCAATGTCCGCTCCAGCCAGCCGGCGAGCGGTTCGCTGGGCTGGCGCGGCACGCCGCGTGCGGCAAGCCCGGCTTCGAGCCGGTAAAATTCCGAATCCAAACCGGGCCAGAATATCTTCTCCGCTGGATGCTTGCTTTGCACCGCTGCTTTCCGTTTGCGCCGGCGGAATATGATCTGGAACAGCAGCAGCGCCATCACGGGAACCGATCCCCACAGAACATATTGGCGCAGATTGGTCTGGCTCCAGCGAAACTTGGCGATTTGAAACCGCACCCATGACCAGAAATCTGAAAGCCATTGCCCCGCCGAGGCGTGCTGCTCCTCGGCGGCAATCCACGAACCGGGCGTGGTGTCAAAATCTTCCCAGGCATTTTTGCGGCTGTTCCATGCCAGGCACCAGGCGTGGGCGTCGCGTTCGCGGACAACATAACCTTTGCCGCTCGATTCGTGGACGGCATAGCCGACAGCGTAGCGAGCGGGGATGCCCAGTTCACGCAGCAGCAAAACCGTGGCGGTGGCGAAGTATTCGCAATGGCCGCTGCGGCTGCTCAACAGAAAGCGCGCCAGCGGTGTCGCATTGGTCGTGGCCAGCTTGTCACGTCCCTGCCAGGTGCTGTAAGTGAATTTGCCCGCGAAGAAATTCTGGACGGCCTGGAGTTTGTGCTCCTCATCCGCACCAGCGAGGTTCATTTCGGAAATCACCTGAATGAGCGCGGTGACTTCATTGGTTGGCACCGATAAATCCCACATATTTGTGCCGGCATCCGGCGGGGAATCAAACGTCACCCCGTTCCCGAAGCGCGCATTGAAAATCACCAAGCCCGGGCCGCTGGCCAAAACTGCGCCGGTGCGGTTCATTTTGACTGCGACGACATTCAGCGGCACTTTTTCCAATCGGCTGCTACCCGTAGGCAACGGCAGCAAGCCTTCCGGCACTTTCAAGTCTGCCGACCAGCCGTTGAGATAGCAGGCGATGCGGACGGCGGAGTTATTCGTCACGCCGGGCAGCAAAACCCAGTTCAGCCCGCCGGCTTCGGCGGCGACGTCGGCAAATTCATTTCCTGCCGAACCGGCCTGCCAGGCCTGGTTCGGCGAATGATAGAACCGATAGGTGGCTTCACGCAGATAGGCCGGAGCGGGGCTGCCGTTAATTGGTTGGAGCCGGATAACGATGCGCGGGGAGAGCTTGAGCTTGCCGATGCGGCCCATGGATGTGATGCTTTGCGTCGAGTCCGTTTTTGGCCGGAGCATCCACGAAAGCAGACGCGCATCGAAGCTCTGGCTGGCCTGCACCAGCAAACCAATGCCGCGGGTGCCGCCGTAGCCGAGCGCAATCACCAGCGTCAGCGCCACCAGCCAGACGGAAATTCCAAACCGCCGGGAGCGTGCCGGCCACAGCGCCCACGCCAGCAAAATAACTTGCCCCCAAAAGTAAGTGTTGGTGCCTTGGTTCGCATGAAAGCCCGCTGCGAACAGGCATGCAATGAAGTAAGGATAGGAAACGTCCAAGTCGCGTTCAGGCGACACTTCACCACCTTTGCGCCGCCATCTGCGGAAGGCCAGCGAAATGGCCGAGAGCGGAATGCCGCCGCGCCCGCTGAATTTTTGTGCGGCGACAAACAGGAACAAGGTCATGGGGAGCCAGCGCAGCAGCGTGGTGGCCGTGTGGACGGTGGCGCTGCTGGCGTTGTTCACCGTCGGGTTGTTGATTGCGCCGCCGCCTTCGTCATTCGTGGTGAACACAATCGCCGCCACCGCCAGCGTGAGCACGATGCAGAGATTCCAGATGCGCCGGAAATCCTCGTCCGCCAGATCAAAGCGCGCCTTGATAAAGCGCGGGCTTTCCAGCGCAACGCCGAGCGCGGTGCCGACCCACAAAAGCCCCGACTGCCAGCCCCAGAAGGCCAGCGTCGCGAGCAGCAGAAAAGGCGGCATCTTCATTGCAATTTCGTCAGCTCTTCCGCGATTTTTCCGATTTCCAAAACACGGATTATTCCCGGCGCATCCACCAGTTCGCCGCCCGCGCCGGAGATGCCGCCGCCCGGCGGCACGATGATCAGCACGAGCAGCGGCACGCCGAGCACCTTGAGTTTTTGCACAAAATTACGGCGCGATTCATCCCAGCGCTGCAACACGCAGATGCAACCGCTGACCACCGCGACGTGGTTCAACACCAACCGCTCCAACACCTCGAACTTTTTATCCGCACAATTTTTTACTGACGCCAGGATTTCCAGCATCTGATCCGCGTGCGCCAGACCGCGGCCGGCGGTGAAACAGTAGGACTGGTTGCCGACAAACAGCAGGTCGAGCAGCGATTCCTGGGTCAGCACCGTGCAGGCGAACGACGCGGCGACGGACACCGCCTCTTCCAGAACTTCGCTGTTCGGCTCGTCGTCGAATGTGTCCAGCACGAGCGCATGGCGCACGAAAAATTCGTCCTCGAATTCCTTCACAATCGGCTTGCCGGTTTTTGCCCAGCTCCGCCAGTGGATGTGCCGCAGCGGATCCCCGTGCCGGTAATCGCGCAGCGCCACGAACTCATCGCTGCGCCCGACGTTCGCCGCGAGCGCCACGCCGCCTTCCTGGTAGCGCAGCGCGCCCGGCAGCGCGATGGGGGGCACCGGATAACGCTTCGGCAAAATCAAAACAGCCTGCGGCGCGGAAATTTTCCGCAGCGCGCGGCACAGTCCCAGCGGATCCGGCTGCGCGAGCGAAACGCCGGTGAGGTGCAATATGCCACGCCGCAATGGGAGCAGCTCCACGCTCGCTTCCGCTTCACCGCGCGCTGGCAGCGGCGGGATTTCGGCGTTTTTCACATTCGCCAGCCGGAACGGATTTTTCCGACGGTGCTGCGCCACGCGGAATGGCCGGACGCGTTTACTTTCGGCCAGTTGAAATGCCAGCCAGTCCTCAAAATTCGGGCGTGGGTCGGCGAGTTCCTCCAGCAGCGTCAAACCAACTTGCGGTTCGGCCGTCAAATTTTTCACGGTGACGCGGTATTTCAGCGGCTGGCCCGCGGTGCCGAAACGCGGCAGCGAGCGCGTCACCAAAAACTTGGCACGGAAGAAAAAACTGCCGGCGAAGGCCAGCAACAAGAACGCCAGCAGCAGCGCGAACGACTGGTAAATGACGGTGTTCTCAATATCGAGTCCCGTCGCGCCCGCGAGCCCGAAGCCGCCGGCCACACACAATCCCGCCAACGTGAAGCGCCGCCGCGCCCAATACCACAGGCCGGAGGTGGCGTGGTAGTTCCAGTAAATCAGCTTGTAGATCAGTCTCACGCCGGAACAGGCAGTTTTTTGAGGACATCCTCGACCACGCCGCGCGCGGTCACGCCGGAAAAGCGCGACTGCGGCTCCAGCACCAACCGGTGCGCGATGACCGGCACGGCGAGTTTTTGGATTTGTTCGGGCGTGACAAATTCCAGGCTGTCAAACAACGCCTCGGCCTGCGCGATTTTCATGAGCGCGATGGACGCGCGCGGGCTCGCGCCGAGCTGCACGCCGCTGGCGGTGCGGGTCGCCGCCACCAGATCCACCGCGTAGCGTTTGATTTCGTTGCTGACACGGATGTTCTCCACCGCGCGCTTCAAGGCGATGACCTCCGTGAGCGAAACAACCGGCTTCAGTTCGTCAATCGGATGATTGTGTTCCTGCGCGGTGAGGATGGCGACTTCCTCCTGTGGCGGCACATAACCGAGCGTGAATTGCATCGCGAACCGGTCCATCTGCGCCTCAGGCAGCGGATAGGTGCCGCGAAATTCCACCGGGTTCTGCGTGGCGATGACGAAGAAAAGCTCGGGCAGATCCCGCCGCTCGCCCTCGACGCTGACCTGGGCCTCGCCCATAGCCTCAAGCAAGGCCGACTGCGTGCGCGGCGAGGCGCGGTTGATTTCATCCGCGAGCAGGATGTTCGTAAACACCGGGCCTTCGTGGAAACTAAACTGCTGGTCGCGCTGGCTGAAAACGGAAACGCCAAGAATGTCGGACGGCAGCAAATCGGGCGTGAACTGGAGCCGCTTGAACTGCGCGTCAATGGATTTGGCGAGCGCCTTGGCCAGCGTCGTCTTGCCGGTGCCGGGAAAATCTTCCAGCAAAACATGGCCGCCCGCCGCCATCGCCGCCAGCAGATGCCGCGTGGCGACGTCCTGGCCCCGCATGATTAGGGCGATATTATTGGCAATTTTCCGGTAAGTTTCCTTGGCGGTTTCAAGGGAGGGCGTTGTCATGGAATAATTTTAATGATTAAACAGCCAATCGGCCAAATGGTTTCGCATTAATAAATTGACTGAATTAAGATGCAGTTGTGTGTGCGTGGCGTTGCAGCGGTCAGGGTGGTTTATGTGACCGTCGACACCTTCAGGCAATTCTTCACGAACGACGAGTCGAATCCCCGCGCCTTCGCAACGAAGGGTTTGCCGTAGTGCTGACAATGGCGGTCATACCGTTAAGGCATTTTGCAATAGGCGGCCGGCATCCACCATGCCTTGCTGGATTTGCAGTCTGGACACCGTGCCTCTCCAAAGGCCGGTTGGCAACAGTCTGGTTTACGAGCCAGCAACTGTTTCCCGATGTCTTAACATACCTTGGACGGATGGAACTACCTTGCAAGAACTAAATTAAAAAAGTAATTTGCGCTGCGATTTGTGCTGCTGGAGGCCTTCCCAGCTAACTGTTTGATGCAAAGCATAAAACCACATTACGACCAATGTTTACAATGGCGGAATACATGTTTATGGAACATGTAAAAACACCCTGAAACAGGGCATTTTGAAACTACGGATCAGCAGGTTTCAGGTTCAACTCCTGATGGGTGCACCACTCTTAAACTTCAATGTCAAAACCAGAAACCTAATGTGTCAACCGCTTTTACCAAATGTTGGCCGCACAATCTTTCGAACGAGTGATTTTATAGACCACAGCATCTGCCGGCTTGAGAGATATTGTCAGCGCATTGGTAGCATTGATGATTTCACCGCCCCACAGCTCCTTAAACTTATATGGCTGGCTGGCTGACAGGCCGATTCTCTTGAAGTCAAACGCCACATGGTTGGTGGCATTAGAATAATTCAAGGCCGCCAGATAGAAACCGTTCCGGTTGGATCGCACAAAACAGTTTGCCGCGGAACTCCCGGTGTCGCCTTCGACGGGCCGAAAAGATTTCCCGCCTTGGGCGAGCGCATTGATGTCTTTGTTTGTCAGATAGGTTTGGACGCGCACCTTGCCGGCGGCGCTGCCGGCTTCGCTTAAGTCATCGCCTGAAAGATACAGCCCGGTGATGGCGGCGGAGGTAACGCGCGCGCGGTTCTCACCTTCGCTATAACCGTCCAGCACAACGTGGTCGGGGTCGTTGTAATCGTAAACCTGTGCAAGCCACCAACCATAAGTCAGCGCGTTCAGCGTGTATTCCGTTTTGCCGATGTCGCCAAAACTGTCGCACGCAATCCGGCGCGACTGGGCGTATTGCCCCGGAAACAAAGGCGAAATCGCCTCGTTCAAATAAATGTCCTCACCCAGCGCCTGCACGACAAACTTCAATCCGTCATTGTAAGCCTGAATGCCCGTCGTCACCTGCGGGTCAAAATGTTTGTCCGACTCCAACGCGCCGTGAGTCAGGAAATCCAGCTTCACATATTTGAAACCGGCCTGCTTGAATTGCGCCACGATATGTTCGATGTGCTGGCGCGTGCCGGGATGCGTCGGGTCGAGCGCCACGCCGCCGTCGAGCAATTGCTTCTGCCCATTCGCGTAAAGGTAGAGGTCGCAATATTTATATTCAGCGCCCTCGACCACCGCGTCATCCGCCTGCCGCCACGCGGCGAACGGCGTGAAATAAATTCCCGCCTCCTGTCCGTTCGTGTGGCAGTGATCCACAAACGCCTTTAATTGCGCCGCGTTCAGCCGTGTCCAGCCGGAATCCAATCCGATGTAAACGACGCCGTGATTTTCAAAATGATTCGTCTGCAATTCTCTGGCGATGAAGTCGGAAACCTGAATCGCCTTCTCGAAGGAAATTTTGTGCTGCAATTTTCCCCAACTGTTCCAGCCAAATGGAACGTCATTCGTCCACGTGCGCGCGGGTGTGACGATGGCGTTTGCGCGCGCAAAAACTTCCAAGCCGTTTCGCCAGTCAGAAAAATTGCCGATGAATATTTTCGGGGATTTGATGATGTCGCCACTGATTTTTCCGTGCGGCAGCACGTCGCGCGTCTCGTCGGAAGCAAGGCCGCCAAAAATTTGCAGGCCGGTGATGGCGTTTGAAACCGATGTCGAATTGATTCCCGTTTTCCAAACGTCGTGTTCAATCGAACCGATTATCAACCCCTGCCGGCTCGCGTTATTATAAAACGCGGCGACTTCATGGCTCGTCACATTCGTGCCAAACGAAACGGCGTTGTAACGAACCCACTTGTCGTTGTCGAACGGCACGGCCAGCGCACGATTGTCGCCGTCCGGCGGAAAATTCACCGGCGACTGCGAGGTGATCGGCGACATGAAATTGGAACTCGCGCCGGACTTCCGCACGATTTTTACATCGGCGAAAATGCAATCCAATTTGTCATACAGCCAGAACGTCTGGATCATTTTATCCGCGTCACCATTGGCGGATTCCACCGTGAATTCCAAACCGTTCCCGAAACCGTCAGAAATTTTTTGCTGCGAAATTGTGCGCGAATGATAGTCCCTGCTCGTCACCGTTTCCGGCAGTTTCACCACGGCATAGGCGCGCGAAATCAGAATTTTACCATCGCAAAAAATATCCGCGACGCCGTTCGCCAGATTGTATTCGACGCGCCACCTGCCCGCGTCCATGACTGAAATATTATTGGTCTGTGAAAACGCGGTTTGAAACGCCAATAAAAAAATTAGGCTCAAGCCTCGCCAACACAGAAAGCAACGAAACCCATTTTTGACGGCGGAAGACATTTTTATTTTTCGCCAGCCAGCTCGATGACTGAACTTTCAAATTCTTTCTGGCAGGGCGGCACGAGACCATCGCGCATCAAGGTTGCACCGTCAATCGTTTTGCCGTCGTCGGCAAGCTTTGATTTTTCGCCGGCGGGCAAGTTCACTTCGTGAACGCGATAACGCATCTGCGGATTAAGCCCGCGCGGCTTCACCGCTTTGTTCGCCGCGTCTTGAAGTTGATAGACGAACAACACGGCGCGCGAACTGTCCGGCGAGACAAAATCCAGCGCGGCGCGCGGATGGTCGTAAGGCGATTCCAGCCGGTAAAGGTCGCCGCGCAGTGTCACGTCGCGCAGTTCATTTTTGTAGAGCGCAATGCCCGCCGCGACCGTCGCGCGCTCGCCGGAGGAAAGCTTGCTCACGTCCAAATCCATGCCCAGCGTGCCGCTCATCGCGACATCAAGCGCGAACTTGAGCGGACGGTTGCCCATTTTTGTGACGTGGTCGGACATCGTAATTGCCGGGAAAAAATGACTAAAACCCCATTGAATAAAAACACGGTCGCGCGGGTCGGTGTTGTCGCTCGGCCAGAACGTGTGAAAATATTTCAGCGCGCCGTAATCCACGCGTCCGCCGCCGCCGGAACAAAGCATGGCGGTGACTTGCGGAAAATCTTTCGCGAGGCGGGACATGATGCTCAACAAAGCAAAATTGTAATCAATCAGCAAGTGCGATTGCTCGCCCGCCGGCAGATACGTTGAACCCGGCTGCGTGACGTAGCGGTTCGCGTCCCACTTCAGATAAGTGATGCCGGGATTTGGTTTCAGCGTGTCGTCAATGGACCGCCACACAAAATCGCGCACGGCGGGACGGCTCAAGTCGAGGCCAAGCTGGTTGCGAAACAAATCCGGCGCGCGATGCGGCTGGCCAATCGCCCATTCGGGATGCAACTCGTAAAGATCGCTGGCCGGGTCAACCATTTCGGGTTCGAGCCAGATGCCGAAGCGGATGCCGCGCTGGTTCGCCTGCGCGGCGAGATAGGAAAGTCCATGCGACAGACGGTTCGTGTTCACCTGCCAGTCGCCCAAGCCGGCGGCGTCGTTGGTGCGCGCGTGACGGTTACCGAACCAGCCGTCGTCCAATAAAAATAAATCCGCGCCAAGTTCCTTCGCGCCGTCGAACAGCGACACGATTATTTTTTCGTCGAAATTAAATTCCGTCGCTTCCCAATTGTTCAATAAAACCGGGCGCGACGTGTTGCCGTCGCGGATTCCGTAGCTGCGCGCCCAGCGGTGAAAATTGCGGCTCACCTGCCCTTTGCCTTCATTGCTCCACGTCCACAACATCGCGGGCGTGGTGAAAGTTTCGCCGGGCTTGAGATGATATTCCTCGCCAAACGGATTGATGCCGCACAGCGCGCGCAGATGGTTGTTCCAATCCACGTCAAAGGCCATTTGATAACTGCCTGGCCATTCGAGCGAGCCGCCAAAGACTTCGCCGGAATCTTCCTTGGCCGGTTCGTTCAGCGACAAAATGAACGACGCAATGCGATACCGCGACGCGCGCGTGCCGATTTTGGAATCGAGAATTTTTGTTCCGGGCGTAAGTTTTTCTTCCGAGAGCGTCGCCTCGCGCCGGTAGTCGCCCCGAAATTGCGTGAGCCAGTATTCCTTCGCGTGCAGCAACGGCGCGGATGAGGCAAAATGTTCGAGCGTCACCGCGCCATTTTCCTGATTGCGGATTTCCGTCCACTGCTCGATGACGTCTTCATTCGCGTAAGCCTTGAGACAAAGCGTGACAAAAAACGGATACACCGGGTCTTTCAGTTCGATGCGCGTGAGTGAAATGTTGGTGTCCACGACCCGTATTTCGTGGCGGACATAAATCAAATCGGTGGAAACATTCCCGTCGGCATGGGTCGCCTGCAACGCGGGTTCCAGCACAAAGTAAGGCCGGCCGGCCTCGGTCGCGCCGGCGTCCAGCACCCGCGCGATGTTGGGATGATCCATCATCGCCAGCGCCTGCCGTTCGGCCTCAAACCGCGCGATGACGCTCTTGGTGTCCATGCCCAGCTTGATGACCTTGAGCGCCACGCGGCGGCGCACCGGCGCTTCCTGTTCGGCCATGTAGACCACGCCGCAGCCGCCCTCGCCGATTTTCTGGAGCAGCTTGTAAGGCCCGATCCGCTTCCCCAAATCCTCGTCGGCGGAAATTTCCCCGTCCGGGTTCTTGGCAAGCTCATCCGCGCCGGCCACCGACTGGCAAATTTCCGCAGACGGCTTCAAGGCCGGCAGGCTGTCCAGAAAGAAGCGGTCCGCCTCCGATTGGGAGTCCAGCATTTCCTCCACCATGGCGCGCAGCGCCGGATCGCCCGCACAGGCGCCGTCCAGAAAAACCCGGCGCTCGGCGGCGGTTTTCTCGGCGAGCGCGGCGTAAAACACCTCTTCCGCCCGTTGTGTGCTGGCATCAATCATGGCTCTCTCAATTTCGTGCGCTGCCGGGAAACAATTTCCGCCAAAAATAACCAGAAACCTACATCTGCGTGCGGACCTTGCGGAACAGCCATTCCTTGGCGCACACCCAGTGGCGGTCCACCGTGCGTTCACTGACGCCCAGCATTTCCGCCACCTCCTTGTTCGTCAGGCCGGCGAAATATTTCAGCACGACCACCCGGGCGCGTTCCGGATGCTCCGCCTCCAGCCGCTCCAGGGCGTCGTTGATCAACAGCACCTTGTCGTCCGGCGTCGTGTCGGACAGCTCCAGATCGGCGATGTTCAGGCGTTCCTGCCCGCCGCCATGCTTCAACCGGGACTTGCGCCGGGCGCTTTCAATCAGGATGCGCCGCATCGCCTCCGCCGCCGCGCCGAAAAAATAGGCGCGGTTTTTCCACGTCCGGTCCCCGTCGCCGACCAGCCGCATCCAGGCCTCATGGACCAGCGCCGTCGGCTGCAGCGTGTGGCCGGCGGATTCCTGGGCCATCCGCGCCGCCGCCAGATGCCGGAGCTCCGCATACACGAGCGGCAACAGCTCGTCCAGAGTGCGCTCCTCGCCACGACCAATGGCCTGCAATATGACCGTCACGTCGCTCATGGCCTTACCTTAACATAAACGGCCGGCCGGACAATGTTGCAGATTGCCTCCTGGCCATGGGAAATGCGCCAGCGGCGGCTTTTTATCCGCGACGGCAAAACGGACAGGCCGGCCAATGTCCGGCCTCCATCCTGATGACGCCGGGGTGCCGGCTCGACACCGGCAAAGGCATGGTTTATATCAAGGCCGTGAATTCGGTCACCGCCGCACCGACGGCGAAGCCTGAATTGGACGGCGCGCGGATGACCCGTCCGACACCTGTATTCGATGAAAAAGATTTGCCGGCTTCTCACCCTGACCGCTCTTTTCGCCACGCAAACCATGTTTGGCGCTGGCGCGGACGGCGATTATTCCCGCGCGCTGTCGCTGGCGCGGCGCACGGAAGGAAAAGTTTTTCGTGATGCCGTCGCGCCGCACTGGCTGCCGGACAACCGCCACTTTTGGTATCGCGTCACCACCGGCCCGGACGCGCACGAATACGTTTTGGTGGACGCGGCGACCGGCGAAATCAAGCGTGCGGCCTCTGCGGAAAAACTGGGTTTGCCGGAGTCGGAACGCCTTTCCACCTCCGCACAAAAATCGCTCGCGCCCCGGCGCACGACGCACACCGGCGGCGAGACCGCCATCCGCTTCAGCAACACCACGGCCGGCGCGGTGGAGGTTTTCTGGGTGGACGAAGGCGGCGAACGCAAATCCTACGGCCGGGTGCGGCCGGGCGACACGAAGGAAATTTCCACCTACGCCGGCCACGTCTGGCTGGTGACGGACGCGCTCGGCGGCCCGCTCGGTTTTTTTGAGGCGACGCCGGACGTGCTGGAGGTGGACATTGACGGCCATCCGAAAAAAATTGAAACGCCGCGCCCGACCGGAAACCGCCGCGATCGCGGCCGGTCGCCGGACGGGAATTTTTCCGTGCGTTTTGAGGACGAAAACGCCGTGCTCGTCGCCGCGTCCGGCGAAAAAACTTTCCTGACGACCAACGGAACCCCGGAAAATCCGTATCGCGGGCCGGCCGTGTGGTCGCCGGATTCGCAAAGCTGCGTCGTCCTGTCCGTGCGCGAAGTGCCGCGCCACCTCGTGACGCTGGTGGAATCGTCGCCGCCCGACCAGCTCCAGCCGAAGGTGCTGACGTATGATTATTTCAAGCCCGGCGACGCGCTGCCGCAGGTTCAACCCGTGCTGATCAATGTCGCCAGCCGGACGGCGAAAATTATTTCCGACGATTTGTTCACCAATGATTTCACGGCCGACGGCG
>Ga0316231_1002755_pt1 | contig 16304 bp, 12 predicted proteins | sample TBH18027metaG_FD_206002 | JGI IMG/M metagenome (GOLD analysis project Ga0316231, IMG submission 206002) | Freshwater microbial communities from Trout Bog Lake, Wisconsin, USA - TBH18027 | ecosystem: Environmental > Aquatic > Freshwater > Lake > Hypolimnion/Profundal zone | place: USA: Wisconsin...
CCTGGGCCTTGTCGAGGCAGCCAAGCGTTTCGATCCCGAGCGGGAAAACAAATTTCTCACCTATGCTGTCTGGTGGGTCCGGCAGTCCATTTTTCATGCCTGAGTCCCGTCAAGTGGTGTAACAAGAGCGGCCAGCGAAGCGCCGCCGTGCCCGTATGAACAAATTTCAGATAAATGCTGCTGATGATAGACCTTGGGCCGGGGCGGTGTGGGGAACGCGTCAGCGTTTTCCAGGCGAAGCCCGCAGGTGTTGGAAGGTTGTGGACCCGGAGGGCGCCCCGCAGGGGCGTTGACTGTGGACCCGAAGGGCGGGCTGAAAGCCCGTTTCGCGAAGCGAAATCCATCAGGCAATCCAGCAGCCTTTCAATGCCTGCGCACCGCCCCGGCCGGGCGGGTCGCGACCTCGCCCCAATGCCATCACGCCCTCGCCTTCATATACGGGAACGGCGCGGCGGCCCACTCTGCGTGCTGGTCCGCGAGCAAAGCGCCCAGGAGGCGCAGGACCGCTGCCCGGTTCGGGAAGATCCCGACCACGTCTGAGCGCCGGCGCAGTTCGCGGTTCTCCCGCTCCAGGACGTTGGTCGAGTGGATCTTTCGCCAGTCGGCCTTTGGGAAGTCCATGTAGATCAGGACGTCCTCCATGGCCTCATCCAGCAGCGCCGCGAAGCCTGGATGCTTGCGTTTGCTGTCCAGTGCCAGGGCGGCGAACAGGCGCTGTGCCTCCACCTTGGAGGGTGCCTGGAAGGCTTGTTTCAGGCGCTCCAGAAGTTCCTCCTGGACCGCCTTCGGCAACCGCGTTGCCGCGTTCCGCATGAAATGGACCCGGCACCGCTGCCAGGAGACGCCGTTCAGGACCCGGCGGACTGCGGCCTTCAGCCCGCTGTGGGCGTCCGAAACCACCAACTCCACACCCTTCAGTCCCCGTTTGACAAGCCCATCCAGGAACCCGCTCCAGGCCGATTCCATTTCCCCGTCTGCCACCTCCAACCCGAGCACCTCCCGATAGCCCTGCTGGTTTACCCCGATGGCAACCAGCACAGCCAGGCCCACTACCCGCTGCCCCTCCCGGACCTTCGGGTACATTGCGTCCAGCCAGATGTAGCGATAGGCCCCGTCCAGCGGGCGCTCCCGGAAGGCTGTGACCTCAACATCCAAATCTTTGGCCAGCCGGGAGACCTCACTTTTCGACATGCCCTTCGCCCCCATGGCCTCGATCAACTTCTCCACCTTCCTGGTGGAGACCCCAGCGACATAGGCTTCCGACACCACGCTCACGAAGGCCCGTTCCCAGCCTCTGCGCGGCTCCAGGAAATCCGGGAGGTAGCTTCCCTGGCGGAGCTTCGGGATCTGCAAGGCCAGCGTCCCCAGCCGTGTCTCCCAGTCCCGCTCGCGGTAACCATTCCGGTGGTTCTCCCGCAGCGGCGACCGCTCCCCGGCCTGGGCCTGGCAGAGAGCTGTGACGTCGCCGTCCATGATCCGCTCCAATGTCATCATCACGAGTTGGCGCAGGAAGTCCCCGCCGCCCTCCTCCAAAGCCTTGCCCAGGGCCGCAAGGCCCTCCACACTGTCTCTGGCCATCGTTTTCCGCTCCTATGTTAGTTCGGCAAAAACCAACATACGGAAACGGTGGCCACCTGTCTGCCTACCCCGTTCTTACACCACTCCCTGGGACTCTATCCTCGCTGATGAGCTGAGTTCGGCACGAAGGTCGCATAATTGCCGCTGAACCTATGCTGGGTTCTGGGAGTCGCACAACAATGCCACTGGGTGACCTTGTCCTTGTCGGCGGCGCCGAAGATCGCGCCCATGCCGCGATCGTGCGCCGTTTTGTAAAGCTTGCGGGAGGAACCCGGGCATCTTTCGCAGTCCTGCCTTCCGCGTCCGAGGACCCCCGAGGCGGCTTTGAACGCATGCAGAACTGGCTCACCGAAGCGGGCGTCAATCCAGGTCTGGTGACCCTGCTCGAGGTTTCCGCCATGGTCCCCCAGTGGCGAGAGGGTGCCCACGATCCCGTCCAAGTTGCCCTGGCGGCACAGGCAGAAGGCATTTGGCTACTTGGCGGTGACCAGAATCGAATGACGGCGCTTTTGATCGAAGCGGACGGTTCCGACTCGCCGCTGCTGGCCGCCATTCGTGCCGCCCATTCCCGGGGCGCCGTCCTTGGCGGCACAAGCGCTGGTGCGGCGGTCATGAGCGATCCGATGATCGGGGGCGGCACAAGCTTCGGCGCCCTCGCCCTCCCCCACGCGAATTTTTTGGCTGAGGAAGGTGACGGGCGGGCGCTCCAGGTCTCTCCCGGTCTCGGATTCTTCCCGTGCGGGATGGTGGATCAGCATTTCGATACCCAGCCGCGACTGGGCCGGCTCCTGGAGGCGGCGATGGTTGAGGATGGCGCCAGCCGGTTCGCTTTTGGAATAGCCGAGGCTACCGCCTTGGTTTACAGGCGGACGAGGCGGGAGATTACCGTCCTCGGCGCCGGGGGAGTCCTTGTGGTGGATCCACGCTGGGCGAACCGGAGCCTGTTGGACGGACGGGTCCGGATCGAAGGGGCCATCCTCCACTACCTCAGGGAGGGGGATCGCCTTTCCCTTGAGGACGAGCGGATGGCGTTCCCCCATCGAATGCTGATCGACCCGCAGGAAACTTCCCAGAATGGTTCTGGAATCATACCGTCCAGCCTCTTTTCAGTCGGTGGCGCGCTCGATGATTTAGCTGCCAAGCTGATGCTCCACAAAGGGGCAGGACAAATCCTGGTCGATCAGGAGCGGAACCTGAAATACACCCAAAGCTATTTTACCGGTGGGACGGACGGCTGCCTCCTGGCCTGGGAAGCCCGCCTTGGATGCCTCGAAGGGCGCAGTCGCCTCTGGTTCGGCGACGGTTATTCCTTCGAAGACGTCAACCTGGATCTCCTGCCGGTGGAAATCGAGTCCGAGTCGCAGCCGGTGGGACCCGAACGATCCGGTCCTTGATGATGGGGCAGGCCGAACGGGAATTCACGCCCCGGATAGCTTACGAAGGGATCTGGGTAGGAAGCCACTCTCCCTACTCGAAAGTCCCAGCGACCTTGACCTGCCCTCCCTGCATCAGGGTCCTGCCGCGGGCGATCACGGTATCGATATCCAGCGTGGCCGCGTCCACCAGCACCAGGTCCGCGTCGAAGCCGTCGCGGATCCGTCCCTTGCGCTTCAGCCCATAGATCTCGGCGGGGTTGCGGGTGATGGTTCGAAGCGCGGATTCGATCGGGACGCCGGCCCGGATGGCCTCCCGCACTTCCCGGTACAGGTCGCTGACCTGGCCCACCCCCATCCGCACCATTTCCTGGCGCTCGTTGAAGACCGGCAGGCTGCCCTGGCCGTCGGATGAGCAGGTGATCCGTCCGGCCGGCACTCCGCGCTCCAGGCAGCGCTGGAGACCGGCGCCGGCGGCGAGGTCCCCGGCCTCGCCCAGGGGTCCGGAGGTCGCAGTCAGATCGATGAACCCCCCGGCCAGGGCATAGTCGATGCTCTCCTGGAACAGCCGCTCGTTGCGGTTGACGTGGGTTGGCAGGAACTGGGCATAGGGGAGCTCCGTACTGGCGACGATCTCCCGGAGCATGCCCAGGCCACTTTCGCCGTCTCCCAGATGCACGTTCATGACCCCGGCCTTACCGGCCAGGATCGCCCCGACCCGGATGTCTGCTGCCAGCCGGCGGATCTCCGCCAGGGTTGGTTGGGCGGAGCGGTGATCCGACAGGGCGATCTCCCCGGTGCCCACCACCAGGTCGATGAACATGATGTCGCGCATGGGATCGCCGGTCAGGGTCGCGATGGGCACACGGTAGGAGCCGGTGAGGATGTATGCGCTGACGCCCTCCTCCGCCAGCCCTTTGGCCTTGGCATACAGCGCGGCCATGGTCCGGGTGATGCCGTCCGTGCCCAGGCAGCCGATCACCGTGGTGATGCCGGCCCGTACCAGGGTGGACAGGACGATTTCCGGGGTGCGGGTATGGTAGCTGCCTTCGCCGCCGCCGCCGGTGATGTGCACGTGGCCGTCGATGAAGCCGGGGAACACGCAAAAGCCGGAGGCATCGATGACCTCCACCGGCACGCAGTCCGGAAAGGGGCCCTGGATCGTCTGGCCGACGCAGGCGAAGCGATCGCCGATGACCAGCACGTCCTTCCTTCCTAGATGTTCTGGGCCATAGACCTCACCGTTCCTAATGATCTTTATCAAGGGATCGCCTCCGTTGCCTTTATAATTCGAATGAAGCAAAAGTTGAGCCAAAAGGGGTAACCATGAAGCGACTGGTAGTGATTTCGGGTTCAGAGGCCACCCGCAGGGAACTGGCCCGCCAGTTGGAGGAACTGTTCGGCTCGAGCGTGACGCTGGAAAGCCATGCCGTGGACAACGGCCTGACCGGGAAGGTCAAGGGTGCGCTGGTGGTGCTGACGTCCTCGCTTATTGTTGGTGACTGCAAGGATTTCATCGATGCCTCTTGCACGGTGTTGATCGCCAAGCGGACCTTGAATTTCGCCCACCTGGACAAGCTATATGCCGTACCGGAAAACAGTTCCCTGCTTATCGTCAACGACACGGGGCAGACCGCCGACGAGGTTATCGAGCTCCTGAAGAAAATTGGGTTCCCCAACCATAGATTCCAGGCCTATTATCCGGGCGGGCCCATGGTCCGGTGTCCCTTCGACTTCGTCATCACCCCCGGCGAAACCAGCCTCATCCCCGACGTCGCCGGCAACGTGATCAATATCGGCCCGCGGATCTTGGACATCACCACCATCATCGAGATCGTGGAGTCGCTGGGCATGCTGGATGAGAAGTTGCACGAGAAGATCCACATGATCTCGGCCAAGTACATGCGCAAGATCATCTCCCTGGGCAAGGAACTGCACGTCAAGCACGACCACCTTAAGTCGCTCAACGAGTTTCTCTTGAAGATCATCGACAGCGTGAACGACGGCATCTGCGCCTACAACCAGGCCGGCACAATCGAGCTGATCAACAGCATCGCGGTGCGGATCCTGGGCCTGGACGAAGGCGCGAACATCCTCGAACCTGCCCGGGGCCGGGGCCAGAAGCTTCGTGCGTTCCTGGATGAGGCTTCCCTGGAGAACCACATCCTCCAGATGGGGGACGCCACCTACCTGTTTTCCAAGAACCTCAACGCCGACACCGGCATATGCCTGCTGACCATCAAGAACGTTCGGGAACGCATCAATATGGAGAACCGGCTCAAGAGCGAGCTGAAGAAGCAGGGGTATCGCGCCAAGTACACCTTCAATGACCTGATCCACCGGTCGAAGCTCATGAAGGACCTCATCGTCAAGGGCCGCAAGCTGGCCGAAAGCGAGTTCAGCATCCTGATCTACGGCGAAAGCGGGACCGGCAAGGAGATCTTCGCCGGCGCTTTGCACAACGCCTCCAAGCGCAGGGACGGGCCCTTCCTGGCGGTGAATTTCTCCGCCCTGCCTGACGAGCTGATCGAGAGCGAACTGTTCGGCTACGAAGAAGGGGCCTTCACCGGCGCCAAGCGCGGCGGCAAGGTCGGGCTGTTCGAGCTGGCCAACCAGGGCACCCTCTTCCTGGACGAGATCGGCGACATCTCCCCGAAGATCCAATCACGCCTGCTCCGAGTCCTCCAAGAGAAGGAAGTTCTCAAAGTGGGGGGGAGCAAGAACATTCCCGTGGATGTGCGGGTGGTGGCGGCGACCAACAAGGACCTGTTCGAGATGGTCAAGAAAGGCAGTTTTCGGGAAGATCTTTACTATCGTTTGAAAAAGCTGTATATCCACATTCCCCCGCTCCGGTCCCGGCGCGAGGACATCCAGCTGCTCTTCACCCATTTCCTGGTCCAGAAACATGGCTCAGCCCTGACCTTGACCGAAGAAGCCGCCAGCTTGCTGGACCACTACGATTGGCCGGGCAATGTCCGCGAACTGGAAAGCAACGTCGAATATGTCCTGGCGGTGTGCGAAAGCGATCGCATCGACCGTTCGGTGCTTTCCGAAGATCTGCTGCGGGAAGCGTCTTTGGCCCGGGCCCCGGATGACGCCCAGGTCGGGTTCCTGCTGGGGATGATCAAGCAGTTCAACGGCGAGGACCGCTTGATCGGCCGGAAACTGCTTTCCGCGCTGGCCCAGGAGAATGGTTTCCGGCTTTCCGAACAGCAGGTCCGGAGGGTCCTTGAAGGGCTGTCGACCCGGGGGTTGGTTCGGATGGGACGGGGCAGGGTCGGGTTGCGCCTCACCGAGGCCGGGGTGGCCTGCGCCGACAGTCAGTAATGGGTATTGAATGGTTGGCTGATGGTCAACCAATAAAGACCATTCATGGCGGGACGGGCGCACGGATTCTGTCTCCACGGACCCCTGACCGCCGGCCAAGCGCAGAAAAGGAATGGCATATGGTTTGCTGGTAGTCTGGCGTTCCCCAATTCATTGAAAGGTTCGGTTGCTGTCTGTCTTTATCCCTGGGCGACCCGGGCTTCCCATTCATTCTCGCTGGAGGAAATGTTATGAAACATAGACTGTTGGCTGCGCTCTGCGTCGTGATCGCAGGGAGCATGGCCCTGACTGCGGCCGCCCCGAAGTCGGGCGGCATGCTGGTGTACGGCAAGACCAAGGACGCCCGAACGCTGGATCCGGGCGGGGTCGACGAAGGCAACTCTTCGATGGTCGTGTCCCAGATCTTCGAATCGCTCCTGACCTACAAACCCGGCACCACGGAGATCATTCCCTGGCTGGCCACGAGCTACGCGTTCTCCAAGGACAACATGGCCCTGACCTTCAAGCTGCGGCCAAACGTCAAATTCCACGATGGTACCCCCATGAACGCAGACGCGGTCGTCTTCTCGCTCAAGCGGCAAAACGACAAGACCATCCCCTTCAACCAGTACGGCCCCTGGAAGTACTGGAGCTCAAAGGGCTGGTCGGCTACCGATAAGGACCCCGGCATCATCAAGGACATCGTCAAAGTGGACGACACGACCGTGAAGGTCCTGCTCAACAAGCCCGACAACACGGTGCTCTACAATTTCACGCTCTACTTCACCGGCATCGTCTCCCCCACGGCCGCCCAGAAGCTCGGTGCCGAATTCAAGAACCACCCCGTGGGCACCGGCCCCTTCCAGTTCGTTGAATGGCAGAAGGACAGCCACGTTGCGCTCAAGCGGTTCGAGGGCTACTGGGGCCAGAAGGCCCACCTGGCCGGGGTAATCTTCAAAGTGTTTCCCGATGAGCAGGCCCGAATACTGGCGCTCAAGAAGGGTGAAGCAGACATGATGGATCCAGTCGGACCCGAAGGCATGAAGACCATCGAGGCGGACCCGGCCCTCAAACTGCAGCGCGGGGACACGTTTTCCATCGGCTACCTCTCCCTCAACTGCGAGACCGGGCCCTTCGTCAGCAAGCAGTTGCGCCAGGCCTTCAACTACGCCGTCAACAAGAAGGAGATCCTCGACTCGGTCTATGGCAAGAGCGGCGTGGCCGAGAAGCTCCCCATGCCCAGCCTGCTGTGGGGCTACGACAAGACCGTGCCGGGCTACGACTACAATGTCGCCAAGGCCAAGGCCCTGGTCAAGGCCTCCGGGGTCACCACCCCGATCAAGATCAACATCATCTACTTACCCGCCTGGCGTCCCTACAATCCCAGCGGCAAGCGGGTGGCCGAGATCCTGCAGGCGCAGTTGAAGGCGGTCGGCTTTGAAGCCAACCTCCAGACCTTCGACATGGGCACCTACTGGGACAACATGGACGCGGGCAAGTTCGACGTGGGCATGACCGGCTGGACCGGTGAAGGCGATCCCGACGACTACCTGTTCAACCTGTTCACCGAGGGCTACAACAATTCTGCACGCTGGAAGAACAAGGAATACGTGGACCTGGTGACCAGGGCCAAGATGGTGGCCGGCATTCCTGAGCGTTCCAAGCTCTATGCCAAGGCCGAACGGATCCTCATGGACGATGCCTCCGTCTGCATGCTGGCCCGGGGCGTCGAGTTCCGGCCCATGAACGCCAAGGTTCAGGGCTGGATCACCTATCCCACCGGCAAGATGAACCTCGCCACGGTCTGGATGGACAAGTAACGACTGCCGGAAGGCAACAATGCCGCACCCTCGCCCGTCTGCGGGGTGCGGCATTCCAAATTTGAGGCATTCATGGGCCGTTACCTCGCCAAGCGCTTCTTCCTGGTCATTCCGACTATCCTGGGGGTGGTCACCCTGGTCTTCTTCCTGCGCTTCCTGTCGCCGGGCGATCCGGCCCGGCTCATGCTCGGAGAACGGGCGACCCCGGACGCGGTGAAGGTGCTGCGGGCGGAATGGGGGCTCGACCGGCCCAAGGCCGAACAGTACATGGTCTACATGGGCAAGGTGCTGCGCCTGGATCTGGGCCGGTCCTACAAGACCGGCGATCCGGTGATCCGGGAGATCCTGACGCGCTTCCCGGCCACCGTGGAACTGTCCATCATCTCCATCGTCATCGCCTCGGTCCTTGGCATCCTGGCCGGAGTGGTGGCCGCTACCAGACGCAACAGCCTCGCCGACTTCGTGGCCATGGTCGGTTCCCTGGTGGGAGTGTCCATCCCGATCTTCTGGCTGGGGCTCATCCTGATCATCGTCTTCGCCGTGAACCTGAACCTGTTTCCCACCGGCGGCCGGCTCGACGGGCGGATGCTGATGGAGCCGATCACCGGCTTCTACACCCTCGACGGGTTCATCTATATCTTCAAGGAACACGATTTCAGCTACTTCCTTTCGGCCCTGCACCACATCATCCTGCCGGCCGTGGCCCTGGCTACGGTTCCGCTGGCTGTGATTGCCCGGGTCACCCGTTCGGCCATGTTGGAGATCATGGGCCAGGACTACATCCGCACCGCCCGGGCCAAGGGCCTGCCGGAGCGTTCGGTGATCTGGAGCCACGCCTTCCGCAACGCCCTGCTCCCGGTGATCACCATCATCGGCATCGAATTCGGCTACAACCTGGCCGGGGCGGTGCTGACCGAAACCATCTTCGCCTGGCCGGGCATCGGTAACTGGCTGTACACCGCGGTCCTGTCCCGGGACTATCTGGCGGTCCAGGGCGGGGTCGCCTTCGTCTCGGTTGCGTTCATCCTCATCAACCTCTTGGTGGATGTACTCTACGCTTACGTCAACCCAAGAATCCGGTATTAGGAAATGACCATGATCAAGGAAGAGTCCCTGCTCTACGATCAATGGGTCCAGTTCAAGAAGAACCGGTCCGCCGTTTTCGGCCTGGGAATCGTCGTCCTGTTCTTCCTGCTGGCGCTGTTCGCGTCCCTGCTGGCACCGGCCGATCCCATCGCCCAGCACCTGGAGGCCCAGCTCACCCAGCCCATGCACGGGGGGTTCCTCCTCGGCACTGACGACCTGGGCCGGGACATCCTGTCGCGCATCCTGTTCGGCGCCCGCATCTCGCTCCTGGTGGGGGCCATCTCGGTTTCGATCTCCATCGTCATCGGCGGCGTGGTTGGGCTGGTGTCCGGCTATTTTGGCGGGGTGGTGGACCTGCTGGTCATGCGTCTGATCGACATCATGCTGGCCTTCCCGTCGATCCTGTTGGCGATCGTAATCTGCGCCGCTCTCGGACCCTCCTTGCAGAACGCGATGATCGCCATCGGCGTCATCGGCGTGCCCTCCATCGCCCGGATCGTCCGGGCCTCGGTCTTGGCCGAGAAGGAGATGGACTACGTCACTGCCGAGCGCTCCCTGGGTGCTTCCAACCTCCGCCTGATCTTCTCGGCCATTCTCCCGAACTGCATGGCGCCGCTCATAGTTCAGGCCACCCTGGCCTACGCCGGCGCGATCATCTCGGCAGCGGGGCTGTCCTTCCTCGGCCTGGGCGCCCAGCCGCCGACACCGGAATGGGGCTTCATGGTCTCCTCCGGCAAGGAATACATCTCCACCGCCTGGTGGGTGATCACCTTCCCCGGCCTGGCCATTCTGTTCGCCGTGCTGGGGTTCAACCTGCTAGGCGATGGCCTTCGGGATGTGCTCGATCCCCGGATGAAGGAATAGGGAGCCATGACCGTGAATGAATCTGCTGTCCTGTCGGTGCAAAACCTCCACACCTACTTCTATACCCAGAAAGGGGTGGTGAAGGCCGTCAACGACATCTCCTTCTCCGTGGCCAAGGGCCGGACCCTGTGCCTGGTCGGGGAATCCGGCTGCGGCAAGTCGGTCGCGTCCCTTTCCATCATGCGGCTGATCGCTTCGCCTCCGGGGAGGATCGTCAGCGGCAGCATCCTGTTCGAAGGCCGCGATCTGCTCGTCCTGGACGAAAAGGAAATGCGCGGCATCCGCGGCAGCCGGATCTCGATGATCTTCCAGGAACCGATGACCTCGCTGAACCCGGTGTTCACCGTGGGCCGCCAGATCGGTGAAGTATTCACCGTGCACCAGGGACTGAGCAAGAAGGCGGCCCGGGGCCGGGCCGTCGAGCTGCTCGGCATGGTGGGCATCCCCGCTCCCGGCCAGCGGGTGGACGACTATCCCCACCAACTTTCAGGAGGCATGCGCCAGCGGGTGATGATCGCCATGGCCCTGGCTTCCAGCAACCCTGGCCTGCTCATCGCCGACGAGCCCACCACCGCCCTGGACGTGACCATCCAGGCCCAGATCCTAGATCTCCTGCGCGATCTCCAGCAGCGGATCGGCGTGAGCATCCTGCTGATCACCCATAACATGGGCGTGGTCGCCGAGATGGCCGACGATGTCGCCGTGCTCTACGCCGGGCGCAAGGTGGAGTCCGCCCCCACCAAGGAACTGTTGAGCAACCCGTGCCACCCTTACACCCGTGGGCTGCTGAACTCGATTCCCGGGAATCCCAAATACCAGGGCGCCGAGCGGCTCGAGTCGATCCCCGGCTCCGTGCCCAACCTCGCAGGGCTTGGCCCGGGCTGCCCGTTCGAGAACCGCTGCCCCCTCGCCGGGCAGCTGTGCCGGGAACGTTTCCCAGAGGAGACCGCGGTCTCGTCCAGCCATTCCGCCTGGTGCCATTTTGCCGGCGCAGCCTTGCCTAATCCATGAGGAACTCGATGGACACCCTTCTTGCAGTGCGCGATGTGGCCATGCATTTTGATCTCAAGGGCGGCGCCGTGCTCAGGGCGGTCGACGGCGTGTCGTTCGACGTGCGCCGGGGCGAGACCTTGGGCGTGGTGGGCGAATCCGGATGCGGCAAGTCCACCCTCGGCAAGACCCTGCTCCGGCTGTACGAGCCCACTGCGGGCAACGCGGTCCTGGACGGCACCGACATTTTCGGCCTGGGCAGGACCCAGTTGAAGGCGGCGCGACGGAAGATGCAGATGATCTTCCAGGACCCGTTCTCGTCCCTGAATCCGCGCCGGAGCGCGGCCTCCATTATCGCCCAGCCGCTGGTGATCCACGGCATCGGCAACCAGGAGGAGCGCAGCCGGCGGGTGGACGAGCTTATGCGCGAGGTGGGCCTGGACATCCGCTACCGGAACCGTTATCCCCACCAGTTCTCCGGCGGCCAGCGCCAGCGGGTGGGCATCGCCCGGGCCCTGGCGCTGAACCCGGAACTGGTCATCTGCGACGAGGCGGTTTCGGCCTTGGACGTGTCCATCCAGGCCCAGATCATCAACCTGCTGCTCGATCTGCAGAAGGCCCACGGCCTCACCTACATTTTCATCGCCCACGACCTTTCGGTGGTGGAGTTCATCGCCGACCGCATCCTGGTCATGTACCTGGGCCGGATCGTGGAGGACGCGCCTAAGCGCGAGCTGGTGGAGAAGCGGCTGCACCCCTACACCGAGGCGCTGTTCCAGGCCTCCCCGGTGATGGATCCCGATCTGCGGGGCAAGCGCAGCACGGTCATGGGCGACCTGCCCTCGCCCATCGACCCGCCCCGGGGCTGCCACTTCCATCCCCGGTGCCCCCGGGCCATGGACCGGTGCCGGGAAGTTTACCCTGAGCGCAAAGAGGTTACTCCCGGCCATTTCACCTCCTGCCACCTCTACTGAACCAGAGCCCGCCCATGCCCACCTCGACCACCCGGATCACCCTGCCCTCGCCCGCCCCCGGAACCGAACGGACCCTCGTGGTGCACCGCTTCGGCCAGCCCGGAGCGCGGCCCAAGGCCTACTTCCAGGCGGCCCTGCACGCCGACGAGATCCCCGGGCTGCTGGTGGCCCAGCATCTGCTGGCCGCCCTGGAACAGGCCCAGGACGAGGGCCGGATCCTGGGCGAAGTGATCGTGGTCCCGGTGGCCAACCCCATCGGCCTGGGCCAGCACCTGAACGGCAGCCTGCTGGGGCGCTTCGACTGGGAGACGTCCGGCAACTTCAACCGCGGCTTCCCCAGCCTCGCCGGGGAGGCCCTGGAACGGGTCCGGGGACGGCTGGGCGCCAATCCGGCGGAGAACGTGGCCCTGGTCCGGGAGGCCCTGCGTCTGGCCCTGGAGTCGCAGCCCGAGGCGGAGGAGACCGCGACCCTCAAGCGCCAGTTGCTGGGGCTGGCGCTGGACGCCGATCTGGTGCTGGACCTGCATTGCGCCGGCGAGGCGCTGCAGCACCTGTACGCTTCCCGCTGGCAGCGGGAGGACGCGCTGGCGCTGGGCGCGGAACTGGGGTGCGCGGCGATCCTGCTGGATGAAGGGCCCGGAGGCACGCCGTTCGATGACGCCTGCAACGGCCCCTGGTGGCAGCTGCGCCAGGCCCTGCCGGCGGACCTGGCGCTGCCGCTGGCCTGTTTCGCCGTGACGGTGGAACTGCGCGGCCAGACCGATGTGACCGATGCATACGCGGCGGCCGATTCGGCGGCGCTGGTGCGGTTCCTGCAGCGGCGCGGGGTGCTGGCCGGCGACCCGGGAGCCCTGCCTGAGCCGCGCTGCGAGGCCACCGCGCTGGAAGCCGTGGACGTGCTGGCGGCGCCGGCCGCGGGGGTGGTGGTCTACCACAAGCAGCTGGGAGAAACCGTGGCCGTGGGCGAACTGGTCGCGGAGATCGTTTCGCCCCTGGGCGAGCCGCTGGGCGCGGCCCGGACGCCGATCCGCAGCGCCACCAGCGGCCTGTTCTTCAACCGCAAGATCGGCCGGCTGGTCAGGCCGGGACAGAAGGTGTGCATGGTGGCGGGGCGGGAGCCGCTGGTTTACCGAAAACTGGGCAACCTGCTGGGCGATTGAAACCCGCAGCTCGCTTTGCGTTTATGCCCCGTTTCCAACAATTCCCCTTCCATTTGGGTCTGAAGAAACTCGAACCAGCGCCGGATATCCTCCTGGGTGGACTGGTCGGCCGATTTACCGATTCGCTCATCGAACCGCCGCAGCAATCAAGGAGCCTACTTTCATGAACTTCCGCTAGGGAGGATTTTGCGCTGGTTCCGGGTGTTTCGCCTTTTCCCAGTTCCGCGGGCCTCCAAGTTGGATGGTGAATTGCGGGTGGGGCTCGGGCAGGAGCAGGTCCTGATAGGCTGCAAACCGGTCCGGGCTGCGCAGGGCCAACTTGGTCTTCAGGTGGGCCCATTCGAGAGTCAACTGGCCCTCAGTTTCCACGATCGGAGCGGGGCTGGGAAGGTCGGGGATCAAGGTCCCGTTGAACCGGTAGCCGCGCAGAGCTGCTTCCCCTTGGATAGCACGGAGATAGGATGCGATCGCCGCCATGGGCTCAGCCTGCGCCCGGAACCGGAGAAGTTGGGGGTGGGACCGATAGCCCCGGGTAAAGCCCCCCAGGACCGCCTGGGCCAGCAGGGCTTCCCGCCACAGTCCGGTCACCCCCTGGTGGTCAAGATACTTGGGATGGAGGGTCCAGAGTCGCATCTACCGGTCCTGCGCTACGTAAACCAGTTGAACGAAGGCTGCGTTCGCAGCCGGAGGAGGATCGCGCCGGCAACCTGAAGGATTCGGCTGAAGGGTCCGCAGAAGTGGCGGGCGGATGTGCGCTGCCCCGACTACGGTTTCAGCGACACCGACGCTCTCCGGCTCACGGTCTACCTGGACACCCTCAGAACCTCTCCCAAACAGCCCGGAGGTTCGAAATGAGCCTGAAGCCGGTCGTCCTCTTCACCCTGATCTTCCTTGGGAGCGCCTGCTCCCCTCGCAAGGCCGCCACGCCGCCCGCCTCCCAGCCGGCTGAGGCGCCAGGGCCTCCCCAGGAACCGCAGCTTGCTTACGAGCTGCGTCTTGGCCGTGCAGTCTACAAGCACTACTGCATGACCTGCCACGGGGATGCCGGCGCCGGCGACGGCTTCAATGCCTTCAACCTAGACCCACGGCCCAAGGACCTCTCCGACCCGGCGCTGCAGAAGGCCAAGAGCGACGCCGACCTGATGGATGCGGTACGCCGGGGCGGCGCCGGGGTCGGGCTGTCGCCCTTGATGCCGCCCTGGGGCAAGACGCTTACGCCGGTGAAGATCGAACAGGTTGTGGCGTATATCAGGACCTTCAGGAAATGAGCGGCAACTTCACTCTGCAGACGACTCATGCCACCGCCTCGGTTTCCACATTTGCCTAAACTCCCCGTACACCCAGCGGCACGGCATGACCTGGGTGCTGAAGACCACCCGGGAAGGGGTTGTGCCGATGCTCCTGGCCAATTTCACAGTCCGAATCACCCGGGAGATCATCTGCGACGATAGAGCCGAGCAGAGCACCTCGGTAACCCCACGTTCGGGTTCCCCCATTGCGCCCACAGTCGGTTCAGGAAAAGGGCGTGCCTGCGACCGCAGTTTCGTTCCCTTGAATTGCACCGCAAGATCCATGATGGGAGCAACAACAAAACAATTCCGAGGACGTGCGTCATGGATAGTGTGCCCCGCAATATCCCTACTCCGGATCCCGGTGGAATGGATGCGCCCGGCATCATCGATGCCTTCGCCCATCGGATGATGTATTCCATCGCCAAGGACCGGAACACCGCCACCGACTATGACATCTACCGAGCCCTGGCCCTGGCTGTCCGCGACCGGATCATGGAACGCTGGTTCAAGACCCAGAACACATATTATCTGCGCGATGCCAAACGGGTCTATTACCTGTCCCTGGAATTCCTGATGGGCCGCGCGCTGCAGAGCAACCTCCTGAACCTCGGTACCGAGGACGCTTACACCCGGGCCATGGCGGAACTGGGTATCGGGCTCGAGGACCTGCGCGAACAGGAATGGGACGCGGGGCTGGGCAACGGCGGGTTGGGCCGGCTGGCGGCCTGCATTCTGGATGCGGCGGCCACTCTGGAACTGCCCTTCTACGGCTACGGCATTCGCTATGAATATGGGATTTTCATGCAGAAGATCATCGACGGGCGGCAGGTGGAATTCCCCGACGGCTGGCTCCGCTACGGCAACCCCTGGGAGATCCAGCGTCCCGACTCCATCTTCCCGGTGCGCTTCCACGGCCATACCCAGGCCGGCACCGATGCGCAAGGACGCTATCGGGTGGAATGGTCAGGCACCCAGGACGTCTGGGCCATGGCCTATGACACCCCCGTGGCGGGCTTCCGGAACGGCACCGTGAACACGCTCAGGCTCTGGTCCGCCAAGTCCAGCCGCGAATTCGATCTCGCCCGCTTCAACGCAGGGGATTACGTCCGGGCCGTGGAGGACAAGACCGTTTCCGAGAACATCTCCAAGGTCCTTTACCCCGCCGACGACCAGAGCGCGGGCAAGGAACTGCGCCTGAAACAGCAGTATTTCTTCGTTTCGGCCACCCTCCAGGACGTGATCCGGCGCTTTCAGAAGCGGGCCAACTGGCGGTGGGAGGAACTGCCGGACAAGGTCGCGATCCAGATGAACGACACCCATCCGGCCCTGGTGGTACCCGAGCTGATGCGGGTCCTGGTGGACCAGGAAGGATTGGGCTGGGACCTGGCCTGGGAGTTGACTCAGCAGGTCTGCGCCTACACCAACCACACCATCCTGCCCGAGGCCATGGAGGTCTGGCCCATGGACCTCTGGCGCAACCTGCTGCCCCGCCACGTGGAGATCGTCGAAGAGATCGACCGCCGCTTCCGGACCGTTGTGCGGGAGCGCTACCCCTTCGACGACGCCAAGCTCAAGCGTCTGGCCATCGTCGACGACGGCCACAGCGTCAGGATGGCCAACCTGGCCATCGTGGGCAGCCATTCAGTCAACGGGGTGGCCCAGTTGCACACGGACATCCTCAAGGCCTCCACCTTCACCGAAATGAACGACCTTTTCCCGGGCCGGATCAACAACAAGACCAACGGCATCACCCCCCGGCGCTGGCTCCTGAAGTGCAACCCGGTGCTGGCCAGCCTTATCACTGAAGCCATCGGCGAAGGCTGGACTCGGGACCTTGACGCCTTGCGCGGGCTGACCTCCT
>Ga0316231_1002759_pt1 | contig 16283 bp, 9 predicted proteins | sample TBH18027metaG_FD_206002 | JGI IMG/M metagenome (GOLD analysis project Ga0316231, IMG submission 206002) | Freshwater microbial communities from Trout Bog Lake, Wisconsin, USA - TBH18027 | ecosystem: Environmental > Aquatic > Freshwater > Lake > Hypolimnion/Profundal zone | place: USA: Wisconsin...
CGCTATACCCAGCAGACCGCGCAGCAACTGGTCGCCGAAGCCGAGCTTTTCGTGGATGCCGCGCACAAATGCCACGCCGGCCTGTTGGCCCTTCAGGCCGCCGCCGGCGCCGCGTCCGCCTCCCCGAACATCCCCAACACCCAGGCCCAATGAACCATGACCGTTGACCACGCTTGCAAACTCGCCGTTAAATTCTTCGTCGCCGACGGTTCTCCTGTAGCCCAGGCGGAGTTTGTCCCCATTTTCCATTCCTGGATACAGACCCGCGCGGTTGCCGACCATCAGTTGATCGACGTGGCCGACTACGCCCACGTCCCCGGCGGTCCCGGCACTATGTTGATTGCCCATGAAGGCAACTTCTCCATGGACACCGCTGGCGGCCGCCTGGGCCTGCTCTACAACCGCAAGCAGCCGGTTGCCGCCGACGTTCCTTTTTCGCAGCGGCTCGCCCAGGTCTTCGGTGCTTGCCTGTCCGCTTGCGCCCGCCTGCAGGCTGCTCTGCCCGGACGCGTCCGTTTCCGCTCCGACGATCCCATCCTCCGCATTAACGATCGCCTGCTGGCCCCCAATAACCCCGACACATTCGCCAAGTTTCGTGGCCAGATGCAGGCTTTCCTCGAAAACCTCTACGGCTCACCCGTTCGCCTGGAGCACCGCCCCGATCCCCATGAGCTCTTCGAGGTGGCAATCATTGCCCCCAACCTCGACGTGGCCCGGTTACTGCGCCCGTAAGTCTTCACCCACGAGCGATTCTATTCTGTGCGCTCTTTGGCCTTCGTCGCCGCCAAGATCCATTTTTGGATGGCCCCCGTCCGTCCTTCCCACGCGGCGCTGGCCCGCAGCTTGAAGAACGTCGCGAACAGCCCATCCATCGCCTTGGCCAGATCACGCACCAGTCCGATGCGCTCCTCGAATATCACCCGTGCCGTTTCCGCATCCTCTATATCCGGCAGCCGCGCCCCCGACGCGCTCAAGGGCTCAACCCCCATGCCCAGCTCAAACTGCTGGTTGCCGGTGATCAGCGTCAAGCCCATCCGCCGCGGCAGCTTGCCGGAGCGCAGGGCATGCCGCGCCTCGGGCATCTGCGCCGGGCCGGTGCCGCGCAGGGTGTCCTTCCCGCTTTCTCCGTACGCGCATTCCAGGTCCAGCATCTTGTCGATCATGATCGTCACTTCCGTGTTCGTCCCCGTCGCGATCGTCCCGTTGTGATGGTCGGCCTCGTGCCACAGCCACAGGCCAAATTCGTTGCCCAGGAAGTCTTTGGGCTCGTCTCCTTTGGCAACCCAGGGATAGTCCGGGTACTGGCCCTCTCCCTCCGGACCCGGCACAAAACGCGTCGGCCGCAGATCCTCATAGTCGCGGTGTTTGCCCGCGGCTTCGGCCAGCCGCAGGGCCGCCGAGCCGCTGGTCAACTCCAGCAGTTCCAGCCCGAAGGTGCGTTGGAACAGTTCCAGCAGCTTTTCCCTGCCCGTTCCCGCCGCCGGGCAATACAACATCTGCGCCGGCAAATCCCAAAGGATCGGCAGCAGCTTGCTGCGCCGGAAACGCCCGCTGCGCAGCTCTTCTTCCAGCCTGCCGGCGACCGCGTCCTTGGCCGCTTTTTTCTTCGCCTTGCCCGCCGCCTCTGAACTGGTCCCGCCCGCCTTCTCCTCTTCCATCGCCGTGTACGCCTTCTTCAGGTCCGCCGGGACCTTGTTGGTGTCGATCCGCAACGCAAAATGCAGGGCATCGGCGAACACATTGTTCGCGAAGCTGAAACTCCCATCCAGGATATGCCGCCCGCCGCTCCAGCCCCATTCGATTTCCTCCGGCGTCGCGAACTCCCCTTCCTTCAGGGCGTATTCAGCCAGCTTATCCAGCAGATCTTGCTCGACGCCTTTGGGGCCCTTGCCCAGAACCGCAAACCGACGAAATGACACCCGACCGGAAGCAAAAGCCATTGGAAAACCTTTCATTAAGAGTGACGCCACGAGCGGGACCAGGGCTTACGCGCTACGTACGCGGGACCAGGCCTTTCCCGTTTCGCTTGCCACGCTTGGCGTCATTGCGGCATTCAACACTCTCTCTTCCACGTTCCGTCTTTAACCTTTGCTTCGTTTGCAAAAGCCCCGCCTGCGCGGGAGAATCACCACAGGATAAGGTAGCCGCCAGCTTAAGAAAACCCAATATTCCGGTGCGACATCTACAGCCTTTGCGCATCTTATCCACATTAAGATGACCCTTACGAAAGCGAGAACCTCTTTCATGCGCTCTAAAAAATCGGTTTTTACCCTCCTGGCCGCCTTGCTGGCCTGCTTTACTCTTGTGGGCCTTTCTTCCGCTCACGCTGAAGACCCAGCGACTAATCCCCCGGCCGTGCCTCCTGTCGCCACCCCAACGGCCCAGCCTTCCAATAATCCGCCCGCCGCTGCCATTGAGCCACCCGTCACCATAGGCGGACTTCCCACGCCCTCCGCCGATCCTGATCCCTTCCCCGCGGCCAGCCCCAAGGCCGTGGCGGCCGTCACCGCCCGTGTTTTCCCCGCCGTTGTGCGCATTGACGTCGCCACGGAAATCTACCGTGAGGGCAAACGCGATTTTGTCCGCGGCATCGGCTCGGGCGTCATCATCGACAAAGAAGGCCGCATTCTTACCAACTTCCACGTCGCCGGACGCGCTGCCGAGATTTACGTCACCCTCGCCAACAAGGAACGCGTTGCCGCCAAACTCATCGGCGATGACCACTGGACCGACCTAGCCATCATCCAGCTTGATATGGACGCCGTTAAAAAGAAAAAAATCACCTTCGATTTCGCCGAACTTGGCGATAGCAACGCCCTGGCCCCAGGCCAGAGCGTCATGGCCATCGGCACCCCTTTTGGCCTGGCTCGCACCTGCACCCTCGGCGTGGTCTCCAACAACGAACGCACCTTCTATCCCGAACGCCGCACCATCGATGGCCAGTATGAAACCGGTGATTTCCACAACTGGATTCAGATGGACACCCCCATCAACCCCGGCAACAGCGGCGGACCTCTGGTTGACATGACCGGCAGAGTCGTGGGCATCAATACCCTCGGCGGCGGCCAGAACCTCAACTTCGCCGTACCCATTGACACCGCTCGCGAGGTCATCCAGAAAATCCTCGCCAGTGCCGCCACCGGCAAGAAGGGCAAAGTCGACCGCAGTGATCTGGGCATCGAGTTCAAGCCCATGCAGGATCTGGAATCGTTCTACAAAATGGACATCAACCGCGGCGTGCTGGTCAACAGCGTCGAGCACAAGTCGGCCGCCGAAAAGGCCGGCGTCAAGGCCCAGGACATACTGCTGGAGATCAACTCCCAGTCTGTGAACGTGCGCTTTCCCGAGGAGTTGGCCCCCATACGCCGTATGGTCGCCAATCTGCCCATCGGCTCCGACGTCAAACTGGTCCTTCGCCGCGGCGATGAGACCGTCACCACCACCGCCAAAACCCTCAAGCTCCAGGGCTCCGTCGGCGAGGAGAAGGGCCTCAAGGACTGGGGCCTCTCCGTCCGCGAGATTACCCGCACTTACGCCGCCGAAGAGCAGCTTGACGATGACCAAGGCGTCCTGGTCACCACCCTCAGCCGCGGTTTGCCGGCGGCCAAGGCCGAACTCCGCTCCGGCGACATCATTCGCGCCGTCAACCAGACTCCCGTGACCGATCTCGATTCTTTCATCAAGCTCTACGATGCCTCGGTCAAGGCCCAGGAGCCCCAGGTGCTGCTGCATATTCTGCGCAGCCGCGGAACCCAGTCCGCCATCCTTAAAGTTACCTACTGATTCCATTCCCTGAACGCCTTATTTCCCGCGCCTGATGTCAACCCTGTTTTCGGAGATTTATGCCACGCCACCTCTTTACCATGTGTTTTGCCGTCCTTGCCTTTGCCGTTCTGGCTCTGTCCGCCGGTTGCCAGAACTGCCCTATGTGCCCCGATGGTGCCTCCTCCCAGATCGTGCCCTTGCCCACCGCCACGCCCCAGGTGGCAGACAAAATCTACTCTGAGGTGCGCCAGTCTCTGGTCGCGGTCCAGTACACCTTCGCCAGCGAACTCGGCAGCACCGACTACACCGGCCAGGGCGTTGTCGTCAGCGATGATGGCCTGGTTATGACCTCCATGTCCCTCTTCCCCCTGGGAATCCCCAACGCCCAGATGCAGAACTTCAAGATCATCATTCCCGGCGACGAGGAGACGGAAATCGAGGCCCTCTTCGAGGGCCGCGACGAACGCACCAACGTGGCCTTCATTCGCGCCAAGCCGCCTGTGCCGCCCGCCACCTCCAGCGCCACCCAGCCCGCGGCTGCCGATGCCCAGCCGCGACACTGGAAACCCTTGACCTTCGTCGAGAACCCGCCCCAGGCCGGCGACCATGTCTACTCCGTCGGCCTTTTGCCCCAAAGCGTTGGCTTTCATGCCTTCATCGCCGAATCTACCGTCTGCGCCGCCTTTCGCGGCCCCGTTCCCCAGATTCTCGTCAGCGCCGGCGGCCTGACCACCACCGCCTCTCCTGTGCTCAATACCCGCGGCCAGGCCATCGGCCTGGCCAACGCCCAGGTTACCCAGGCCAACCTTCTCCTGGCTGACAAGGCCAATCCTCTGGGCGCTCTGGCCAGTCCTCCCCGCTTGTTTGTCCCCTCCCGTGATTTTCTCCAGAGCCTTGCCGATACCCCGTCCGCCGCCTCCCCTCTGAAGCTTCCCTGGCTGGGGGTGACCCAAGTCACTGGCCTCAAGAAGGAAATGCTTGAGTATTACAACCTCAAGGGCCAGACCGCCGTTCAGATTGGCGAAGTCATCGCCGACGGCGCTGCCGCCAAAGCCGGCATCAAGAATGGCGACATCATTGTTAAATTGAACGGCCAGTCTCTTGAGCGTGGCGATGAGCCCGATGAGGCGGCGGCCATTATGCTCCGCAAACTCGGCCGCCTGAAGGTCGGCGCCCAGGTCTCCTTCGCGATTCGTTCCTCCACCCAGCGCCGGGACTCGACTCACAATGTCACTGTCACCCTCATGGATCGCCCCAAGATGGCTCACGAGGCCATCCGCGCCTATTTTGACGATCTGGGCTTCGCTGTTCGCGAGTTGGTCTTTAACGACACCTACGCCCGCAAGATTCCCGTCGATTCCAAGGGCGTTCTCGTTTCTCTGGTCAAGCCCTCCAGTTCCGCCCAGAGTGGCCATCTGGCCGGCGGCGATCTGGTCACCCAGATCAACAAGACCCCCGTCGCCGACCTCGACCACTTCAAGAAGCTTTACACCGACTTTCGTAAGGCCAATCCCAAGGAAGCCGTGGTTCTGGAAGTTCTCCGTGGCGTCAACACCGAGGTGGTGCGCATCGAACCTCCCCAGTAGGAATCTATCTCAGAACCATGCGGAGTCATTGGGGTCTGCGATGGATTCTAAGGCTGGCCCCCGTGTCGTTTTCTGCCACATGCGCCACGCCCAGCGCCGCATAATTACTGGCAGCCCACCCCGGTTGCCGGCAACGGCGCTTTACTCGCAACGGCGTCGCCGCCGTCAAAAATTTCCTTGCCGGGTCCGCAGACGAGCCTTTCACCCCGACGCCTGGCGTTTCCCGTGGCTCGTCTACGGACCATCTGCAAAACGACAGCCATTTTTGGCAGTCTTATTTGAGGCCCGTCGTATCCAAAGTCTTGGGAACAGCGCTCTTTACGCGGGCATACGCTTCCTTCTCCAGAGCCTCCGGCGACATTGCAAACGCCGACGGCACTCCCAGTTCTCTCCTGATTTTTATCAGTTCAGTCGCAGGAGTCCGCTGCCCCGTTTTCAATCGGGCCTCAATCTTCTTGAGTATTGCCTCCTTGACCTCCTTGGCGAATGCCGGCTTTGTCTTAAGCGCCTGCGCTATCTCCGCTTCGCCCTTAAGTCCTTCGGGCATCTCTCTCCAGTCTGTAATGGGCATGACTTGTTCTCCTTCTTGCACATGCTTCATCGACCTTCAGGTCCGGAGCCACGCGACTCCGCGTATCCCCTTAGCCTTTGAAGTGATTGGAACGTACGTTCCAGTCATTGACACCATTATATTTATCACCTTCCCATCAAAGAATCCAGCTCAGAACACAATGGCCCGGCGATAGGCCAGGGCAACCGCATGTGATATTATTGCTGAAGGATATCCAGCAGATACTGGCGGTCGATGGAGCAGCGGTATCTTTTCACCTTCAGACTGACTTTGCGTGGGTCCCGCTTGAGCTTGTTGATGACAATGCGACGTAGGCGTGAAAAGTTCTGCGCCCCGTGACCGTTGTGAAGACGGCTCTCGTCCTGGCGGAAAGTCATGTCCAAGCGCCAATGCAACTGATTCTCTACTCCCCAATGCTGACGGATCGCCTGGGCAACCGTTTCTACCGTTCCGTCTTTAAGGCTGGAAATGAAATAGCGGTGCTCTTCCGAGGTCTTGTCTGAAGGATCGCTCATGTCTCGACGCAACGACTGCACCATGACCAAACTACCCAGGCCGGTCCATTCACCCAGCAAGTCCGCGCCCAACCACTGCACTTCGTTGGTAACCCAGACACGCCTGGTCTCAATCCGTCCGTGCCCGCCTTCGGTTTGCTCCTGATAAACGCACTGGACGTCCTGGCCTTTGGTATGCGAGAGGGCGATGTCCTGCATCAGCCGCTGAACCTTCGTATGCAACGTCGGCTGATTGTCCTTCACCGCCAAGATGTAGTCCGCCTCTTGAGACACGATTTGGGCGGCGATCTCTTTCTGGCAACCCATCGCGTCAATGGTCACGATCACCCCTTTCAGGTCCAGAAGGTCCAGGAGCGTGGGAATGGCGGTGATCTCGTTGCTCTTGGAGTCGGTAGCCACCTGTCCCAACGTCATCTGGTTATGGCTGCACCAGGCACTGACCAGATGTATTGATCCCTGCTTCTCCCAGGACTGGGTGAAGCTGCGCCGCAGCGTTTTGCCGTCAACCGCCACCACGCGTCCCTGGCAGACCTCCGCCAACGAACGCGTCCAACTGATGAAGCATCGCTCGAATGCCTCTGGATTGATCCGAGCAAAGACCCGCCGGAACGTGTCCGTCGAGGGAATGCCCCGGGGCAAGGCCAGAAACGTGGCCAACCAGTCGCGGTGAGCCTTGGCCCGCTCCACCACCTCATCCCAGTCGTTGCTGTTGCACAGTACCGCCAGAATGGCCATCACCAGAATGCTGGCAAACTGAGGCACCACGTTGTGCCGTCGGGGATCTTTCATGATTGTGAAATAGCGCAAGAAGACCTCGGTCGCTTGAACGTCCACGCAAGCTCCTTAACAACGGACCCAAGTTAAACAAAACGAGGCCTCGAAACGATCCGTCACCCTACACGATCGGTACCCCGCGCGCTAGTGCAATATACTGTTAAATATGCCGCTAAATGTACATGCGTTTGCCCTGGGCGATAGGCCAGGAATGGCCCATCTGTTTAGTTGTCGGACCTCAACGTGGCGCCCACTGTCAGATCCGCTCCCGACCCCCGATTCCCGATTCTCCCAACCCTTCTTTTTCCATTGCTTTGCTCGGCACTCCTGAGGATAATGTTGTGTGTTCGCCTGTCGTTTGGAGGTGCCATATGCGTACGTCTTTCGCTACCGCTATGGAGCATCACTCCCGGCCGATTGTGGCCGTCATCCGCTCTTTGGCCAATCCTCAGCATCAGGCCCATCGTTCCGCATTGCCCGCGTTGCCCTTCGTCACCATCGCCCGTCAGGCCGGGGCCGGCGGCCACACTCTGGCCAACGCCCTTGTCGAGCGTCTGCGCATCCGTGACGGCTCGGATCATCCCTGGCATGCCTGGGATCGCGACTTGGCCGAAAAAATTGCTGCCGAGCACCACGTCAACAGCGACGACGTCGAAAAACTTGAGCAGATGCATCATTCCTGGCTGGCCGACCTCTTCCAGGGCATGGCCGTCACCGAATCCGACGCCGCGGACGAATACCGCATTTATCGCCGCGTGGCCGCCACCATCCGTTCTCTGGCCCAGGATGGCCGCGCCATCATCGTCGGCATGGCCGGTGTCTTTCTTACCAGCGATGTTCCCGGCGGCATTCACATCGATTTGATTGCTCCCCTGGACTATCGCATCGCCAATTTCGCCCGTATTCGGGACATTTCTCTTGGCGAGGCATCTCTGGAGGTTCGCCGTCTGCAGCGTCAGCGTGAAGGTTTCTACCACCGCTATTGGCCCAACCGCGCTCTTGCGCCTGAAGCTTTTCTCGCCACCTACAATACCTCCAAACTCACCGACCAGCAGCTTGCGGACAGTGTCCTCTGTCTGATCCCCAAGTCCCGCGCCGCCTAGCCGTGTGGCCCAACCTTCCCACGTCTAGTCTTATGCCGACATTCCCGTCGAATCCCGAACCCCATGCTTGACACATTCATTGCTTTGGCTTACCAAATCACCAGTTCAGAGGGCGAGACTGAACATATTGCGAATTTCGATGCCAGGTTTTTATTTCGAATCATATATTAACCCGCTTGGGTGTGTGATAAGACTATACTGGCGGACCAGTTGGATTTGGCCCGCGTGCCGGTGTCGACAGGCATTTGTCCATATGCGGACGCGGCTATTAAAGAATGTGGTTGCCCCGAACGCTTATGGGCATGGAAGGCGGCAGTAGAAATCATGGTCCAGCAGCAATTCCGGATATTCCCGCTTAGAGCGTTTTTCTTCCTCCTCGGCGTCATGATGGCGCTATCTCCTTTTGCCGCCTCCGCAGTCGCCGGCCAACCCGCCACCCACCCGGCCACCATCTTGGCTGAAGATGAAGGGGGTATCACGCCCTATTCGATCAGCGCTCTGGAATTGAAGTACCTGCCTCGTCCCGACGGGTTGCCCGACGTCAAGACGCTGGCCATCCTGACCGTACCGCTCAGCAATGTCGGTGGCGCCTGGGCAGCGCCGCGACAGGGTTTGCCGGTTACCTTGGTCAAAATAGCCTCTATCGGCGCTCAGCCTTATACACGGTTCTATCCTTCCGCCATCAAAGCCCTTGCCACACGCCTGGTCGATTATCTGACCGAAGAGCGGCATCTGGCTGTAGTTGTCGTTGAACCAGACGACCACGATCTCGACCTGGTGCGTGGCCAGGACCTGCGCCCCCCAAGCCGCACCGCCGTGGCCATCAACGTGACCGTGGGCCGGATTGCCCAGGTGCGAACCGTGGCCTCCGGTCAGCGCCTCGATGGTCAGGAACGCATCGACAACACCAAACTGCAGAGTATCGTCGCCGGTTCTCCGGTCCGCGCTGCCACCACCAGGCCACGCGTCACCGGCGGCCGCGATATCGTCAACCAGCAAAAACTCGATGACTACATCGCTCTTCTCGATCGCTTCCCAGGGCGCAAAGTCGATGTGGCCATATCGCCTGCCACCCAGCCTTCGGAGGTCGTGGTCGATTACCTGGTCAATGAAACCAAGCCTTACAATCTCTATGCGCAAATCTCCAATACCGGCACCAAACAAACCAGCACCTGGCGCGAACGCTTGGGCGGCACGGCTTACCAGACTTTCAATGTCGATGATATCCTTTCTCTCGACTACACTACCGCCGGCTTCAGCGCCGACAATTCCGTAAATTTTGCCTATGAAGGCGATCTTTTTGGCAGCCGCAAGGCCCGCTGGAAAGTCATCGCCTCCTACAGCGACTATCAGGCCTCGGATCTGGGTCTTACCGCCGACCAGTTCAATGGATCCGAATATCACGTGGGCACGGAACTGTCCCTTAATGTTTGGCAGCGCAGTCACGCCTTTATTGATCTCTTCGCCGGCGTCGATGCCGGCCACATTGAGGTGGATTGGAAAAAAGTCGGCGGCGACGCTGCCAACCTGCCTCCCAATGGCGACACGCCCATCTACAGCGCCTACGCCGGTCTCCGTTACGACCGCATTACCGAAATCGATTCCACCATCGGGGAACTGCGCTTGGCCGTCAGTGACACCGGGGCATCTGCCGATGACCTTCAGAACCTGGGCCGTCCAGATGTCGCCACTTCCTGGGCCACGCTGTCGCTCTCCGCATCGCGGTCCTTTTACCTCGAACCCCTGCTCGACGGCGCTGATTTTCGTGCCAATGGCACCACCCTGGCCCACGAAATTTACCTCTCCGGCCGCGCCGTGACGACCCTGGGCCGGCGCGTCATACCCCAGGCCGAACAGATTCTCGGCGGCTTCTACACCGTTCGCGGCTACCCGGAATCGGCCGTCTCCGGCGACTCGGCGCTCCTGGCGACTTTGGAATACCGTTTCCATCTCCCCAGGCTGTTCGCTCCCAGCGAGCCGCAGGATTTGCTGTTCTGCCATGATTTTCGCGTTGCCCCGCAGCGCCCCTTGGGACGCCCTGATTGGGACTTTATCATGCGCGGTTTCCTCGATGTGGCCGAATCACTTCCTCAGAACGGCAGTTCCTCCGCGCTCCAGGAAGATAATCAGACCCTGGTCGGAACCGGCGTTGGCATCGAATGGCAGGTGAAGCAGAACTTTTCTATTCGCGCGGATTGGGGCGTCGCCCTGACCAAGGTCGCGGAATCGAATGCGGAAACCCGCCCTGGCAACAGTCGCATTCACCTGGTCGCCACGTTCTCGTATTGAAATCCCGGCTTTCTCGCGGAAGATTTGCCCCGGCCCACATTTGTTCGGATCTACAAAATGTTCGGAGGCTGTATGAAGGCTCATAAGGTTTTCGCCGCCAATAAGCGCAAGCTGGCCAGTGCCCGTTCCCTGGCCTTGGCCGTCTCGGTCGCTTTGAGCGGATTTTGTGGTGTGGTAAATGCCGCCAAGCCTGTGCAGGTCAAGGACGTGGTTCAGGGCAGCGCCTCGATTCAGCAACGCGGAAACTACACCACTATCACCGTCGCCAACGGCACGGTCATTGATTACACCCGTTTCAACATCCTGGCCGGCCAGACTGTTCAGTTCATCGAGCCTTCCTCAGGCAGCCGCGCCCTCAACCAGATTGATTCCGGCACTCCGTCTATCATCGCCGGCACCCTGACGGCCAATGGTGCCATCTACTTCGTCAATCCCTCCGGCATTGTTTTTACCTCCAGCGCCAAGGTCGATGTCAGCCGCCTCTATGCCATCGCCGGGGCCATGAACATCGCCGACTTCAATAATGGCGCCGATCACTTTGCCGGTACCGGGCCCGTCATAAACCGCGGTTCCATTTCCGCCGATGCCGCCTTTCTCGTTGGTCAGGAGGTCGCCAACTTCGGCGCCATCAACACCCCCAACGGCACCGTAGCCATTGCCGCCGGCGATGATGTCCTCATCGGCAGCCAGTCTGGTGGCATCTACCTCAAGATTGTCAATGCCGCCGCCATCGCCTCTTCTGCGTCTTCTTCCCCGGCTGCCCCCGCCCAGGGTGCCGCTGCCGCCAGTGTCCACGGCACTGCCCTGTTCACCGCCGGCGACATCTATGGCGTGGCCCTCAAGCGGTCCAGTTCCGTCACCGCCGCCAATGTCGTCGTGCAGTCCGGCTCCGGCGGTACGACCAGCGTCTCCGGCACGATCGACGCTTCCGACAAACCCCCCGGGGGCGTCGGCGGCGCCGTCCACGTGCTCGGCGGCAATGTCTCCGTCACCAACGCCACCATAGATGCCTCAGGAGACGCCGGCGGCGGCTCCATTCTCGTCGGTGGCGACTACAAGGGGCAGGGCACTGTTCCCAACGCCAAATACACCCTCGTTGACAGCGCCACCACCCTCAACGCCGATGCCATCGCCACTGGCAATGGCGGCAAGGTCATCGTCTGGGCCGACAATGCCACCGCCTACTACGGCAGCCTCACTGCCCGTGGCGGTTCTCAGTCTGGCAATGGCGGTATGGCCGAGGTCTCCGGCAAGCAGACTCTCATCTACCAAGGCAAGGCCGATCTCTCCGCCGCCAAGGGTGCCGCCGGATCCCTGCTTATGGACCCGGACAACATCGTCGTCGGTACCCTTGCCGACATCGATGGCACCCACACCGCCGTGGACATTCAAACTGTCAACGACCTGGCCAACGTCTCCAATTACGACCCCCTGAGCATCAGCTACATCACCAACACCGCCCTCAATAATCTTCTGACCACCGGCGTCTCTCTGACCTTGGCGGCCCATACTTCCATAGCCGTAAACGCCAACATCCTCGAGCAGGGGCCCTCGACGCTCATCTTCAATGCTCCCCAGTTCTCTCAGGGCTCAGGCGTATCCATACAGGTCACCAATATCGCCTTCTCCCAGAGCGTCACTCTGTTTTCTGATGTTTCGTTCATCGGCAATGTCGCCTTCCAGCACATGGTCGACAGTGATTCGGCGGCGACACCCCGGGCCCTGAGCATTACCGGAAACGCGATCTTCGGCACCGCTGCCGGGGATTTTGTCGGCAGCGTCCAGCCGCTTGCTTCCGTAACCGTCGGCGGTGCCACCGCCTTAAATGGCGGGTCGGTTGTCACTACGGTCAGCCAGACCTACACCGGCGCCGTCATGCTGAACAGCGACATGACTCTTACTGCCCCGGCTGTAACTTTCGCTTCGACCGTGGATGGTGCCCAGTCCTTGACGATCAATGGCGGCGCTACGTTCGGAGGTGCGGTTGGCGGCACGACGCCTTTGACCAGTCTGTCAATCAGCGGCACGACCGGCCTGAACGGTCCCTCGGTGAGCACCACCGGCGGGCAGACCTACAGCGGCGCGGTGACCCTGACCAGCGACGTGACCTTGACCGATACCAGCGCCTCCGGCGTGATTTTCGCCAGCACGGTTGATGGCGCCCAGGCCCTGACCATTGCCGGCAATGCAACCTTCGACGGCGCGGTTGGCGGCACGACGCCTTTGACCAGCCTTTCTGTCAACAGAGCTACGGATCTGAACGGCGTAACGGTCACAACCACTGGCGATCAAACCTATACTGGCGCGGTCACGTTGACCAGCGACATGGCCCTCACTGCCCCAGCCGTAACATTCTCTTCAACCGTGGATGGCGCCCAGTCCCTGACAATCAGCGGCGGCGCGACGTTCGACGGTGCGGTTGGCGGCATGACGCCTTTGACCAGTCTCTCCATCAGTGGCGCCAGTACCATAAATACTGCGACCATCGATGCTGCAACCAGTGCCACGTTCACCGGCGCTGTGATCCTGGACGCCAGCCTGACGCTGACCGCCACCTCTGCCGTGTTCGGCAGTACTGTTGATGGCGCTGAGGCCTTGACGATCAACGGCGGCGCTACGTTCGGCGGCGCGGTTGGCGGAATGACGCCTTTGACCAGTCTCTCCGTCAGTGGTGCCAGTACCATAAACACTGCGACCATCGATGCTGCAACCAGTGCCACGTTCACTGGCGCCGTGATCCTGGACGCCAGCCTGACGTTGACCACCACCTCTGCCGTGTTCGGCAGTACTGTTGACGGCGCCCATTTCCTGACTATCAGCGGCGGCGCGACCTTTGGCGGCGCGGTTGGTGGCACGACACCTTTGACGGCCATCTCGGCCCGCGGCGCCACTGATCTCAACGGCTCGAGCGTGACGACCACTGGCGTCCAGACATACACCGCCCCGGTCACACTCAGTGCCGATGCAACCCTTGGTGCCTCTGGTGTGACTTTCTCCTCGACCGTGGATGGAGCCAATGCCTTGACGATCGATGGCAATGTCGCGTTTAACGGCCTGGTTGGCGCCACCACGGCGCTGACCATGCTGAGTGTTCAGGGCACGGCTGATCTCAATGCCGCCATTGCCACTCCCACGGCTCCAACCCCGGTCCGTCACAGCCCGAGTTCCCTGACCATCGCTCAGTATTCGGTCACCACTACCGGAGCCCAGACCTACGCCGGGAATGTGGTTTTAGGAGCTAACACCGCTCTCAATTCCGCGGGAGTTACTTTCGATGGAACAATCAGTTATCCCACTCCGGCGGCCCATGCCTTCCTGGTCGTTAACGGCGCCGCCGAATTTCACGGCGCTGTCAACATCCCCGGCGTCGGCCTGTGCGTCGCCGGGAACGCCACCTTCGTTGGCAGCGGTGATCCCGCCAACCCGCTGAAGATCAACACCGGCAGTGCCGATCAGTTGTGGGGCAGCTACCCGGCGTATTGCACTCTCCTTTTTTCTGGCGCTGTCGAACTCGACGCCGGTATAGCCCAGTTTACCTCCAACTTGGTCGCTGGCGGGGCACCCAGTCTGGCAATCAACTACGCCCGCGGCGTTGACATGGTAGGCAACATCGGCGCCGTCGGGGCGCCTTTTGGCCAACTGACGTTTAAATGCACCAGTAGCGCCCCGGCGGACCAGGTGCAAATCTATCACTATGGCGATCTGAATATTTACGCCAATACCCTGACCATGGGCTCGGCGAAACATTGGGATGGCGCTAATCTTGGCGTGTTGGGGAACCTGTATATTGAGGGTCAGACGCTTGACCTCGGAGGCCTCTGGGCGGCCGGGGACATAACGGTTCATGTGGATGCCCCGGGTACGGCCACATTTTTGGCGCATGCAGACACTTATTCTCAGGTTCTCTCGGCCGGCAACATCTCTTTTAATCAGCAGCCTTTGGGACATACAAGCCTTGCCGACGCCACCGGGCCAGTCAGTGGCGTTGATCCCGCCGGCGGCATTGCTGTCCGAATTCTCGAAGACCCTGCGGACCTCATTAAGGACTTGGATACCGCAGGTTCGCTTCGCGCATTGGTCTATGGCATGCACACGGTACCCTATGGTGCCGGCCAGGCCGTGGTGTCGTCTGTGGCTCCTGTAGAGCCGGTGACGGATGCCTTGACCGCCGACTGGCCGCTTCAGAATCCCACCCCGGTCGAAGATGTGGTTGTCTTCGGTCACGACAAGGGAGTTCTCCAGCAAATGGGCATCGCCGTTCGCGATGCCAGCCATCAGGAACTGCTTGAATACCTTGCTGGCTGCGCCTTCTACGATGATTTCCCAGCTTCCCTGGTCCATCCCAGCGAAAAAATCGCTGCCAACCGCCTCTTGCCATGCGGCGTCGAACGGTCGGTCGAACTTTATCGCTCACTTTACCAGACTGTGAAAATCAACTCCGAGGGTAAGCCAGTGATCAACGCCCGTTCGGGCCGCCCGGTGATGGTTTCCCGTCATGACGAGATCAAGACCGCTTTGACTGAGGGCTACCAGAGCTACCTGGCGGCCAGCCCGAATCTCAAGAAAGTTACGGCGCTGGCGTTAAGAACCTATATCATCGACCGCGGGCCGCAGACCGCTGCGGACTACCTCACCCGCATGCCTGAACTCCTCCGGGCCCTGCAGGGTACCGGCCTTTCGGAATATGAACTCAATCTGGCCAAGCTCTCTCTCTTTAAGAGCGTGACTCCGGACGCCATCGGGAATTGGCAGCGGCTGCATGCTACGGTTATGGCCGCAACTCCTGATCGCGTCTCCGGCGCCGCCAAGTAGGCCACGGCCCCCAAGACCAGGCACCGCCTATGACGGCTGTGCCACCAACGCTACCGGCTCAACCGCGCCGGGAAAGCCTTGCTTTCTACGCCTATATATCGCATGAATCTGCATGAGACATGCTTGCCCGTACCCGCCCTTAATGGTATCAGTGCTTCTTTGTCATAAGTTAAGTATAGAATGCCCAGGACGGTTTTGTCCCAAAAATTACCGCGGTTGTCGGAGATGAGCGATATGGAGGAAAAGGGATCGGCCGAATCTTTCGTCGGCGACCTGCCCGATGGCATGGGCAGTGCCGGAACTCTCGACGACGCGGACCCGGAGCCCCGGCGTTCCCGGTCGTCGCGAATATTGTGGTCTGCGGCCTGGATACTCCTCGTGGGGGCCATTTTCTATTATTCCGGCAAGCAACTGTTCTCCCATCTTCATGAAAAGACCTGGCGCGAACTTCACGTTCAGCATTGGGCGGTGCTGGCCTGCCTTGCCTGCCTGCTCGGCATGCGCTTCCTCAACGCTTTGGCCACGCGGCTTATTCTCCGATCCCTGGGCATGCGCGTGGGGACGCGTTGGGCCGCCGGCGCCGTCTGGGTCTCGGCGCCGGGACGTTACGTGCCGGGCAAGATGGTGGCCGGACTCAGTTCGGCCTTCATCATGACCCGTCGTGGCGTGCCTCTGGTGACGGCTGCGGCGGCCACCTTCCTCTTTACCGCCCTGACCGTATTTATGGGGATGGTCTTTTCCGTGCCCTTGCTTCTCACCCGCCAGATGCGGCACGACTGGCCTGGCGCCTGGATGGCCGCCGTGGCGATGATCATTATCGGCATGGTCTTTCTGCATCCCCGGCTGTTCATGGCCCTTAGCAACCAGG
>Ga0316231_1002760_pt1 | contig 16278 bp, 3 predicted proteins | sample TBH18027metaG_FD_206002 | JGI IMG/M metagenome (GOLD analysis project Ga0316231, IMG submission 206002) | Freshwater microbial communities from Trout Bog Lake, Wisconsin, USA - TBH18027 | ecosystem: Environmental > Aquatic > Freshwater > Lake > Hypolimnion/Profundal zone | place: USA: Wisconsin...
TGGAGCCGCAGGCCGCCACACCGCCGCCGCTGGTGGTGCCGGCGACCGAAGGGGAAGAGCTGGTGTTAATGGCATAGTTGTTCAGCGTGTAGTTCGCAGTCAGCGTCCGGTTGGTGTTTGCGACAAACGAGTAGCAAGGGGTCGTGCTAACAAGGTTGCCGCCTTCCGACCAATTGGCAAAGGTGTAACAGGGATTCGCCGCGGCACAGAGGGTGACATTCGATCCGCAGTCTACCACGCCGCCACCGGTCACAGTTCCTGCAGCCAGAGGGGCGACGGCCGTGTTGATGGTCCGGGTTTGGAGTGTAAAATTGGCAACCAGTGTGCGATTGGACAACGCGACGAACGAGTAGCAGGCCGCGGAGCTCACCACTCCATTGCCCTCGGTCCAATTGGCAAACGTGTAACAGGGATTGGCGGTGGCGCAAAGCAGCGCGTTCGATCGGCGTTCCACGCCGCCGTCCCCCGTGATGGTGCCCGCGCCCGAAGGGTAAGCCTGACCGGTGATAACGACGTAGATCACAAAGCGGGCCGAGGCGACGGCGCTGGGATTAAAAGCACAGGCAGTCCCGATGGCTTGGATGGTGGTGGTGTCGGTGATGAGGAACTGACCGGTGTAGACCGGCGAGTCCGCCGTGGGGGTGACACCGTTGGTGGTGAAATGAATCGTCGAGCCCGGGGTGGCACAGCTCAACGTGACGGCAACCGGTCCGCCGGCGAAGTCGCCGCCATTCGGGGAAATTATCGGAGTGGTCACAGTCGGCAGCGGGATTGCCAGACGGAACACGGTCCCTTGCGGATTCAGGCCATCCGATGGCACGGAAGTGGTCCCATACAAGAATCCGAGGCAATCCTGAATCAGCCCGGCAGACGGCAACCGGCCATCCGTTCCGTCGGCAAAGGTATAGATTGTGGAGAACACGCCGGCCGGTGTGATCATGAAGATGGTGCCGTTACCGGTACCGCCATCGTGTGTGGTCCCGTAGAGATTCCCATCGCTGGCCTGGAGCAGGCCGGCCTGGGGGCTCGCCCCATCACTGCCGCCGGTAAAAGAGTGCAGTGTAGTGTAGTGTAGACGCCGTTGGTGCTGATCCGGAACACCGTCCCGGCACCCGAATCTCCGCCGCCGGTGGTTGTGCCGTAGAGCCAGCCATCCGTCCCTTGGAGCAGGTTGGCCTGCGGATACCCACCATTGGGATTGCTGCCGCCCTTGAATGAGTGGAGATTCGCCGAGACGCCACCCGGACTGAGGCGGAAGAAGTCCCCTTGCCCATCCGCCCCACCCCGGTAGGTGGTGCCGTAAAAATTACCATCACGGGCTTGCACCAACCCGGCCGACGGCTCCTCGCCATCGACGCCGGCACCAAATTGGTGCAGGACTGTGAGCGTACCGGCGGACGTGATCTTGAAGGCGGTTCCACCGCCGTTCAGTCCATCGTGCGCTGCAACGCCATAAAAATTACTATCACTCCCCTGCACCAGCCCGGCCACCGAATAGCTGCCCTGGGTGTTGCCGGTCAGTGAGTGGAGAATGGTCTGCACGCCGCCCGGTGAGATCTTATAAATGATGCCGCCGCCGTCGGTACCGCCCCCGGAAGTAGTCCCGTAGAAATTCCCATCATGGGCCTGAATCAGACCCGCTTGGGGAGAGAACCCATCGCCGGGCGCCCCAAAATGCCAGAGCGTATGATAGCTGGTGCCGTTGGTGGCGATTGAATAGACTGTACCTAAGGCGTTCGTTCCGCCGAATTCCGTGGTGCCATACAATAGACCATCGGTTCCTTGCACCAGACCGGCCAGCGGCTGGGCTCCATCCGTCGGGTTTGAACCGCTATCCCACTGAAACGTGTGCAGAGTGGTCAGCGTCTGCGCGTTCACACGCACGGTGAACCACCCGACCAGCCCTGCCACCGCCATTAGTAATGACAATCCACGAGTTCGCATCATGACAATTCTCCTGGTTAATAAAAATGGTCGGGACGACAGGATTTGAACCTGCGACCTCCTGCGCCCAAGGCAGGCGCTCTAATCCAAGCTGAGCTACGTCCCGTTCGACCGTATTGTGCGGGAATTTCCGCCCGGGGCAAGTCAATTGTAGGCGATGGATCGAAAATTAGTAGGACAGGCGTCTCGCCTGTCTTGCTACGGAAGCGATAGCTGCTCGATGTAGCGGTCTTCAAAGCCGGGATCGAGATTTAATTCGATCACATCCATCTTCTTCCCAGCCCGCGTGATTTCATCCAGCGCGCCGCAGTCCAGCAACGCCAGATACGCGCCCGCCAGACTCGTGTTACCCACCACTTCAATTTGCTCCGGCACAAACCCCGGTAATAATCCGCACGCAATCGCATTCGCCCGGTTAAGATGCAAGCCGAATCCACCCGCTAGATAAAGCTTTTTGATTTGCGCGGGGGTCAATCCGCACCGTTCCAAGAGCGTCAGGATCCCGGCGGCGATTGCGGCTTTTGCTTGCAACAGCCCGGCAATGTCCGTCTCGGTGACCACGATGTCGGTTTTGCCAGTGCCGGTCGCGATACGCAGTGCCCGGCCGTAATCTTTCCACGGCATTGTCTGGTCGGTAAACCCCTCTGCGAACCGGCCGCGCTCGTTGAGAAAACCGGTGGCGCGGCCTTCGGCTAATAAATCAACATAGGCTGTGCCACATAAACCGATCGGCATCCCCTGCCCGATCTTTTCTGTTTCGATAATCAGCGTGTGCTGGTGGGTTTGATTGTCAGGCTTTAGTGGGACGGGCGTCCCGCCCGTTTGTTTGGCAGACATCTGGGAATTGACGGGCGAGACGCCCATCCCACTCTCCGAATTCATCGGGACCAGTTTCACTTTTAACTTGATATGCGAAATTGCGCCGACCGTGGCGCGGACTCCGTTCGTGAGACCGGCTCCCTCAAACGCCGGACCCGCCGCCGTGGCACAGCCAGAGAGATGATCGCCTCGTTTAAGAATGATTTCGCCGTTTGTCCCCACGTCCACCAGCAACGACGGGCCTTCGTCGTAAACCAACCCGGTCGCGAATGTACCGGCCGTTAGGTCTGCCCCCACGTAGGCGGCAGCGCCGGGGAGGAGGTGGATGGCGAAGGGTTGAGAGTTGAAGGTTGAGGGTTGAGTGACGGGCGCAGAGGGTTGAGAGTTGAGTGTCGTGGGTCGAGCGGGATCGGACGACAGCTGAAAGATTTCGGCGGAAGAGATGATCCGGTGTTCCAGGAATGTTGCATTGAATGGCGCAATCCCCATGGAGGAAGGATCAACACCAGCGAACAGATGTAGCATCGTCGTATTCGCGGCGATGGTCATGCAGCGGACCTGTGCCAGTGTCGCATGGGCTTTGCCGAGAGCCTCATCGAGCAGCGGCTGGAGCGTTTCTTTGACAACGAGATCCTGGAGATGTTTGAGCTGTGTCGGATTGGTGCTGCACAGATTGATCCGGGTCAGGACATCGTCTCCGAGGTGCATTTGCCGATTAAAATTCGCGGCCCCCGCCAGTACCTTGCCATCCCGCAGATCGCACACGAGCAAGGCTACCGTTGTCGTGCCGATGTCGACGGCGATTCCCAGGGGTTGCGGTTCGGGGGTTGTGGCCAGGCCAGTCACGAGCCAATGGTCGTCACGGTATTCGAGTGTCGCGTAGCGGGGTTTGTCGTTGGTAGGGCGTGGTGTCTCACCGCGCCGATTCTGTTTGTCATTCGCGGCGGGCTCGAGACAGCCCGCCCTACCAAGTGAACTTACAACACGCAGCGGCCTTCGCCGTTGGATACCGGCCAAACCAGCGGCGGGGATTTCGACTTGTTGCCAGAGCGGGTCGTGCGCGCGCGGGACATTGGTTTTGAATTCGCTGACGACCTGTGGTTCGTCGGCAAGCAACGAACGCGGCGGGATCCGGATCGTGACCGGGCCGTCGTGCCCGAGTCGATATTCACAGCCGCGGAGAGCTTGACCAGTGCCGGTGACGGATTCGCCGGTGGCCATGTTCGTAAGGCGACCGGTCAGTAATTCAACAACGCACCCGTCACAGAGCCCACGCTGGCCACAGCGGGTGTTAAGTGGGAAATGTTTCCGCCGGAGTAAATCGCTGAGGCGCGCGGCACGATCCGCATCGGTCACGGCCAGCGCGTGTTGCCCCTTGGCGGTCTCGATTGTGAGATTCATGACACAAGTTCGACGACCCGCTCATCGGCGACCATCCGAAAAGATTGGCCGGGGTCGACGACGAGAAATCGATCATTGTCCCACGGGCCGGTCAGCAATGCTTTAAGCAGCGACGGATCACCGGCCTGGCAGTCGCACTTCCAGCCGAGCCAGTCAGCGCATTTCTGGGTGTAGGCGCGTTGCTGATCCACATCACCCACGCCAAGGTGGACAAAGGCGGCGTTGTTATAGGATTTAAACCAGGCTTGTTCGGTTTCCATTAAAAAATCGGCATTGTCTTCGCCATATTTCTCGACGTACTCGCAACGGTATTGATCGTAGCGCTCCTTGCCCGGCGGGACGTGATGTTTATTCCAGCCGACGCTGTACCAGTAGGTGCCGGGATGTTGTTTGACGTAGTTCGCGTAGCGCTCTTTCGATCCGAGCAGGTGCGTGATGCAATCGTGGGCGCGCGCGATCACCAACCGGCAACGTTTGGCCCGGACGCCTTCGGTCCCGCGGCTGCACAGGCCATACCCGAGGACGATGACCTCGGCGTCCGTTTCCAGCTCGACACGGTCAATTGTGGCTTGGAGTGTGGTCCGCAGTTTATCTGGATCGACGTGCAAAGCGTAATCGAGTCTCTCAATCCGGACGATGTGCGTCAGGCCGGTCGCGAAACGATCAATCTCTTCTTCCAACACCTTGCAAGTGATGATGGCCACGCGGGGGGTGTTCATGGGTGGTTAACTTAACGGTCAATCGCCGGCTTGTCCAGACTCGGAATTTGTTTGGATTACACTTCCCCGTCGACGGCCATATTATCAGTGTCACGGTCTCCGCCATTGCCAACTTAATCAACAACGGCGCGCACTCACCCGCAACAGCCTCCCCACTTTTTTCAATACGACAACTTGTCAATAAATAGCGACAATCTGCCAATTTGTCGCAGCCAAATCAGGAAGTCGCCGCCAGACGGCAGACACAATCAGACGTAAAGTCAAGGTGTTATGACGGTTGTCATCTTCGCGAGGCATTATGGCAGGGATTGTGCTCAAAGAACCTTAATGCCACGACACATTCTTAATCGCCTTCCCACCCTGCCTGCCGAATGGATCAGTGATCTATGAAAATGAACAGTAATCTTTCTGTAGTCAGCACGACTGGCAACCAATCTCTCGTCCATCAAAAAATTGGTAATCTTCGGCGTGGCGGTCTCTTTCTGGCAATGCTCGCCGGGCTGTGGCTGAGCGGTGCCAAGACGCAAGCGCAATACTCGGCCGATTATCAGACCAACATCATCAGTGGTGTGATCAGCAATTGGACTGACAATGGTGGCTGGTACTATATCGGGGACATCGGGGGGGCGTATGATCATACCGCTCTGATCATCACAAATGCGGGGGTTTTGACAGACACCTACGGACATGGCGAACGCAATGTGACCGTCCTTGTGACCGGCGCTGGCTCAATCTGGAGCAACAGCGCCATCCTTTATTTCGGTGATATTCTCGGCGGCTGCAAACTGTCAATCACTGCCGGCGGCAACATCCTCGATGGCAGTGGCCTCGTCGGCTCGTCCAGTGCGAACAGCAACATCGTCACGATTACCGATGGCAGTTCGGTTTGGAGCAATAACGATAGTTTTTTCCTGGGCTATCAGGGGATCGGCAATTCTCTGACCATCAGCAACGGCGGGGCAGTGGTTGACTCAACCGGCTGGATCGGCTATGTGGCCGGCGCCGACAGCAACACCGTCACGATCTCCGGGACTGGTTCTGCCTGGAACAACGTCAGCATGCTCGACAACATGGGATTCAGCTATGGTGGCGACTTTTACGTTGGCGGCGCAGGTTTTGGCAACACGTTGGCCATCACCGGCGGCGGCGCGGTGTTTGACATCAACGGCAACATCGGGTCCAACGGCAACAACAATGCCGTCACTGTCATCGGCTCCGGCTCGATCTGGACCAATACCGGCAATTTGGCCGTGGGGCTGGGCGGCAGCAGCAACACGCTGACCATTGCCACCAGCGGCACAGTGTTCAACGTCAACGCCTCCATCGGCAACCTGCCCGGAGCGAACAGTAACACCGTCATTGTTGGCGGCTCCGGGTCGCTGTGGACCAACGCCGGCACCCTGTCCGTGGGGATGGACGGTAGCGGCAACACGCTGACCATTGCCACCAGCGGCACAGTGTTCAGTCTCAACGCGTACATCGGCAACTGGCCCGACGCCAACAATAACGCCGTGACTGTCACCGGTACTGGTGGCGCCTGGAATTGCCTCGGTCTCGACGTTGGCGAATACGGCTCCGGTAATACATTGACAATCTCCAATCAGGGCATTGTCGCCGACAGCAGTTGCATGCTCGGCGATCAAACCGTCTCCAGCAATAACGCGGTAATAGTCAGCGGGGTCGGCTCAATTCTGAGCAATAAAAATTCGCTCTACGTTGGCTATCACGGCTCTGGCAACACGCTGACGGTCATCAATGGCGGCACCGTGATTGGGCCAGGTGCCTTGGGCAATAGTAGCGATTCCATCAACAACTCGGCCACGGTTACGGGGGCCGGTTCCGTCTGGAGCAACTCCACTCTCAGTGTCGGCCAGTCCGGGTTTGGGAACACGCTCACGATTGCCAGCAGCGGCACTGTGTCGGTTGTGAACTACGCGTATATCGGCTGGGGTGTCGGCTCCAGCAACAACACAGTCCGCGTCACCGATAGCGGGTCCACTTTCAATTGCGGCACGCTCACCATCGGCTACTCCGGTTCCAGCAACACGTTGACCATCGCCAATGGCGCCGTGGTGATGGCGAAAGCAATCACGTTGGGCGGTAGTGCGTCTTGTCGTAGCAATCTCCTGGCCATCAGCGGCAGCATCCTGGCGATTACCAATTCAGCCACGGGCCAGTTGATCCTATCCTGGGGCGACGTGACGCTGACGAATGGAACTGTTCTGGCCTATACGATCTGGCCCACAAACGGCGCGTTGCGGATTGCCGATGGCACACTGGCAGTCAATACGATCACGACCAACAACACGAGCACCAACTGCATGTCCGGCGGCACGTTGCAGGCATTCAATGCCAACGGAAACTGGGCGGCACTGCTGGTGGTCAGCAATCTCGTGACGGTCAACACTTCCGATTGGGGCGGCCAGCCACGCACGAACACGCTCAGCGGCAAACTCATCAACACCGGCACGATCAATATCACCGGGGCCGGGTTGCTCCGCGTAAATAGCACCAATAGCGGCGGCGGCTGGATCAATGCGCAGAGCGGATCGACGCTCGGCGGCACCGGGTCCTTGGCCAATGTGCAGGTGCAAGCGAATGCCATGCTGGCGGCCGGCTTGCCGGTGACGCCCGCGGGAAAACTCCGCGCGACCAATCTTGTTTTTTCAGCCTTGGCCAAGCTCCAGGTTCAACTCAATGCCACGACCGGCACCAAAGGTACACAGTGGAATCTGGTCAGCGTGACGGGGCCGGTGACCATGGGATACCTGCAGATGGATGTGGTCAATCGTGGCGGGTTGACTGGATCGACCGGGCCGTTGAACTCGGTCGCTTGGGATATTTTGGATGCCACAGGCGGTATTACCGGCTTCGATCCGGCTTCCATTTCATTCAACATTACTGGGCTGGATGGCTGGACCAACGGTACATGGTCGGTTTCGCAGTCCGGGAACAGCCTGTACCTGAACTACAACTTGCTGCCGGTGACCCTGAGTGTTGTGGCCGATCAGCCCAGTCACGGCACTGTAACCGGGAGTGGCACGTTTACCCCCGGCACCAATGTTGTCCTGACGGCGACCGGCGCGAACGGCTGGGTGTTCGCGAATTGGAGCGATGGGATGACATCCAATCCGTACAGCATCACAGTTCCGTCGACGAACTATACGTACACCGCCAACTTTATCTCCTGTGGTTATGGACTGGCAGTCGGTAGTACGAACGTCGCGGCCGGAGCCGGCAGCGGCAGCGTCAATCTCACCACCAGCGACGGCTGTCCGTGGAGCGCCAGCACTGGAATCCCCTGGCTGCATACCACCAGTGCCGGGCCCGGCAACGGGACGGTCAGCTATACGTTTGATGATAACACCGTGAATTGCAGCAGCCGAACCGGCACAATCAGTGTGGCCGGGCAAACCTTCACGGTTGCGCAAGCGGCGGGGACCGGCAGCTACAATTTGGCCGCCACAGGCACCAACGTGACGGCGAGTGCCGGGAGCGGAAGCGTTGGAATTTCAGCGGGCGGCGGCTGCGCGTGGTCGGCCACTAGTAGCAGCACGAATTGGCTGCATACCACCAGCAGCGGGACTAGCACCGGTATAGTAAATTTCACGGTGGACGCCAACATTATCAATTGCAGCAGCCGAACCGGTACGATCAGCGTGGCGGGGTTAACCTTCACGGTTGCGCAAGCGGCTGGGACTGGCAGCTACAATTTGGCCGCCGCGAGCACCAATGTGATTGCCAGTGCTGGCAGCGGCAGCGTTGGGTTGACCGCGGGTGCCGGTTGCGCGTGGTCGGCAACGAGCAGCACCAACTGGCTGCATACGACCAGTACCGGAACTGGCAGTGGAACCGTCAACTTTACGGTCGATTCCAATAGTGCCAATTGCACCGGCCGCAGTGGGACGGTCACCGTGGGCGGTCGAATCTTCACGGTCACGCAGTCCACCGGCACCGGCAGCTACAGTTTTACGAGCACCAATGCGACTGCGACCATCGACTCCGGCAGCGGCAGCGTCGGAATCATCGCGGGGCTCGGGTGCGGTTGGACGGCGGTCAGCAGCAGCGCCGACTGGCTGCATACGAGTAGCACGGGGACCGGGACCGGAACCGTCAGTTATACATTTGATTCCAACACCGCCAATTGCAGCAGTCGGACCGGGACAATCACGGCGGCGAGTGCGACATTTACTCTCGTACAGCCCGCCGGCACGGGCAGCTATAATTTGTCAGCCACCAGCACGAATGTGGCCGATGCACGTAGTATGTCCGGCAGCATTGTCCTCACCGCAGGACTCGGGTGCGCGTGGACAGCGGTCAGCAGGAACACGAATTGGCTTCATACGACCAGTAGCGGGACTGGCTACGGAACGGTTGCCTATCTGATCGATGGCAACACTTTTAACTGTAGCGGACGGACCGGCACCATTGCCGTCGCAGGACTCACGTTCATGGTTACGCAAGCGGCTGGCTCGTCTCCCCAAGCTGCCAGCATCGCGGGAGCGAGCACGAACCTGGCGGCGAGCGCCGGCAGTGGTAGTCTACGCGTTCTCGCCGGCGACGGTTGCCCCTGGACCGCGACCATCAGCACGAACTGGGTGCCGGCGAGCCTGACCAACTGGATTCACACAGCGAGCGCCGGCGCCGGAGCTGGAACTATCAGCTATACGGTTGACGATAACGCATCCAATTGCACCGCCCGGCTGGGGTCGATCGTGATCGGTAGTTCGACGTTTATGATTTCTCAATCCGCAGGCAGCGGCAACTCCCGATTCGTCGCATCGAGCACCAATGTGGCCGCCAGTGCTGGCAGCGGATCGGCTGCGATCGCAGCGGGTGCAGATTGTGCCTGGCAACCCACAACCAGCAGCAATAATTGGCTGACGATTACCGGGGTCGGCAACCCGGTGCAGTATACATTATTAACGAACCCGAATTGCAACAGCCGGACCGTCACGATCACCATTGGCAGCCAGAGCAACCAAAACTTCACAGTCACCCAGGCCGCTGGAACCGGCTTCATTAGTTTCCAGAGCTACGGCTTATTCTTGACCAGCGCTACGAACCTGCCGTCCGCCAGTACCAATTGCACGATTGCTATTTTTGCCGGCGATGGGTGCGCGTGGACAGCCTCGACCACCAATCCATGGCTGCATACTACCAGTACCGGGACTGGCAATGGGACGTTGAATTACACGGTCGATGCCGATCCCACTCCCAACAGTCGGCAAGGGATCATCACCGTGACGGGGCCGACGACCAATCTTCAGTTACAAGTCACCCAACAATCATTGCCAACCTCGACGTTCTCCCTCGAGGTGGCGTATCCGAGCGATGCCGGAACCATCAGTGCGGTCGGTCCCTATTTCGGAGTCTCCAGTAATGGAACTTATGCCTGGTTTGCCTATGCGTTCGTGGGGACGAATGTGCAGATTACCGCCACACCGAAGAATCAGTATTGGTATTTTAGCAACTGGGGCGATGGCGTGTCCAACACCACCCGGACCATCACGATCGCACCCACAAACATCGCCTATGTTGCGTATTTCAAGCACTTCACATCGCGGTTGCAATATTCTCCGTTGGCGTATGTCACCCCATTCCCTTACCCACTTGGCGGCATTAATGGCTTCGACTACACCACGAATGGTTGGGCGTACTATGCCGGCACGGACGTCCAACTCACCGCCACGATTCCCACAACACCGAGCCAGTGGGGTTTTCTGGGTTGGAGCGACGGCGCAACAGACCTGACACACACCGTCACAGTGCCGCTGACGAACCTTTCGATTACGGCGAACTTCTATTACTTGTTCACAAATCGGGTGAGCGTTCTGGCTGCGCCGTCGATCGGTGGCACCGTCTCCCTCGACGGTAACAGTGAGATCAATACTTCGGTCTACTCCTCCGCCAACATTCTCTACGGTGTCACCAGTTTGGTTCAATGGCGCTCGATCCATCCGATTGTGGCGAGTGCAACCACGAATTGGGACTTCGTCGGCTGGTTCGACAGCCTGTCGGCGACCAATGGCCATTATTATGACCCGTCAAATCCCTCGACGATCCATGCCGTTTCCTATTTGGCCATGCCGGATGAGGATCCAGTCTGGCATCCCGGTGTTAACTACGTTAAATATGCATTATTTGCGCGCCATATGGTGCACGTTGTCGGGACGGTCGCACCGGGGAATTGCGGTCGGGTGGATGGCGGCGGCACCTACCAGTCCGGCACTAATGTGGTGTTGACGGCCGTGGCGGGAACCAATGCGCTCAATCAAACCGGTCCAGGATTGGGTTGGACATTTGCCTCCTGGTCCGACGGCGACACGAACAACCCGCGCACGATCACCGTGCCGTTGGCGAAGAACAATACGTACACGGCGAACTTCACCGGAACGATCTCGAACCAGACAACCGTTTCGCTGGGAACATATTATAAGGGCATTGTCAGCCTTAACGGTAACAATGTCACCGCGGCCAACCAAGGTAACTTCCAGTGCCAGGAAGGATCGGTGATTCAGCTTTCCGCAACCGCAACGGGTAGTTGGACTTTTGTCAGTTGGATGAAATATGATTTGGACACCTCTCTTCTTGGCGTCCCGCTTCCCGTGACGGCCTTTTATTCGTCGAATGCCACGATTAATGTCGGGGTGATGGCACCGGCAGATGGTGGGTCAGCAGTGTACAGAAATCTTTGTAACACCTGGCTCGCTGTCTTTCAAAACGGGACAACAACGGTAACCTGTGTGGCCAGTCCGCAGTTCGGTGGTTCCGTTGTGGGTGGCGGCAACTACATTGCCGGGACCAATGTCACCCTGACGGCAACCCCAGCCGATTATTATGTCTTTACTGGTTGGAGTGACGGGACAGCGAACAACCCGTACACGATCACAGTGCCAGCCGGCGACATTACCTACACGGCAAACTTTATGTTACCGACCGGAACGGTGGTGGTGGCGGCCAGCCCGGCCAACGGCGGTTGGGTCAGCTTCAGCGGCACCAATCAGGTTGGGGAAGGCACCGAGTTGGATCTCATGGCCACGCCGGCCACCTATTGGCATTTCGATAAATGGCTAGTCAGCGGGGCCGCCGGGACGTCGGCCAATCCGTTCACGTACTTAGTCATGAGCACGAACACCATTTCGTACACGGCCCAATTCCTGCCGGATACTGCGACGATTATTGGCGTTGCCAATCCGGCGAACGGCGGGACTGTTCTCGGGACTGGATCCGGTTTGGTTGGATCGAATGTGACGTTGACGGCCGCCCCGGCCCCCTACTATCGATTTGTCAGTTGGAGCGACGGCCTGACAAACATCACGCGCACTGTTGCCATTCCGGAGGGTGGCGCCACTTACACGGCCAACTTCCAGCCGTTGACCGCGACAATTACTGTCATTGTCAATCCGTCCGGCAGCGGCGGAATCAACGGCGGCGGCGTCTACCCAATCAGCTCCTCGAACGTGTTTCTCGGTGCCTTCGCCAACGCCAATTGGACGTTTACCAACTGGAGCGATGGATTTACAACGAACGCAACCACCGTCGGCTATGTGCGGAATGCCTATCGCAAGATTGGCACCGTCGTCAGCAACGCCGCGTACACGGCGAACTTCATCCAACGGACAGGAACCGCGCAAATAATCACTCGCGCCACTCCGTCCGACGGCGGCGGGATCAGCGGTGGCGGAACGTACGCGGTGGGTACGAATGTTGTCCTCACGGCCAGCGCGGCCCAGTCTTGCTCTTTTATTCTTTGGAACGACGGCATCACGAACGCCACGCGCACGGTCCGCGTCCCGACCACAAACATCACGTACACAGCGAGTTTCCAACACGCCACGGGCACCATCAGGGGACAGGTCACCGATGCCGGCACGCTCTTGCCTGTGGCCGGAGCGAGTGTTGTTTGGGGACCGTACACCACAACAACCGACGGCGGTGGCAATTACCAGTTCAGTTCGGTGAACTGGCAAACCGCCACCTGCACGGTGAGTCAGGACGGTTACCTGTTGACCACGCTGCCCTACTCGCTGGCGTCCAGTCTGGCGACCAATAACCTTACGCTGATTCCGCAGGCGCCCCGGCTGGCAATCATTCAAGCCGCGCAGCGCACCGGCACGAAATACGTGGATATTACCTACAGCTATTTCCACCCTCAGGCGTTACCGATGACAGATTCGGTTGCCATCTCGACCAATAACGGTGCCACGTTCGATCTCCCCATCACCTGGATCACTCCGGCCAATGGGAGCACGAACAACCCCGGCAACAATCTGCTCATCACGTGGAACGCCGCCGCGGATTTCAACGATCAACTCTGCAGCCAGATCGTGATCCGGGTTAGCGCGAGCACCACTCTCTTTGGCCAGACCATCGCCATCAGTACGAACTCGGCGCGGTTGGTCGTGAATACCCTGAGCAACTCGAACGCAATTCCGGTCGTGACCGATGCTGTGGGCATGAATAGCGATACGGATGCGAATGGCCAACCGGTCGTGTATTGCAGCGGGCCGTGGCACGCCGGGACTCAGCGCATCTGCCTCCTCAATGGAGTGACAGGCTTCAACCTGTCCTTTACCCCCCACGTGGATTGGAATGGCAGTACGCCGGGGACAATTCAATACCTCAAAACCGTCGGCGCCAACGCCTACCACTCATTAGACAGCACGGTGACAATGGCGGACGGCGTGCCGTCGCCAAGCTACGATATTGGCTTGGACTTTGGCGCCCGCGGCTCGTTATCGGTGATCGCTGTAGCCGCGGACGGAACGCCGTCTCGCCCCTTCCGGGTGAATTTGGATGTGTACGCTTTCCCCGAGTGGCTGTCGGGTACGGCGCTGTACATTTCGAAGGGCAAATATCAAATGCCGGTCGTCTCGCAACTGGCCAGTCTGGTGAGTTTTAGCAAGGACACCCCCAACCAGGATAGCCAGGGCCGGAAAATGGGTGAAGATTGGAAAGGTAAGAAATTCGATACCTCCGTCAGCCCGTCGTTCAAGCTGGATGCAGATGTCCACGGCACGTTTGACGTCACCTTAGGTCTGAATCTGGGAAAGAGCGGGAATGCCGGCGGGGCGGACGGTCTTAGTATTATGGACATCCAGGCGGGGTTAAGCATATCCGGCGAAGTTCGCGGGACCCCACCGCCCGGCGCGGGCACGTGGACCTTTACCGGCACTCTGTCATTGCAGGCGAGTCTGTACATCAATACACCGCCAGTCTATCCGCTTGACATCATCCCGCTTTATTTTGAATTTGGAGTTGGATTCGACCAGGGAATCAATGCCCAGTTCATCTACCAGAATCACGATTGGCAATTGAGTGGGACTTTTCCGGGGGACGCCTATTTCAAACTGGTCATCGGAATCGGCATCAGTGACGTTGTCGACATCGAGGGATATGGCGAAATGGAACTATTCTGGACATTCCAGGCACCCGCCAAACCTTTTGTGTATAATCTTGGGTTGAATTTTATTGAGGGCGTTTCGGTCCAATTCTTGTGGTGGAACTGGGGCTGGTCAAATACCAATACCTGGTACTTCATTAACAATGACACAGCCTCCAGCATCGATATCAATCGCGCTTTGGCCAGTTGTCTGCGCGCGCCGGAGCAGCAGGCACTCAAACGACTTCCCAAACCCGCGGAGTTCAAAGCCAAATCCCGCGACTATCTAGACCACGCGTCGGCCGGCCGGTCCCGGAAAGCGTTGGTCCGCAGCCGGTCCACTCGTCGCGCGGATGTCGCCACGTCCAATTCCGGCGCGGTCAACGAGAACGTCTATCCCGCCGCGCAACCGCAGTTGGGCGTGGGCGGTACGAATCCGGTCATGCTCGTGTGGATCACCGATCCCGGCCTCGTCCGGTCCAGTGAAAACCGGACCGAACTGGTCTGGCAACGCATGGGCATTAACGGCTGGTCCGCCCCCCAACCCGTGTGGGATACCGGGACGGCGGATAACGCTCCGGTGATCGGGGTGTTCGCCAACGGAACAGCGTTGGCGGCATGGGAAAAGGTTGCCCGCGTCCAAACGAACGGGGCGACCATGGAGCAGACCATGGCTGCGGACGGAATTGCCGCCGCGCAGTTCAACCCGGCGACCGGCCGATGGATCGCCACCAATCTGACCGATGGCACCTATTACAATCACTCGCCGAAATTGGCGATCGCGGCAAATGGCACGGCGCTGCTGACGTGGATCGGGAATGGCAGCAACGACATGTATGGCGCGGCATCCCTGCCCAACACGATCTTTGCCCGCCGCTGGAATGGCGCCGCCTGGGACGACACGAGTGTGATCGCCACGAATGTCCCGATGCTGTTGTATTCGACGGTGGCGTATGATGGCAGCAATGGCGTCTGGATCGCGACCCTTGACGGCAATGATGACATGAACACCATTACCGATGAAGAGCTGTATGGTGCGACGTATCGCAATGGCGCCTGGAGTGGGCTGACCCGGTTCACTCAGAACACAGTCCAAGACACCAAACCACAAGCGATCTATGACAGCAACGGCGAGTTGTTCGTGGCGTGGTATCAGGGCAGCAACATCGTGATGCGGGCTGGGGATTTGAATCTGGCAAACGCTGCGACAGTCGTGGCGCTGAACGGCAGTTCGTCGACAAAAGATTTCCGGCTGATTACCGGACCGTTGGGCCAGATTTCCATGGTTTGGCAAGCGCGGGCAGCGGATGGCACCGGACCGGACACGTTCCTCGCCAACTATGACACAACGCTGAACGTTTGGAGCTTCCCATTGCAATTGTTAAGCGAGTCGAATCACCTGCAACGAGCGATCAGCGGTGCGTACGCCAATGATGGCGCGTTGCTGCTGGCCTACAACTCGGTGGAGGTGATTCCGGGCAGCGCCACAAACCTTGCCCAGTCGGGCCAAGTGGATCTGATGCTGCTCAATTATCGGATTGACGGCGACCTGGCGATCTCCGACAGCGACATCAGCCTCTCAACCAACGCGGTGCCCGGTCAGCCGGTCACCCTCTCCGCCCGCGTCCATAATATCGGCGAATTAGGGGCGGCCAATGTGGCCGTGGCATTCTACGACGGCGACCCCGGCAACGGCGGCCTCCCGATCGGCACCCAAACAATTCCGGGCATCCTACCCGCCGGCACCAACGCCATCGTTTCAGCTACATGGAATGTGCCGGCCAGCACGACCAGTCACATCCTGTATGTGGTCGTTGATCCAACGTTGGCCCAACCCGACCGTAACTTGGCGAACAACACCGCGTCACTCTCTGCACTCGCCCCGGACTTGCAGGTCGACCGCATGACTGTTGCGCAATTGACCGTCACCAACGCCACGATCACGGCCACGATTATCAACGCCGGAACCATTCCGACGCCTAGCCCGGTGAATGTCACATTCCGACGTGG
>Ga0316231_1002765_pt1 | contig 16232 bp, 2 predicted proteins | sample TBH18027metaG_FD_206002 | JGI IMG/M metagenome (GOLD analysis project Ga0316231, IMG submission 206002) | Freshwater microbial communities from Trout Bog Lake, Wisconsin, USA - TBH18027 | ecosystem: Environmental > Aquatic > Freshwater > Lake > Hypolimnion/Profundal zone | place: USA: Wisconsin...
GCGGCCGGCACGAACGTGATTCTCTCTTGGTCGACGAACACCGAGGCCGGGTTCGGCCTGGAGTCGGCCACCAGCCTGAAAACGCCCTCGTGGACCGGCGCGGGCGCGGCGACGGTGGTCGGCGGCCAAAATGTGGTCACCAACGCCGTGGCGCCCAACGGGAAATTCTACCACCTCAAAAAATGACCGGGACGGTAAACGGCGGTTTGGTGGCGGAATCCGGCCGGATGCCAGATTCTCCACCAGATTTGCCAGATTGTCTAACAACTGGCAGCAGACATTCGGCGTGAGGTGGGTTATGATGTGCCATGCCCCTTGCCTGATGTTTCTCGCAACGCCGGAAAAACCTGTCAGACTGGCGTCAAAGACCAGCGGTGTGGCCGGCGAGAATGGCAGCCAGAACCTGTGTGAATAAAAATAAATCTTAAATACCCAAGTAATCATATGAACCTTAAAACGACCCAGCCAAACCCTTCCTGGAAATCCACCGCGAGTTTGGCGTGCCTGGCGCTGCTGTGCTTCACCGGTTCCGCCCTGGCTGATAATACTGGTTCGGGCGGCACGATCACCTATACGGATACCAACGGGCTCAATCCCGTGGCCTCACCGCCCTATACCAACGGCTATGTGGTGCATACGTTCACGGCCGGCGGCACGCTGACCATTCCGTCCGCCACCAACGCCGACGTGCTGGTGGTGGCGGGCGGCGGCGGCGCCGGCGGGCGCTATGGCTGCGGCGGCGGCGCGGGCGGATTGGTCTACTCGAATCTCTCGCTGGCTGGCGGAACCGGCTACACAGTCACTGTCGGTGCCGGCGGTGGCGGCTACACCGGCGTTTCCTCAACCGGCGCGAATGCCGGGACCAACGGGGCAAATTCAGTTTTCGGCACCCTGACCGGCCTTGGCGGCGGCGGTGGCGGTGGCGGCTGGAATACTGGTTCCTCAAGCGGGGTGTCTGGAGGTTCTGGCGGCGGCGGCCATAACGGTTTTGGCGCCGGTTCAGCCACCCAGCCTACCAACACCAGTGGCGGTTTTGGTTATGCCGGGTATGGTTTTACTATAGACGGTTATGGCGGCGGGGGCGGGGCCGGAGCCGCCGCCACCAACGCAAACGGCGGCATTGGCTTGCAATATGCCATCAGCGGCGTCACCAACTATTATGCCGGCGGTGGCGGGGGTATCAATAACACTCCGGCTTTTCCTGGTGGCACCGGGTTGGGCGGATTGGGCGGCGGCGGAAACGGCGGGGGCAGCGGTCTTGTAGGTGCCGCTGGTGCCGCCAACACCGGTGGTGGTGGCGGTGCTGGCTTTAACAACACCAGCGGCAACGGCGGCTCCGGCATCGTCATTGTCCGCTATCCCTACGTCCCGGGCGCGCCGGTGGTGGCGGTGACCGGCCCGATGAACGGCGCGGGATTAGTCAGCGGTTTTTCGGTTTCCGCCACGGCGTCAGTCAACAACAACGTGTCGCCGTTTAATGGCGTGCCGCCGTATTCGGTGACTTACTATTACAAGCTGACGACAGCCGGCAGCTACACGGTCGTCGGCCCGGCGGGGCCGTTCGGCAGCACGAACAGCTTCACCCAGACGCTGGGCACGCTGGCAAATGGCGTCTATCAGATCTATGCGACCGTGACCGACGGCGCCTCCGTCACGACCACCTCCGTGACCAATACTTTTACGGTTTCTGCGGCCGACAACACGGGGTCGGGCGGAACGATAGTCTATACGGATGTCAACGGGCTTAATCCTGTTTCCTCACCGCCTTATGCCAACGGCTATGTGGTGCATAAGTTCACGGCCAGCGGCACGCTGATTCTTTCGTCCACCACTAACGCCACTATCCTGATGGTGGCCGGCGGCGGCGGCGGCGGCGGGTATTTTGGCTGCGGTGGCGGCGCGGGCGGGTTGATCTACACGACTAATTCGCTGGTTGGCGGAACCGGCTACACTGTCACCATCGGTGCCGGCGGTGCCGGCTACACCGGCACTTCCGTAAACGGCGCGAATGCCGGAACCAGCGGGGCAAATTCAGTTTTCAGCACCCTGACCGCCAATGGTGGTGGTGGTGGTGGTGGTGGTTATGCTGCGGGTTCTTCAGTCGGACTGTCTGGCGGTTCTGGCGGCGGTGGCCGTCTCGGCGCCGGCGCTGGTTCTGGCAACCAGCCTGGTGGTTTTGCTAACGCCGGTTTCAATGCTCCTACCGTAGGAGACGTTTATGGCGGCGGTGGCGGCGCCGGAGCGGCGGCGGCCTCCGCGGTCGGTGGCAATGGCTTGCAATATGCCATCAGCGGCGTGACCAACTATTATGCCGGTGGCGGCGGCGGCTGCAACACCGCTGTGACAACCGGCGGCTTGGGCGGCGGCGGAAACGGCGGCAAGACAGGTGCTGGTCCGGCCACCGGTGCCGCTGGTGCGGCCAATACTGGTGGTGGTGGTGGTGGCGGTTTGGGCGCCGCCAGCGGTGCCGGCGGATCTGGCATCGTCATTGTCCAGTATCCTTACGCCCCCGGCTCGCCGGTGGTGGCGGTCGGCCCGACGAACGGCGCGGGATTTATCAGTGGTTCTTCGATTTCCGCCACGGCGTCAGTCAGCAACAGCGTGTCGCCGTATAGTGGCGTCTCGCCGTATTCGGTGACTTACTATTATAAGCTGACGAACAATCCCACCTACACGGTAGTCGGTCCGGCGGGGCCGTTCGGTGCCACGAACACCTTTACGCAGACCCTTGGCACATTGGCGTTGGGCGTCTATCAAATCTACGCGACTGTCACCGACAGCGCCGCCGGCACGAACACGTCCCTGACTAATACCTTTACAGTTTATGTGGCCGGCAACACCGGGTCGGGCGGAACGATCACCTATACGGATCCCAGCGGGCTTAACCCCGCTGCCGCGCCCTATGCCGGCGGCTATGTGGTCCAGACCTTCACGACCGGCGGCACGTTGACCCTCCAATCCCCTGCCAGCGTGGATGTGCTGGTGGTGGCCGGCGGCGGCGGCGGCGGCGGGACTTATGGCGGCGGCGGCGGTGCCGGCGGGTTGGTTTACTCGAGTCTTTCGTTGGGTGCCGCAGCCTACGGTGTCACCGTCGGTGCCGGCGGCGCCGGAACCGCCGCCAACACCCACGGAACCAATGGGAATAATTCTGTGTTCAGCACGCTGACCGCCCTGGGCGGCGGCGGCGGCGGCATTGGTTACCTGGGTCCCGTGGCTCCACTAGATGGCGGTTCTGGCGGTGGTGGCGGCGGCGTGAACAGCGGCAACTTTCCCGGCGGCGCCGGCCTGCAGCCGGGCAGCGCCAGCGGCGGCTTTGGCAACAGCGGCGGCAGCGGTCTTAATAACCAGAATTTCGGCGGCGGCGGCGGTGCCGGCGCTGCGGGTGGACTTACTAATGGTGGCGCCGGCCTGGCCTATGCCATCAGCGGCGTGACCAACTATTATGCCGGCGGCGGCGGCGGCATCGTCGGCGGAACCGGGGGCTTGGGCGGCGGCGGCAACCCATCGACAGGCTCTCCTAATCCTGGTTCCAGCGGAGCGGCCAACACCGGCGGCGGTGGTGGCGGTGGTTTTGGCACTGCAGGCGGCAGCGGCGGCGCCGGCATCGTCATCGTCCGGTATCCCTACCAAGCTTACCCGCCCCTGACGCTGGCGGTGAGCAGCCCGGCCGACGGCCAGTATATTGCCAGTGGGCCGGTGATTTCCGCCTCCGCCCTGGTCGGCGGCGGCGCGACGCCGTTTACGGTGACTTATTATTACAAGCTGGCGACGAATGTCAGCTACACGGCCACCGCTGCGGTGGGGCCGTTCGGCGCCACGAACAGCTTTACCAAGACCCTGGGGGCATTGCTGCCAGGCGTCTATCAGTTATACGCGACCGTGGCCGACAGCGTCTCCAGCACGACCAACTCCGCGACCAATACTTTCACGGTTTACGCGCCCGGCAATACTGGATCGGGCGGGGCGATCACCTATGTGGATGCCAGCGGGGCGAATCCCGTCGCGGCACCGCCCTATACCAACGGCTATGTGGTTCAGACCTTCACGGCCAATGGCACGCTGATCATTCCGTCCGCCATCAGCGCCGATGTGCTGGTGGTGGCCGGCGGCGGCGGCGGCGGCGGACTTTTTGGCGACGGCGGCGGCGCGGGCGGGTTGGTTTACACGAATCTCCCGCTAAGTGGTGCCGCCTACGGCGTCACCGTCGGTGCCGGCGGTGCCGGAACCGCCGCCAACACTCATGGGGCCAATGGGACTAATACAGTTTTCGGCACCCTGATTGCCCTTGGCGGCGGCGGCGGCGGCATTGGCTACCCAACCAATATAGCCGGACAAAATGGCGGTTCTGGCGGTGGTGCCGGTGGCGGAACCAATGCCATCAGCTACCTTGCGGGCACCGGCCAGCAGCCGGCCAGCGCCAGTGGCGGCTATGGCAATGACGGATATAATGGCGGTGGCTACACTTATGGCGGCGGCGGCGGAGCCGGAGTGGCGGCGGGATCCGTGGCCGGTGGCGATGGCTTGCAATATGGCATCAGCGGCGTGAACATCTATTATGCCGGTGGTGGCGGCGGCTGCCTGGGCGGGATCGGGTCAGGGGGCCAGGGCGGCGGTGGCGACGGCGGAGTCAGTGGCTTTCCAAGTGCCAACGGTGCGGCCAACACCGGTGGCGGCGGTGGCGGTGGTGATAACACCGCCGGCGGCAAGGGCGGTTCCGGCGTTGTCATCGTCAGGTATCCCTATACCGCCAACCCGCCGGTGTCGGTGGTGGTGACCAGTCCGACCAGCGGCCAGCAATTCGTCAACAATGGTTCGACCATCTCCGCCACCGCCCTGGTTGCGGGCGGCACGACGCCATATTCGGTGACTTACAATTACAAGCTGACGACGGCCGGCAGTTATACGGCGACGGCGGCGGTGGGGCCGTTCGGCAGCACGAACAGCTTTGCCCAGACACTGGGCGTGCTGCCGCCGGGTGACTATCAGTTCTACGCGACCGTGGTGGACAGCCTCTCCGGCACGGCCAGCTCCGCGACCAACATCTTTACGGTATTCTCGACCGGTAATGCGGGTTCGGGCGGCACGGTTGTCTATACGGACACCAACGGGCTGAATCCTGTTGCTTCACCGCCTTATGTCGGCGGCTATGTGGTGCAGACGTTCACGGCCAACGACACGCTGGTGCTTCCGGCTGCGGTCACCGCCGATGTGCTGGTGGTGGCGGGCGGCGGCGGCGGCGGCGGGCTATGGGGCGGCGGCGGCGGCGCGGGCGGGTTGGTCTACTCGAATCTCACGCTGGGCGCCGGGACTTATAGTGCTACCGTTGGTGCCGGCGGTGTCGGCACCCCTGGTAACAATCACGGGGTCAACGGAGCTAATTCAGTATTCAGCACGCTGACCGCCCTGGGCGGCGGCGGCGGCGGCATTGGTTACTTGGGCCCCGTGGCTCCACTGGATGGCGGCTCTGGCGGTGGTGGCGGCGGCGTGAACACCAACAACTTTCCCGGAGGCAACGGCCTGCAGCCTGGCAGCGCCAGCGGCGGCTTTGGCAACAACGGCGGCAGTGGTCTTGATAACCAGAGTTACGGCGGCGGCGGCGGTGCCGGCGCAGCGGGCGGAACCACTAACGGTGGCGATGGCCTGCAATACAGCATCAGCGGTGTGACCAACTATTATGCCGGTGGTGGCGCGGGCATCGTCGGCGGGATCGCCGGCCAGGGTGGCGGCGGAAGCATACATGCCAGCGGTGCGGCCAACACCGGCGGCGGTGGTGGCGGTGGTTTGAATAACTCCGGCGGCTCCGGCGGTTCCGGCGTCATCATCGTCCGGTATCCCTATGTTGCCAGCCCGTCCCTGTCGGCGACGGTGACCAGCCCCGCCGGCCAGTCATACCTCAAGGGTTCTGCGGTTCCCGCCACGGCCTTTGTCGCGGGTGGTCTGGCACCTTATTCGGTGACTTACCATTACAAGCTGTCAACGGACACCGGCTACACGGCGACGGCGGCGGTGGGGCCGTTCTATGCCACGAACACCTTTGCGCAGACGCTGGGCGCATTCCCGCTGGTGGGCACCTATCAAGTTTACGCGACCGTGACCGACGGCGCGGCCAGCACGGTCAGCTCCGCGACCAACACCTTTACGGTCTCATTGACCACCGGCATCACGGTGCAGGACGCCAACTTTGAAACGCCGAAAACGCCGGGTGTGGCGCCCGGAACCTATGGTTGGGCGCACATCGCCGACGTCTGGAATCCGAGCGCCGTGAGCCAATTTCAACAGAACAGTGTGAGCCAGTCGCCAATCGCCGTCGGTGAACATTTTGACATCGTTTGTCCCGGCGGGGTTGATTGGTATGCGCTGATCAGCAGCTTGACGCTCACCCAGGATTTGCTGACCAACGTGAATGCCGGCGACACCATTTCACTGACCTTCTACGGCGGGCGGGGCCGGGCGGCTTCGTCAACGGCCGCCGGGGGAGTTTTTACTGCCGCCTTCCTGGTTGGCTCGACTCCTTACAGCATGACAGTTGACACCACCGTTCTGACCAACGACACGTGGCAGAGTTACACGCTGACCCAGGTCGTCACCAACTCGGGCGATCTTAGCCTGCAATTCAGCTCGGTGAGCGGCAATCCTTGGCTGGACAACATCACCGTCACCCGGACTCTGCCATCACCGGCCAGCACGAACGCGTATCTGACGGGGCTGGTGTTGAATCCCAATGCGGGTTTCGCGCCCGGCTTCACGACGAACGGATATCTCTATTATGCGACGAACAGCTATGGCCAGACGCCGACGGTGACGGTGACCAACGCGGATGCGACGGCGACGAACACGCTGGTCGTGAACGGCGTGTCCTTGGGCTTGCTGACCAACAGCATCGCGAGCGCGCCCCTGACCTTGGGCGTGGGCAACACGAACGTGGTGGCGGTGCAGGTGGTGTCGCAGGACTTGTCGGTGACAAACACCTATTTCGTGGACGTGACGCAGCAAGGTTCGTCACTCAGCACGAACGCCCAATTGACGGGTCTGACGCTCACTCCGGCGGGAACGCTATATCCGACATTTGACACGGGCACGACGGGTTATGCGGCAACAAACACGTGTGCGAACAACCCGTTGACGGTGACGGTGACGAACGCGGACCTGACGGCGACGAACACGCTGTATTTGAACGGCGTATCACAGGGCTTGCTGACCAACGGGCTGGCGAGCGCGCTGCTGACGCTGGCGACCGGATTGAACAACGTGACGGTGCAGGTGGTGTCGCAGGACTTGTCCGTCACCAACGACTATGTGGTGGCGGCGACGCTGACGGCGCCGCCGACGGTGAGCGTGAACTCGACAAACATCTACGCGGGCGGCACGGCGACCTTGGCGGCGACGACGAGCGCGAGCAGCCCGACCTATTCATGGAGCCCCGGCGGCGCGACGACGGCGAGCATCACGGTGACGCCGAGCACGAACACAACTTACACGGTGACGGTGACGGACGGGACGACGGGCTGCGCGAACAGCGGGAGCGGGACGGTGACAATCTTGGCCAGCACGAACTCGCTGCTGGCGAGCCTGACGATCACGCCGGCGGGGACGCTGTTCCCGACGTTTGCGTCCGGCACGGCGGGCTACACGGCAACGAACACCTACGACAACAAGACGGTGACGGTGGCGGCAGCCAGCGTGGACGCGAATGCGCTGCTGCAGTTGAACGTCAACGGCGGCGGCTATGGGGCGGCGGTGACGAACAGCCTGTCGGCCAGCGGTAACACCTTGGTGCTGCCGACGAACACGGTGGCGGTGCGGGTGGTGTCGCAGGACTTGTCGCAGACGAATACTTATACGGTGAACGTGCTGCTGCAGCCGAGTGCGACGGTGACGAAGCTGACGAACAGCGTGAGCGGTTCGACGCTGACATTGAGCTGGCCGGCGGATCATCTGGGCTACCGGCTGCTGGTGCAGACGAACAACCTGAACAAGGGCGTGAGCGGGAACATCAGCGACTGGGGCACAGTGCCCGGCACGGCGACGATCACGACGACGAACATCACGATCATCAAGGCCGGCGTCACGAACCAGTATTACAAGCTGGTCTATCCGTAGTTGAAATGCAGCCTGACGCCACCAATCACGGATTGGGCGGCGGCAGGCCGGTTTAGAGACAGACGGCAGGCCAAATGCCCGGGGACATCAGGTTCCCGGGTGTTTGGTTTGAATCGGTTGAAGATGGAAATCTTGGTTAAACCAGGATGAACAACGCCTGGCCGGCCGGGTCAGTTTTTTAGGCCGGTAAATGTTAAGCGGACAAAGTATTAATATAATAACATGAAAACATTTGAGTCAAACAACGGGGACGACCGGGAAGGCCGCCGGCAAAGCAAGGCGTTCACCTTGATCGAGCTGCTGGTGGTGATCGCCATCATCGCCATCCTGGCGGCGCTGCTGCTGCCGGCACTGACGAAGGCAAAAGAAAGCGCGCTCAGGATCGCCTGCGCCAGCAGTCTCAAGCAGTGGGGGCTGGCCGTGACCATGTATGCGGGGGACAACAACAACCGGTTTCCCGACATGTCTTATCAGGACGCCGCCGGCAATCAGACCGGAGCCTTTGATTTTGCCTGGATGCCTTATAACTTTGCCACCATATTTTATCCGCAATATTTATACAAGAACAGTGCGGCCGGAAATCGGGCGCAGAACGACGTGCTGTATTGTCCAACGGACTTGTTTCATCGGGCCACGGAACAAACCGCCGGGTATGGGGGCAATGTGATCGGCTACAACTATCTGCCTGGCCGGGATGCGGCCGGCGGGATAAGCTATAACAATTATAATTATGCCAATCCCGCCTTCGCGCCGGGCAATGTGAGCGCCTGGATGATCTCCCGCCCGAAGCTGGGCGGGCCTTATGGGCGGGCACCCGTGATGGCCGACCGGTTGCAGATGGTGGCTGCCACGGGCTCCTGGTCTACTTCCGTATTCTTGACCAACGGACAAACCGTAGTGGTTCCGATGGGCAATCATCGCGGCAATGGCGGGGTTCCGGTCGGCGGCAACTTCATGTATGAGGACGGCCATGTCTCCTGGCAGAAATTTAGCTGGCCGAACCGGTTTGTAGATCCCATTGGCACCATCGGCAAAGGGGGCGTAGGAAACTGGGTCAATTATTTTGTGCCGGCAGACCTGAACGGTTATGGCCCCTGGTGACCGGCTTCTGTGTTCCTTCCCGTCTCCGCTCAACCCGCGCGCCGGGTTCAAGGTGAAACATAAAAGTTAAAAGTGGGTTCGCGCACCGGTGCGGTGCGGCGGGCGTGGATCCCTTGAACGGAGCAATGTGGAATGGCGCAGTCATGGCTTGGTCTGAAATAAATCTTAGAGCATGAAAAAATATATATTGGCAGGCGTGGTCGGGGTGCTTTGTGTCGCGGCGCTAATCTGCCTGCGACCGGGCCGCTCCAGTCGCGACTCGCAGCCTGTCAACACCGGCACACAGATAATCGCCGGCAGCACACCGCTGGCAACCAACGCCGCAACGCTTTCCGCCGCGCCAGTGGTGCCGATGGTTGCCCCGGCGGCTTTGAGCACCAATGTTCAGGCTGCCCGGGAGTTCGATTTGTCGGTGAACCCTTATGCGGCGGCCTTGCGTGAACCCGGCAAGTCCAAGCGGGGCTGGGATGCGGACTATATCAAGACTTTCCAAACGGCCAAGGCCGGCGACCCGGTGCGCTTTGAACTAACCGGCGGCGTGATGGCCGAGGGCAGCGTTAAAATTATCCAAACCACGGGTGGCGAGGTGAGTTATGTGTCAGGCGTGTTGACGGCGCCGGAAACGGGGAAGTTCTTTTTCCTGACACCGCCGGTCGGCGGCAAGGCGGGCAGGGCGGTCGGCGTGGTGGAATTTCCGGCCAGCAAAACCGCTTATCGCATCGAACCGACCGGGTCTAACGGCGACCCGGAATTATGGCAGCGGCGGCTGGACGAAGTGATCTGCATGGACATGGCGGAAGCCGACCCGGCGACCTTGCGGGCGGCGGCCGAGGCGGCGACCAATTTGACGGAGAATCTCGTGCCCCTGCGCCCCGACCTGGTGCCGGACTATGTGCCAAGTTATAACAGCAACATTGTTTCGTTGCAGAGTTATCCCGGCTCACCCGGCGTATTGCTCTTGGATTTCGGCGGCGGTTATACGCCTACCTGGGGCGGCGTCAACTATGCGCGGCCCAATGTGAGCAATGCCACGATCAAGGACATTTGGAAGCGGGTGTCGGAAGATTACATGCCGTTCACCATCAACGTGACGACGGACTTCAGGGTGTTTCAGGCCGCCGCCCAGGGCGGCCGCCAACGCTGCTGTTTCACGACCACGCCGGTGACGGCCGCCGGCGTGGCGTATATTGGTTCGTGGAACTGGGGCGGCGACACGCCGTGCTGGTCGGTTTATTGTGTCGGCAAACCGGGGGCGGAGGTCGGGGCGCATGAGCCGGGGCACACGCTGGGTTTGGCCCATCAGACCCAGGATTTTCCCGATGGTTCGCATAATGAGTATTATGGTGGTCAGGGCAGCGGCGAGGTGGGGTGGGCGCCGATCATGGGGGTTGGTTATTATCAGCCGTTGAGCACCTGGGCCAAAGGTGAGTATCAGTATGCCGGCCAGCATCAGGATGAACTGGCTACCATCACCGGTGCCAATAACAATGTGCATTATCGCCCGGACGACACGGGTAGCACGCTGGCGACGTCGCGGTATCTGGAGGTTTACACCAACAACGCGGTGTTTGCCGAAGGCGTGATTGAACGAACCGATGACACGGATGCGTTTCAATTCACCACCACCGGCGGGGCGGTGACCTTGACGGCCTATCCGGTGGCGGAGGGAGATTGGGCGGATCTGGCCATGATGGCCACGTTGGCGGATGCGACGGACACGGTGATTGCGAGCAATAACGTGCAGAGTGTGACGCGAGCCGGCATCACGACGAATCTGCCGGCGGGAACTTATACTTTCCGCGTTACGGGAGCCGGAAAAAACAACCCGTTGACCGACGGGTTTTCGAGTTATGCGAGCTTGGGCTATTATTCGGTAACGGGCAGTGTGGCCGGGGCGCGGATGCCGACCCGCTTGAGTGTGGCGGAACATGCGACCAACAACACCGTCGTGGGCACGGTTCCGGCCATTAATCCCAATAGCAGTCCGCTGGTCTATTCAATCGCCGCTGGCAACACCGGCGCGACGTTTTCGGTGAACAGCAACGGTGTGGTCAGCGTGGCCAACAATGCTTTGCTGGACTATACCACGCTGGCGGCCAGCCTCGCGACCTATGCGGTGCAGTTTGAGGTGTTCATGAACATCACCAACGTGAACAACCCGGCGCTGACGGAACTGAACCGGCGCGTGGTGATTGCCGTGCAGCAACTGTATTCGCAGGTGCCCGTTTACTTTACCGCCACCGTGGACACCTGTCTGCGGATTGACCTGGCCTGGGCGAGCGGGCCGGGGCTGACGCCGGCCAGTTACAATTTGAAGCGTTCGACGACACCTGGCGGTCCCTACACCATACTCACGAATCTCACTGCCACCAGCTACGTTGACAGCGGCTTGACCAATGGGGTGACGTATTACTACGTGGTGTCGGCGGTGAATACGAACGGAGAAAGCTTTAATTCAGCAGAAATAGGCGTCATGGCGCAGTCGGTGCCAAACTTTGGCTTTGAGTATCCGGGCATAGGATCGGGCGCCCAATTTAATCCTGCAGGAGCGCTCTGGACCTTCAGCGCCACCAATGGGGGCAGCGCGGGCATTGCCGGCAACGGAAGCGTTTACAACAATCCCAATGCACCGGAGGGCAGCCAGGCTGCATATATCCAAACTTATGGCACCATTTCCCAGACGCTGACGGGATTTATTCCGGGCACGAACTATACGATCATTTATTCAGCCGCGCAGCGGGGGGCGGTGCAGAACGGCGGCCAGACGTGGAATGTGGTCGTTGACGGCACGGTGATCAAGACCAACAGTCCCGGGCCGGGCGCGACAACTTATGCGACTTACACGGCCAGTTTCACCGCGTCAGCGACAACGCACACCCTGGCCTTTGTGGGGACGGACTTGAACGGGGGCGATAACACCGTGTTCATTGACAATGTCCGGGTCAGCATCACGCCGCCGCCGATATTGAATTTCAGCTTTGAAGCTCCCTATCTCGGTGCCGGGAACTATCAAACCGCTCCCTCGGGCGGCTCCTGGACTTTCAGCAGCATCAGCGGAGGCGGATCGGGCATTGCCGGCAATGGCAGCGGCTACAATAATGCCAGTGCGCCCGACGGCGTCCAGGCCGCCTATGTCCAGACCTACGGAACCCTGTCGCAAACTCTCTCCGGATTCACGCCGGGCAAAATCTACACGCTGGCTTACTCGGCCGCGCAGCGGTCGGGCGCGAGCCAGCACGGCGGCGAGTCGTGGAATGTGAAGATTGACAGCACAGTGATCCAGTCCAACAGCCCCGGAGGCACCAGCTATGCCACCTATACGGTCAACTTTGTGGCCACGGCCGCAACCCATGCCTTGACTTTTGTAGGGACGGACTTGGCCGGCGGCGACAACACGGTCTTCCTCGACAACGTCAGCATTGGTTCGGCGCTGCAACCGTTGGCCGCCTCGGTGGTATTGACCAGTCCGACTAACAACGCGGTTTTTGGCGTCTACGCGCCGGTGAACCTGTCGGCCAGCGTGGTCACCAATGGGAACCTTATCAATGGCGTGCAGTTTTATGTGGACAATACCCTGATTGGCCAGATTGCCGGCGCGCCTTATATCTGTGCGTGGGGTAATGGCAGCAGCGGCACGCACGCCGGTTTTGCCCGGGTGCTGTTCAACAACGGCAGTTTTGCCGATTCCGCGCCCGTCAGCTTCACCGTCATCAATCTATATTTGAATCTGGGTTTTGAAACTCCCAGTGTTGGTGCCGGGAACTACCAAACCGCCCCCTCGGGCGCCGCTTGGACTTTCGGCGGCATAAGTGGTGGTGGATCGGGCATTGCTGGCAATGGCAGCGGCTACAGTAATCCCAATGCGCCCGAAGGTGTCCAGGCGGCTTATTTACAAACCTACAGCACTATTTCACAGACGTTGTCGGGATTTGTTCCGGGCACGAACTACACCATTACTTACCTGGCCGCGCAACGGAGTTCGCCGCAAAACGGCGGCCAGACGTGGAATGTGGTCATTGACGGCACCGTGATCAAGACCAACAATCCGGGGCCGGCGCCAACCAGCTACACGGCTTATACGGCCAATTTCACCGCGACGGCAACCATCCACACCCTGGCCTTTGCGGGCACGGATTTGAACGGCGGCGACAACACGGTGTTTATTGATAATATAAGCTTCAATCCGCCGCTGGGAACAAACCTCGCACCTATGGTGGCGACCAACACCTTGCCGGCGACGGCGGCGGATGTGGTGGGCAGCCAGGTCACTTTTCTCGCGGGCTTCAGCAGCACAAATGCGATGACCTACCAGTGGCAGAAAAGTGTAAGCGGTTTACTGAGCAATATTGCCGGGGCGACAAACACAACGTTGACGCTGACCAACCTGCAACTAAGTGACACGGCTTCCTACCGCTTGCAGGCGTCGAATAGTTATGGCATCTCGGTCAGCACGGCGAGTCCGCTCACGGTTTCCAGCGTGCCGGCGGCGGTGACGAATGTCATCACCGACTTCGCGGCCCAAACGGGGCTGGGCGGCGCCGGGCCGAACTTTGTTCCCACCTGGACGGTGGCGCCGGGCAGTTTGATTGCCGGTCAGTCACCCAGCAGTGTGGGCGGCGGCAATTTTACCCAAAGCACCAGCTTGCTGACCGACGGTTCGTTTGGTTCGCTGCCCAACGGTGGCGGCAGCCCGACTGAAGTCACGGGCGGCGGCGGTGCCGGGCAGTCGGTGACTTATGCCTTGAGCGGTTCCGCCGGCGGTTACAATCTGACTAACATCTTAGTTTATGGGGGCTGGGGCGATGCCGGGCGCGATCAACAGGCTTACACGATATATTATTCCACGGTGGTTGCGCCGACGACGTTTATTCCACTGGGAGCGGTTAATTATAATCCCGTCAATCCTGCGGGGGCGCAGTCGGCGACCCGGGCGACGCTGACGGCGGCGAACGGTATGCTGGCCTCGAATGTGGCGGCGGTTAAGTTCGATTTCACCACGCCCGCGCCGGAGAATGGTTATGTGGGTTATTCGGAAATCCAAGTGTTCGGAACACCTGCGCCAGTGACGGGCACCAATCCAAACGATAATACGGGACTGGGTGGAACGGTTGTCTATACGGACACCAACGGGCTCAATCCCGTTGCCGGACCGCCTTATATCGGGGGTTATGTGGTTCATACTTTCACGGCCAGCGACACGTTGACCATTCCGTATCCTACCAGCGCCGATGTGCTGGTGGCGGCCGGCGGCGGCGGCGGCGGCGGGACTTATGGCGGCGGCGGCGGCGCGGGCGGGTTGATCTGCACGAATATCCCGCTGGGTCTCGGGAGTTACCCTGTCACCGTTGGTGCCGGTGGTGCCGGAAACGGCAGTAACAATCACGGAGCTAACGGGATTAATTCAGTATTCAGCACCCTGACCGCCCTGGGCGGCGGCGGTGGCGGCATTGGTTACTTGGGACCCGTGGCTCCGCAAAATGGCGGTTCTGGCGGCGGCGGTGGCGGTGTAACTAGCGGCAATTTTCCCGGTGGCACCGGCCTGCAGCCTGGCAGCGCCAGCGGCGGCTTTGGCAACAACGGCGGCAGTGGTCTTAATGATCAGAGTTACGGCGGCGGCGGCGGTGCCGGAGCTGTGGGGGGAACCACTAATGGTGGAGCCGGCTTGTCGTATGCCATCAGCGGCACGACCAACTATTATGCGGGTGGCGGCGGCGGTGCCGTCGGCGGGACAGGCGGCCAGGGTGGCGGCGGAACTACAGGTGCCAACGGTGACTTTGGCACTGGTGGCGGCGGTGGTGGTGGTGTTAACGCCGCCGGCGGCAATGGCGGCACCGGCATCATCATCGTGAGGTATCCCTACCACGCTTACTCACCCCTGACACTGGCGTTGACCACGCCGACCAATGGCCAGTATATTGTCGCTGGTTCTTCGATTTCCGCCACCGCCCAGGTCAGCGGCGGCGCGACGCCGTTTACGGTGACTTACCTATACAAGCTGACGACGGCCGGGAGCTATACGGCCACGGCGGCGGTGGGCCCGTTCGGAGCCACGAACAGCTTTACCCAAACGCTGGGCGCACTGCCGGCGGGCGCCTATCAGTTCTACGCGAGCGTGGCCGACAGCGTCTCCAGCACGACCAACTCCGTGACCAACACCTTTACGATATACAGTGCCGGCAATACGGGGCTGGGCGGAACGATCGTCTATACGGATACCAACGGGCTTAATCCGGTTACTTCACCGCCCTATGTCGGCGGCTATGTGGTGCATGCGTTCCCAGCCAGTGATACGTTGATCCTACCGACCGCAGTTAGCGCCAATGTGCTGGTGGTGGCCGGTGGTGGCGGCGGCGGCGGGAGTTATGGCGACGGCGGTGGTGCGGGCGGGTTAATTTACTCGAATCTCTCCCTTGGTGTCGGAAGTTACCCTGCCACCGTCGGTGCCGGCGGTGCCGGAACCAGCGCCAACACTGCCGGGGCCAACGGGGTTAATTCAGTTTTTGGCAGCCTGACCGCCTTGGGCGGCGGCGGCGGCGGCGCTGGCTACAATGGCAATGTTGCCGGACAAGCTGGCGGATCTGGCGGCGGCGGCGGCGGTGGTGCCGCTCCCTTCACCGGTGGCGCCGCGACCCAGCCGACCAGCGCCAGTGGCGGCTATGGTAACGCCGGAGCAACTGGCACTTCGACCGTTTATGGCGGTGGCGGCGGGGCCGGAGCGGCGGCGACCTCTTATAGCGGTGGGAATGGCCTGCAATATGCCATCAGCGGCGTGAGCAACTATTATGCGGGTGGCGGCGGGGGCATCAACGGCGGCGGGACCGGGGGCTTGGGCGGCGGCGGAAATCCATCGCCCGGCGCTATTCCTGGTTACGACGGTGCCGCCTACACCGGCGGCGGCGGTGGTGGTGGTTTTGGCACCACCGGCGGCAGCGGCGGTTCCGGCATCATCATGGTCAGGTATCCCTACGTCGCTAATCCGCCCCTGACACTTACATTATCCACTCCGACCAACGGCCAGTATATTGCCACTG
>Ga0316231_1002769_pt1 | contig 16216 bp, 5 predicted proteins | sample TBH18027metaG_FD_206002 | JGI IMG/M metagenome (GOLD analysis project Ga0316231, IMG submission 206002) | Freshwater microbial communities from Trout Bog Lake, Wisconsin, USA - TBH18027 | ecosystem: Environmental > Aquatic > Freshwater > Lake > Hypolimnion/Profundal zone | place: USA: Wisconsin...
TGATGGCGCGGTTTCGCCGCCGGCATCCTTTGCGGCGTTCGCAGCGGTATCCCGGCCCAGCCATTTGCCGCCGCTGAGACGCTGCCCCAGCCGGTCGAGGCGGATATAGATCACCGGCGTGATGTAAAGCGTCAGCAATTGCGACACCAGCAGGCCGCCCACCACGGCCAGGCCCAGCGGCCGGCGCGCTTCGGATCCGGCGCCAAAGCCGATGGCGACCGGCAGCGTGCCCAGGAACGCGGCCATGGTGGTCATCATGATGGGGCGAAAACGCACGACCGCGGCTTCGTAGATCGCCTTGTCCGGCGGGATATGTTCGCCCCGTTCGCGGGCCAATGCGAAGTCGATCATCATGATGGCGTTCTTCTTGACGATGCCGACCAGCATGATGATGCCGACAAAGGCATAAAGGCTGAGCGGAATGCCGAACAGCATCAGCGTCGCCAGCGCCCCCACCGCCGCCGAGGGCAGGCCGGACAGGATGGTGAGCGGATGGATGAAGCTCTCATAGAGAATGCCCAGGATGACATAGATCGTCATGATGGCGATGACGAGCAGCAAGGTGACATTGGCCATCGAACTCTGGAAGGCCTGGGCCTGGCCCTGGAACTGGCCCTGCATCGTGCTGGGCAGTCCCGCCTGGACGCGGGCCTGGCCGATCGCCGTCACCGCGTCGGACAGGGCGAACCCCGGCAGCAGGTTGAAGGAGATCGTCACCGCCGGCAGCTGGCCCAGATGGTTGATCGATAGCGGCATGGTCGAGTTGCGGAGCGACGTCACCGCCGTCAGCGGCACCACGGTTGGCGATGCCGCCGTCGCGCCGGTGGCGGCGCCCGCCTGGCCCGTGCCGCTGTTGGCGGAGACATAGAGCAGGTTGATGGCGTTGGCGTCGTTCTGGTATTGCGGCAGCAATTCCAGCATCACCCAATACTCGGCATCGGCAGCATAAATGGTGGAAATCTGCTGCCCGCCGAAGGAGGCGCCCAGCGCCGTCTCGATGGATTGCACCGAAACCCCCTGGGAGGCGGCCTGGTCGCGGTTGATATCCACGTTCACGGTTGGACTGTTGATATCCAGGTCGGTGGTGACGTCGGCGAAGCCGCGGGCATGGGACAATGTGGCCGCCAGCTTGAGCGCGTCGGTCTGGAGCGCAGTCTGGTCGGTGTCCTGCAGCGTGTACTGGTAGGAGGACTTGGAGGACTGGCCGCCCACCCGGATGGAGGGCGGGTTCTGCATATAGGCATTGATGCCCGGCACGCGCAGCAACTTGGGCCGCAATTCCTGGATGATCTCGTCCGCGGAAAGACTGCGCTGGCCCGCGCTCTTCAGCTTCAGCAGCATGGTGCCGGTGTTGGTGCCGGTGCGGGGGCCGCCGCCGGAGCCGACCGAAGACACCACGGCGCCGACATTGGGATCCCGTTGCGCGATCGTGGCCAGCTGGCTCTGCATCTGCGTCATGACATTGTAGGAGGCGCGGTCGGCGGCTTCGGTGGAGACCTGGATCTGGCCGGTATCGACCGAGGGGATGAAATCCTCCTTGGCGAAATAGAACAGGGCGCCGGACAGCAGCAGGCTGACGAAGAACGTCACCAGGATGAAGCCCTGGTGGCCGATGCTCCATTTCAACGTGCGCTCATAGCCGTCTTGCACCTTCTGGAACATGCGTTCGTTCCATTCATACAGGCGGCTGTGATGGCCCTTGCTTTCCGGCTTGAGGAAGCGGGCGCACAGCATCGGCGTCAAGGTGACGGCGACGAAGCCGGAAATCAGGATGGTCATGATGATGGTGACGGCGAATTCGTGCAGCAGCCGCCCGACAATGCCGCCCATGAAGACGATGGGGATGAAGACCGCCGCCAGGCTGACGGTCATGGACAGGATGGTGAAGCCGATCTCGCTGGATCCCTTCCTGGCGGCGTCCGCCGGGCTTTCGCCATCCTCGATATGGCGGACGATATTCTCCAGCATGACGATGGCGTCATCGACCACGAAGCCGACCGACAGCGTCAGCGCCATCAGCGACAGATTGTCCAGCGAATAACCCATCAGGCTCATGCCGGCGAAGGCGCCCAGGATGGTGATGGGCAGCGCCACCGAGGTAATGATGGTGGCCGACAGCGTGCGCAGGAAAACGAAGATCACGCCCACCACCAGCACGGCGGCGATCAGCAGCGTCGTCTGCACATCGGCCACCGAGGCGCGGATCGACTGGCTGCGATCATAGATGGTGGACAGCTTCACCGAACTGGGCAGGCTCTGGCTGACACGGGGCAGGACGGCGTTGATCTCGTCGATGATCTGGATGGTGTTGGAGCCGGGCTGGCGCTGGATGGACAGCACGATGGCGCGCTGGCCGTTCAGCCAGGTGGCGGTGCGGTTGTTCTCGACACTGTCGATGGCGGTGCCGACATCCTCCAGCCGCACCGGGGCCCCGCTCCGCCAGGCGATGATCTGCCGCTTCCATGAGGCGGCGTCGGCCAGTTGGCCGTTGACATGCACCAGGGTGGACTGGCTGGGGCCGTTGAGCGTGCCGGTGGCGACATTGACGTTGGCGGCCTGGACGGCGGATGCCACCTGGTCGATGCCGATATTGCGCGCCGCCAGTTGGGAGGGATCGACCTGCAGCCGCACGGCGAAGATCTGCGAGCCCTGGACATTGACCTGGGCGACGCCGGATAGGGTGGAAAGCTGGCGCGCCAGCAAATTCTCGGCATATTTGTCCAGTTCGTAGAGCGGCATGGAATCCGACTGCATCGCCAGGAACAGGATCGGCGAGTCGGAGGGATTGACCTTCCGCAGCGTGGGCGGCGAGGGCATGTTGACCGGCAATTGGCGCGAAGCCGCCTGGATCGCCGCCTGCACATCCTCGGCGGCGCCATCGATGTCGCGGTCAAGGTTGAACTGGATGGTGACCGAGGTGCTGCCCGACGAGGATTGCGACGTCATCGAGGAGACGCCGGCGATGGTGGAGAATTGCGATTCCAGCGGCGTCGCCACGGCGGAGGCCATCGTCTGCGGATCGGCGCCGGGCAGGCTGGCCGAAATGCTGATGGTGGGAAAATCCACCGCCGGCAGTTCGCTGACCGGCAGCGCGGAATAGCCGAAAAGGCCGAAGGCCGTCAGCGCCGCCATCAGCAGCACCGTCATCACCGGCCGTTCGATGAAGGGCTGCGAGAGCTTCATGGCCCGGCCGGCGCGGATGCCGCCTTGCCGCCGGTCACGCGCACCGCCTGGCCGGATGTCACCCGCAACTGGCCGTCGGTCACGACCTTGTCGCCGGGATGCACATCGCCCTGGATCGCGTCCAGGGTGCCGTCGTCATTCAGCACCGTGACCGGTTTGGACCAGACTTTGCTGTCCTTGTCTGTCACCAGCACGAAGCTGCTCTCCGGTCCCTGGTTGACCGCGTCGCGCGGCACCACGACGGCGTCCGGAATCTGGCGCAAGGCGGCGGAGACGGTGACGGTCTGGCCCGGCACCAGCCGCATGTCGGCATTGGGAAAATCGGCGCGCAGCTCGATGGTGCCGCTGGCGCCGTTCACGGCATTGCCGATGAAATCCACCTTGGCCCGCTCAAAGCCGCCCGGCGCGCCCGCCATCGCCACCGCCACCTGCAGATGACCCTGGTTGTACTGGTTCTGGATGTCCGCCAGCAGATTCTGCGGCAGCATGAAGGAGACCTTGATCGGCTGCACCTGGGCAATGGTGACCAGCGGCTGCGCCGAGACGCTGCTGCTGGCGGTGATGACGTTGCCGGGCTGGATGAGGATGGCGCCGGTCTTGCCGTCGATGGGCGAGGCGATGCGGGTATAACCGAGATTGATGCACGCGGCCTGCACCGCGGCCTGGTCGGAAACGACAACGCCTTGTGCCGACTTCACCGTGGCTGCCTGCGTCACCAGTTGCTGGTTGGAAATGGCACCCTGGTTGCTCAGGGTCTGGTAGCGCTCCAGGTCGGTCTGGTCATTGGCCAGCGTCGCCGCGTCTCTCGCCAATTGACCTTGGGCCTGGGCCAGCGCGGCCTGATAGGGGGCCGGATCGATCTGGAAAAGAAGGTCGCCCTTGTGGACGATGCTGCCTTCGCGGAAATATGCCGCCAGCAGGCGGCCGGCGACCTGGGCCGTGATCTGGATCGTGGCGGGCGACACCACGGTGCCGATAGTGCTGCGCGTGACGGTCACATTCTGCTGGGTGGCGGTGGCGACTTTTACCGGCGGCGGTGACGGCGGTTTCCTTGCCGGTGCGAAAAATCCGGGCAGGATGAACCAGGCGAGCAGCGCCACAATCAACGCGCCGCTGCCATAGAGCCACCAGCGGCCATGCCGGCGTGTCAGGCGGTTGGGGAAAGTTTCGGCGGAATGAATTGCATCATGAACTGCCATTGAACGCGCTCAAATCCGTGTAGCCCCCACGGGCCCCTTGCGGGGTGCGCAAAAAAACATCGCTCCGACGCTCCCACCGGAACTTCTGCTGCCGGGGAACGAATGGACATGCGCCCGGTTCCCTGCCACCGCGAGTGAACAACATCCGGCGGCCATGCGCGATTTAGAAATCAGTCATGTTGCCAGGGGCTTCGCAGTTTCGCCCGGCTTCCGCTTGCCGTCACGCGCCGGCCGGCGTTCCGGGCTTTCATGACAACACTGCCGCGGTGGAAGCCCGGGCCAGAGACGCACTTTGTACCGCGCTGCAATGTTTGCGGGGTTCAGGTCTCCTTTCCTCAGACAAATGCGCAGGATCGCGTGTCGGGATTCCGCGCGCGGCGCGATTCCAAAAACTTGAAAAAGTTCTGGAAAGCCGTGTGACATTTGCGCAATGGCGCGGTCAAAAAAAAATCATGTCCCGCTTCTTATTTGCGACGCAACAAATCGCGGAAAGAGTGGGTTTCCTGAAAACGGTTCCAGAAAGCGTTTTCTGTTGCAGTGCATCTGCAGTTGACCGGCGCAATTCCCCGGCGGAAGGTTTCTCTTGGAATTAGTTCATGATCAAAAAGACATTCCGGGGAGTCTGCCAACATGATCGATCTCAAGAAGCTGCTGCTGGGCGGCTCCACCGCTGTTATCGCCGCCGCGACCCTGTCGGCGGCCTATGGCCAGCAGGCGCCCGCGCAAGACACCGACACCATCGAAACCGTCAATTCCTCAGCTTCGCGCATCGAGCTGAAGGGCTTTGAATCGCCGACACCGGTAAGCGTGATCGGCCTGGAAACCATCAACCGCGACGCCAAGGTCGAGATCGGCGACGAGATCCGAGAACTGCCGCAGGTCCGCGGCGGCAACGGCATCAACAGCGGCTCCAATTCCCGCGACGTGGCGCAGGGCGACACCGCCATCGACACCTTGTCGCTGCGCAACCTGGGCAGCAACCGCAATCTGGTCCTGTTCGACCGCCAGCGCATCGTCTCCTCGACCATCCAGACGACCCAGGTCGATCTGGCCACCATCCCGCAAAGCGTCATCAGCCGCGTCGATGTGGTGACCGGCGGTGCTTCGGCGGCCTGGGGCTCGGACGCCGTCACCGGCGTGATCAACCTGGTGATCAACAAGACCTATGAAGGCTTCAAGGGCAGCGCTTCCTATTCCAACAACACCGAAGTGGATCACCAGATCTACAAGGCCGAAGCCGCCTGGGGCACCAGCTTCCTGGGGGGACGGGTTCACAATCTGATGGCGGCCACCTTCACCGTCAGCAACGACGCGGTCTTCCGCGGCCAGTTGCCCAATGACGGGCGCGCCTTTGTCTACAACTCGGCCTATTGCGCGGCGGGCGGCGTTTCCTATACCGGCGCCACGGGCACCTGCGCCTCGCCGGTCGCCGGCCAGCCCTTGCTGGTCTATGCCTACAACACCGGCAATGCCACCACCTCCAGCGGCGGCCTGATCAACAGCAATACGGCGGGCAATGCCGGCTCCGGCCTTGGCACGAACGGCCTCAAGGGCATCCAGTTCGTCGGCAGCGGCCCGGTGAATGCGGTGCCCTTCGCCTATGGCAGCGTCTACAACAACTCGATCTGCTACAATGGCTGCAGCAACAATGTGAATACCGGCCTGACGCCGTGGGATCCCATGCCCGCCGCGCCGTATCACAGCGCGGTCTTCTTCAACTACACCAGCTACCAGATCACGCCGGACATCACCGCTTCGGTGCAGCTGAACTATTCGCGCCTCTCCACCCGCACCTTCGGTGGCGAGCGCCAGTCCTCGTCGGTGAACATCTATGCCGACAATCCCTATCTGCCGTCGAATATACAGCAGGCTTTTGTCTGTAATCCCGCCACCACCACCTGCGGTGCCGGCACCACGGTGCTGTCGAACGGCTTCAATCCCTTCACGCAGCAAAACGAGATCGGCGCCCTGACGCTGGCGCAGCGCCAGGCCCGCCCGACCCAATCGCTGGTGATGGGCAACGACTTCCTTAACAATGCCCAGGCCACCGGCTCCGGCTCCACCAGCCCATCGGTCTTTTCGCTGGACAATCTGTGCACCGCCATCGGCGTGCCCTGCTCCTATGCCAACAAGGCGATGATGCGCGGCGTCTTCTCGCTCGACGGCGTGCTCAACGACAGTTGGAGCTGGAGCAGCTATATCCAGAACGGCACCCTGCGCATGGCGCAGTCGGCGGGCACCAACGCCGTCAGCGCCCGTTTCAACAACGCCTTGGATGCGGTGCGGGTGACCTCGGGCAATGTCGGTACGTCCGGCCTGCCGATCGGCTCGATCCAGTGCCGCGGCCTGGTGAATCCCTCGGTGATCAGCGCCACGAAGGGCATCGCCGCGGCCGACGAAATTGCCGGCTGTTCGCCGATGAACGCCTTCGGCTACCAGAATATCAGCGCGGCGGCCTTCAACTACATCGAACCGGGCGTCAACGCCCAGAGCACCGGCATCCTGAACCGCAACCTCTTCATCTTGAGCCAGACCGCGGCCGCCGCCACGTTGAACGGCGTGCTGCCCTGGAAACTGGCGGCCGGCGATATCGGTGTCGCCACCGGCTTCGAATATCGCCTGGAGCAGGCCGGCCAGTACAACACCGACATCCGCACCCAGAACACCGGCTATGGCGTCGGCAACGTCACGCCTTTCTCGGGCCAATATAATGTCGAGGAAGGGTTCCTGGAAGTCGACGCGCCGGTGCTGAAGAACGACTTCGTCAACAGCCTCGACATCAGCCTGGGCGGCCGCATCACCAACTATTCCTCCAGCGGCCTGGTGGAGACCTGGAAGCTGGGCGCCACCAGCCAGCTCAACGACGACTTCAAGCTGCGCGTGACATGGTCGTACGATATTCGCGCGCCCAGCGTCTGGGACCTTTACTCCCCGGGCGGCCCCGCCGGCATCACCTGCAGAGGACTCAGCGGCAATGCCGCGCCCAATCCCTGCTTCAACGTCACCGGCGGCAATGCCAGCCTGCAGCCGGAACGGTCCAATACCATCTCGGCCGGCGTTGTCATGACGCCGAGTTGGGTCGACGGCCTCACCGCCTCGGTGGACTGGTACCAGATTCATCTGCATGGCGGCATCACCACCCCCAGCCAGGCCAGCATTCTCTCCAACTGCCGGGCTGGCATCCAGGTCTTCTGCAACCAGATCGTTTTCCAGACGCCCGGCGATCAGACCTCGCCTATCGCCTTCATTTACTCCACCCGCGTCAACGCCGCCTTGCTCACCACGGCCGGTTTCGACTTTGCGATGGCCTATGGCTTCGACCTCTTCACCGGCTCGGTCGATCTCAGCTTCAACGGCAATTATACCTATGACTTCACCCAGAACCTGAACGCCCAGAACTTCCAGGGCGCGGGCGCCACCGGCGGCTTCTATTCCGGCGGTCCCAAGTTCCAGGGCACTCTGAGCGCCAACTACCGCGAAGGCGCCTGGAGCTTCGGTGCGCAGGCCCGCATCACCGGCGACTCGGTGCGTGATCTGGGCACCGAGGGGCAGCCGAACCTGACCTACCAGTCGGTCACCTACGCCAAGATCAACGGCGTCGATGTCCCGACCGTCAGTGGCGGCCAGCAGGGCGCCGGCATCACGGCCCACAACTACAACGCCATGCGTATTCCGCTGGACCTGCGTGCGTCCTACAAGTGGGACAGCAACATCACGCTCTTCAGCGCGGTCGACAATATCCAGAACCTGCCGACGGATTCGACCCTGCGGCGTGCCTATCGCGTCGGTGTCCGCTTCAACTACTAGGCGAAACCGCGCAATTTTTTCCGGCCTCGGATCCGCAAGGGTCCGGGGCCTTTTTCTTGCGCGGAGCAGGTGGCGCCGGTTGGGGTGGACCGGTGCCTTGGGGATTCCGGCCGGTCGGGGCGTTGTTTTCCGGGCGGGCTCCGAATATATTTGTCTGAGTTAATGAAAAATACCTTCCGGACGTTGCGTCACGGCGGATCAGGGAGATGACCATGCGGATGCGCGCCCACCTTGCGGCTTTTCTTGGCCTGGCGTTCCTGCTGATGGGCGGCGCCCTGGCGATGGCGGCGTCGCCCGCGGCCCGGCCGCAAGGTCCGTGCGATATCTATGGCGCGGCGGGCGATCCTTGCGTCGCGGCCCACAGCACCACCCGCGCGCTGTACGCCTCCTACAAGGGGCCGCTCTACCAGGTCCTGCGCCAGTCGGACGGCAAGCTGCTCAACATCGGCGTCGTCGCGCCCACGGCCTCGGATGCGGGCGGCTACGCCAATGCCGCCGCCCAGGACGCTTTCTGCGCCAACACCATTTGCTGGATCAGCAGGATCTACGACCAGTCGCCCCGGCACAACGACCTCTTCCAGGCGCCGCGCGGCGCCTTCAGCGGCCCGGCGATGGGCGGCTTCAACAATCTGCCCATCGCCGACATGGCGCCGGTCACGGTCATGGGCCACAAGGTCTATGGCGTTTACATCATGCCGGGCATGGGCCTGCGCCAGAACAATCCCAGCGGCACCGCCGTCGACGACCAGGCCGAAGGCCAGTACTGGGTGATTGACGGCCATCATTTCAACAATGGCTGCTGCTTCGATTACGGCAATGCCGAAATCGACAGCAAGGATGATGGCAACGGGACGATGGAAACCACCTACTACGGCAATGCCACGCCGTGGTACCATGGCAACCTGCCCGGCCCATGGGTGATGACCGACCAGGAGAACAACCTGGTGGGTTGCGTCAACAAGGGTTCGACGTCCAAGGTCTGCGAAGGCCTGCCCAACATCACCTGGCGTTTTGTCACCGGCATGGCCAAGGGCGAGCCCCATCACTGGGCTTCGCTGGGCGGCGATGCGCAGCGTGGGCCGCTGCAGGTCATGTTCGACGGCCCGCGCGTCGATGTCACCTATGACCCCATGCGCAAGCAGGGCGCGATCCTGCTGGGCAATGGCGGCGACAACAGCAACTCCTCCCAGGGCACCTTCTATGAAGGCGCCATGACGGCGGCTGGCAGCTTCCCGGCGCACGCCACCGACCAGCTGGTGCAGGCCAATATTGTGGCTGCGGGCTATGATGTGGCGCGCCTGACGCTGGCGCCGGCCTCGGCGGTCGCAGCCCCGCCTGGCCTGCAGACTTTCGCGCCGGGCGCGTCGCAGGGGACCACCGTCACCTTCACCAACACCACAAGCGCGCCGGTGACCGGCGTGAAGCTGAGCCTGTCGCTGCCCAAAGGATGGACTGCGGTTCAGACCACCGCGCCGATCGCCGGTCCTGTGGCGCCGGGCGCCCGCGCGACCGCGACCTTCACGGTTACCTCCGGTTCGGCAGCCTTCAATGGCGACCTGGTCGCCAATGCCTCCTACATGGCGAGCGGCAAGGCGCAGTCGGACAAGGCGGTCGAGAAGGTGCGCAATGTCAGTGCGGTGAAAATCAATGAGTTCCGTCTCAGCGATGGTTCGGCCAACGCCACCAATGCGTTCATCGAACTCTACAATGCCGGCGCCAAAGAAGTGGATATCTCGGGCTGGACCCTGACCCAGCACCAGATCCAGCAGGCCATTTTCGGGAATGTGAAGATACCGGCGGGGACCAAGCTGGCGGCGCACGGCTTCTATCTGTTGGGCCTTTCCAGTTCCGGGCTGGCGGTGCCCGCCCGTGCGGGCGACAGCACATTGCATGTCCGCAGCATAACGGGGCTGAAAGTCGGTGACACGATCAGCATCGATGCCGGTGCCGGCATGGAACGCCGTACGGTAACGGCCATCGGTTCGGCCGCCGGCAGCGATACCACGCTGTGGCAGCCCGCCGAAGATCCGACCCTCACGATCCCTGCCGGCTCGACCAATGTGCCGGTCGCCAGCGTCGCGGGCTTTGAAGTCGGAGGAAAGATCGCCATCGGCTATGGCACGGCTTCCAACGCGGTCGGGCGCACCACCGAGAAATATGAGGTGGCCACGGTCACCGCTATCGGCAAGCCCGGCACCCAGGCCTTCCTGGGTGCGGACGCCGCTGCCGGGGCGACCAACATCAGCGTGACCTCGGTCGCCAACATCCTGGCGGGCGACAAGATCCGGCTGGACATCGACAGTGTCGGCCATGGCGTCGAAACCGTCACGGTCAAGAGTGTCGGAACCCCTGCCAACTGGCTGGCGCTTGCCGCCGACACCAGCAGGGGCGCCACCACGTTGCGGCTGCGCCGCGGCACGGGCGTGTTCAACGGCGCTTCCGCCGGCAATCTCAATGCCTCGGCGGTGGGCCACAAGCTGATCGTGGGCATGCCCGGAAATTTGGAAACCGTCACCATCACCGCCATGACGGACGACAGCGTCACGGTGATGCCGGCCTTGTCCCGCGATCACCTGGCGCAGGAGCCGGCGGTCGATCCGGGCACGGGCCTGGAACTGGCCGCCCCGCTGAGGTTCAGCCATGCCGGCAACCTGCCCTTCAGCGCCCGCGGCACCGGGATCAGCTTCACGCCGGCGACGGCTTTCGCCCATTCCAACAATGAGCCGGTCCTGCCGCTTGGCACCGGCATCACGCTCGACAGGCCGCTGGCCAGGGCGCACGCGATCCATGCCGTGGTGCAGGATGCTGCCGTCAGGGATGCGGGCTATCAGGGTGCGAATGCGCCCAACCAGTGGTTCGGTGGGCCGGCGCTTTCCTCCAGCGCCGGCGCGATGGTGCTGCGTGACGCCGGTGGCCGGGTGGTGGACAGCCTCAATTACGGCTTGCTGGTCGATCCCTGGCTGGCGGAGGGCTATCAGACCGTCTCGGGGACGGGGCAGGGCGGTTGCCGCGTCACGGCGCCCGGCATTGGCCGTGCCCAGGGCCGGGGACCATTCCCCGTCGTGAACAACACCAGCGCCGGCCGCCTGCCGGACGGCAACGACAGCGACAGCAACTGCACCGACTTCCGGGTGCAGCCCGCCACGACGCTGTCGGCGGCCGTTGCCGCCGGTGCGACCAACATCAAGGTCGCCAATGTCGCGGACTTCGTTGCCGGCCAGACGGTGATGCTGGACATGGATGCCAATCAGGAAAGCGCCGTCATCGCCACGGTGGGCACGGCGGGTGGCACCACCGTGGCCACGGCAACGGCCGCTGGCGATACCGTCATCCCTGTCGCCAGTCCGGCCGGTTTCAGCGTCGGTCAAGCCATCATCATTGAGCGGGAGAGTGCGACCGTCGCGGCGGTCGGTGGCGGCCCCGGCGGGGCGCGGATCACCGTCACCCGGCCGCTGACTGCAGCGCATGCGGCGGGGGCCTCTGTCTCCGGCACCGGCATCACCCTCGCGGGTGCGCTGGCCCACGCGCATGCCAGTGGCGCGCAGCTTCTCACCAACCTGCCCACGCCAGGCGCGCCGAACCGCTACTAGGCGGCGATGCCGGGCCGCCCTGCCGGGTGCCGGCCTTGTTGTCTCAGGATGTCGGCCGCACCGGCACGGTTTCGCTCAGCATGTTCAGAAGCGTTGCCGTCGAGACAGCCTCGCGGGCGGCGCCGTCGGCAATCTGGTGGCGACAGCTTGTGCCGCCGGCGACGATGATGGCGCCGGGCTGCTGGCGGACGGCGGGCAACAGGCTGAGTTCGGCCATCCGCATCGACATGTCGTAATGGTCATAGCCAAAACTTCCCGCCATGCCGCAGCAGGAGGTTTCGATCAGTTCCGGTTTCGCGCCCGGGATCAGGCGCAGCACATCCAGGATTGCCGTCATGGCGCCGAAGGCCTTCTGGTGGCAATGGCCATGCAGCAGGATCGGTGCGCCCGCCGCGCGGAAGGCAAGCGCAAAGCGCCCCGCTTTGGCTTCGCGGGCCAGGAATTCCTCCAGCAGCAGCGCCTGGCGGGAAACCGCGCGTGCCTTGTCGCCCAATCCCATCGCCAGGGCTTCGTCACGCAGGGTGAGCAGGCAGGATGGTTCCAGCCCGACAATGGCGATGCCCGCCTCCGCCAGGGGCGCCAGATCGTCGATCAGCGCCGCCAGCTTCGCCCGCGCCTTGTCGACCATGCCCGCCGCCAGGAACGTGCGGCCACAGCAATGCTGGCCGTCATCCTTGGCCACCAGATAGAGCGCGTAACCGGCCTTGTTCAGAAGCTGCGCGGCCGCGATGGCGTTTTCGGTCTCGAAATGCCCGTTGAACGTGTCCACGAACAGCGCCGCGACCTTGCTGCCCGCCTTGGCCGCCGCCAGCACCGTTTCGCGGCCGACGAACAGGGCGCGGTCATGGCTGCGCCAGAAATTGTCGCGCCGCCAGCGCGGCAGCGAACGGCGGGCCGACAGGCCGGTGAGTTTTTCGCTGAGCCATGCCAGCCCCGGCAGGCGGTCGCGCAGGTTGGGCAGGAAGGCGACGCGGCCAAGGGCGGCGGCATAGTCCGGCAGGTGGGCGACCAGCCGGTCCCGCAGCGTGAAGCCGTGCTTCGCCTTGGTGGCGTGCAAAAACTCCACTTTCATTTTCGCCATGTCCACGCCGGTCGGGCATTCGCGGCGGCAGCCCTTGCAGGAGACGCACAATTCCATGGCGTCGCGCATCGCCGGACCGGTCAGGGCGTCCGGACCAAGCTGGCCCGAAAGCGCCAGCCGCAACGTGTTGGCGCGGCCGCGGGTGGTGTGCTGCTCGTCGCGGGTGACGCGATAGCTGGGGCACATGGTGCCGGCGTCGAATTTGCGGCAATGGCCGTTGTTGTTGCAGATCTCCGCCGCCTTGGCGAAGCCGTGCGCCGGGTCGCCGCCGCTGCCGGGCGCGGACACCGCCTCGGTAACGGGATCGTTCTGCACATCCCAGTCCGACCAGTCGAGCGCGGGTTGGTAGGCCCGCACTTCATAAGGGTGCGCCGTTCCCGGCGGCGGGGTGCGGAAGAGGGCGCCGTCATCCATGCGCGGCGGGTCGATGATGCGGCCGGGATTGAACAGGCCCGCCGGGTCCATCTCGCGCTTGATGGCGCGGAAGGCGTCGTTCAGCGCGGGCCCGAACTGCCAGGCGATCCATTCGCCGCGGCACAGACCGTCGCCATGCTCGCCGCTGAAGGCGCCCTTGTATTTGCGCACCAGTTCGGCGGCTTCCTCGGCGATGGCGCGCATCTTGATCGCGCCGCCCCGCCGCATGTCCAGGATCGGCCGCACATGCAGGGTGCCGACGGAGGCGTGGGCATACCAGGTGCCATGGGTGCCGTGGCGGGCGAAGACCTCGGTCAGCGCCGCGGTATATTCCGCCAGATGCGGCAGCGGCACGGCGCAATCCTCGATGAAGCTGACCGGCTTGCCGTCGCCTTTCAGGCTCATCATGATGTTGAGGCCCGCCTTGCGGACCTCCCACAAATTCTTCTGCGATGCGTCGTCCGCCATCTCGACCACGCTGCCGGGCAGGCCAAGATCGCCCATCAGGGCCGAAAGGTCGGCCAGTTTTCGCGTCAGCGCCGCCTTGTCGTCGCCGCTGAATTCCACCAGCAGAATGGCGTCGGGCCTGCCGATCAGCGCGGTCTCGATGGTGGGGCGGAAGGCGGGATTGGAAAGGCTGAGGTCGATCATGATGCGATCGACCAGTTCCACCGCGCTGGGGCCCAGGGTGACGATATGCTGGGCCGCATCCATCGCGGCATGAAAGCTGGTGAAATTGACCACGCCCAGCACCTTGGCGCGGGGCAGCGGCGCGAGCTTCAGCGTCAGTTCGCGGGTAAAGGCGAGGGTGCCTTCCGAGCCGACCAGCAGATGGGCCAGGTTGACGCTGCCATCGCTGGTGTAAGGCCGCGTATTCTGGTTGTGGAAAATATCCAGATTGTAGCCTGCCACCCGGCGCAGCACCTTGGGCCAGCGCGCTTCGATCTCGGCGCGATGGGTGGCGGCCAGATCGCGCACGAAGCCGGCGATCTGTGCCGCGCGACCGCCCAGGCCCGTGACCGGACCGAAATCAACATCCGCGCCGTCCGCCAGCCAGGCGCGTACGCCCAAGACGTTGTGCACCATGTTGCCATAGGCGATGGAGCGCGAGCCGCAACTGTTGTTGCCCGCCATGCCGCCCAGCGTCGCCTGGGCGCTGGTGGAGACATCGACCGGATACCACAGTCCATGCGGCTTCAGGGCGGCATTGAGGTGATCCAGCACCAATCCGGGCTCCACGCGTGCGGTGCGGGCCTGCGCATCCACATCCAGCACGCGGCGCAGATGCTTGGTCGTGTCGATCACCAGGCCCGCGCCCACCGTCTGGCCGCACTGGCTGGTGCCGGCGCCGCGCGGCAGCACTGGCACCTTCAGGTCACGGGCGATGGCGATGGCGGTGGCGACATCGGCTTGCGTTTTCGGCACCAGCACGCCGACCGGCATGACCTGATAGATCGAAGCGTCGGTGGCATAGCGGCCCCGCGACGCGGCATCGAACAGCACTTCGCCTTCGGTCTCGGCGGTGAGGCGCCGGGCCAGGAGGCGGCTGGTTTCGTTGCCGGGGATGGTCAGCATGGGTGGCTTTCGGCACCAGACCGCAGGTGCAGCATAGACGCCATCTTGTTTGCAATCTGCGCTTATCCATAGCAATTTGATGCGCACAAAAATAGCCGGGACCGGAATGCTCAACCTGGATTTTCATCCTGTCGGCCATCACTTCCTGCAGATTCCGGGGCCCAGTCCGGTGCCCGACCGCATCCTGCGTGCCATCAGCCTGCCCACGATCGACCATCGCGGCCCGGAGTTTGGCGCCCTGGGCCTGAAGCTGCTGGCGGGGATCAAGCGCATCTTCAAGACGCAACATCCGGTGATGATCTATCCCTCTTCGGGGACCGGGGCGTGGGAGGCGGCGCTGGCGAATGTGCTGAGCCCCGGCGATCATGTCGTGATGTATGAGACCGGCCATTTCGCCGCGCTGTGGGCGAAGCTGGCGGGGCGGCTGGGGCTTTCGACCGAGATCCTGGGCTGGCAGGGCACGGATGCGGCGCTGCCCAATGCGCCCGGCTGGCGCCATGGCGTGCAGGCGAGCCTGATTGAGGAGCGCCTGAGCGCCGACAGGGAACATCGCATCAAGGCGGTGTGCGTGGTGCACAACGAGACTTCCACAGGCGTCACCTCCGACATCGCCGCCGTGCGCCGCGCCATCGACGCGGCGAAGCATCCGGCGCTGCTGCTGGTGGACAGCATCTCGGGGCTGGCCAGCGCCGATTACCGCCATGACGAATGGGGCATCGATGTCACCATCAGCGGCTCGCAGAAGGGCCTGATGCTGCCGCCGGGACTGGGCTTCAATGCTCTGTCGCCGCGCGCCCTCGATGCGTCGAAAACTGCGAAGCTGCCCCGTTCCTTCTGGGCCTGGGACGAGATCATCGAGACCAACAAGACCGGCTATTTCCCCTATACGCCCAGCACCAATCTTCTCTATGGCCTGTCGGAAGCGCTGGAGATGATCGAGGCGGAAGGGCTGGAGAACATCTTCGCCCGCCACAAGCGCTGGTCGGCGGGTGTGCGCGGCGCCGTCGATGCCTGGGGCCTGCCGGTGCAGTGCGCCGACCCGGCGCTGCATTCGCCGATCCTGACCGGGGTGATCCTGCCGCCGGGGATCGATGCCGACGCGCTGCGCAAGATGATCCTGGAGCGCTTCGACCTGTCGCTGGGCGCGGGCCTCAGCAAGCTGAAGGGCCGCACCTTCCGCATCGGCCATCTGGGCAACAGCAATGACCTCACCTTGCTGGCGACACTGGCGGGCTGCGAGATGGGGCTGAAGCTGGCGGGCGTGAACCTGGCCGGTGGCGGCGTCCAGGCCGCGATGGAATATTTTGCCGCGCATCCGGCACGGAGCCTGGCCGCATAGACGAACAACGATAAGACTGCCAGCGGTA
>Ga0316231_1002772_pt1 | contig 16200 bp, 18 predicted proteins | sample TBH18027metaG_FD_206002 | JGI IMG/M metagenome (GOLD analysis project Ga0316231, IMG submission 206002) | Freshwater microbial communities from Trout Bog Lake, Wisconsin, USA - TBH18027 | ecosystem: Environmental > Aquatic > Freshwater > Lake > Hypolimnion/Profundal zone | place: USA: Wisconsin...
TTCGGCATCGAGGAACTGGCCGGGAACATTGCGCCGGATCTGCGGCAGCAACCGGTCCAGCGGCTGGACGCCGGACGGTTGTGCGCCTGCCTCGCCCGCCGCCAGCAACGGCGCGAAAGCCACCAGAAAAGCCAGGAAAAGGCGGGCGCGCATCGATCATCCTTAGTGCGCCCGATATGAACCCGGGATGAATACCGCGTCCAGCCCCGGTTCAGCCCCGCGTCCTTAAGTTTGGGCGCATGGGACGGCAACCTTGCCCCCCGCGAAATAAAGGAGACGACCATGTTTGCCAAAAAGACCATCCTGGCAGCCACGGCCCTGGCAGCGCTGACCGCGGCGGGCCTCGCCTCGGCCCAGGCGCAACCGCGCGATCTGGCCCGCGACCATCGCGGCCCGGCCTATCATCAGCAAATGGGGCGCCACGATTTCCACCGCCCGTATGTGGCGCGCACCCGCGTCTATGAGACGCTGCGGCTGCACCGCTATATCGGCCTGGGCAATCCCTACTTCCTCCAGGGCCGCTATGTCGTGCGCAGCCATGACCGCTTCGGCCGCACCGTGCTGGTGCAGATCGATCCCTGGACCGGCCGCTTTATCGGTGTCGTCAGAATCTAGAGCTTGAGGCCAAGGCATCGGTCCGCCCCTCCCCGATAGCCAAAAGCCGTCAAGTGAAGCCCCGCGTCAAACGGCGCGGGGCTTCTTGCTTTTTTGCCGCGCTGAAGCGGTGAAGGTTCTCAGCGATTTCCCTGCTGGCCTAGAGACCTGCCGCCACTGCCCTTTCAGCCGTGCGTCATTGTCCTGTTTGAAGGCATCGAAGCCGGCGAGGAAATCCTCGAACGCCTTCTTTATTTCGAGATTATTCGGCGCATCCACGCCGAAGGCCTTGGCTTCCAGTTCCATATCAGTCTCCTTGTTGAAAATTCATTCCGCTGCGCGCAGCCGCGCCCCGGCATCGCGAAAGGCCCGCGCCAAATCGTTGCGTGCGCCGATGGCCGTGACCTGCGATCCGGCCAGCAAGGGGAAGGTCACAACCGACACTTCCCAAAGCTCGACTTCCTGCAGCAGGCGGCCCGCCGCCTGGCGGCTGGCGCGCACGGTGCGAAAGCCGATCGACAGGCCATTCAGCGCACCTTCCGCCAGCAGGGCGCGCACATCGCGGGCCTGTTCGACCTCGGCCGACAGGCGTCCGCGCACATACAGACCGCGCCCATCCTCGGCGATCTCGTCCCAGACGCCGATGGGCGCGTGGGCGAAATGCTGATACAGCAGCCGCACGTCGGCCGGCCCGCGCCGCCGCAGTGACGCGGCGAACGCGCCCGGCGCCACCATGTCGCCGGCGCCGTCGCGCACCCCGAACAGCGAGGCATAGCCCTCGAATTCGTCGCGGCCCAGCGGCGTCAACCCGGCAAAGATGTTGCGGCGCGCGAGCGGACGCCGCGCGTAAGCGATCTGAACTGTCATGTGCTGATTTTTCTTTGTCATTCCCGCGAAAGCGGGAAGCCAACTTCGTTACCGTGTGGGCCGATCCAGTTTCGTCTCGATCCGCTCCACGCTTTCCTTGATGGTGCGCACCTGTTCGGCCACCACCGCCACCTGTTCGATCGCAGCGCGGTCTGACGCCACGGTGCGTTCCAGCGTGGCGATGCGTTCGGCGGCCGACCCGGCCCAGAACAGCGCCCCCGCCGTCTGCAACAAAAAAGCCGCCACAAGGGCGGCTGGAATTTTTTTCTCCGGCGCGCTTCGCGCCTGGAAGGTGTCCGTCAAAGCCATCAGCTGCTCACATCGGCGCCGTCATGCGCCATCGCATGGGGAACGAAGTCGTGCGCCGAGAGCCGCTTCAGGGCGCGCTCCAGCAAATCTTTCACCGCGGCGCGGGCCCGGGTGGCCGCCGCATCCATCTCGGGCCCGTTCAGCAACAGCATCGCCGCCTGCATTCCCTTTGGTCCGGGCAGCGCCAGGAAAAGCGGGATGCCGTCGGCAACGGCGCCGGCGACATAATCCACGAACCAGGGCTGGCGCACGGTCTTCAGCGGATTGCCGACCAGCGTCAGGGTGATGCCCACCGCGCCACCGAATTGCGGCGGCACATCGTCGGTTCCCAGGGTGGCGAACACACCGGCGATATCGGGCCGCCAGCCTTCGGGAATGAGCGTAGTGCGCCGCCAGCCGCAGAAGAAACGGCGGCAGACGCCAGGCCGCGTCTCATAGATATCGCATCCCGCCTTGGAATGGCGGCAGACCGAACCCGAAAGCTTGGTCAGCTCCGGACTGTCGATCACCGGGACAACGCAACACAGATTGCAGGCGCCGCACGCGCGCCCCGGAACAAGCTCTTCCATCCCCCGGACCGTATCGGCGCGCACCAACGGCAAACATGTTCGTTCTTGTCATGAACTATCGGAAAAGTTTTCGCTGCCAGCTTCTTGCGGTCACACATCCCCGCCTTCCACCGGGCCATACCCCGCCGCCGCCCGCTTCTCGTTGATGGTGAGGAAATCCGCCGCGTTCAGCTTGTCCCAAAGCGTCTCGCGCGCTTCGACCAGGGCGTCCACCGCGTCGGCGTCGAAGCCGATCCGCAAGCCGTCACCGAAGCGTGGCGCCAGCCAGCGCGTCAGGGCGGCGGCACTGCGCCCCACCAGCGGCAGCACCGTCTGGCGCCAGAAATTCAGATTGGCTTCGGCATAGTTGGCATAGGTGTTGTCGCCGGGCAGGCCCAACAGCATGGGCGGCACACCGAAGGCCAGGGCGATCTCGCGCGCCGCCTGGGCACGGGTGGCGGCGAAGTCCATGTCGGACGGGGCATAACTCATCGCCTTCCAGTCCAGCCCGCCTTCCAGCACCATCGGACGGCCGGCATTGGCGCTGCCCTGATAGGCGTCTTCCAGTTCGCGCTTCAGGCGGCCGAACTGTTCCTCGCTCAGGCCGCCATCGGCTCCCTTATATATAAGTGCGCCGGAAGGGCGGGCGGCATTGTCCAGCAGCGCCTTGCTCCAGGCCGCGCCGGCATTGTGAACCTCGACCGCCGTCGCGGCCACGGCCAGGGGCGACAGGCCGTAATAATCGTCCAGCGGATGAAACAGCGACAGATGCAGCACCGGCAGGAAGCCGGTGGCGTCATGACCGATGCGGGTGGCGCGGCCCTCGACGGTGTAGTCGTAAGCCGCGGGCCAGCCCCGCGCCCCCGGCACCACCGTCACGCGGTCGGGCCGCAGCACATGCAGTTCGCGCGGTGTGCCGTCCAACGTCACCGCTTCCAGATAGGCGTTGCCGGCGCTTTGCAGAAAGGCGTACCAGCGCTCGAACAGGCTGGCGCCGTCTTCGCGGGCATTGGGCCGCGCCAGCAACGTCAGCAGCGGATGGCTCTCCAGCTCCGTCGCGCCGTCATAGAGCAGCCACGGCACCGAGGCCGCCGCCGATGCGATCTTGGCGATGCAGGCATAGGCGACGGCGTTCCGCATCACCCCGGTGCGGGCCAGGGCGGTGGTATCGCGCCCGCCCCAGCGGGCGGCCGCGCCCAGGCTCAAGGCCAGAAGGCCGGAGCCCGACTTGCGCTCCGGCACGCCGCGAAAGGCGCGAAAAAGATCAAACATGGGGTTCATTCCTTGAAAAGCCGTTCCGCGCTATCGTGGCGGTCCGGGAGAATCACAATGACCGCCGCCGCCAAACCCGCCACCAGGATGACCGCGCCGCGGTTCGAATATGTGCTTGGCGCCGACGCCGACACCCATGCCGGCGCCGTCAAGCTCCTGTTCCTGGGCACCGACAAGAAAAAATACGCCATCGAGCTTTCGGCCCATTGCGCGGGCCTGGCCATCGCCGCGGCATCCGCCTATCTCGGCCGCATCCAGACGGCGTTGCCCGCAGGCGCCAACCCGGTGGTGCAGCCCGTCACCGTGGCGGGCGTGCGCACCCAGATGCGCGACAATGGCAATGCCGGCCTGATGATCGTGCTGGAAAGCGGCGCCGAACTGCCGCTGGAATTCCAGCGCGACGACCTGGTCAAGCTCTCCGCCTTGTTTGCCGAAATGGCGGCCTATGCCTCACCCGGCGCGGGTTACATCAAACCGACCTGATCTTCGGATCGCGCGGTCGCGCCCCGAACAGGTCGGCCAGCGCCCAGACCAGCGCGTCCATGCGGTCGGGACTTTTGCCCCCACTGCCGTCATACTGGCACATCTGGTCCTCCAGTTCGGCAAAGGCGCCGATGTGATGCACCCGGCCCTGCTCATACAGCGCCGCCGCCGGCGCCGCCCGCGCCAGCTTGCCGCGCGAGGCATGCACCAGCCTGATCGGCAAATGCGCGCCGGCCTGCGCCAGCACCGCCCGCACCATCTCGCCGCCCTGGTTGGCTTCGGCGATGATCGCGTCGGCCTGGAAATCCTCGTAAGCCTGCGCCGCCCGCGCCGCCCAGGCGGCGGGCGACAGGCCGCTCGCCGAGCGGTCGGCCAGCACATGGCCATGGCCTTCCAGGTCGCGCCCCGCCACCACGATGCCGCATGCGTCTCCACTCGCGCTGGCCGGGGGATCAACCGCCACCACGACACGTGGCAGGAACGGCGCCATTCGCAACCGCGCCTCTTCAATCCAGGCGCGTTTCCACAGTGCCTGTTCATTATCGGCGATAACGGCGCCCTCCAGTTCCTGGCGTCCCAGCCTTGTGCCGGCATAGCGCGCATTCAGGTATTCGATGAACCCCGGGGCCAGGTTGCCCGCATTGTCTGCCGTGGGGCTGCGCGTCACCACGACATCGGGCGCCGACAACAGCGCCCGCAAGGCCGGAACCGCGCGGGGCGTGGTGGTCAGCAGCATCCGAGGGTCGTCCCCAAGCCGCAGTCCCATCAACGCCATGTCCAGCGCCGTCTGCGGCGCATCCCATTTGGCGAATTCATCGCCCCACAGGCAGTCGAACTGATGCCCACGAAACGAATCCGGGTCCGCCGCCGACAACAGCCGCGCCTGCGCGCCGCCGGGCCAGCGCAGCAGCTTGTTGGAGGGCTGGAACGTGACGCCCTCCGCCACGGCCAACAAGCCGGATTCCCCTTCCACCATCACCTGGCGCGCATCGCGCGCCGTCGCCCCGATCAGGCCGATGCGCCGCGCCTTGCCGCAGCCCACGCGCGCGGCGATCCATTCGGCGCCCGCCCGCGTCTTGCCGGCGCCGCGTCCGCCCAGGAACAGCCAGATGCGCCAATCGCCGGCGGGCGCCAGTTGCGATTGCCGCGCCCAGAAAGGCCAATGGCGCAGCAGGAGCGCCACTTCGGCCTCATCCAGTCCGTCAAGCAGTTGGCTTCTTCTGTCCGGCGGCAGCGAGTTTATCGAGGCGGCGTTCCAGCGCATCGCGGGCGCCCTGTTTGTTGATCTTGGTTTCACGCACCAGGGCGCGGGACTGTTCCATCTGCGCCAGCTTTTCCAGCGTCCGTTCCAGCGATGCCAGCGTACAGGCGTCGGCGGCACGGGTGGCGGCGCTGCTTCTCTTCCGCGTACTGTTGGCGGCCTGTTCGAGCTGGGCCTCCAGTTCGGCTTTCAGTTTGTTCACCATCTTGTCCAGCCATTCGGAATCGAACGCCGCCGCGGCGGCATCGGCCGTGTGCGGCATGTTCCATGTCCTGCAGAAAGTTAAGCACGAGCCCGGCAACGTCAGCCGCCGGGTGACCATCCGCCTGGCACCGGCTCTCTCCCGCCCCCCCGCGACCAGCGGGGGGAGATGGCGCAGCGAGGTGCTTGCCGAGGGCAAACCCGCGCTGCATCAGAGGGGGGAACCAGAAAACAAACCGGCGCGCCGGGACAGCACCGCGTCAGTCGCAATTTCGGGGATGGCGCTTGTGTAAGGAACGGCCGCGCGCCGGTCAACCGCCTGACGCGATTTCCCTTTTCTGTCCACGCCAAGGGCCTTGAAACTGCCGCAAAATTCAGTGCTCTATCCCCACCATGTCCGACGACGGGATCGACCAGATGAAGGCCCGCCTGCGCCATTGGATGCAGATCGGCCAGCCTTTTGCGCCCTGGTTCGCCCGCGCCATGGTCATGCTCACCGTGCCGCTGGCCCTGCTCTACCTGCTGCCGCAGTTTCTCGGCCTGTTCGCACCCCGGCTCGACCCCAAGCTCGATCTCTATGCCGTCAACCGGCCCATCGCCTTCACCTTCCTGGATGCGGCGGGCAACGATGTCGGTCATCGCGGCGCCGTGGTGGGCGAGCGGCTGAAGCTGGAGGAAATGCCGGCCTACCTGCCCGCCGCCTTCATCGCCATGGAGGACCGCCGCTTCTATTCCCACAACGGCATCGATCCGGTGGGCCTGGCGCGCGCCCTGCTGCGCGACCTGCGCGCCGGTCACTGGGTGGCGGGCGGCAGCACCATCAGCCAGCAGACCGCCAAGATCGTCTACACCCAGCAGGAGCGCACCATGTCGCGCAAGCTCAATGAGCTTGTCGACGCGGCGGGCCTGGAAGAGTCGCTCAGCAAGAAGCAGATTCTGGAGCTGTATCTCAACCGCCTCTATCTCGGCAGCGGCGCCTATGGCGTCGATGGCGCGGCGCGCGTCTATTTCGGCGTCTCCGCCCGCAACCTGACGCTGGCGCAGGCCGCGATGCTGGCGACGCTGACACGGGCGCCCTCGGTCTTCTCGCCCCGCCGCGACCTGCTGGCGGCGCAACAGCGCGCCACCTGGGTGCTGGACGCGATGGTAAGCACCGGCGCCATCACCGAGGCGCAGGCGGCGGAGGCGCGGGCCCATCCCGCCATCGTCATCGACCGCGCCGGCATGGACGCGCGCAACTATTTCCTCGACACCGCCGCCGACGAGGCCAAGCGCGATGCAGGCCCCAAGGCCACGGGCGACCTGATCGTGCACACCACGCTGGAACCGGCGCTGCAGGAAGCAGCGCGTCTTGCCGCCCTGCATGCCATCAACAAGAACGGCAAGCGCCTGAAGGTCAGCGAGGCGGCGGTGGTGATGATGCATCCCGACGGCGCCGTGGCGGCGCTGATCGGCGGCATTGACTACACCTCCTCGGTCTTCAACCGCGCCACCCAGGCCCGGCGCCAGCCCGGCAGCGCCTTCAAACCCTTCGTCTATCTGGCGGCGCTGGAAGAGGGCATCTCGCCCTGGGACACGCGCGATGACGTGCCGGTGGACATCGATGGCTACAAGCCCGCCAATTTCGGCAACAATGAATATGGCACCCTGACCCTGGCCGACGCCCTGGCCCATTCGGTCAACACCATCACCGTCAACTTGGCCCAGGAAGTCGGCATCGCCAAGGTGGTCGCCGCCGCCAAGCGGCTGGGCATCACCTCGCCTCTGGCCAACAATGCCAGCCTGGCGCTAGGCACCGCCGAAGTGACGCCGATCGAACTCACATCCGCCTATGCCAGCTTCGCCAATGGCGGCTTCGCGGTGACGCCCTACTTCGTCACCCAGGTCGATGGCAGCGGCGGCACGGTGACCTACTATAAGCGCGACGCGCCAAGCCCGCGCCGCGTCATCGACGCCGTGGTCAACCGCGACATGCTGGCGATGCTGTGGAATGTGGTGGTGTTCGGCACCGGCAACAGCTCGCGCCTGCCGGGCCGGGAGTCGGGCGGCAAGACCGGCACCACCCAGGATAGCCACGATGCCTGGTTCGTCGGCTTCACCACCGACTATGTCACCAGCGTCTGGGTCGGCAATGACGACAATTCGCCCACCCGCGGCATCACCGGCGGCACCCTGCCCGCGACGATCTGGAAGGACGTGATGCTGGTGGCGGAAAAGGGCCTGCCGGCCAAGGGGCTGGACCGTTCACCGCCGCAGGAAGCGCGCGAGCCGCTTCTGCTCACCGCGTCCGATCCGGGCGCGCTGCATGACGACGAATCCATGGCGGGGATCAGGGGCCTGATGCCCAGCTTCAGCGCACCCCAGGAACAGGCCGCGGACGGCCATCCGGCCGACCAGCAGCCGAGCGTGCCGCGCCGCCGCCGGGGCGGCCTGCTGGGCTTTCTGTTCGGTGATGACGACAGCAGCGATCCGCCACCACCGCCGCCGCCACGACGGCGTGAGGACGCGCCTTATCCGTAGAATTTTCATGCTATAAGGCGGGCATGAAACGCGCCCTTCTCGCCCTGGCCCTGGCCATCGGATTTGCAGCGCCCCTACTTCTGAGTTCAGAAGCCGGCGCCGCCACCAAGATCACGTTCGTCACCGACTGGAAGGCCCAGGCCGAGCATGGCGGCTTCTACCAGGCGCTGGCCGAAGGGCTCTACGCCAAGCGCGGCCTGGACGTGAAGATCGTGCAGGGCGGCCCCGACGTGAACGTGCCGCAGCTGCTGGTCGGCGGCGCCGCCGATTTCGGCATGGGCTCCAACAGCTTCATCGCCATGAACATCGTCCGCCAGGGCTTGCCGCTGAAAGCGGTGATGGCGGTGTTCCAGAAAGACCCGCAGGTGCTGATGAGCCATCCGCGCCGCGACATCAATACGCTGGCCGACATGAAGGGCAAGCCGGTGCTGATTTCCGCCGCCTCGATGACCGCCTTCTGGCCCTGGCTGAAGGCCAAGTTCGGTTTCACCGATTCCCAGATCCGCAAATACAGCTTCAACCTGGCACCCTTCATCGTCGATCCCAACGCCATCCAGGAAGGCTATCTCACCAGCGAGCCTTTCACCGTGGAAAGCCAAGCGCACTGGAAGCCGAAAGTCTTCCTGCTCGCCGATTACGGCTATCCCGGCTATGCCAACATGGTGCTGGTGCCGCAGAAATGGATCGATACCAACCCCAAGGCGGTGCAGGACTTCGTCAACGCCACCCGCGATGGCTGGCTGCATTACCTCAATGGCAACAACGCCAAGGCGAACACCCTGATCCGCCAAGCCAACCCCGACATGACCGACGCGATCATCGCCCAGTCCATCGCCAAGATGAAGCAATACAATCTGGTGCTGTCGAAGGACGGGCTGGATTTCGGCCTGGGCAGCATGACCGAACGGCGCTGGCAGATTTTCTACGACACCATGGCGTCGGAAGGCCTCTATCCCAAGGGGCTGGACTACAAGAAAGCCTTCGACCTGCGCTTCATCCGCCAGACCGTGCAGAATTTTCAATAGTGCTGCTCATTGCCGACCACCTCGCCAAACGCTTCCCCAACGGCGTCGAAGCACTGGCCGATCTCTCCTTCGCGTTGAATGACGGCGATTTCGTTTCCCTGCTGGGCCCGTCCGGTTGCGGCAAGTCCACGGCGCTGCGGCTGATCGCCGGTTTGCTGGCGCCCGATGGCGGCGCGGTGACCTTTCTGCCGGCCACGCCGCAGATGGGCTTCGTCTTTCAGGAACCGACCTTGATGCCGTGGGCCGATGCGCTGACCAACGCCCGCCTGCCGCTGGATCTGCAGCATGTGAAGCGCGGTGACGCCAATGCGCGCGCGCAAGCTGCACTGGCGCGGGTGGGCCTGAAAGGCTTCGAGCAAGCCCTGCCGCGCGAACTGTCCGGCGGCATGAAGATGCGCGTTTCCATCGCCCGCGCCTTGTGTTCCTTTTCCGGGGCCGCCAGACCGAAACTGCTGCTGCTGGACGAGCCCTTCGCCGCCCTGGACGAAATCACCCGCACCGCCCTCAATGACGACCTGCTGCGGCTGTGGCGGGAAGACGGCCTGACCATCCTCTTCGTCACCCACAGCGTGGCGGAAAGCTGCTACTTGTCGGAGCGCGTGCTGGTGCTGACGCCCCGCCCCGGCCGTCTGGCCGACGACATCGCCCTGCCGCAGCAAGGCGAACGCGCGCCGGGCTTCCGCCTCAGTCCGCTGTTCCTCGACTGCCAGCGCCGCGTCTCGGATGCCCTGGGCGGTGCGGCATGAAAAAACTGTTGGACATTTTCTTCCCGCTTGCCGTCGCCCTGGCCGTGCTGGGGCTGTGGGAAGGGATCGTGGCCGCGCGCCAGATCCCGCCCTATATCCTGCCCGCGCCCAGCGCCATCCTGGCGGCGCTGATCGCGAACTGGTCCAGCCTCTCGGCCTCGATGCTGGTCACCATCGCCGTCACGCTGCAGGGTTTCGCCGGCGCCCTCATCGCCGCCATCGCGCTGGCAATCCTGTTCAGCCAAAGCCGCCTGGCCGAACGGGCACTTTATCCCTATGCCGTCATCCTGCAGGTGACGCCGGTGGTCGCCATTGCGCCGCTGATCCTGATCTGGATCGGATTCGAGCATATCGACCGGGCGCTGGCGCTGATCGCGGGCATGATCGCCTTCTTCCCCATTCTCTCCAACGCGGTGCAGGGCCTGAAATCCACCGACTTCAACCTGATCGACCTGACGCGGCTCTATGGCGCGACACGCTGGCAGACGCTGGTGACGGTGCGGATGCCGGCGGCCCTGCCCGCGCTGCTTACCGGCATGAAGGTGGGCGGCGTCATCGCCCTGATCGGCGAAGTCACCGCCGAATTCGCCGCCGGTTCGGGCACGGCCTCGGGGCTGGCCTGGCGCATCGTCGAAAGCGGCAACCGGCTGGAGATCGCCACGCTGTTCGCGGCGCTGGCGCTGTTGGCGCTGACCGGCATCCTGTTCTTCGCCGCTTTGTCGCTGCTGGAATGGGTCGTTCTGCGCCGCTGGCACGAAAGCGCGCGCGTCTATTCCTGAGACGGCAGGCCGAGGGCGCGCAGCCTGCGCGGCGCGGTTTCGCGCACCAGCACGATACCGACAATGCCCACCGCGATCGCGGCGCTGGTGTACCAGGCCGGGGCCATGTCCGAACCGGTGACCTTCATCAGCCAGGTGACGACATATTGTGCCGAGCCGCCGAAGATCGCCACGCCCAGCGCATAGACCAGGCCCAGCGAACCGGCGCGGCGCGCGGCCGGAAACCCTTCGGTGACGCTGGCCACCGCGGCGGGCGGAAAGAAGCCGATGAAGAAGGCCAGAACGGCGGTGCTGGCGACCAGCACCGGCACGGTGCGCCAGGCCAGCATCGCCATGAAGCAGGGCATGGTCAGTAGCAGCAGGGCCAGCGAGCCGCTCATCATCACGGCCTTGCGGCCGAACCTGTCGCTCAGTGCCCCGCCGCACAACGCGCCGATCATGCCGCAGCCGCCGCCCGTCGCCGTGGCGATGAAGGCGGCCTCGGGCGGCAGCCCCAGCGTGCGCGTGGCATAGGTGGCGATATAGTTCATGCAATAGGTGGAGATGCTCATCGCCGCGATCAGCACCAGGCCCAGCAGATAGACCCGCAAGGGCGGCGTGGGCACGGCGGCGTGTTCGCGCAGCGTTTCGGGCAGGCGGCGGCGCATCACCAGCGCGAAAGGCACCACGCTGGCGCCCAGCAGCATCGCGATGCGCCAGCCATAGGTGCCGAAATTCTCCGGCGACAGGAGCTGGGTCAGGATCATGCCCACGATCCCGACGCACAGCACGGCGAAATACTGGGTCGCGTTCTGCAGCGAGACATAGACACCACGGCGCTCCGGCGGTGCGGCTTCCAGCAGGTACGAGGTGGTGGGCCCGATCTCGCCGCCCAGCGCGAAGCCCTGGCCCAGGCGGAACAGCAGCGCCAGCGCGGGCGCCGCCATGCCGATGCTGGCATAGGACGGTGTCAGCGCCAGACCGCCGATGCACACGCCCATCAGGCCGAAGGTGAAGAGCATGGTGGGCTTGCGGCCCAACCGGTCCGCCAGCCGCCCGATCACGATGCCGCCCACCGGCCGGGTGAGAAAACCCGCCCCGAAAATGGCCAGGGTGCTGAGCAGACTGGCCGTCGGGTCGCCCGCCGGGAAGAACACCTTTGAAAGCTGCACCGCGAAAAAGCTGAAGACCAGAAAGTCGTAGAATTCCAGCGCATTGCCCGCGACGACGGCGGCCAGTTGCCCTTTGCTCAGCTTTGCTGTCATGCGTATCCCCATGCCCGCGCGCAACATGGCGCAAATCCGCCAAAAATAATTACCTGTTATGTGATGTACTTTATATAAAACTACACATGCGGCATGTTGAAGTCTTGATTTCGGGGGCCGTCCATGGTCTTTCCCGGCGCCATGGCACACCAAAATCACGGCCCGCAAATGCTGACCGCAAACCGGCTGCGCGACGGCGAAGTCCTGTACCGCAAAGCCGATGGCTGGGTCCTTTTCCTCGACCAGGGCGAGGTCTACCAGGACCAGGCCGCCGCCGAGGCGGCGCTGGCCGCCGCCAACGCCGAACTGGTCCAGAATAATTTCGTCGCGCCCTATCTCTTCGAGGTGCGCCTTGCGGACAGCCGGGTCCACCCGGTGAAGGAGCGCGAGATCATCCGCGCCGCCGGTCCCACCGTCCACCCGCACACCGGCAAACAGGCAGGCCCGCATCATGTCTAGCCCTGCGCGCAGGCCCGCCCCCGAGCCGGTCCAGCCCAACATGTACCGCTATGACGAGTTCGACGCCCAGTTCGTCAGCGAGCGCGTCACGCAGTTCGCCTATCAGGTCGAACGCCGCCTGAAGGGCGAACTGACCGAAGACCAGTTCAAGCCGCTGCGCCTGATGAACGGGCTGTACCTGCAGCTGCACGCCTACATGCTGCGCATCGCCGTGCCCTATGGCACGCTGTCATCCAAGCAGATGCGCAAGCTGGCGCACATCGCCCGCACCTACGACAAGAATTTCGGTCACTTCACCACCCGCACCAACCTGCAGTTCAACTGGATCAAGCTGGTGGATGTCCCCGCCATCCTGCGCGAACTGGCCGATGTCGAGATGCACTGCATCCAGACCTCCGGCAATTGCGTGCGCAACGTCACCGCCGACCAGTTCGCCGGCGCCACCGACGAGGAAATCGAAGACCCGCGCCCGCTGTCGGAAATCATCCGCCAATGGTCCAGCCTGCATCCCGAATTCGTCTTCCTGGCCCGCAAGTTCAAGATCGCCGTCGGCGCCTGCGAAAAGGACCGCGCCGCGCTGCAGTATCACGACATGGCAGTGCAGGTGGTGAGGAACAGCGAGGGCCGCACCGGCTACAAGGTGATGGCGGGCGGCGGCATGGGGCGCACGCCATACCTCGCCCACACCATGAGCGAATTCGTCGCGCGCGAGGACATCCTCGCCTATCTCGAAGCGGTGCTGCGCGTCTACAACATGGACAGCCGCCGCGACAACATCCACAAGCAGCGCATCAAGATCCTGATCAACACCATCGGCGTGGAAGAAATGCGCCGCCGCGTCGACCGCGAATTCCAGGAACTGAAAGCGATGGGCACGCTGCAGCTGCCCCAGCGCGAACTGGACCGCATCGCCGCCTACTTCGCGCCGCCCAGGTTCGAGACCGGCCTCAGCGACGTCATTCCCGATGCGGGCCCGGATTTCGCCAACTGGGTGAAGACCAACATCGCCAAGCACAAGGCGCCCGGTTATGCCATCGCCACCATCACGCTGAAGACGCCAGGTCAGGTTCCGGGTGATGCCACCTCGGAACAGATGGACATCATCGCCGACCTGATGGACGAATTCAGCGTCGGCGAAGTACGGGTGACGCATGAGCAGAATCTGGTGCTGCCGCATGTCCGCAAGCAGGACCTGCCGGCCATTTATGCGAGGTTGAAGGAACTGGATTTCGCCGCGCCCAATGCCGGCCTGATCACCGACATCATCGCCTGCCCCGGCCTGGACTATTGCGACCTGGCCAACGCCCGCTCCATCCCCATCGCCCAGAGCATCGCCAGGAAGTTCGAAAATCTCGACCGCCAGCACCAGATCGGCGAGCTGAAGATCAAGATTTCCGGCTGCATCAATGCCTGCGGCCACCATCATGCCGGCCATATCGGCATCCTGGGCGTCGACAAGAAGGGCGTGGAATTCTACCAGCTGCTGCTGGGCGGCTCGGGCGCCGAGGATGCGTCGGTCGGCGTCATCATGGGCCCCGGCTTCGGCGAACACGAAATCGCCGACGCGGTCGAGCGGGTGGTCAACGTCTATATCGCCGAGCGCCAGACCGGCGAGCGCTTCCTGGACACCTATCGCCGCATCGGCATGGACAAGTTCAAGGCCGCCGCCTACGAAACGGCGGCGGCATGAGCAAGCTCCTGAAAAGCGGCGCTTTTGTCGAAGACGCCTATGCCGCCGTGGCCGACGATGCCGCCCTGCCGGAAGGCGCCGTGCTGGTCTCGCTGCCGCGCTTTCAAAAGGAGCGCGAAGCGCTCCTGGCCCGCAACACCGCGCTGGGCATCCGGCTGCAGAGCCATGAGAATCCGGAAATCCTGGGCGCCGATCTCCATCACTTCGCCCTGGTGGCGCTGGAATTCCCGAAATTCCGCGATGGCCGCGCCTTTTCCTGGGCCCGCATCCTGCGCACGCGGCTGGGCTTCAAGGGCGAGATCCGCGCCGTGGGCGATTTCCTCTACGACCAGATGAATTACCAGCACCGCGTCGGCTTCAACGCCTGGGAAGTGCCCGACCATTTCACGGTCGAGCAGTTCACCAAAGCCCTCACCGAAATGACCAACGTCTACCAGCCCTCCAGCGACGGCCGGAAGACCATCCGCGAACTGCGCGCGTCCTCCTGACCGCGTCCGCCGCGGGAGGCTGCAGGCCGCCCGGCGTCATGCCGGGCTCGGGCCCGGATTCCTGACAGGCCCGTAACCTCTTCCGGCGACGGAGGCGCAGTGCCGCGCCGTTCAAGTCTCAAGCTTTCGCAACCCGGACCGGATGGACGCGCGCATTCATCTGCCGTTCAGCCATCCCGAGTCACCTTCGCGGTCGAGCGCCGGGGAATTATTTTTGTCAGGAGGTTTTATGACCAAACGCCTTTTCGCCCTTTCGCTTTCGCTTCTGCTGTGCGGCGCCGCCGCCATCGCCGTCATTGCCACCAACGCCGCGGCGCAGGCGCCCGCGCCCAACACCCCGGTGCTGCTGGCCCAGGCGGCGCCGCCCAACGCACCACGCGCCGGCAATGGCCGCGCCTTGCCCCGGCCCCTGCCGGCACCGGCGGATAGAGCCGCGCGCCGCGCCGCATTCTGCCAGGACGCCTATGCCCGCGCCGCCGGCCGCTTCGCCTATCTGGAGGTGCGCCTCAATCTTACCGCCGCCCAGACCGGCGCCTTCGCGCGCTGGCGCGACCTGCGCCTGACCGCCGCCAAGACCCGGGCGGCCGAATGCGCTGCATTGCCCGCCGCCGCGCCGGGCCGGGGCGGTGGTGCGCGCGGCAACGCCGCCACACCGCCCACCCCGGTCGAACGGCTGACGCGCGAAGAAACCCGGCTGCAGCGCCGCCTGGCCGACATCCAGGCCGAGCGCCCGGCTCTGGAAGCGCTTTACACCAGCCTCAGCGCCGCCCAGCGCCAGACCCTGTCACAGCTGCGCGCCAGGCCGGGCCTGCGCGCAGCGATGCTGGGGCGGGGCAACAGGATGTTCGGCCGCGGTCCCCAAGATCCCGGCATGATGGGCGGGCCGGCGAATGGCGGCATGAATGGCGGCATGCGCGGCCCCGGCATGATGCCGCCGCGGGGAAACCCGCCGCCCCCGCCGCCGCAGTAAGCGTCACGAAAAGGTGAGAAAGGGCGCTCGTTTCGGGCGCCCTTTTTCTGTCTTGCGCTGCAAGCCCCCTTGCCCCACAAGGCGGCCATGACCGTCCCCACCACCCCGCTCGCGCCGCTCGCGTCCCTGCCGCGTTTCGCCTCCGCCGCCAAGGCGATCGAGGCGCTGAAGCCGGACGAACCGCTCTACCTGATCCATCCCGACAAATTCGCCGCCACGGCGAAAATCTTTCTCGACGGCTTTCCCGGCGATGTCCTCTATGCCGCCAAATCCAATCCCCATCCCTATGCGCTGACGCTGCTGTGGGATGCGGGCATCCGCCATTTCGACACCGCGTCGCTGGGCGAGATCGAAGCCGTCAAGGCGGTGCTGCCCGACGCGATCTGCCATTTCATGGCGCCGGTGCGGCTGAAGGGCCAGGCCGCCGCCGCGTTCCGCCAGCATGGCGTCACCGATTTCGTCGTCGACAGCGATGCCGAGCTGGACAAGCTGCTGGCCGAAACCGGCGAGCCCGCCAAGCTTCGCATCTTCGTGCGGCTGGTGGCGTCGCTGGGCGGCGCCCTGCTAGAGATGAGCAGCAAATATGGCTGCGCCCCGCCAGACGCCGCCAAGCTCTTGAAACGGGTCAAGGCGTCGGGGGCGCAGCCCTGCCTGACCTTCCATGTCGGCAGCCAGTGCCTGTCGCCCTTCTCCTACGCCCAGGCGATCGAGATCGCGCAGCAGACCATTCGCCTTTCCGGCGTC
>Ga0316231_1002778_pt1 | contig 16176 bp, 3 predicted proteins | sample TBH18027metaG_FD_206002 | JGI IMG/M metagenome (GOLD analysis project Ga0316231, IMG submission 206002) | Freshwater microbial communities from Trout Bog Lake, Wisconsin, USA - TBH18027 | ecosystem: Environmental > Aquatic > Freshwater > Lake > Hypolimnion/Profundal zone | place: USA: Wisconsin...
GACTGGAACGATGCCTTTGTCGAGCAGTTGCCGGAGCATTTCGCTGTCGACCTGATGCACTTTGCCGGTGTGCTGGTGATCCACGCCTTTGAGGATGCCGAGCGGGACCGCCTCGATGGCGTTGGTCTGGGCGGCACGTAAATTATTGGCGGACAGCCCTTCCAAAATTTCGTGGGTAACACGATTGGCCCCGAGGAGTGCCAGTTCCAAGGTGGGGGAGTCCGTCACGCTGGTGCCGTCGGAATTCGAGATTGACCGGCCCAGTTCCTGGGCGAGTGCGGCGATCTGGTGGCCGGTGCCGTGGACGATGACAATTTGAATGCTCAGGCTCCGCAACACGGCGATATCCAGCAACAAATTGTGAAAATTGTCGTCGGCAACCACCGCGCCGTCGATGGCGATGATGAACACCTTGTCGCGGAACTGTGGAATATAATGCAAAATTCCGCGCAGATCAGTTGGTTTCATATGCTTCGGCGCTTTATACGGCACGCAGCCTACCGGTTTCAACAGATGTTTTTAAGATTAAAACATCGGTTGACAATAATTGATATGTAAGTATTCGTACCCTACGATAGCCCGTGCTGGCTTCTGCCCAAGAAGGCGATTTGTATGTTCCCGGTCATCTGTTTAGTGAGGTGGGTGAAATTCCAATATAAAGATAAAGTACGAATCGTTCATGAAAAATGCGAATTGCTGTAGTTATTGGGCCCGGCTGGGCACGCGGATGCTGCTGGTCGTTGGACTGGCGGTTGCTGGTACCTTTGGTCTGCCCCACTCGATTTATGCGCAGGTGAAAAAAGAAGTTGGCGCCAATTTAGCTGTGCAGAAAGTTGTCGTGTCGCCCGACGGAAAAGAACAATTTTTACCTGCCGATCAAGCCGCTCCCGACGAAATCCTGGTCTACACAGCCGTCTACACGAATCGGACGGGTGGTGCCGTCAAAGGATTGGTGGCGATGCTACCGATTCCCCAAGGAGTGGCGTATCTGGCAGGCAGCGCCAAACCGGCGGGTGCCAAGGCGAGCACCGATGGAGTCACCTTCCAAACGATCCCACTCAAGCGCAAGGTTAAGTTGGCCGACGGGACGGAGAACGAAGTTTTAATCCCGACCGGTGAATACCGGGAGCTTCAGTGGAACGTCAGCGAGCTTGCGGCCGATGCCAGCTTTTCGGCTTCTGCCCGAGCAAAAATTTTGAGTCCGCAGAATAAACCATAAGTAAGAAAGAGATCCGCATGAAACAGAACCAACTCAATATCGGGTTAAAAAAACAGCAATCGTTGCGGCACGGCAGTGGCAGCGCCTTGCGATGGCTGAGTCTGCTCCTCCTGATGCTGCTCACACCGGTCATTGCCCGGGCCGCGACCACGACTCCGCCGGCCGGTACGCAGATCGGCAACCAGGCGTCCGCCACGTATACCGATCCATCGGGCGTGCAACGGCAAGTGACCTCAAACGCGGTCTTGACCATGGTGCAACAGGTTGCGGCGCTATTACTGCAGCAATCCCAAACCAAGATGGGCTCCGTGGGCGCACAAGTGGTGTTCCCGGAAACCCTGACCAACCTTGGCAACGGGACGGATACCTTCGCGCTGGCCATCAGTTCGATTGCCACGAACTTCAATCTGCTCAATCTCCATATCTATCCTGATGCGAGCGGGACCGGCTTGCCATCGAGTACGACGGATATTAACGGGACCGGGCCCTTGGTGTCCGGCGGCGTGTTCCACTTCGTGATTGTGGGCACGGTTCCGGGTTCGGCGCTTCCCGGCACGTACGCCCAGGTGAGTGTGACGGCGACCAGCGCGTACACGTCCACGTTGGGAACCAACAACCTCGATACAGTTTTGGTCAGCAACCAGGGCGTCATCAATGTCACCAAGGCGCAGAGCGTGGCGACCGGCGGGGTGGGCACGACAAATACCTACACCTTGACCTATCTCAACACTGGAAATAATACGGCGACGAATGTCTGGATTCAGGACATTATTCCGGCGGGGGTGGCGTATGTCACGAACAGCGCCAGCTGGAGCGTGGGCGGGCACCTGAACGATAACGGCAGCGGCAACCCGGCTGGAATCGGCTATACCTTTAGTGCGGGCACAGTCGGCGTGACAATCTCCAGCGTCGGAATTGGCATTACCGGTTACGTGACCTTCCAGGTTGCGGTGACCAATGGCACCCCTGGCACGGTCAATAACCAGGCGACCTTTGCCTACTATGACGGCGGGGGCGGGGTCGGCACGAATCTCCAGTCCAATATTGTTGGATTCAATGTTTCCCAAGTGGCAGGGGTCACCATTATCAGCCCGCCGTTCCAGTCCAATGTGGTCCAAGGGGCGACGGTGATATTTACCAACAAAGTGATCAATACAGGAACCGGACCAGACACGTTTGAAATCACCTATAATTCGAGCACGTATCCCACTGGCACGAGCCTCAAGCTTTATCAGAGTGATGCGAATACGCCGCTGCTGGATTCGGACGGCGATAGCATTCCTGATACCGGCGTGATGGCGGTTGGGGCGACCAACAACATCATTTTGAAGGTGACGCTCCCCGCGGGTACGACGAACAACTTGCCGTGGCTGGTTCTCAAAAAGGCGACCTCGCATTTCAATTCGAGTGTTTTCGATGTGGCCACGGACGAAGTGGCGACCTTGGCGGTTGCGACGGTGGATTTGACTGCGAATGGTGGCTTGCCGGGAACGCCGCCGGGCAAGGGCGCCGGGCCCGAAGGAAGTCCGGTCGTGATCAACACCAACGCGCCGAGCACAACCTCGACGTTCACGCTGTATGTCAACAATACCGGCCCGCAACTGGATACCTATGACCTCGCGCTGACGAATTCGTTGCCGGCTGGTTGGCAGCCGGTGGTCTTCCAGAACAGCGCGCATCAGTCAATCTCCAATACAGGGCCGATCGCCGGGAATACCAACAAAGTCGTGGTCTATGCCGTCGTGACCATTCCAGCCGGGGCGCCGACGAACAACATTGAGCTGTTCTTCCAGGCGTCGTCGCCGACGTCCGGTGCGCAGGACATCTTGCATGCCGAACTGAATATCAGCCCGGTGTACTCCATCGCCATCGGGCCGAATCAAAACGGCCAGGTCACGCCCGGCGGCGTGGTCATCTACACGCACACGGTTTGCAACCAGGGTAACCTGCCGATTCCGGTGACGCTGACCGATAGCAACGCCTTGGGCGGATGGTCGGGGGTGCTGTATTTGGATGCCAACGGAAGCGGGGCCTTTAATACCAATGATACGCCGATCCTTGCGCCGATTACGATCGCCGCCGGTTCGTGCACGACGATCTTCGTCAAGGTGAGCGCGCCGGCGGGGGCAACGGTCGGCGCTTTTGATACGACACTGCTCTATGCCACTTCGGCGGCACCGACGGCAACCGCGAACGACGGAACCACGGTGATCGTCAACAACCTGCTCCTGACCAAGCTTCAGGCGGTGGATCTGACTTGTGGCGCTACGATCCTCACTGATTCAGCGTTTACGAATGCCACCCTCGCCGCGCCGCCCGGGGCTTGTATCCAATACAAGATCGTGGTGTTGAACAACGGCAATACAACGAATCAAAACGTGGTGGTGTATGACACGCTCCCGTCCTACACGTCGTACCTAACTCCGCCCCAAGCCAGTTATATTGTGGGCGGCTCGAGTGCGCAGGTTACCGGTCCCAATGGCAGCGGCGCCTTTTCTTTTACGATCGGCACGTTGGTGCCAGGGAATGCAGGAACCTGCACGTTTGTAATTAAAATCAGTCCTTAACCAGAGGTTATCCAGATGCACCGGGGGAGTGGCAACTCAATGCGCGCTCCCCCGGTTGTTCTGTATTTAGCCAGGTAAATACAGCGATGAACAAGAGGATCGCAGCGAAGAGGATTTAGAAGTTGCCGAAGTCGGTGCGGTTTGTTCGCGCGGTCAATCAAGCATGCAGCTAAGTCGGCTAAACTGGGGATGGGTCATGGTTGCCGTTGCACTAACGGCAGCGCTGCCGGTGTGTGCCGCCCTGCCGGCCAACCTGCAGATCACCAACCAGGCGGCGGTTGGATTTACGGATTATACCGGGCAACCCCAGACCCGCCAGTCCTTCCCCGTTGTCATTGCCGCACTGGGCCAGGCTGATTTGGCCGTCAGTAAGGGTGGGCCAGTCAGTGTCAATGCCAACAGCCAGTATAGCTATACAATCACGGTGACCAACACCGGCCCGTCGACGGCGGTGAGCGTGGTGGTTACCGACAGCTTACCGGCGAACGTAACCTTTATCAGCGCGACCGGAGGCGGCGCGACGAATGCCAGTTTGTCGAACGTTTTCTGGACGATCAGCAATCTGTCGAGCGGGGCGGTGGCGAATCTTGGATTGACTGTCCGCGCGCCGGCCAGCGGCGTGATTAGCAACTCGGTAATTGTCGGCAGTGTGACCGCTGACACCAATCTGGTCAACAACAGTGCCGGGCCGGTACTGACCACGGTGAATGGTCAGGCTGATCTGGCGGTCAGCAAGAGTGGACCGGTGAGCGTGGCAGCGGATAATCAGTTCAGCTATGCAATTTCGGTCACCAACAATGGCCCCAGCCCGGCGATCAGCATTGTGGTGACCGACAGCTTGCCGGCGAATGTGACCTTCCTGAGTGCGACGGGCGGCGGCACGACCAACTCCAGTCTAACCAACGTTTTCTGGACGATCAGTAATCTGTCCAGCGGCGCAGTGGTGAATCTTGGATTGACTGTTCTCGCCCCAGCGGGTGGGGTGCTCAGCAACTCCGTGGTGGTCGGCAGTGCCACGACCGATTCGAACCTCGTCAACAACACGGCTGGGCCGGTGTTGACAACGGTGATTGGCCAAGCGGATCTGGCGGTGAGCAAGACCGGGCCGGCGAGCGTGCCGGCAAATAGCCAGTTCAGCTACACGATCGCCGTAACCAACAACGGCCCGTCGACAGCGGTGAGCGTGGTGGTGACGGACAGCTTACCGGCGAACGTGATTTTTATCAGCGCGAATGGCGGTGGCACAACCAACGCAAGTTTGACGAATGTTTTCTGGACAGTCAGCAATCTGTCGAGTGGGGCGGTGGTGAATCTGGGATTGACTGTCCAGGCTCTGGCGAGTGGCATCATCAGCAACGCGGTAATTGTCGGCAGTGCGACTGCGGACACCAATCTGGTCAACAACACGGCCGGGCCGGTGCTGACAACGGTGATTGGCCAAGCGGACCTGGCGGTGAGCAAGACCGGGCCGGCGAGCGTGCCGGCCAACAGTCAGTTCAGCTATACGATCAGCGTGACCAATCAGGGGCCCTCCACGGCAGTCAGCGTGGCGGTGACTGACAGCTTGCCGGCGAACGTGACCTTCGTGAGCGCGACCGGCGGCGGCACAACCAACGCAAGTTTGACGAATGTATTTTGGAGTGTGCCAAGCTTGGCCAGCGGTACGGCGACGAATTTCGGTTTGACGGTTCAAGCGCCTCCGACCGGCGTCATTAGCAACCGGGTGATGGTCGGCAGCGTGACCGCCGACTCCAATCTCGGCAATAACTATTTCGGACCGGTCTTGACCACAGTGATTGGTCAGGCGGACCTCGCGGTGAGCAAGAGCGGACCGGCCACCGTGAATGCCAATAGCCAGTTCAGCTATACGATCAGCGTGACCAATCAGGGGCCCTCCACGGCAGTCAGCGTAGTGGTGACCGACAGCTTGCCGGCCAACGTAACTTTCGTGAGCGTGACCGGTGGCGGCACGACCGATGCAAGCTTGACGAATGTATTTTGGACAGTCAGCAGTCTGGCGAGTGGGGCGGCAACCAATTTTGGGCTGACCGTTCAGGCGCCGGCCAGCGGTGTGATCAGCAATTGGGTGGTGACAGGCAGTGCGACCGCCGATTCGAATCTGGGTAACAACAGCGCCGGGCCGGTGCTGACCACGGTCAATGTATTCCTGCCGGTCCCAACTTTGACCAAGTCCACGTCTGCGACAAATGTCATGGCGGGTGCGCCGGTGCTCTTTACCCTTGTGGCCGGCAATACCGGGACCACCAATGCTGCCGCCATTCCCGTTTTTGTGAGTGGCGTATCCACGTCACTGGTCATCATTCGTGACGCCGTTCCGCTCAAAACCACATTCGTCCAATTCAACAGCACCGGCACCGGCCTGCCGCTGTATCATCACGCCGGCGACCCGCTCCAGACGTACGCGTTGACCGCGCCGGCGGATTTGACGCAAGTGGATGCCATCGCGGTGGGCTATCCGACGCTGCCCGTCGGTGCCGCACCGACGCTCACGTTCACGGTCCTGGTCAACTCGAACGCGACCGGCAGCATTGCCAATCTCGCCCAGATTGAGTACGCGAATGCTGCCGGTGGCACCGTCCAAACCCACGATTCCAATCTGGTGACACTCCCGATCAGTCTGATTTCCACACCACCGACAATCAATTATTACTTTAATAACACCTACACGCAGACGGCAGTGGTGTACCGGGCCGCCTTCCCGGCGTACGTCCAAGCCGCGTGTCAGAGTTGCATCCACAACCCCGGGACCATTGAGACCGCCACGATCACAATTACCTCGCAATTGACGGGCGACGTGGAAAACTTTCCGGCCACGGAAACCGGACCGGGAACCGGCCTCTTCCGAATTTCCTTTCCAACTGCGCTCGCGTTCGGTGTTGGGACGCCCGGCAACGGCACGATTGAGACGCGATCGGATGATGTTCTGACGGCGACGATCAGCGGTGGTGGGGGGAGTGCGACGGCCATCACCCAGATCATGATCGATCCGAACGGCGTGGTGTTTGACAGTCGGAACAATCAGCCCGTGGCCGGCGCGACGGTCACGCTCATTGATGTGACCGGCCAAGGCAACCACAAAGGTACCAATCAACCGGCACTCGTGTTTGCCGGCGACGGGGTGACGACCAATCCGGCGACGGTCACCACCGGGCCGGATGGCACGTTCCAATTTCTGCTGGTGCCGGACAGCACCTACAAGTTTGTGATCACGCCGCCGAAAGGCTACAAATTCCCATCCCAAGTCCCCAGCGGCTCCTTGTCGCCGACCCGTGTGATTGGACCGGCGGCCTCGTATGGTGGCAACTTTGTCGTGAATTCAGCGCTCGGAATCGTGCGCTGGGATGTGCCGGTGGATCCGCCGGTGCCGGTGCCCTCGCTGACCAAGTCCGTGACTGGGACGAATGTCGTTCTGGCTGGTGCGCCGGTGCAGTTCACCCTCGTCGCCGGCAATACCGGCCTTACCAACGCCGCTGCTATTCCAGTCGTCGTCAGCGGAGTGACCACGGCGTTGGTCATCATTCGCGACGCGATTCCGCTGCAAACCAAGTTTGTTCAATTCAACAATATCAGCAACGGGACACGGCTATATCATCGCACCGGTGACCCGCTCCAGACGTATATGTTGACCGCGCCGGCGGATTTGACGCAAGTGGACGCCATCGCGGTGGGCTATCCGACCCTGCCCGTCGGTGCCGCACCGACGCTCACGTTCACGGTCCTGGTCAACTCGAACGCGACCGGTCGCATCACCAATACCGCCCAGCTCGATTACGCGAATGTCGCCGGCAGTCCCGCGCAACAACTCGATTCCAATCTGGTGGCGCTCAATCTGAATGCCCCAGCGCCCGGACGAAGACTGTCTATCCACAAAACCGTGTCGACTCCCGAAGCTGAAATTGGCGATGTGGTTACCTATACGGTGCAGATTAATAATTGGTCCAGCATGACCATTACCGGTGTGACATTGACGGACGTCTTGCCGGCGGGGTTTGCGTACCAGCGCCACAGCGCGACCGCAGCCAACGGTGCGGCGCTGGCAGACCCGGGCAAAGGACCGCGGCTCCGGTTTGCCATTGGGAATCTGGCCAGTAGCAACACGTTTACGCTCACCTACCGGACGGTCATCGGGGTGGGCGCGTTGCAGGGTACTGGCATCAATAGCGCCCAAGCGACCGGGCTCAACACGCTGCCAAGTCTCGTCGAACATGCAACAGTGAAAGTGAAGCCCGGCGTCTTTACCGATCAGGCTTTCATTATCGGAAAAGTGTTTATGGATTTGAATCACAATCTGATTCAGGACGAGGGCGAACTGGGCGTTCCCGGCGTGCGCATTTACATGGAGGATGGCACGTATGTGGTGACGGATAGCGAAGGCAAATACAGCATTTACGGCCTCAGCCCGCGCACCCACGTGCTGAAGGTGGACGAGATTACGCTGCCGCCGGGGGCGCGATTGGAAGCATTGACGCCGCGGCACAACAGCCGGGGGGTGACCTGCCTGGCCGATCTCAAGCGCGGCGAGATGCGGAAAGTGAATTTTGCCATTGCGTCCGCAGACCCGCGGATTTTGAAAGATGTCCAACACCGGCGCGCCGCAGTGGAAAGTGAAGTCGCAGAGATTCAGCAGGCCTTAACCCACGAACTGACGGCGGCCACCGCCCCGCTGACGGCGAGCAGTGGCCCGGCGCAACCCGCGACAGGGATTACGAGCGCTGGGCCGCTTCCCTTGGCCGCCAAGCCCGCCAGCGAGTCAGTGTCCCCGGTGTATCAATCCATGATTGATACCGTGCCGCTGACCAGCCGGAATAGCTTGTTACCGGCGCGCCCGGTCGCGGTCGTCCCGCGGGTGGACTTGGAAGACGCGTTGCGTGGCGTGAGTAATGAGTTGGGGTTTGTGGATTTGAAAGATCACGATACGTTGCCGGTGGCCATTGTCAATGTGCGGGTCAAGGGGCCGGCGGGCGCCAAATTTGTGCTCAAGCTCAATGGCCAACTGGTCGCGGAACAGCAGGTGGGCAAGCGCCTCGAAGATCCGCAGCGCCGTCTGGCGGGTTGGGAATATATCGGCATTGGCCTCCCGCCCGGTCCGAACACACTCGAAGTTCAGCAAGCGGATCCGTTTGGCAACGTTCATTCGGCAAAGATTATGGTCACGGCGCCCGGCAATATTGGGAAAATCAAAATTGTGCTGCCGGCGGGCGAGCAGTTCGCCGATGGCATGACGCCGGTCAAGGTCGTCGTTCTGGTGCAGGATGATCAAGGCGTGCCGGTCACGGCGCGGACCATCGTCACACTCGATAGCAGTTTGGGGCGCTGGCAGGTGACGGATTTGAATCCGGACGAGCCGGGCGTGCAGACTGTGATTGAGAATGGGGCGGCCGAGTTTACGCTCTTGCCGCCGCAAGAGCCGGGCGATGCCAAAATTATGGTGAACAGTGGAATTTTGCGGGACTCGGCGGTCGTCCCGTTCCTGCCCTCACTGCGACCGATGTTGGCAGCCGGCATCATCGAAGGGCGCCTCAATTTACGGAACCTCAATTTAAATCACGTTCTCGCGTCCACCGCCGCGGATGGATTTGAGCAGGAACTGCGGAACTGGTCGTTTGGCAGCGGGGGCGGAGCGGTGGAGGGCGGCGGCCGGGTCGCCATGTTCCTCAAGGGCAAGATCAAAGGCGATTACCTGCTGACGCTGGCGTATGATTCGGACAAATCCTCGCAAACCGCGCTGTTCCGGGACATTCAGCCGGATGCCTTCTATCCGGTGTACGGGGACTCGGGCGGGCGCGGCTTCGATGCGCAATCCACCGGCCGTCTCTATATCCGGGTGGACAAGCGAAAGAGCTATTTGTTGTATGGCGATTTCCCGACAGCGTCGCCGAGTGAAGCGCGCAGCTTGGGCAACTACAGCCGCAGTCTGACCGGCCTGAAGGAACATTACGAAAAAGCGAATGTTGTCGCCAACGCGTGGGGGGCATTTGACTCGATGAAACAGATGGTGAAAGAGTTCCCAGCCGACGGGACTTCAGGCCCGTATTACTTCAGCAACATCAGCGCGCAGGAAAACAGCGAGCAGGTCCAAATCATTACCCGCGACCGGAACCAAACGAATGTGGTGCTCAAGACGGTGACAATGCAGCGGTTTGTGGATTACGAGTTTGAGCCATTCTCGGGCCAACTGTTATTCGCGGCGCCGGTTCCGAGCCTCGATTCAAATCTGAACCCGATCTTTATCCGGGTGACCTTCGAGGTGGATCAGGGTGGCAAGAAGTTCTTTGTGGGTGGGGCTGACGCGCAGATTAAGTTACTGCCCCGGTGGGAAGTCGGCGGGTCGGTCGTGCGAGACGAGAATCCCAAGCAGCCGTATCAGCTCTACAGCGCCAACACGACGGTCAAACTATTTACCAATACCTTCGTCCTGGCGGAACTGGCGCAGAGCGGGTCCACGACCAATGGCGACGGCAATGCGGGGCGCGTCGAGCTGCGCCATGAGACGGAGCGCACTAGCGCGCGGCTGTATGGCGCGTATGTGGAAACGAATTTTGTGAATCCCACCGCGCCGATCAATGCCGGCCGGCAGGAAGTGGGGGCCAAGCTGAGCCAGAAATTAGACAAACAGACGCGCCTGCTGCTGGATGTGGTGGATACCAAACAACTGGGGACCAGCAATGAACTTTGGGGGTTGGTGGGTGGCATCGAACGCACTTTCTCCAACAAGATGACCGTTGAAGTGGGCGCCCGGTACAGCCAGGAAACCACCGGCACCACGGCCAGCAATTCTGTCACCAGCGTGCGGACGCGCGTGACGATGCCGGTCCCGCTGAAGCCGCAAGCCAAGTTGACCGGGGAATATGAAAATGATGTGCTGCATCCGGATCGGCGCATGGCGGATTTGGGCGTGGAATACCAGGCTGAAAATCATTCGCGATTCTACGCCAAACATGAGTTCATCAACTCCGTTGGCAGCCCGTACGAATTGACCAGCTCCCAAAGCCGGAACACCACGGTGATCGGCGTCGAAAACGAATACATGAAAGGGGGCAATCTGTTCAACGAATACCGGATGAACGATGGGATCAATGGTCCCGACGCGGTCGCGGCCATGGGTCTTCGCAACGGCTGGAACGTCGCCCCCGGCGTCAAGGCGAACACCACCTTTGAACGGACCACCCCGATTGCCGGTACCAACGCCGCGGACGTCGCCACCGCCGTCGGGCTCGGCCTCGAATACACGCGAAATCCCGACTGGAAAGCGACGGGCCGGGTCGAGTACCGCACCAGTGACGCGAGCGACCACTGGCTGAATACACTCGGCTATGCCCGCAAAATTGATCAGGATTGGACGATGCTTGCCAAGTCCATTCTGGATGTTTCGACTGATAAAAATTTGGTGGCGACCAGCAACGGTGTGAGCCATGCGGGGGATAAATTCCAGAGCCGGCTCCAACTCGGCGCGGCTTATCGCGAAACGCGGACGGATGTTTGGAATGCACTGTTCTTGTATGAATACAAGTACGAAGACCTCTCCGGGTCCGCCAGCAATGATCTGCGGAGCGCCCACATCTTTACCAGTCACTTTAATTATCAACCCGCGCCCGAGTTGACCTTGAACGGTCGGTTGGCGTTCAAGTTTGTCAACGAAGACACCAGTGGTGTTCGGAACAACAGTCTTGCGTACCTGATCGGTGGGCGCGGGATGTATGATGTGACCCGTCGCTGCAGCTTGGGCGTCAATGCCAACGCGATGTTTTCTGGCAATCTTCGCAGTATCCAATACGGCTTGGGGCCCGACTTCGGGATTCGGATTCACGACAATATCTGGATTGATGCAGGCTATAACTTTATCGGCTTCCACGACCGGGATCTCTCGGAAGGCAACTACACCGAACATGGTTTCTTTATTGGTCTGCGAATGCAGTTCGACGAACATATCTTGGATGGGTTAAGAAGGGCGAAACCATGATCCGGCTGCGCAACCATTTGAATCCCAGTTGGACAGGCGTCCCGCCTGTCGTGTCGGCGAATAGTGGAACGGGCGGGACGCCCGTTCCACTTCTCAGTCCTCGTCGAATTTTAATAAATATTTCACTCCTTCTCCTCCTCGGCTTGCTATTCGGCGCTCTCAGCGCGGTTCCGTCTGCGCATGCGGAAGGCAGTGTGGAGATCAATAACAATAACGGTGACCGGGCTTATTTGGAGTACCGGAGCGACAACACCGCCCACAGCTCGATCCCGCGAAAAACCATCATCTATGCCTACGCCAATTGGGGGGAGACGATCAGTCTCGGCTCCAGTGCCAGCGGCGTCGGGAGTGGCACCCTCGGGGCTGGGTTGGGCGGTATCGTCTGGTATGCGCCCGATGGCAAAATTGGCACCAACACCAGTGCCACCATTGGAAACATCGCCAATGTTACGCAGGAGTTGAACGGTCCATTGCCCAATGCCGGCGGTTACCGGCCGACGAACTTGACTGTTGGCGTCAGCCAGACCGGGATCTGGCGGATTGATTTCTACAGTCCGCAAATGGGCGTCGACCAGGCTCCCGCACAAGCCACCCCTGCCAAAACGCAGCCTTGGACGCAACCTGCTGCTGTCCAGTACGTCACGGCGTGGGATGTGACCGTTCATTCCGGCGACACGAACAGTCCGGCGGTTCTTGGTCGCGTCTTTACCACGCAAATCGCCATGAACATGGGTTCGAATCAGCGATACCTGTACTCCGTGGTCTATTTTCTGACCAAGGATGGTTATCAATACCAGTGCAATCTCAACGGTATTGATCCGTACGGGTTCAACTTCTTTGCGAATAACACCGGGTTTGAAACCAATGGGGTTGGGACTGGACCATCGTATCAGTCAACTGTATTGGCAGTGAATGACGTACAAAATCCCAATGCGCCCGATAATCCTCCGGCGAACGTCACCCACAAGCTGTTCTTTCACACCCCCGATCCACTCCTGCCATCGACAGCCAATTCGTACGCTGGGTCCGATTGGCTCCTGGCAGCACCGACAACCCCCCCGACGGTTAGTAGTGTTAATTTCGTCGGCCTCGACGGCACCACAAACCAACTTGGTTCCGGACTTGGCGGAACTTTTACCTTCAGTTCCACCGGTCCCGGCACTTACATTATTGCTCTGGATCTCAATAGCGACGGCGTCTTTACCAGCGCCGTGGACCGGGTCTTGGAGGGCGCGGCCGTCTTTGGAGTCAACCATGTGTTCTGGGATGGGAAAGATGGGACGGGCAATCCCGCGCCGCGTGGAAACGGGTCATTCACCGAAGTAATTGCCGTCGCGAGTGGTGTGGTGCACTTCCCGTTTCTGGATGTGGAATATGCGCCCAATGGGATCATCATTCAACGTCAAAACGGGCCGACGGCGGGACGATCAACCATCTTCTGGGATGACACCAGCTTGCTGGGGGTCTCACCGATCGCCACGAAATCCTTGCCGCCGTTGGGGGCTGACAGCTCAACCGGCGCCCACTCCTGGCCCGAAACAACCGACGGGTACAATCTCGGTAATAACAATGGGATCGATACCTGGGCGATGGTGATCGGCAGCATCTTCTCTAACCAAGCGATTTCCATCAAGGTGGCCGATCTCCAGGTCGTCAGCAAGAGCATTTCGCCCACGGTGGTGGGGCCGACCTCGAATGTCACCTATACCGTGGTGCTCAAGAACAACGGGCCCGATACGGTTGCGCGAGGGAAATTCCTTGAATATTTCCCGCCCGGGCTGAGCAATCTCACGGTTGCCTCAAGTTTGTTCAGTTCCAACGGCACGATTGTTGCATCGGCCTGGAGCAATAATACCTACACGGCGACCCTGAGCATGATCAGCAATGAGACCAGCACCTTCACATTTACCGCGACACCCGCGCCCGGCTTGGGAAGCATCCTCACCAATGTCGCCAACTTTTTAACCTATAACGATGTGGGCGATCCCAACGACCCGAACCGGATGGGTGCCGGGAACAATAACCAGACCAATATCACTGCCATCACCTTCACGGTCCGCGGCAAGGTTTACAACGATGCCAACGCCAACGGCGTTCTCGATGGCGGCGAAACCGGTACCAACCTCAACTTGTACGCCAAACTCATCCCCACGAATGCACCGAGTGCGGCGGTGCAAGCCGTGCTTGTCGATAACTCCGGAATTTATTCGCTGACCACCACCAATCCTGGTGGATATATCGTAATTCTGTCCAGCAATAACACCTTGGGAAATGTTGTTCCGTTCCTGCCGTCGGGCTGGCTCGGTACGGAAGCGCCGGATCAGATCATCAGCGGAATCAGCCTCACCGCGAGCAATATCACCGGGCAGGATTTTGGTCTTTATAACGGCAGCTACCTGGTTCTCAGTAAATCGGCAACCCCAGCCGTGGTCGGCGGGCTGAGCAACACGCTCTTCAGCATCACGATCACCAATACCAGTTCCATCAGTAATACGCTGGACTCCATTGTGGACAATCTGCCGACAAATCCGCCGTCCAGTCTGAGTTATTCGAATGGAACATCGCTTTTCAACGGAAGTCCCATTGCGAATCCGACCATTGTCGGTGTTACGAATCTGACGTGGACCGGTCCCTTCAATATTCCCGGGAATTCGGTGGCGACACTCTCGTTCCGTGCGCGAATCCCGGCGACCGCTGGCGCCTACACCAACAAGGCGTACGCGCTCATCGGGACGACCCAGATCGATGCCACCACCAATAGCACTGATAATGTTCCAGCTCAGGCGATTGTCCTCGAGGGGAACTATGCTGATTTGGGAATCCTGAAGACTGGTCCGGCAACGATTCCCGCGACCAATCAGTTTGCCTATTCGATTACGGTGTCCAACGGCGGTCCTTCTGCGGCAACGAGTTTGGTAGTGACCGATAGCCTGCCGGTAAATTTGACCTTTATTAGTGCGACCGGGGGCGGGGCGACTAACGCGAGTCTGACGAATGTGTTTTGGGCGGTCGCAAGCTTGGCGAGCGGTTCGGCCACGAATCTGGGGGTAACCGTCAAAGCCCCTTCGACCGGGGTTATTACTAATCTCGTGGTTGCGGGAAGTACTGCCGCCGATCCGGATCTCAGTGACAACACAACCAATTGGATCACTACGGTCACCGATCAGGCGGATGTGCGGGCCATTAAAACCGGTCCGATTACCGTGAATGCAACCAACCAGTTTGCTTATACGATCACCGTGACCAATGGCGGCCCATCGTCCGCAGTCAGCGTGGTGGTGACTGATAGCTTGCCGGCCAATCTGACGTTCATCAGCGCAACTGGGGGTGGCGCAACGAATGCCAGTTTGACAAATGTGTTCTGGTCGGTGGCGAGTCTGACTAATGGTGCCGTCACAAATCTGAGTCTGACTGTAAAAGCGCCAACGACCGGTATTATTAGCAACACCCTGGTGGCTGGGAGCATCACCAGTGATCCGGTGCCGGGTAATAACACAGCGAATTGGATTACGACGGTAACGGACCAGGCGGATTTGTGGGCAGTCAAGACCGGCCCGGCAACCATTCCGGCGACCAACCAGTTTGCCTATACGATTCTCGTAACCAATGGGGGGCCGTCAACCGCGGTCAGCGTGGTGGTGACCGATAGCTTGCCGGCAAATTTAACGTTTATCAGCGCGACGAGTGGCGGCGCGACCAACGCGAGTTTGACGAATGTGTTCTGGTCGGTGGCGAGTTTGACCAATGGTGCCGTGACGAATCTGAGTCTGACCGTGAAAGCCCCAGCGACCGGTATTATCAGTAACTCGGTTGTTACCGGTAGTACAACCGGCGATCCAATTCCTGGGAACAATACGACAAATTGGCTCACGACGGTAACGGATCAGGCGGATGTGCGGGCGATTAAAACCGGTCCAGTCACGGTGAATGCAACCAACCAGTTTGCCTATACGATTCTCGTAACCAATGGGGGGCCGTCAACCGCGGTCAGCGTGGTGGTGACCGATAGCTTGCCGGCAAATTTAACGTTTATCAGCGCGACCGGTGGCGGCGCGACCAACGCGAGTTTGACGAATGTGTTCTGGTCGGTGGCAAGTTTGACTAACGGTGCAATTACGAATCTGAGTCTGACCGTGAAAGCGCCAGCGACTGGCCAGATTACCAATACCTTGGTAGCTGGGAGTATCACCACTGATCCGACACTGGGCAATAATACGACAAATTGGATCACCTCAGTGAGCGATCAAGCGGACTTGGCGGTGACCAAGACCGGGGTGACAACGATTCCGGCGACGAACCAGTTTGCCTACACAATCGCAGTGACCAATAATGGTCCGTCAACGGCGGTCAGTGTTGTGGTAACCGACAGTTTGCCGGCGAACCTGACATTCATCAGCGCGACCGGTGGA
>Ga0316231_1002779_pt1 | contig 16173 bp, 4 predicted proteins | sample TBH18027metaG_FD_206002 | JGI IMG/M metagenome (GOLD analysis project Ga0316231, IMG submission 206002) | Freshwater microbial communities from Trout Bog Lake, Wisconsin, USA - TBH18027 | ecosystem: Environmental > Aquatic > Freshwater > Lake > Hypolimnion/Profundal zone | place: USA: Wisconsin...
TCCCGGAAGAAATCCACCGGAAACGGATACAAGTTGGCCATGCCGTACCGCGTGAGGTCAGCCTGAAATCGTTCCGCCATGTCGCGGATGCCCGCGCGGTCCGCGAGGTCGTGAGCGAGCTCCGGCCGGTCGTAACCACGCAGATCCTCGATGACATTCATGGTGCTGCCAATGCCGAACTCGGAGAGGAAAACTGGTTTCTGTCCTTCACCCAGCGTTCGCAGCAGCGTGCGGCTCCTGTTGGTCAGTGGATATTTGGGGTAAAGATGCGTGTCGCCGACCCCGGGCAGGTAGCCGCTCGGGTCGTAGTTGATCTCGTTCGTGACGGGAGCTACCGCCGGGCCTTGCGCCCCCCAAACTGTTTCCCACATGGTACCACCGGGATTGCTCACGGAACCGATCGCGAGCAGCCCATCCCAGCGGCCGCTGCCCAGTAGGACCAGCCGCGTCGGATCGAGTTCGCGCAGTTTCGGCAGAAATTCCACCGCGCAGCGAAACATGGGCCCATCGCGCATTTCGTTGAGGAGTCCCCAGATCACCACGCAGGGATGGTTGCGGTCGCGACGGAGCAGTTCGCGATAGGATCGTTCGTAGCGTTCGACGAGGTGCGGGGTGTCCTCCATGCCGCAGGATGCATAAGTCTCCTCATAGACCAGCAAGCCCAGTTCATCGCAGAAGTCGAGTTGCTCGGGAATGGCACCGCAAAAGATGAACCGGATGCAGTTGAAACCGGCGGCCTTGGCTTTGATCAGATCGCGGCGCATCAAATCGGGATCCGCCGGCAGGATCTGGCCAACCGGAAAGTGGTTGCCGGTGTGCGATGAACGCAGAAACAGCCTTCGACCGTTGAGTTGGAAGAAACCGTCAACCACCCGGAAATCGCGGAATCCACAGCGCACGCCGAGGTCATGCGTCAGGCCACCGCCGCGCCCAGTGGTCAGGAGATGGGCTTCCACGCGGTAGAGGACCGGGTCGTCCAGATTCCACGCCCGGTGCTGCGGAACGCAGAGGGTCGCGTGGTGTTGGGTGCAGGCCACCGGGAAAACCGCACTGATCTCGGCCTCGGTAATGGTGGCGCCGCCGCTGGCCGGCATCACCCGCAGTCGCAGCCGTCCGGCAGCCGGATGCGGCGAATCGTTGCGAACCTTCACGGTCACGACAATCTGGCCGGTCCCCAATTCCGGACGCACACACAGATCTGTGAGGCAGACTTCCGGGACCAACGCGAGCGCCACTGGACCGACAATCCCACCCACATTGTAAAGGCCGCCGGGCTCAAACCTGGCATGGTCCCGCTGGACGCGGCGCGGGATCTCGTTCAACACATACCCGTCGATGCGTTCGTCGCCGGGTTTGAGCACGCGGACGGCCAACAGATTCTCGCCGGGTCGGAGCGCCGCGGTCACATCGAGTTCAAAAGGGAATTCCGGGCCTTCGTGACCGCCCACGGGCTGGCCGTTCAGCCAGACTTCGGCCAGGTACTCCACCGCGGCAAAACGCAGCCGGGCGCGCTCGCCTTTAGTCGGCAGCCGCTGCGGGGTGAACGCATGCCAGTACCAGCATACGCCTTGGAAGGCCGGAAACACCTGTTGCGCAATACCCGGCACCGGCGCCGGCTGCGCCTCGGGTCGCGGGGCCTCGCACCAGTGCTCGGCGCGGCCGGTGTTCTGCGGATCCACCGCCAACGTCCATTGTCCTGTCAGTGTCTGTTCCATGTTGCCATCCGTTTCAGAATCACTTGTTACGCGCCATCGGCGCCCCACGCGCCGGAACGAGTGCCGGTGTCGGCACGTGCTGGCGCTGCATTGTCGGGCTTTCCCAGTTCAAGTGGAGGCGCGATTCGGTAACGCCCTTGAACGAACCGCTGTGATAAAACTCCACCTTCAACGCATATCGCCGACCGGCTTTCAGTGCGATGGGCTGGCTGGCGTTCTTGGCGTATTTCTCCGGTCGCTGCCAGTCCACCTGGCCGGCGTAATCTTTCCAGTCGTCAATGACCAGCTTTCCGTCGATCCACACCCGCACGCCGCCGCGGTTGTACGTGCTGAAAACAAAGTCCTCCGTCAGCGGGGCTTCCACCCAACCCGTCCACCGGGCGGAAAAACAGTCGTTCGTCAATCGGACTGGCGGTTGATTCGTGCCCGCGATCCGCGGCCGATTGGCCGGATCATCGGGCGACTTGTCCCGCCAATTAAACCATAAATTCGGATCGATCCGGGTGAGCACGGGCGCTCCGTTCAGTGTGCGATTGTTGAAGTATTCTCCAAGCAAACCGGGCAGTGTGCCGACAGCAATCACGCCCGCCTGACGCTTGAAATTCTCCCAGCCTTGGATGCGATAAACTGGCGTCATGTTCCAGCCGGGCGCATACCAGAAGACTTGCCCGTCGGGGAACGTGTGCAGCGATCCACCGGCCAGACAGTCATACTGGATGGTGGTTTTGTTCGCAGCGCTGTCGCCGCCATGATCCCAATCCACGCGCCACCAATGATAGAGCCGTTCGGGCAGGCCATCGTCGGCCCGGCGATCGAAGGCGCCGCCCACATAGAGTCCGTCTTCGGTGAAGAATTCGAGCGGCCGGATGATGCGCTGGCCGATGGCGATGCAGCCGTGTGTTTTCCCAAGCAGGCGCACCGGATCATGCAACTGGCCCGCAAATGCATCCTTGCGAGTGGCGTGCGGCCCAACCCGAAAGAGCAATTTACCCGTCCGGTCGTACTTCACGAAAGCGGTGCCATCGTACATGTCGGACGACCACTGCGTGCCATGCCCATACCCCTCCCCGCCGCCTTTCATGCATGCATAAACGGCCCCCGTCTCGTCCTTCAACAATCCCGACGGCACAGCCCCGGGACTGGCCGGACCTGGCGTCAGCGACGCCCAGTCCCACGTTGGGCCACCCGCCGTCGTCCACCCGCTGTTGGGAATCACATCGTACGCACTGGCGCCACCGACGGTCCCGGGCGTGCTGTGCGGAAAATACACGTTCCAATTATCGTCGAGGAACAGATAGCCGGCCGGATACGAAGAGGGGCCGTAGTTGAAACCGGGCTTGTCGAAAAGCCTGAACTCCTCCGGATCCATGATGCCGTTGCCATTCGTATCTGCCCACGACCAAGCGCGGTAGCGGTTGCGGATGGCGTAATCGGTTGGATCGAGTCCCTGTTTGGCGAGCGCATCGAGCCAGGGCTTGGGGCCTGTCGCCGGCAGCCGAGGTTGTCCGGCCGGCGGGTTCGGAGGACCGGGATCGGCCAAGCCGATGGCCGCGACAGGCACCAGCCGGCGGTTGGCCTCGTCCACGCGCACGATGCGGAGACCGTAATCGGCCCACAGATAGGTCTGGTTATTCCTGTGTGCAACATGCCACCCGCCGAAGAGTTTGGCTTCCTTGTCAAACAGGCCGGGCGCGACCGTCAGATAAGAGTAGGTGGAGCGAACCTTCCACGTCTTATTCGAGTAATCCACTTCGGCCTGCACGAGCCAGCCCCAGGCCGAGTCGAACCAGACGAGCGACGGGTTCTGCGGATCAGGGGAGGCGTATTCAAAGAATTGCTGCCCCCCATACCACTCGTTCAGCAACTCGCCCTTGTCATTGAAGTGGCTGGTGCGGCGCGGAGCAGTGCCATCCTCGGTAATGAAAAAACCACCCTGCCGATCGCCGCCGATGCCGGTCACACCCAGAAAACTCGTGGGCTGATCGTACAAGCCTTCCCGCGGCCGGCCGCCTTTGTTGCCGTACACAGCCTGGAGGGCGTATTTCGCGTCGAACCGTTTGATCTGCTGGCTGTCACCGGCCTCGACCACGAAGATGTCGCCGCTGACCTCATCCACCGCAAGGCGGTGGGGAGCCGTCAAGCCGGCGATGCGTTCGATCGGTTTGTGGTCGGCACGGGTCAACGAGACGACGTTGTTGCTGGACAGAATCAGGACCGAACCGTCGGCCGCCAGCGCCGCATCAATCGGCGACTTAACCGCAGCGGAATCCAGCGCGCTCCCGTCCTGCGAGTTCACCCATTGGACCAGGTCGTTTGTGGGAAAGCAGGCGACGACCTCATTTCCGCGCGCGGCGATCATGGCGCCTGACCCAAGTTTACACTCCGCCAGCTTCGCACCGCTATCCCGGTTAATCGTCAGGAGCGAACTCCCGTCATGCATGTAAAGTTTACCGCCGGTAGCCGCCAATTTCACCGGACCATTCCAGTGATTGTAGTGAAAGTGCGTCCACAACCGGCTCCGGCCGTCGAGCGATTGTTTGACGAGCACCGGGACTGTCTCGCCGGCTGACGCGCCGACATAAAATCCAGTTTCGTCAACCACCACGGCTGAAGGCCCACCGTGATCGCCGGGCCAGTCGGCATAGTTCGGAGAAGTTCGGGTGCCGAGCATCATGACGTACTCGGTCGTCAGCCCCTTGGTCTGCAGCAATTTCCAAGAGTAGGTCCCGCCCCCAAGGGGCCGCGTATTCTGATCGCGTCCATCCCAAGGCACAGAATGCGCGCCGGCCTTCTGGGGTGCGGCGCGCAGCAGCTCACGAATGAGCGTCCCTTGGGCATCGTAAAGCGCCAGGGACACATTGCCGTCCTCGGCCAGTGTGTACTTCACCGGATCCGGCGGCTCTGCCCGGAAACCTGCCCGTCGTGAATTGATCGCACACGAGCACAAGGCCAGCGCCAGAACGCTCACCGCACCAACAACGGATCGCCAAACATACTTGTCATCAAACATATTTCGTCTCCTCGATCCAGCTTCCGGGTTCGGTGTGCCGCCTTTAGGCGGCTGCCCCCTGATCACCAGGACCGGCTAAAGCTGGGACACCGAACTCAGTTACGATCTGTTCGTCTGGGTTCGGTGTGCCGCCAGCCTGGATCAGAACATACGGAATGCCCGCTGCCAACCGGACCGTTGCCCGGCGGCCAATCACCGTCATAGGCTGCGGATCGGTGCGCCCCCCGGCCGTCAAGGAATACAGCGTCGCCTTCGGGATGTCCGCCCACTCTTCGGGTAACGTCCAGGTGCGCACACAACCATCCTTGCTGTAGAAGTAAATCTTTCTCTGCCCGCTCCACGTGTCCGGCCACATGCGGTCGTAGCCAATGCCGAAGACAACCTCACCGTTCCAGGCCTTGAACCCATGTCGATCCCAGCGCGCCTGAGTCCCATCACTCCAGGAGGCATGAATGCAACCCTTGCGCAGGGTGAGACAATGCGCGCCGCGGGTGAGCGTGAGTTTGACGGCAAGATCGCCGGGGTAAACGTCCACAACGGTGGCGGGGAAATCGAGTTCGCTGTGGAAGGCATCATTGATCCATAGTTCCGCAGTGCCACCCTGACCTGAGAAGTATCGAACGATCAGCGTGTATGTTCCTTCACGGGGCACTGAGACCGTGACTGTATTGCTGCCGCTCAGGGAGAGTTCCAAGCCAGCAACCACCCGATCATGGGCGGCGCGCTCCTGGGACACCAACTGGAGAGGACCGGTGTTGTGCCCGTCCTTGGCCGCGAGTTGCACGGCAAAACCATCGTTATGCCGGAGTGTGTAACTGTCGATTCTCAGGCGGCCACGATGCTCATCTTCGCGCTCCAGACCGGGTCCGGCCGGCCGGCGCGTGTTGCCCTTGCCGATGTGGTACAACTCCTGGATCACGGTCAGATAAAACCCCTCGATTACTTGCGGCAGCGTGCGCCATTCCTCCAACGGCTGATAGGGCAGTTTCTTCGCGCCCGCACCGCCAAAACCGGTCATCAGCGCCCCGCCATCCGCCGCGGTCGCAAACTGGATCTCGCGGTTCAGCAACTTGCCAGTCAAATCCAGTGAGTAAGCTCCCTGGTTCCCGTAGACGTGCATGGGTTCTTCGCCCCGCCAGGTGCAGCATCCCTGGCAATACCCGGACTGGATCCGGCGATAGTCGTTTGTGGACAGGCCCCCATGGTTCCAGTTGTAGGCAGTCCAATCACCGGGACCTTCGCCGCCCGGCTCGGTGCCTTTGGAGCGGATATGGTCAAGAATCGCCTTGCGGCCGGCCGCCTGGGTCGCGGCGCTACCACCGAGTTGGCCGTCCGGATAGCCGACGTTGCAGTTGTTGCCGGTCAACGACAGCACATCCACATAGAGCACAGGCGGTGCGTACGGCAGGCGGGCAAAAAACGCATCGAGCATCTCGCGGGCCAGTCCCGAATCCCAGAAGCGCTGGTAATCCACGACCGCGAAGATATCTGAGGCATCACCGGCCGTCACGTACGGCATCTTGGCCGTCTCCACCGGGATGTGATCGGGCACCACCGCTTCGCCGCGGTAAGGCCCGCCGCATCCCGTCACGTCCCGGGTATAGCAGCAGCGGTGTTCCAGCATGCGTTCAAAGAACGCGCGCATCTCGGGGTAGTGCGCCAGGCCAACGTTGACGTCGGTGATGTTGGTGTGGAACGAAATCCAGGCGTCATACTCATCGCGCATGGCCGTCATGAAATCGGCCAACACCTGCCAGTCGGACTTCACCCGGTAGGTGGCCCGATTCCAGTACGGCCACGAGCCATCCCAACTCGAAGTCCCAGTGTCGCAGCCAATGAAGCCACTGGTAATCACCACGGAACGGACCGAATTGTCCAGCAGGTTCTGAACGGCAGCGATCGCGTGGGCGCAATCCTCCGTGGCTGTTGCAGTGTCTGGCGGACACAACCGCCAGATGAATGATCGCGCCCAGTCCGGGGCCGAATTAGGCATCGAGTTTCAGTCTCCCATCCTCAGAATGTCAACTCGCCCCAGAACTTCGGCTCGATCATCAGCTCATACACCGCGTCATCAACAATCCCGGTATGCTGGTTGGCCCAGTAGGTCCGGAGGCGCGTGCGCTGGCCAACAGGATCCCCGTGGGTCACGCCAAAGTCGCCCCGCAGTTTCAGGCCAGCCGACGGAACCAGCCCCAGCGCCGGCAGCGGTATGGCCGCTTCCACGACATAACCTTTACCGGGATTGACAGAGACCTTGATCTTCGCGTCCGCAATGACATCCACAAAGTCCAGCCGAAAGTCTTTCACCACGCCGGAGGAGAAAGCCTTTGGTTTCTTGGGCGAACCTGCCGCGACCACTTTGCGATAGAGGACCGCGGTCGGGGTGCCCTGAACGTTGCCGATGGACAATCGCAGGTCGCCGGCCACCGCCTCGTTCCGGTCCAGGGGCGCGTTCGTCACCGTTCCCAGTTGCAGATCCACTGTATCGCCGGACAAATAGATCATGGCCGGATCGCTCGCACCGTTGATCCAGGGAGTGTTGTCGTTGACCTCCCAAGCCACGGACAGGGTTTGCTCGTCCCAGGCGCATGCCACCCGAACCCCGGCATCGGCGAGCTTGTGAAAACTGAGAATCTCCGCTCCTTTAAAGTCGGCGTTCAGGTTGCCGGAGAAAACGGGCGTCAGATGCTTGACGCTGTAGCGCCGCACACCCGCACTCGCCTGGAGTTGCTGTTCACGAAACGTCTGGGCGGTCCGCACGTCGCCGGCGGCAATCGCGATCGATCCCCCTTTTAGTTTCTGGATGCGATCCAAGCCCGTCAGTTCCGCGTTCCACAGCGCGGTCTTGCCGGCTTCGATATAGACCTTCCCGTCGGTGCCCTGAACCATGGACCCGCCGAAATCCTCGCCGCCCATGCCACAGGGCACACGATCCAGAACGGCGCCCGGCCCGGCCTTGGGGAACTCGTACTTGAGCGGGTCCGGCTCGAACAGCCGCGCCAGGTAGTATCCGTCCTGGGTCAGCAGGTGCCATTCGCCGACGTTGCTGTTGAGCGCCCACACATAGCCCGCGACCGGAACCTTGACGCAGCCCACGGCGCCGAACGTGCCGCGCAGCAACCCCTGTTGCGGCGGCGGCGCGTTGTGGGATCCATGCACGCCCTGCCACTGATCCCCATAGCTCCACAGGAGTTTGCCGCTGGCGGTTTCGTAGCACTGATAGGCGGGAGAGAGCACGAGCGAGTTGTCCAATGCAGGAACACCAGCCGGGAAGTTGGTCAGCGACTGGAAGTGGGCGGGATCGTAGATCGGCGCGCCGCAGGCCGTAAATTTGGTGACCGGCAAATAGCCTTCCCCGCCGAACAGTGTCAGGTCGACGTTCAAGTACATCGACCAGCCGTAGTATCCTCCCAGCGTCAGCGCCCGGGGCAGGGTCACGACCTCCGTCTCTTGCATCTGTCCATCCCCGTTCGCATCGGCCCAAAACTTGGTCGTCTTGGCTTTTGGATCGGCAGTAATGGTCGACCGGGCGACGTACCGACCGGGGGCCAAGCGTTCATAAATCACTGTCGTCCCAGATCCGGAATTGAGGACCGCGAGGTAATCGCGATGGTTCTTGCCGGTGCAGAACCTGGCAAAACTGTTTCCACCGAGGAACCCTTGTCCTGACACATCAAACACACCCACGCAGGACGCTTGGCCGGTCTTCGGGTCGAGCCGCCATTCGCACCCCTCGCCCACCATCACGTTGGGATCGTGCGGATGGATCGCGCCCCCCGAGGCGCCGTAATGCGTCGGACCAAACAATTCCCGCACCAACTGGCCGGTCGCCGCGTTCCACACCGAAATGCGCCGCGGATATACCGTGGACTCCGTCACCCAAAGCTGGCCCTTTGGATCCAATCCGATCCCGGCAATATTGCGCAGGCCGTCGGGTTGCCAGGGCCCCAGGATGGGACGGCCCCCCGGCTTGCCAATTGAACGAATGAATTTTCCATCGGCCCCAAACACCTTGACCTGATGATCCGGCTCACGGGTGCCGACATAGAATCCGCCCGCCGGATTGATGGCGAGGCCGGTGGCGTTCTGCAAACCTTCGATCACGGACCGGATTTTGCCGGTTGCCAGATTTACTTCCAGAACCCGGGTCCCCGCGGAAACCACATAAAGTAATTCATCGCTGACAACCCTGAGAGCTGCGGGAGAAGGCACCGGGATGGCCTTGACGAATCTGCCCGTCTTCAGGTCAATGACCGCGATCAATCCGTTCGTTGGAAGGTCCGCCGCCAGGTACAGTTTACCCTGATGAGCATCCATCCCGGCGGGCTGGGCTGGACCGGCTACGCCGGCGGGCCAGAGATTGGTGACGGGCAAACTTGCGCTCTGAGTGCCGGGCCAGGGAACATAGGTTCCATTTGAGGTTTTTAAACAGTAGAGCGAATTGTCCTGAGAATCCAAAACATAGGCAATTCCGGCATCAAGGGTCACTAACTGGGCGCCGCCGAATCCACCGCGTTTGTGCCGCCATTGAACAACACCGTCCAGATCCGTTACGACCAGCGCCTTGCCGGCTTCAGATCCGTTCCAGCCCAGATACATATTGGTGCTGTCGGTGGCAACGGTGCAGGGTGATCCCATATCGCCACCCCAATTATCGCCGAGATTCGGTCCATCCCAAGGCGCCTGGCCGGCATTTGCGGCCCAGCCGCGCAGCCGAATCCCGATCCCCTTATGCCAGATGGCCCGCCAAGAATACACCCCCTCCGGCACCGGTTGGCCGGGCTGGCGAAAGCCCCCCGTGGTCAGGCCGTCCCAGAGCACCTCTTGCGGTCCCGTCTTAAAAAAATCCGCCGTGAGCAGTTGCCGGACGATTGCACCGGTTCCGTCCACGATCTGCATGGACACATAGCCGTCTTCGGGCATGGCGAAACGGACCGACTTGAACCCGGTGCGCTCCGCGGTCGCCGTGAGTTTCGTCCAGTCGGCAACGGGCACGCCATTTTCCAGATGGACAGGAAACTCGCGGCCGTCCGACAGGCGCACGGGACATGGCGACACCCGTCCTGCCGGCTCCAAGGTGGCCTCGCCCCAGATGCGTTTGTTCTGGAACGTGAAGACCCGGTCGATGGCGACACCGGCCCGGAAGATGTCTTTGATGGACATGCGCCCGTTGGTGGGGCCAGCGGTTAAATTCGGTTCAATGGTCAGCACCAATCGATCGCCGGCCTGGCGCGGCTTGCCATCGGCGGTGATCAACGCCCACGGGATCGCGATTTCTTGCACATAGCCCTGGCCGTTGGCGTACACTTGAAACGCCTGCTGCGCACCGGCAGATTTGACGTCGTCCCCCTTGGGCGAGTTCTTCGTCCGACCTTTCGAATCCCGTTCCACCACATCCCGGCCATCGATGCCCCGCCAGCAGTTGAAAACGCTGGCCGTTTCATTGCTGGCGCCGAAATCGCTGACCACCCGCACCTGGAGGCAATCTCCGTCCCACCCGAAATTGCCGGCGGTCGAGCCGGGATTGTTCAACGGGGTATCGTCGTTCCACCGGGCCAGCAGATACAGGTTCTTCGCGTCATACATCGCCGCGAACCAGACCCCGAATTTATTGCGATGGTTTTCGACGTCGCCGCAGGCAAAAATGCTCCCTGACAAATCCCAATCGGTGATCGCGCCATCCACGGTCACCGAACCGGGAGCGGGGAGCACACGGAAGTTGAGATTTTCGGTCTCGGTGGCCCGAGCCAGACCGGTCATCACCGCGATGAGACACAAGCACAGAGCTAATAAACGCATAAGAATTCTTCCTTTTCTGACGATATTCGACTTAGAAAGACGAGCCCAACGTCGCGGTGACCACTGGCCCTGCGTCTTGCATGGCAGCCACGGGCTGCAGTTGACCGAGTTCTTTCTCGAAAATGGCCGGCAGCGCCGTGTGCGCCGGTGGGATTTCCCCACGCCGCTGCTGGTCGATCCGCTCGATGCAGAGCTCCAGCAACCGCGAAATATCAAACCCGAGCCGCGTCACCGACACTGCCGCTGGTGTCGGATACGGAAAATTGGTATGGGCGATCACCCGCACATCCTCGGGCACGCGCACGCCCGCCGCGCAGATTCCGGCAGTCGCCGCAGGCACCAGGTTGTCGTCCGTGATCAGCAACGCATCCGGACGCACGTTAGTACCGGCTTGGAACAACACCTCCGCCGCGTGTTGCGCCCACTGCGGTGCCAGCAACGGCGCGGCCTGCACCCAAGCCCGCTGGATTTGCAGACCGCGCGCAGCCGCGAATTCAAACAGTTGGTTGAGCCAGGGACCGCTATCTCCCGCGTGGGCCAGCGTGATCACCGCCACTCGCCGCCGGCCGGCGGCCGCCAACGCGTCGAGCGCTTTACCACAAAACGCCGCCACATCCGGACCCACGAACGGCACCGGCAACGGCGCCTTCGGCGCGACGATCGTCACCCGCGCCACGCCGGGTTCTTCAAGCACCGGCAAGCCCTCCACATCGACCGGGTTGCCAGCGAAAATGACTCCCGCCAACCGGTGCGACCGCACCAAACCGGCGAGCCGGAGGTAATCCTCGGTATCAGTCCGGGAACCAATCTCGTAGAAACAGGTAATCTGCCGTTGGGGCATGCTGAGCTGCTCCGCCTGCTGCCACAGCGCCCGATAGAATTGTGAGGTGTCAATCTGCCGTGGCCAGGGAAACGCCAGTGCATAGCAGCGGTTCGGCATCTTTTCTGACACAAACGTCCCGCGCCGGCCCTCCGCCCGAACCCAGCCCTGATCGGCCAGCAGATCGAACGCCTTCTGGATGGTCACACTGGTGGTATCAAATTGGCGGATCAGCGCCTCCCGCGTCGGCATTCGCGTACCCGGCGGCAGTTGACCGTTCAGGATTTCGGTGCGCAACTCCGCCGCAATCCGGCGGTAGATCATTCGATTGGCCCGTGACTTCATTTGTTTACTCTAGGGTAATTATTCTTCTATATACCATAACCAACATCGCCCGCTAGGACTATTTTGATCAGAGGTGATTGGAATTCTTATGCGGACTGCCGTGATTTATTCCGGCGCCGAGCGGCCCAGAGGGTCACACCGCCAGCCAGCCACATCAACAGCACATTCGGTTCAGGAATGACCGCGAGCGTTTGGTTGAACATCACGCCGCTCAACAGCACCTGATTACCCACAATGGACACCTTGGCCTGACTCGCGTCCCATCCGCCGCCCCCGAGGATCAGGGCATTCGTCAAGCTCGCCGGGGCCGACCCATTCAATTGGAATAAGACAAAACTGTCCGTGAGCACGCCACTGCCCTGCCATTGCGCCAGCCCGGCCACCCCGGGCTCGGTGCCCAGTTGCAACGTCCACTGATTCGATCCGAAATAATTCAGCCCGTTCAGTGTGGTCACGGTCACCTGATCCGTCGCGGTCACCCCCAACTCCCAATCGTACACAAAGCCATTCGACAGATTCAAACTGCTGACTGTCAACAAGCCCGCCCCGCCGATCCCAGGTGCCAAGATCCCCCCATTGCCCAGTGTCAATGCGCTGGCAAAGACCCCCGTCCCGCCCAGAGTTGCGCCACTACTCACAAACACGCTGGTATTACTGAGCGTAGCCGCCAGTAAGAACGTCCCGGCATCCACCGTCAACGCCCCGCTGAAACTACTATTTCCACTCAACCGCATCGTGCCCGCGCCGGTCTTGATCAGCCCGCTGCCGCTCGTCCCGCTGATCGCACCGGCCAGGTCCACGTCCACAAACGCGCTGCCATTGTCCACTTGAATCGTCCGCACCCCCCCGTTCAGATTGAGCGCATTCAGAAAACTCACGGTGCTATCCGCCTGGCTCGAACTGAACTGCAGCGTGCTACCGTTCGGCACAAAACTGCTCGCGCCCCAGACCAATGTCCCACCGGCGCCGCCCAGGTTGACCGTCAACGTCCCGCCCTTGGCCGAGAACCCACCGCTGCCAGCCCACTGGATCGAGCCACCGCCTGTCCCCAGACTGCGGTTCAAGGTCATGGGGGCACTGCTTTCCAACACGCCATTGGTAAAGATCAGATTGCTATTCGGCGACAGCCCGCTGGAGTTCACGCGCAGAATGCCGCCGGCCATCGTTGTGGTCTGCGTGTAGGTATTGTTCCCGGTCAACTCCAGGACGTTGGGACCGGTCTTGAGCAATCCCGAGGCGTAGCTGTCGAAGGTGATCTTGCCCGCCACGACAAGGTCGGCGTTGCTGGCGTTGAACTTACCGCCCTGGGCACCCGCGATCAGCAACGGCAGATTGATCGTCTGGGCATTGGCACTCAAGTTCACGACATCGCCCTGGAGGGTCACCGTGTTGGCGCCGGCCAGCGCGCTGTTGAGTGTGAACGCTCCCGCACCATTGGTAAATGTGATCCCCACAAACTGGGCATTCACCAAATTGTTGGTCGTGTTTAATTGGGAGGTCCCCAAGAAAATCGCAATCCCATTCGTCGGCACGACATTGCCCGCCCAGTTCCCGGGATCCGCCCAGAGCGCGCTATTGGCCCCGAGCCAGCCAATGCCCTGGCCGGCAATCGTCAGCGTGACCCACCCGCCATTCGTCCCGAACGTATACAACCGGTTACCGGTCTGGGTCGTCGGATCAATCAACAAGTTGTTCGTTCCACTGCCCTGAATCAGCCCGGCGTAACTGATCAGCTTGTACGTCCCCAACGTGTCGAAGGTCGTCGTTGTGCCCGCCTGATACAGCCGGAAATCACCGCCGTTAATCGTCAGCCCATTTGTCGTCGTGACAAAGAGCTGATCATTGGCCGTCCCGCTGAAGTCGTAATTAAACAGGCTGCCATTGGTCACGTTCAAGCTGGTCAGAGTCAGCGTTCCGACCCCGCTGATTCCGGGCGCAACGATCCCGCCGCTGTTGACCGTCACGGTGCCGACTGTGCCGCCGTTACCGGCCAGTGTTGCACCACTGGCCACCATCACTAGACCATTCGTGAGCAACTTGCCATTCACTTGCAGTGTGCCGTTGCTGATCAGGGTGGCACCGGTATAGGTGTTGGTGCCGGTCAGCACGAGAGTGCCACCGCTCGTCTTGGTCAGCCCAACATTCCCGGCCAGCACGGCGGCGACGGTCCCACCCTGGCCGTCGTAGTTCGCCCCCGATTTCGTCAGTGTGCCATTGACGAGACTGCCGCTGCTGATCGTCACCGCATTGGTGGTGAATTGACCCGTGCCGCCCAGGTTGAGGATGCCGCCAGCCACAGTGATCGCACCATTGGTGGAGAGTGTGTTGGCCAAGCCGCCCAACTGGAGCGTGCCGGCGCTGACCGTTGTACCACCGAGGTAGGTCTGATTGCTGCTGAGAGTCAGCGTCCCGCTGCCGAGCTTGGTCAACGCCCCACTGCCGCTCAACACGCCGAGATAGGTCGTGTTCAAATTGTTGTTGCCGACGCTCAGCGTGATGGAACCACCGCTGGTATTGGTCAGGCCGAGATTGCCGAGGCCGGCCAGCCCGCCCAGAATAAAGCTCGCGCTATTTGTGAAGGTTAATCCGCCGTCGATCAGATTGCTGACGGTACTGTTCTGGGCGGCCAGCGCGCCGGCCAGCAGCAACGTCCCCCCGCTGATCGTGGTCAGGCCGGAGAACGTGTTCGTATTGCTGAGCACCCACAGATTATTGCCGGCCTTGAGCAGAGTGGTTTGCCCGCTGGTCGGATCCCCAATGCTGGCGGCGAGCGTGCCATTGCTGTTGCCGGTCAAGACCAGGGTCCGACTCAATGTACCGGCCATTCCCAGCGCACCGGGGTTGGTCAAGTTCAATGCGCCACCGGAAGCGCTCAAGGTGCCGCCGTTATCCCCGAGCGTGAACAGCCGATCGATCGTCGCCCCACTGCCGGTATACTGGAGGGCGCCGCCGTTGAGGACCAGGTTGCTCGCGGCGCTGCTGGCCGCGCCAATGGCACTGGCCACGCCACCGTTGGTCAGAAAATTAACGCTCACCACCCCCCCATTGATGACAGTCCGGCCGGAGTAGCTATTGTTGCCGTCGGTGATCGTGAACACATTCGTCCCATTCTGCACGACATCCCCGGTGCCGGTAATCAAGTTGGCGAAACTCAGATCGTCGCTGCGATAGAATGCCAGCGCGCTGTTGTCGGTCACGGCGGCGTTGTTGTTAATTGTTCCGGTGTTGCCGCCGTTACCCAGTTGCAATGTCCCGCCATTGATCGTCGTGACGCCGTTGTACGCCAGCGTGCCGGTCACAGTCAGCAATCCGTTCCCGGCTTTGGTCAAGGCACCGTTGGAAACGATGCCTGCGATGAACGTGTTGGCGGTGTTATCGATGGTCAAGGTCCGGGTCGCATTGCTCAAATTGATCGAGCCAGCCAAGGTCAGATCCTGGTTGCCGCCCACACTGAAATCGCCGACCACACTCACGGCGTTATTGAGCGTCTGCGCCGCGTTGGTGGCGAGCAGGCTGCCGCCGTGGATGAAGAGGGTGCCGGTGCCGAGCGCCCCGGTGCTCCCAATCGAGCTGACCCCAATCCCGAGCGTGCCGGCATTCAGGACGGTGCCGCCGCTGTAGGTGTTCGCCCCCGCCAAGACCAACAGATTCGCACCTTCCTTGACCAGACTGAACACGCCATTGGTCTCGCTGATCACGCCATTGACAATGAGAATGCCATTGCTGGCATTGAAAGTTCGCGGCCCGCCTCCCGTTCCTTCCAAGACCAGCGGCAGATTGATCGTCTGGACATTGGAGCTGAGGTTGCTGACATCGCCTTCGAGATTGACCGAGTTGGTTCCGGTGGCGAGGCCGCTCAGCGAGAACGCCGACGCTTGGGTGTCGAACGTAATCCCAGCGAGCACGGCATGATCCGCGAGATCGTTAATCGTCGCGGTCTGGGTATTGCCATTGAACACCGCGGTCCCATTGGTGGGGACAATCCGACCGTTCCAGTTGGTGGGATTCGCCCAGTACGCGCTGACCGAACCGTTCCAGCCGATGCCCGAGCCGGCAATGGTCATCGTCACCCAATGATTATTCGTGCCGAAGGTATAGGACCGGTTGCCAATCGTGTTCGCCACTGTGAAGTTGGTGACATTGAGGCCGCCGATCGTGCCGGCATAATCAATCAGGTTGTACGTGCCCAGCGCGTCAAACGTCTGGGTCGTGCCGGCCTGGTACAAGGTGAACACGCCACCCGTGACTGTCAGGCCATTGTTCGCGGTGACGTAGAGCAGGTCATTCGTGGTGGCCGTAAAATCAAAATTAAACAAGCTGCCACTGGCCGTCGTCAACGTCCCCATCGCGAACGTGCCGATTCCGTTATTTCCGGGCACAAGCAAGCCGCCGGTGCCAACCGTGACATTGCCCAGCGTCGCATTACCGGTCAGCGTGGCGTTGCTGAGCACGTTCACCAACCCGCCTCCAAAGAGCGCGCCATT
>Ga0316231_1002780_pt1 | contig 16171 bp, 10 predicted proteins | sample TBH18027metaG_FD_206002 | JGI IMG/M metagenome (GOLD analysis project Ga0316231, IMG submission 206002) | Freshwater microbial communities from Trout Bog Lake, Wisconsin, USA - TBH18027 | ecosystem: Environmental > Aquatic > Freshwater > Lake > Hypolimnion/Profundal zone | place: USA: Wisconsin...
CCACGAGGGCGACGTCTATTTCTGCACCGCCGACATCGGCTGGGTCACCGGCCACAGCTATGTGGTTTATGGCCCGCTCTGCAATGGCGGCACCACGCTCATGTTCGAGGGCGTGCCCACGTTTCCCGACGCCGGACGTTTCTGGCAGATGGTCGAGAAGTTCAAGGTGAATTCCTTTTACACCGCGCCAACCGCCATTCGCGCGCTCATCCGGCTCGGCGATACCTGGCCGGCCAAATATGATTTAAGTTCTCTGCGCGTACTCGGCACCGTCGGCGAACCCATCAATCCCGAGGCGTGGATGTGGTATCACAAGCACATTGGCCGGGGCCGCTGCCCCATTGTGGACACTTGGTGGCAGACCGAGACCGGCGGCCATCTCATCACCCCGCTGCCGGGGGTGAATACCCTGAAGCCCGGCAGCGCCAGCCGTCCCTTTTTCGGCGTGGAACCAGTGGTCCTGCGCGACGACGGCACTGAATGCAAGCCGAACGAAGGCGGCAAGCTCTGCATCAAACGCCCCTGGCCCGGCATCATGCGCACGACTTGGGGCGACCATCTGCGTTTCGTGAACACGTATTTCTCCACGTTCAAGGACGTGTATTTCACCGGCGACGGCTGCCGCGTGGATGCCGATGGCGATTACTGGCTGCTGGGCCGCGTGGACGACGTGGTGAACGTCTCCGGCCATCGTATTGGCACGGCGGAAGTCGAGAGCGCGCTGGTGAGCCATGCGAAAGTCGCCGAGGCCGCCGTGGCGCCCATGCCGCACGAAATCAAAGGCCAGGCCCTGTACGCCTTCGTGACGCTCAAAGACGGCATAGCGGAAAGCGAGGAGCTGAAAGCGGAACTGGCCGCGCACGTGCGGAAGGAAATCGGCGCGATTGCGGTGCCGGACAAAATCCAGTTCGCGCCCGGCTTGCCGAAAACGCGCTCGGGCAAGATCATGCGCCGCATCCTCCGCAAAATCGCCGAAAACCAGACCGACCAGATTGGCGACATCACCACGCTGGCGGATCCCGGGGTGGTGGACGCGCTGGTCAAGGGGAAGCAATAGGTTTGGGGAAAACACTCAACAACCAACATTCAACAACGAACACCCAATGAGGGCACACGCAAAATGGCTGCTTTGGCGGATGCTGCTGAAAATGATGCCGCCACGTTTGACTTGTCTGGCTGGCATGATTAGCTTGTCAGCATGACGACGACCGTCGAAGCCATTTACGAGCAGGGCAAACTGCTGCTGCCCAAGCCATTGGCGTTACCGGAGAAGGCCCATGTGCGCGTCACCATTGAATGTGACATCGAGCATGAGGCGTGGATGAAGCTCTCCGAGGTGTCGCTCCTCCTGACTTGGGACAACGACGCCGACGACATTTACAATGAGTTGCTCAAGAAATGATGTCGTTCTACTGCCGATACGGTTTTGGCGAGTTGTGCCGACCTTGCATTTGACTAATGGTTCAAATTAGTGCATTGTTTTTCGCATGAAGACAACCATGATTGCACTCGCGACTATGATGCTGACCACGCTTTCCCTCCCGGCGGCGGATTCGCTCTACGACATCCCCCTCAAAGACATTGACGGCAAGGACACCACGCTCAAGCCCTACGCCGGCAAAGTGCTGCTCGTCGTCAACGTCGCTTCCAAATGCGGATTCACGCCGCAATACGCCGCGCTGGAAGCGATCTATAAAAAATACCAGGACCAAGGGTTGATCGTGTGCGGTTTCCCGTGCAACCAGTTTCTCTCCCAGGAACCGGGCACGGACGCGGAGATCAAGGCCTTCTGCACCTCGAAATACGACGTGACCTTTCCGATGTTCGACAAGTTGGAAGTCAACGGCGCGAACCGGCATCCGCTGTACGGCGTGCTGGCTGGCAAGGATTCGCCGTTTCCCGGCAACATCCACTGGAATTTCACCAAATTCCTGATTGGGCGCGACGGGAAAATCGTGGCCCGTTTCGATTCCAAGGTGAAACCGGATTCCGCGGAAGTGACCAAAGCCATTGAGGCCGCGCTGGCGGTGAAATAAGGCTGATTTAGCTCGAAGGGTAGCGGAGCGTCGAGCATTGAGGGGCAGGGGGGTAAAGCCCGTAGGGCTGGCATCTTTGTAGTTTTGGCGGGCAAAATGGGAAAGCTCCGTAGGAAGACATCTTTCGATGAACAGCAGGAAGATGCCGCCTACGAGCTTGGAATCTCTTCTGCGAACGGTTTCTACAAATATATCGCGCTACAGCAGCCTGTGAAGGGTGTGCAGCACGTGGGTGCAAGTCCCACCCGTCGAATTTGGCGGTTCACGACGGAACTATCGGATGCCTGTCCAGCCGTAAGGCTGGAGGGGGAGCAAGTCCGGTACGGGAAAACCGTCCGTCCGGTTTGATGAGGAGCGAAGTGACGAACTGGAAACCGACAACTACGGCCGGTTCAATTCCACCGTCGTCACTTGGCTTACTCTACTACGGCGCTGCGGATAGCGATTCCACATGTCGTCGCACTCCAGTGTTTTACGCCTTAAGTAAGCGCCATTTCCCGCCCCAGGGCGGGGCCAAAGTCAGGGCAGATCGGTGGCGCCCATCAGGAAGCGGTCGCATTCGCGGGCGGCGCCGCGGCCTTCATTGAAGGCCCAGACGACGAGGCTCTGGCCGCGGCGGCAATCACCGCAGGCGAATACGCCCGGGAGATTCGTGGTGTATTTTTCGAAGTCGGCCTTGGCGTTGCCGCGCGGATCACGCTCGAGACCGAGCGCTTCCAGCAGCGGCTGTTCCGGTCCGAGGAAGCCCATCGCGAGCAGGACCAGTTGCGCCGGCAGGACCTTTTCCGTGCCGGGAACATGTTTGGGGATGAGCTGGCCCTTTTCGTTCCGGGTCCACTCCACTTGCACGGTGTGCACGGCTTGCACGTGGCCGTGCGCGTCGCTGTCAAACTTGGTGGCGGTGGTCAGATAGACGCGGGGATCGGCGCCGAATTTGGCGGCGGCTTCCTCCTGGCCGTAATCCACTTTGAGGGTTTTGGGCCATTCGGGCCAGGGATTGTCCGGGGCGCGTTCGAGCGGCGGCTGGGACAGAATCTCCACTTGCACGAGCGATTTGCAGCCGTGCCGCAGGGAGGTGCCGACACAGTCCGTGCCGGTATCGCCGCCGCCAATGACGACGACGTCCTTGCCGGTGGCGTCAATGAAGCGGCCGTTCCGGTGGCCGTCCAAAATGGCCTTGGTGTTGGCGGTGAGAAATTCCATCGCGAAATGGACCCCCGCAAGTTCGCGTCCGGGAATGGGCAGGTCGCGGGGCTGGGTGGCGCCGGTGGCCAGGATGACGGAATGGAATTCCTTCAATAATTGTTCCACCGGAAAATTTTTTCCAACTTCGGTGTTGCAGACGAATTTCACGCCCTCCTGTTCCAGCAGCTTCAATCGGCGCAGCACGACTTCCTGTTTGTCGAGCTTCATGTTGGGGATGCCATACATGAGCAGGCCGCCTGGGCGGTCGGCGCGTTCAAACACGGTGACTTCGTGGCCGGCCTTGTTCAACTGCGCGGCGGCGGAGAGACCCGCCGGGCCGGAGCCGACGACGGCGACCTTTTTGCCGGTGCGCCGCCGGGGGGGGTGCGGCTCGACCCAGCCGTTGGCCCAGCCATGGTCAATGATGGTACACTCGATGTTCTTGATGGTGACGGGCGGATCGTTGATGCCGAGCACGCACGAGCCTTCGCACGGGGCGGGACACACGCGGCCGGTGAATTCCGGGAAGTTATTGGTTTTGTGCAGGCGATCGAGCGCATCCTTCCACAGGCCGCGATAAATCAGGTCATTCCATTCGGGAATGAGGTTGTGAATGGGACAGCCGCTGGCCATGCCGCTGACGAGCTGGCCAGTGTGGCAGAAGGGAATGCCGCAGTCCATGCACCGCGCCCCCTGTTGCTTCAAGTCGGCCTCGGGCAGATGCTCGTGAAATTCCTTCCAATCGGCCAGGCGGCCGAGCGGCGAGCGGTCCTTGGGCAGTGCGCGTTGATACTCTAAGAATCCAGTGGGTTTTCCCATAGTCAATAGTTCGGTATTAAGATAAACGCAGAGCCGCGGAGATCGCGGAGAAGCGCGGAGAGAAAAAATGACTTCTTCTCCGCGAACCTCTGCTTCCTCTGCGTCTCTGCGTTGAGTTTTGTCTTCAATGCCCGCCTTTCACGTTTTCCTCGAAGGCCGCCATGATGGCTTCGTCGCCGGTCAGGCCCTGCGATTCCACCCGCTGGAGCGACAGCAGCACGCGTTTGTAGTCCTGGGGCATGACCTTCACGAATTTGGGCACGTAGTTCCGCCAGTCGCCGAGAATTTTTGCGGCGCGTTCGCTGCCGGTGTAAGTGCCATGGCGCTGGATCAATTTCCAGACCAGTTCAATTTCGTCCGGGTCCGCCAGGGTTTCGAGGCCGACGAGCTCCCGATTGCAGCGGGTGGCGAAATCGCCCGCCTCGTCGAGCACGTAGGCGATGCCGCCGCTCATGCCGGCGGCGAAATTGCGGCCGGAGGGGCCGAGGATCACGACGCGGCCGCCAGTCATGTATTCGCAGCCGTGGTCGCCCACGGCCTCGACCACCGCGTTGACGCCGGAGTTGCGCACCGCGAAGCGTTCGCCCGCCATGCCGCGCACGAAAATTTCCCCGCCGGTGGCGCCGTACAAGGCCACGTTGCCAATGATGATGTTTTGCTCCGGCACGAAGGTGGAACCTTTGGGCGGATAAACAATGAGCCGGCCGCCGCTCAAGCCTTTGCCGAAATAATCATTCGCGTCGCCCTCGAGTTCGAGCGTCATGCCTTTGGGGATGAACGCGCCAAAGCTCTGGCCGGCGCTGCCGTGGAATTTCAAATGCACGGTGTCCTCGGGCAAGCCATTCGGCCCGTGGCGCCGGGTGATTTCGCTGCCGGTGATGGTGCCGACGACACGGTGAACGTTGCGAATCTCGAGTTCGCCCCGCACTTTTTCGCCGCGCTCGATGGCGGGCTGGCAAAGGTCCAACAACCGGGTCACGTCCAGGGATTTTTCCAGGCCATGATCCTGCGGCTGCTGGCAATAGCGGCCCACTTCCGGCCCGGCTTCGGACTGGTGCAAAATCGGCGTGAGGTCCAGACCATTCGCCTTCCAATGCGCGATGGCCTTCCAAGGAACCAGCAGGTCGGTGCGGCCGATCATTTCATTCAGCGTGCGGCAGCCGAGGCGGGCCATGATTTCGCGGAGTTCCTGCGCGATGAAGCGCATGAAGTTAACGACGTGGTCGGGGTCGCCGGTAAAGCGCGCGCGCAATTTCGGATCCTGGGTGGCCACGCCCACGGGACAGGTGTTCAAGTGGCACACCCGCATGAGGATGCAGCCCATGACCACCAGGGGAGCGGTGGCGAAGCCAAATTCCTCCGCGCCCAGCAGCGCGGCAATCGCCACGTCGCGCCCCGTTTTCAACTGGCCGTCGGTTTCCACGCAAATGCGGCTGCGCAGGTTGTTCAACACCAGCGTCTGGTGGGTCTCGGCCAGCCCGAGTTCCCAAGGTCCGCCCGCGTGTTTGATGGACGATAGCGGCGAGGCGCCGGTGCCGCCGTCATGGCCGGAAATCAACACCACATCCGCGTGCGCCTTGGCGACGCCCGCCGCAATGGTGCCCACGCCGACTTCGGCGACGAGCTTGACGCTGACGCGGGCGTGGCGGTTGGCATTCTTCAAATCATGAATCAGCTCCGCCAAATCCTCAATGGAGTAAATGTCGTGATGCGGCGGCGGGGAAATCAAACCGACGCCCGCCGTGGTGCCGCGCGTCTTGGCGATGGGGGGATAAACCTTCTTGCCGGGCAACTCGCCGCCTTCGCCGGGCTTGGCGCCCTGCGCCATCTTGATTTGCAATTCCTGCGCGTTGACGAGGTAATGGCTGGTCACGCCGAAGCGGCCGGAGGCGACCTGTTTGATGGCCGAATTCTTCGAATCGCCGTTGGGCAGCGGGAGATAGCGTTCGGGGTCTTCGCCGCCTTCGCCGGTGTTGGACTTGCCGCCCAAGCGGTTCATGGCGATGGCCAGCGTTTCGTGCGCCTCTTTGGAAATCGAGCCGTAACTCATCGCCCCGGTCTTGAAACGCTTGACGATGGACTCGACCGATTCCACTTCCGCCAGGGGCAGCGGCTGGGCGGCGAACTTGAAATCCAGCAAGCCGCGCAGCGTGCACAAGGTTTTCGCGCGGTCATTGATGAGGTCGGCGTACTCGCGATAAATCTTCTCGCTGCCCAGGCGGCAGGCGGACTGCAGCTTGTGAATGGTCTGCGGATTGAACAAGTGCTGTTCGCCGCCGTCGCGCCATTGATACTGGCCGCCGGCGTCGAGTTCGCCGTTGACCGACATGGGCGGAAACGCGCGGCGGTGGCGGGCGAGCGCCTCCTGCGCGATGACCTCCAGGCCAATGCCCTGAATCCGCGAGGACGTCCAGGTGAAGTACATGTCCACCACCGCGCTATTGAGGCCGACGGCTTCGAAAATCTGCGCGCCGCGATAGCTTTGAATCGTGGAGATGCCCATCTTCGCCATGGTTTTGACGACGCCTTTGATGGCGGCTTTGACGTATTTCTTGATCGCGGTCTGATAATCCATGCCGGTCAAGAAACCCTCGTGGATCAAATCCTCCAGGGTTTCGTAAGCGAGATAGGGATTGATGGCGCTGCAGCCGTAGCCGATGAGCAGCGCGAAATGATGCACCTCGCGCGGTTCGCCGGATTCGAGCACGAGGCCGATTTTGCCGCGCGTGCCGCTGCGGATCAGGTGGTGATGCAGCCCCGCCGTGGCCAGCAGCGCCGGAATGGGCGCCATTTCCGGCGAGACGCCGCGGTCCGACAGGATCAAAATATTCGCGCCGTTCTTGATGGCGCGGTCGGCGTCGTCAAAAACTTTTTCCAGCGCTTCCTCCAGGCCTTCCGCGCCGTGGGCGGCGGTGAACAGAATCGGCAGCGTTTCCGATTTGAAGCCGGGCCGCTTGATGAACCGCAGCTTGTCGAGCTGCCCGTTGGTCAGGATGGGCTGATCCAGCCGGATCAGCGCGCAGCTTTCCGGGCCGGGATTCAGCAAATTGCCGCGCGCGCCGGCCATGGTGTGCGTGGAGGTGACAATTTCCTCGCGGATGGGATCAATCGGCGGATTCGTGACCTGGGCAAAGAGCTGCTTGAAATAATTATATAACAACTGCGGTTTCTCGGAGAGCACCGCCAGCGGCGTGTCCGTGCCCATCGAGCCGAGCGGCTGCTGGCCGTCGCGCGCCATCGGCCCCACCAGAAAACGCAGATCCTCAAACGTGTAGCCGAACGCCTGTTGCGACTGCAGCAGCCTCCGGTGCGACACTTCGGTTTCCATGTCGGCGGGCGGCAGCTCCTCCAGCAGGCAATGGTGTTCATCCAGCCAGGCTTGATACGGATGTTGGGTGGCGTATTTTTTCTTCAGTTCCTCATCCGCAATAATGCGGCCCTGCTCGGTGTCCACGAGAAACATCCGGCCCGGCTGCAAGCGGCCCTTCACCGCGACGCGTTCCGGCGCGACCGGCAGCACGCCGGCTTCCGAGGCCATGATGACCACATCATCCTTGGTGACGTAATACCGGGACGGGCGCAGGCCGTTGCGATCCAGGCACGCGCCGATGCGGATGCCGTCCGTGAAGGCCATCGAGGCCGGGCCGTCCCACGGCTCGATCAGGCAGGAATGATATTCGTAAAACGCGCGGCGCTCCGGGTCCATGCTCTCGTGATTCTCCCACGGCTCGGGAATCATCATCATCATCGCGTGCGGCAGTTCCCGGCCCGCCATGACCAGCAACTCCAGGCAATTGTCAAACTGCGCCGAATCGCTGCCGTCGGCGTTGATGACCGGAATCACCTTCTTGATTTCCTTGCCGAACACCGGCGTTTTGAAATTGGCCTGCGCGCCGTGCATCCAGTTGACATTGCCGCGCAGCGTGTTGATTTCGCCGTTGTGGGCGATGTAGCGGTTGGGATGCGCGCGGTCCCAGCTCGGGAACGTGTTGGTGGAAAAGCGCGAATGGACCAGCGCCAGGGCGGTGACGACCGATGGATCGCGCAGGTCGGGGTAGTACTTTTCCACCTGTTGCGACATCAGCATGCCCTTGTAAATAATGGTGCGGGCCGAGAGGCTGGCAACGTAAAACCACCGGCCGCCGTCCACGGAATTGCCGTAGCGGATTTTTTGCTCCGCGACTTTGCGGATGATGTACAGCTTCCGTTCGAACGCCTGCTCATCCTTGAGGGCGGAATTTCTGCCGACGAACACTTGGGCCATGTGCGGCTCCGCCGCCACGGCGGTCTTGCCCAGCGAGGAATTATCCGTCGGGACTTCGCGCCAGCCGAGCACCGTCTGGCCCTCGGCGGCAATGATCTGCGCCAGTTCCGCCTTGACGCCGTCGCGCTCGACGGGGTTTTTCGGCAGGAACAACTGGCCCACGCCATACTGTCCCGCCGGGGGCAGGGTGAAGCCGAGCTTGGCTGCCTGCGCGGCCAGGAAGGCGTGCGGCACCTGGAGGAGAATGCCCGCGCCGTCGCCGGTGTTGGCTTCGCAGCCACAGGCGCCACGGTGATCCAGATTGACCAGAATCTGCAAGGCATCCGTCACCAGTTGGTGGGATTTCCCGCCCTTGATATTCACGACGAACCCGAGGCCGCACGCGTCGTGTTCGAATTGCGGGTCGTAAAGTCCCTGTTTACCCGGAGCGGAAAGCCTGGTCCGCTCGGGCCGGTCATTGGCGTTTTTGTTTAATTTGCTGCTCATCGTTCGGCATTTAAGCCTGCGTTCCGCTATTTTTTACTCATTTGGCGGCCATGTGCAATAAATGTTTTCAAAAATTGTCGGGGTTTCGCCATTAGCCGCAGGCTTTTTTTGATTGGCTGCATAAGGAAAAATTCCGGCGCTCGCATTCGGCACTCCTTTCAGAGTATATTGTCCGCATGTTGCCTGACATCAAATCCCTGACCCGCGAGGAACTCGAAAGCCGGTTCGCCGCGTGGAATCAGCCGGCGTATCGCGTGGCGCAATTGCTCGACTGGCTGTATGTGCGCCGCGCGGTGGATTGGAACGCGATGTCGAACCTGCCCAAAACGCTGCGCGAACAATTGCGGGAACAGTTCACGCTGCAAACGCTCGAACTCGTCCAGAAACAAGGCGCGGAGGACACCACGCGGAAATTTCTCTGGAAGCTGGCCGACGGCGCCTTGATCGAAAGCGTCTTGATTCCCGCCAATCCGGCGCTCTACGGCGAAGCCAGCGACCGGCACACGCTGTGCATTTCCACGCAGGTCGGCTGCGCCTATGGCTGCAAGTTTTGCGCCAGCGGACTGGACGGGTGGAAGCGCAACCTGGGCGTGCATGAAATCGTGGAACAGATTCTGGCGGTGGAACGGCACGTGGCGAGCGTTGGGGTTCAAGCGCCGGGAGAAGGGGAATCCTCCTCCTCCTCGTCCTCAATTCCTGAAAAAGCGAGGATGAGCATGAGGATGAGCATGAGGATGAGTAGGGCCGTGGACAATCTCGTGGTCATGGGCATGGGCGAACCGCTGGCGAACTACGAGCATCTGATGAAGGCCTTGAAGATTTTGAACGCCCCTTGGGGCGGCGGGATCGGAGCGCGGAAGATCACGATTTCCACCAGCGGCCTGGCGCCCCAAATCCGCCGGCTCGCCAGTGAGCCATTGCAATTCCGGCTGGCCATTTCGCTGCATGGCGCCACGGATGCCGTCCGCAATCGGCTCATGCCCGTGAACAAAAAATATCCCCTGGCCGAACTCGTCGCCGCGTGCGAGGATTATCAAAGGGTCAAAGGCCGCATGATCACACTGGAGTACATTCTCATCGCGGGCATTAATGACTCGCTGGCGCAGGTTTGCCCGCTCGCGGGGCTGGCCAAGCGGTTGTTTGCCAAGGTGAACTTGATCCCGTATAACCGGGTGGAAGATTTGCCGTGGGAACGCCCGTCGGAGGAAGTTTGTGAGGGCTTCCTCGCCGCGCTGGAAAAGCAAAAGGTCACCGCGACCCTGCGCCGCGAGAAAGGGGGCGACATTGACGCCGCCTGCGGACAATTGCGGTTGAAAACCGAGCGCGTGCTGGCCGGCGCCTGAATATTTTTGAGAAGCTAATGCCATGAACATCAAACGTCGCGAATTCATCAAGCAGTCCGCCATCGGCGCGGGCGGCCTCCTCCTTGGCGCCCAATTCGCCGCCGCGGAGAATCCCAGCGTCAAATTTCACGATCCGTACGCGCCGGTGCAGCTCGGCAAGACGGATTTGAAATTCACCCGCGTCTGCATGGGCACCGGCACGCATGGGGGCCAGCGCAGTTCCAACCAGACCCGCAAGGGCCGCGACGTGTTCGTGAAGCTGCTGCGCGACGCCTACGACCGCGGCGTCCGGACCTACGACCTGGCTGACCTTTACGGTTCGCATACTTATGTGCCCGAGGCCCTGGCCGGCCTGCCGCGCGACAGCTATACGCTGATCTCCAAAATTTGGTGGAGCCACGGCGGCATCCCTGAATCCGAGCGGCCGGACGCCGACGTGGTGGTTGCCCGTTTCTTGAAGGAATTGAAGACGGATCACATTGATTTGCTTTTGTTGCATTGCGTCACGGCACCCGACTGGCCGGACCAGTTGCGCCAGCCGATGGAGGGTTTGAGCAAACTCAAGGCCCAGGGTAAAATTCGCGCCTTGGGGGTTTCCTGTCATTCGATCGCGGCATTGGAGGCGGCGGCGGCGGAACCATGGGTGGAGTCGGTCCACACGCGCATCAATCCTTACGGCATGAGCATGGATGGGTCGCCCGAGGAAGTAGTGCCGGTGCTCAAGAAACTGCACGCCGCTGGCAAGGGGGTGGTGGGCATGAAGATCATCGGTGAGGGCCGCCTGCGGAACGACGATGCGCGCCGGGACGAATCCGTGAAGTTTGTCCTGGGCCTGGGTTGCGTACACATTCTGGACGTGGGTTTCGAGTCCGTGAACGAGATAGACGATTTTGCCGCCCGGGTTCGCAAAGTGCCAGTGGCGTAGCCAGAAGTTGTTGAACGCAAGGGCTGGACGAGTGTGACGGTAGCGCAGCCGTCTCGGCTGCGGGTTCTGGCGGCGTCTCGCCGCCAGTTCGGGGAACGGGCACCGGGACGGTGCCCGAACCCGCAGGCGGGACGCCTGCGCTACGCAGTTCATGGGAAAAGTCAATAATAGGTATGTTTTGGTCAACAATAGCTATTTGGCGGCGGCTTTTACACTGGTAATAATGAGCCCGAACATGAAACACATATTTCTTCGGGTCACGCTTTTGCTCACGGCTTCCGCCATCAGCGGCGCGGCCGCGCTGACCGATGCGGACTTGCAACTGCCGATCGCGCCTGGAAAATTTGCCGGCAACATGGCTTCGTTGACGAACTATTCCTGCCCGGAATGGTTCCGCGACGCCAAATTCGGCATCTGGGCGCACTGGGGGCCGCAAGCGGTGCCGATGGAAGGCGATTGGTATGCGCGCAAGATGTATCAGCAAGGCTCGGCGGATTACAAGGACCACCTCGCGCGCTATGGCCATCCCTCCACCAATGGCTGGAAGGACATTATTCCGTTATGGCGGGCGGAAAAATGGGAGCCGGAGAAATTGATGGCGCTCTACAAGCAAGCCGGCGCAAAATATTTCGTCAGCATGGGTTCCCATCACGATGACTTTTTCCTGTGGAACTCCACCTTGCACCAATGGAACGCCGTGAACTACGGGCCGCATCGGGACGTGGTCGGCGAGTGGCAGAAGGCGGCCAAGGCGCAGGGACTGCCCTTCGGCGTTTCGGAACATTTGGGCGCGAGCTTCACCTGGTTCCAGGATGCGCACAAGTCTGACAAGACTGGGCCGTTGGCGGGTGTGCCGTATGATGGGGCGGCTTCCGACCATTGGGATCTCTATCATTTTCCCGCCGAGCCGGGCGATACGAAATGGTATTCCAATAATCCGCGCTGGCACCAGCAGTGGTACAATGAAATCAAGGAACTGGTGGATCAATATCATCCCGACCTGCTGTACAGCGACGGCGGCGTGGCGTTTGGTCCGACCAATGTGGTGGGCTTGAGCCAGATCGCCAATCTGTACAATGTCAATGCGGCGGCGAACGGGGGGGTATGCCAGGCCGTGTACAATTGCAAACAGGTTTCCGGCGGTAGCTGGGTGCAGGATTACGAACGCGGCGTCGGCGGCGGCATTGACCCGCACCCCTGGCAAACCGACACTTCCATCGGCGACTGGTTTTACAACCGGCATTATAAGGACAAGCAAACCGGCAAAATGTATGGTTCGCCCGAGTGGGTGGCCCGCACGCTGGTGGATATCGTCAGCAAGAACGGCAATCTGCTGCTGAATGTTGTCCTGCGGCCCGATGGCACTTTGGATGAGGAGGCCGAGGCCATCCTGCATCGGCTCGCCGACTGGATCGCCGTGAATGGCGAGGCGATTTACGGCACGCGCCCCTGGCTGGTTTTTGGCGAGGGCGAAGTGAAGCCCAAGGGGGGCGCGTTCAACGAGAAATTCAATTTCAGCGCCAAGGACATCCGCTTTACGACCAAGGGGGGAAATCTCTATGCGATAGCCCTCGGCTGGCCGGGGGAGAATCAGCTCACCATCCGCTCGCTGGCCAAGACCGACGACGCGGAACAGAACCAAATTCAGCGCGTTGAAATGCTCGGCCACCAGGGCAAGTTAGAGTTTACGCAAACCAAGGATGGTTTGACCGTGACCCTTCCCGCCGACGCCAAGCCGGACCTGACCTGCGGCTTGTGCATCCAGGGCAAGAACCTCAAACCCGCAGTGCTGCCGTAAATCCCTTAGATTCCCGACTCCTGATGAAAATTCTCCCGGTTGCCAGACTACTCGGCGCCATTCCCAACCGCCTGCAACTCGCGGGCGGCTGGATTGACCAGCCATTTGTGTCCCGCCACAATCCCAAGCCGCCCGGCTCCATGGTGGTGGTGCAAATCGAGCCGGATTTCCGGCCGATGGACCGTTCGGGCATCGCCAGCGGCACGCGCGCCATCGCCATGAAACTCTGGAACGGCCGGCTGCCCAATCGTCCGCTGGATGATCTGGTCCAGGAACTTTACGAGGTGGAGAACCGGGGCAAGGCCGAGCCGAGCGGTTCCCAAGACATGATCGGCCTGATTTATCCCGGCGTGAACCGGCTGGATTACGATTACCAGGTGCGCGGCGGCGTTTTCACCTGCCATATCGAATCCTGCAACCGTCCCCAGGTGGCGCGCTGGTTGAGCCGGGTTCTGCACCTGATTCCCGTGGAGCCGCGTCCAGATGGTTACAGTCCGCTCGGCATCAAAAACCTCGAGCCGAAGTGGGTGGCCAGACTCGGGCAGTCGGGCAAGGATTGTTACGATGCCATCGTGCGCATGGACGCCCAGGCGCTCGGCGCTTCGCTCAACCTGAACATGAAATGCTGGGAAACGCTCCTGCCCCACGTCGTGCGGCATCCCGCCTTGCGCGTGGACTTGATGCCCATTTTGCAGGCGTACCAAAAACAATACCTCGGTGCGATGTATTCCGGTTGCGGCGGCGGGTATCTGATTGTCGTTTCCGAAAAGCCCGTGCCCGGGGCATTCCAGGTGAACGTGCGGACCAAAAAATAATCAACCACAGATGGACACAGATGGACACAGATGAAAACAAGACAAGCGAGAATGAGGATGAGGATGATTTCCCCTCTGTGTCTCTGTGGTTCATTGCTTATCTGTGTCCATCCGTGGTTAAGAAATATATGAAACCAAACCGACTTAAATTCACTGCCTTGCTGTTGGGCCTTTCGCTGGCTGCGGCGGCGGCGCAAACGAACGACTTGCAGCTCCCGCCGATCGCCGACGGGCCGTTCAAGCCGGACTGGAATTCGCTGACGAATTACCAGACGCCGGACTGGTTCCGGGATGCGAAGTTCGGCATGTGGGCGCATTGGGGGCCGCAATGCGAGCCTGAGCACGGCGATTGGTATGCCCGCAATATGTACATGCCCGGCAGCTCCGATTTCAAATCGCACCTGGTCGAATATGGCCACCCCTCGACGAACGGTTTCAAGGACGTGCTTCACCAGTGGAAGGCGGCGAATTTCGATCCCGACAAGCTGCTCGCCTTCTACAAGGAAAACGGCGCGAAGTACTTCATGGCGCTGGCAAACCATCATGACAACATGGATCTCTTCGCTTCCAAATATCAGCAGTGGAATTCGGTTGCTCTTGGCCCGCAAAAGGATTTGATCGGCGGCTGGGCCAAAGCGGCCCGCAAGAATGGACTGCGCTTCGCGGTGAGCGTGCATTGCTCGCGCGCCTGGTCCTGGTATGAACCGGCGCAGGGCGCGGATGCCACCGGCCCGTTTGCGGGCGTGCCTTACGATGGCAAACTCACCAAGGCCGACGGCAAAGGACTTTGGTGGGACGGACTCGACCCGCAGGAGCTCTACGCGCAGAACCATCAGCCGGGCGCGAAACTGGAATGGAGCTGGGACCCGGCCAAGGGCAGCAGCACACCGGACGCCGCCTACATGGAAAAGTTCTTCAAGCGCACCAAGCAGCTTTGGGATGACTACCATCCCGACCAGATTTATTTCGACGACAGCGTGCTGCCGCTGCATGGCGTCACGGACGAAGTCGGGTTGAAGCTCGCGGCGCACTTTTATAATTCCAGCATCCAGTTGCACGGGCACAACGAGGCGGTGATGAACGCCAAGATGCTCGACGAAACGCAGCGCGAGGCGATGGTCTATGACATCGAGCGCGGCAAGGCCGCGGGCATTCTGCCGCAGCCCTGGCAGACCGACACCTGCATCGGCTCCTGGCATTACGATCAGGCGATCTTTCAAAACCATCGCTACAAGTCCGCCGCGTCCGTCGTGCGGATGCTCGCGGACATTGTCAGCAAAAACGGCAACCTCATGTTGAGCGTGCCGCTCCAGCGCGACGGCCAGCCCGACAGCGACGAAATCGGCATCGTCAAGGGCATCGGTGCCTGGCTCAAGGTCAACGGCGAGGCGATTTACGCCACGCGGCCCTGGCTGGTCTATGGCGAAGGTCCGTCCACCGTCGTGGCGGAAAAAGGCCGTTTCGGCGGCCAGACCGACGTGCAGAAAAAGCCGTTCTCGGCGGAGGACATCCGCTTCACGCAGTCCAAGGATGGCAAAACGCTTTACGCCCTCGTCCTCGAAATTCCGGCGGACGGTCAGGTCACCGTCAAGTCGCTGGCCAGCCGTTCGGCGAACTGGCCGGGCGGGATTGGCAGCGTGCGGTTGGTCGGCGGCGGCAAGTTGAAATTCACCCGCGACGAAACCGGCCTGCATGTCACCCTGCCGGAGAAATTCGATCGCCAAATCGCGTTCGCCCTGAAAATCCGCGCCTAAGCCGTATCAAACCATAACCAACCACAGATGGACACAGATGAACACAGATAAGAACACACGGAAAGACGAAGCATTCCACCTCAAAGAACCCAAAGAGCACAGAGAAAGCATTGGCGGCTCTCTCTTTGCGTTCTCTGCGTTCTTTGTGGTTAAGTATCTGTGTCCATCTGTGTCCATCTGTGGTTAAGTTATGATTTCCTCACCCCAAGTCGTGGTCAGCGGCGGGTTCGACGACCTCAAGTCGCGCGACCTCCGTTTTTTGGAAGAGGCGGCCAAGCTGGGCAGCTTGACCGTGTTGCTGTGGACGGATCATGCCATCCAGCAGCTCACCGGCAAGCTGCCGAAATTTCCGCTGGCTGAACGCAGCTATTTTCTGGAGGCCGTCCGTTATGTTAGCCGGGTGGTCCAGCTTGGCGGCAATGCCATGCCCGATTCGTTGCCGGCAATTCCCGGCCGGCGTCCGGAAATCTGGGCCGACGTGGCGGCCGCAGCGAATCCCGCGCGCGAAAAATTCTGTCGCGAAAACAAACTGGCCTACCGGGTCTTCACCGCGGACGAACTCAAGGGTTTCCCCGAGCCGCCGCCGATGCCGTCCGCGCCCGGTCGGAAGAAAATTGTGGCCACCGGCTGTTACGACTGGTTTCATTCCGGCCACGTGCGTTTCACCGAGGAAGCCGGCGCGCTCGGCGATTTATATGTCATCGTCGGCCACGACGCCAACATTCGGCTGCTCAAGGGGGCGGGGC
>Ga0316231_1002783_pt1 | contig 16162 bp, 12 predicted proteins | sample TBH18027metaG_FD_206002 | JGI IMG/M metagenome (GOLD analysis project Ga0316231, IMG submission 206002) | Freshwater microbial communities from Trout Bog Lake, Wisconsin, USA - TBH18027 | ecosystem: Environmental > Aquatic > Freshwater > Lake > Hypolimnion/Profundal zone | place: USA: Wisconsin...
GCCGCCCCGGCGGCTTTGTGGTAAAAGACGGCATCGGAGATGTGGCCATTATTTCCGCCGATGCCGTGGTCCATGTAGATTTCGTCCATCCAAGCGGCGTCCAGTTCCCTGGCCGGCCAGGTGCTGAAACTGCCCTTGAGCAGGCAGGCAAAGGTGGTGAATGTTTCGGCGGCCGGCAGCAGTCGCGCAGCTTCGCGCTTGGCGTCCGCCGTCCAGTGGTGCGTGGGGCCGGTGATATAAACCCACACGTCGGGCCGTTCACCGAGCACGTGGTCGAAGTTCGCGGCGGGCTGGTCAATCGTCTCGAAAAAGCCGCGGATGGAGGAATAACTCATGGCCGGATGCGGATTGGCCTGGGCGTTCCAAGCAGAAATGAGCGGACGGAAATCCTTCGGCTTGGAGAAATCCATGGTGTTGATCAGGCAGTAGTCGGGCGGAATCTGGCGCGGCTGGTAATACGGCGACTCCAATTCCAACTTGGCAGCAATGGCACGTGAGCACTGCACCGGATCCCCGATGAGATACGCCAGGTGGTTGCCATAATGCCCCGGCGTGTAGGCCAGCACGCTGCTGCCATCGGGACTGGCCCAGCGATAAAGCCCCTCGTGATAGCGGCTGATGAACAGGTAGGGAATGCCGGCCTTGGCGAGAATCTGCTGCATTTGCAGCGCCCGCGCCGGCGGGTCGGGATTGAACGCCACCTTCGCGTCGCAACCGGGCAGGTTTTTTTCGATCCAGCGCCGGCCGTAGTAAGTTTCGCGGACCAATTCCTCGCCGGAAAGCCACGATTCGTAAGGCTCGTTGTAAGTGGCGCCGAATTCGAGGCGACCCTCGCGCATGCGCTGGATGATTTCGCTGCGCAGTTCGGGATGCGCCTCCAGAAATTCCATGACGTGCAGCGTGCCCTCCATGCAGAAGGTGTAGTTGGCATCCTTCCGCATCATTTCCAGCGCAGGCATGATGTTGTGCTCAACGCGGAACTGGCGGCAGGCCGCCGGCGTATCCATCCACGCCGTATCCTGATGGCTGGAAGAAACGATAAAGGCGCGGCCCGTGTCAAAATAAGACGCGGCCGGCAGGGAATTTCCCGCCATGACCGCCAAGGTAAACGTGGTCAACAGCGCAAATCTGCATTTCATGAGCTTGTATTTAAGCTGAATGCTGCCGCTCGGCAAAGCCATGATTCACACGGCACATCGGTTAAGGCAACGTCCCGCATTAGTCAATCATGCGCCTGCATAGGCCGCAAACTTGCGCAGGCGCGGCGCGGCCTTGAATTTGTCCGCCGTGAATCTCAAAGCCGTCGCTTCGGCGGGCGGAAATTGTGCAATGCGTTTGTGGCCGACGGACGGCCCGCGCGCCAGCTCCTGCCAGCCGCCCGCAGTCAACTTGCCGGTGAGCGTCCAATTCTGGATGCGTTCGCCGCGCGCGATGTCCTCCATTAAAACCGCGCTGCCGAGGCGGGCGGCCGCAGGCAACTTTAATTCAAGGCTCGTGCCCGCGCCGGCCATTTCCGCCAGGGGTGTGCCCCAGCGGCGCTCGTGTTCGCGGCCAAACTCCGCGAGATGTTTCAGGTCGGCGTCCGGCACCAAGCCTTCGGGCGTGATGACTTCGCCGATGACCAGGTTGCAGTTTCGACCGACGGAGTTGAGATAGATTTGCATCAATCGTTCCACCGGTTGCACGGCCTGATCCTGATTGGGGGCCCAAAACCAGTTGTGGATTGTGTTCGCACCGCGCAACGGCACGTCCACCATGCCAGGCGACCACACCGGGCCGTCCGGGTCACCACCCCCGAGACACTTTTTCCAGCCGGGCGCGTTGTGCGATAGCGCGCCCGCTCCACCGGGCATCGTGGCCCAGCAAGGATCTCCAGCCTGGCCAGCCTCATTGCCAATCCAGCGATGGTCGGAGCGCTCCGCGCTGGAATAAAACACGGCGCCCGGTTGATATTTCTCAAATATCGGGAGCATGTCCGGTCCGCCTTCAGCGGGTGTTTTGGTGCCGGCATCAAACCAAAGCTCGATCAGCGGGCCATACCGGGAGCAAAGTTCGGCCAGCATTTTCTCGGCGAGGCGGTTGAATTTTTGCTGCGCCGGCGTGCCGCGCCCTTTGCCCCAGTCAGTGTAGTGATCCCACACCTGCTGATAAACGTTGCGATTCACGCTGAAGTAAATGCCGGGCTGGATGCCCGCCTTCCGGCACGAGGCGACAAAGTCGGCGACCACGTCCGCCTTGCCGTTGCGCCAACTCGACTGCTTGAGACCGTAAGGATAGAGGTCGCTCTGCCATTGCAGGAAGCCGTTGAAATGTGTGGCGGTAAAAATGGCGTAACGGGCGCCGCAAGCCTTGGCGGCTTCGAGCCATTGGTCGGTGTCCAGCTTGCGCGGCTGGTAGAGATTCGGATCCCACGTTTTGCGCGCGGCATTGTTACCGGTCGTATCGCCAGCGGCGATGGCTAGGTCGAAGCTGTAGAGCACACCAATTTCGCAATCCTGCCACGCAAGTTGCGCCGGCGTCGGCAGCACAAGCCGGGGACCGTCGGCGGCTTCGGCGCCCAAGCTGAGCTGCGGTCGCAGCGCAGCGCCAGCCAGCAGGACGCCGCCATTTTTGATGAAGTTGCGCCGGGTGATCATGGATTTTGTTCTTGCTGCGGCGGCAACGGCGCGACCCGCAACCCTACCACCGAGACGCGCGGGTCACCAGGCGCACAGCCGGATAAATCCACGATAAATCCGTCCGCCTTCGGCTGCGTGAAGCCTGGCGTGCCCTGGCTGTTCAGCACGGTGGCACTTTCGATTCGCTGGACCGGAATTGCCGGCACTTGAATCCAACCATCCGCCGGCCAGCGCATAACGTGCAAATAAACCGTGCGCCCGTCCTTGGAATGCGTGATGCGGCCCCAATTCGGCTGTTTCGCCAGCGGGTAAGCGCGCGTGCCGAAGATGGCCTCGCCATGTTTATTGAGCCAGTCGCCAATGTTCCGAATCGCGTGGAGCTGGCGCGGCGGAATTTCCCCCGTGCCCGTCGGCGAGACGATGAGCAGCAGGTTGCCGCCGCGACCGACGATGTCCACCACGAGGTCAATGCACGCCTGGTCGTTCAGGATGGCGCTGGAGTCAGACTCTTCGGTCCAGTTATAGCCGAAGTTGTGGCTGAAGGAGCGGCATTCTTCCCACACGGTGTCGTCATGGGCATTGCCACGACCGTATTCGCTGGTGACGAAGTCGGATTTGCCAGTCACTTTCCCGCCGCGATAATCCGAGCCGGAGCGGTCGTTAATGCAAACCTCCTGTCCGCCGCGTCGCGCCCGGTTGTAATAGTAGGCGTTTAGATCGCGCGTCCGGTAGAAGTCCGAATTGTTCATCCATTCCCCGTCCCACCAGATCAGGTCGGGACTGGTCTGGTCAATCAGCTCTTTCGTGGCGGGAATCAGATAATCCTTGGCGTAATCGCGTACCGGCACCTTGCCGGACAGGAAGGCGCAATCGTTCAGGTTGGTGCTGGTCCGCAGTTTGGCGTCAAACCCAAACGTGCCCAGCGAGCCATCGGGGCGGATGGCGGGATAATCCCATTCGCCGACGGAGACATAAACGCCGAATTTCAATCCGGCCTGCCGGCAGGCGCGGCTTAGCTCCGCCGCGAAGTCGCGATGAAACGCCCAATCCATGGAATCGCGCCGGGTGAAGGAACTGTTCCACAGACAAAACCCGCCATGATGTTTAAGGAACGGGACCACATAACGGAAGCCGCAGGCCTTCGCCAGCCGGGCAAATTTGCGCACATCAAAATCGCGGTCGCTCAACAGATTGATGAGATCATCCTCGCCAATGTCCGGGCCCCAGGTTTGGGCGTGATATTCCTTCATCTTCGGCGTGTCGCGGATGCGCATCTCATACCAGTCGGGATACGAAGCCGCGCCGTTGGTCTGCGAGTATCCGCCGACCGACCATGGCCCCCAGTCAATGAACATCCCGAGCTTCGCATCCTTGAACCACTCCGGGCATTGATGGGTGGCCAGGGATTCGCGCGTGTTCGTGAACGGGCCGGCGACATTGATGTTCTCCAGCTCCACCCAGGCCTTTTCCGCCAGCTTCGCCATGACCGAACCGTCCTGCGCCAGCAGTTCCTGCGGAGACAGCGGGTATTTGTAAGGCGTGTAGTTGGCCGGACGCTTGGGTTGCACGCCCGCCGGCGGATGCGCTTCGGGATACGGCAAGGGCGGCGCGGCGCCAACGGAACTGGCAAAGGCGATGACGCCCAAGAGCGAGGCGAACTGTGGAAGGCACAGCCTGGCAATGGTAGTGCTGATGCGAACCGCAGTTTGTGCAAGGGGAAGGAAATGTTTCATGGCAAGCGATTAACCGTAACGATCAAAACCATAAACTTCGATGCGCGGCAAATGCAGCGCGGCGAACGCTGCAAGCTTGGCAAGTTCATGATTCACAAGGCGAATCGGATAAAGCAACCGGCGGCACAAGTCAAACTGGAAGGAGGCACGCCTGCAATGATTTGAAGGAACGCCTGCAATTGAGCAGCGGCCGACCAGCCGGGGCATGAAATGGCTGCGCGATATTAGAGCGGCGCGCCAGCCAGACCTCCGCCCTCCGCCCTCTACTTCCTACCCTTCGCCCGCTCCACCAAAGCCTTCTCTTCCGGCAGTACAAGTGCCTTGGCTGACTGATCCAAATATGGTTTGGCCGCGACCGCGTCGCCGGCTGCCGCCAGAAGAATGCCGTAATAGGCTGCCATCGCAGGATGCTTCAATTGTTCTGCCGGCAGATCCCGGAATACTTTGACCCCTTCCTTCGCGCGGCCCTGCTTGTAAAGCGCGAGCGCGTAAGTGGACGCAAAGATCGGATCTTGCGGTTCGGCGGCATACAGTTCCGCGGCGTATTTGTTCGCTTGGCTCGTGTCCGTATCGAGCAACAGCGAAAGCATGGCGTAATTATTACACGCCAGCTTGTCTTTCGGGTTTTTGTCGAGGGCAGCCTTCGCCACCCGCCGCATCCCCGCGGTGTTCCCTTGTCCGGCATAAAGATCACTCAGTGAGGTTAACGGCCAACCCTGGTCGGGATAACGCTCGGCCGCAGACCATAAAACATCCTGCGCGCGTTCTGGCCAGCCCCAGGTAGCGGCCAGTTTGGCCAGGGTGTTCAAGGCGTCGGGCGAATTGGCGGCAAACTGGACGGCGCTTTGCCAAGCAATGGAATCCTGCAGAGCGCCGCTCTGTCTGGTCTCCGCCAATGCCATCATGGCAAAACGAATGCTCTCAAGGCCAGGCCATTGGCGTTTTTGCAAATAGGCTTCCATTTCCTGCCACTGGCCGAGGCTGGCATAAGCATCCGCTGTGGCAATCGGCAGCAGCCCTTGCCGGGTGAACTCCGGCGGCAGGTGCTTCAGCCAGTCCAGCGCCTGCCCGGCCTGACCTGACCCATTCATCCAGGTGGCCAGCGCGCCCGCACGCGCGGCGCTGTCCCGGGCGCTTTCCTCCGTTTCGTGCAAGAAGGCAGCATAATTGGTGCTGTGGCTGGCTTTGAGAATAACCAGATGGAGAATGCGATCGCTGAAAGTGGAGCGGGCATTCTTGAGCAGTTGGAGGGAAAGTTGCTGGGCGCGCTTGAAGTCGCCGCGGTCCATGCTTTCCGCAATGAGCGAGCGGGTGGCCAGCAATCCTACCTGCCCGTTGTTCATCAGCAATTCCAGGGTCGTGCGAGAGTCCGCAATCGTTTTTTGATCCTTGGACCGCAAGTGGATCACGGCCAGCGACATGCGGTTCACCGGGTTGTTCGTATCCAGCTTGTACGCCTCCTGGAAAGCTTGCTCCGCCTTCTGGACTTGGGAAAACTTCAGCGCCAGAGCGCCCGCCGCCCGCTGGTAAGCCGGGGTTTTTTGAAATGCCGGTGCGATGTCGCCCAGCACCTTGGTGGCCGTGGGAAACGGGAATGGCTCCAGCCGGACGGCGGTGGAAGCCAGCGCAATCTGATTGGTCACCCCGGGGTCCAGCAGCAGGGCGCGTTGCCGCCAGTAGAGGGCGGCCGACCATCCATAGCCGTCGTTAGCATCGGCGAAAACGCGCGTGGCGACCGCGTTGCTGGCATTGAGAGTGAACACCTGCCGGCAGCGAATCATCGCCCGGTTCGCATCACCCTCGGCCAGGAGCTGTTCGGCTTGGCGGGTGTAATGGTCTTCCTGGTATTTTTCCAAGCGCGGCCAGCCGTAATGGTGCCCCGCCACGACCGAGGCCACCAGAATGGCGCCCCAAGCCGATGTTTGCCAGCGGCCCAGCCAATATCGGAAGTCGCTCTCGTGAACAAACTCGTAGAATTGAGTCCGAAAACCCTCGTACAATAGCGCGATATCATCCAGCACCCAGGCCAGCTTCCCTCCTAGCCACGTCCTCCGGAACCAGCGGTCCAAACGGTGCGCGGTATGGGTCAACCGGTTTCTGGGCCTTGAACCCGGGGCATCAGGCGGCGGATACCACCAATTTAGGAACTTGGTGGCCAAGGTTCGATAGAGCCGGCCCACTGCCGACTTACCGAGCCGTCGCTTGAAACGGTGCCACGCCCGGACCGGACGGCTTCGCGGTTCTGCTCCATATCCATAATAACCGCCGCTCCGTTGATCCGGCGGCGGATACCACCAATTCAAAAACTTGGCGAAAACAAATCGGTAGCCCCGACCAAGCGCGGATTTCTTGAGCCAGTGGCGGCTGCGTTGCCAAGCCCGGGAGGGACGGCTGCGATCCGTATCGCCATACCCATAATATTCCCCCTCGCGTGGTTCGGAAACCGGATACCACCAATTCAAAAACTTGGCGGAAAGAAATCGGTAGCCCCGGCCAAGCGCGGAACTCTTGAACCACCGGCGGAAGCGCAGCCAAGCCCGGAGGGGACGGCTGCGATCCGTATCGCCATACCCATAATGTCCTTCCCCGCGTGGTTTGGAAGGCGGATACCACCAATTCAAAAACCTGATGTAGAGGGTTCGGTATCCCCGGCCAAGCAGTGAATGCTTGAGCCACGATTGGAGGCGGCGCCACACCCGCACGGGACGGCTTCGGGGTTCTCCGCCGTACCCATAATGATCACCCCCGCGTTGCTGCGAAGCCGGATACCACCAATTCAAGAACTTGGTGCCAAGGGTTCGATAGCCCTGGCCAAGCGGCGAATGCTTCAGCCACGATTGCAAACGGCGCCAAGCCCGCACAGGACGGCTTGGGCGCGACCCACCATACCCGTAGCCCTGCCCGCGATGTTCCGACGGCGGATGCCACCAATCGTAAAGACGACCTGCCAGCCATTGCCAGCGATCCTGCCAGCGCCGCCACCCCGAGCGGCCCCGACTGGCCCGACTCGGCCGTTCGATCGGCTCGTTTTCATGTTTTTTGTTTTCTGGGGCTTCCGGCATCGGCGCGCCTCTGACTTTACTTGTTTTTTTGCACCAGTATTATGTTTGACAATCCCCAATTGGCAAACTCATTTTAATGCGCGCAAGGTCGTACCGCAGGCTTCCAAGTCTGCTGTATCGTAGATTTCCAAACCTGAGGACCTTGTAGCGGCAGTCATCCTCGACGTAAAGGCCGGCATCCTTTCCGCCCGAAACAGGTGTGAGTTCGGTTGCGTCGCGGAAAAATTCCAACGCGTGTCGGCTTCCGCGAGGTTCTTTCCGACAACCTGGGAAGCCCGGCTCTACGGCAATCAAGGCTGCCCTGCCGCTACGAGTTTCATGGAATCGCAAAATGCAATATGGAGCGCAGCCGGCAAGCGCTGCAAAGTCATCAACGGCCAACTCCAAACTTCCAATCCCTGAACTCCAATCACGGGCACCGACATTGCAAACGCCTTATTTACAACAGGTTAAGTCAATATCAAAACTCTGTTCCAGCCTCTCTCAAATGTCCCCCAAAAAAACAAAAAAAAGACTGGACAATTTTCCGGAATTACCGATAATGCTCCTGTAGTTGTTTAAAGACACTGAATCCGATTACGGTGGGATTCAAGATCGGGAACAAAAAATTATGAAAGCGAACAATATTTTGAAGCAAATCGGGCTGGGTTTGGCCATCACTTCTTTGGCAGCTTGCCCGGCAGGCGCGATTGTGGCCTACAATTTCGGCTCTGCCACTGGCAACCAAATTTGGAATGACACGCTGGGTGAAACCTTCACCGTTAACAGCCAGATTACTGTGACAAGCTTAGGCGCATTCGACCCTTCTGGCTTTGGAGCCTTTACGCCGGAAGTAGCCATTTACTCCGTTCCTGTGGTCGCTGGTGTGTTGGATATGGGGGCTGCTTCGCTAGTTTCACCCGTGGCGATTTTTTCCGATGGTTCTTATACCGTTTCAGGCAATACCGCTTCCATCGGTATCAGTCCGGTGACCTTGGGTGCAGGCGTTTACATGATTGCGGCTGCGGGTTTGCCTTCCATCTACAACTCTTACGGGGCCCCTACTGTGGTTGGCCTGAATACTGCCGGCGGTGCCATTACTTATGGCTCGCTCGGTCAGCCGGGTGATTATTATGGTGCCAATACAACTTTGACAGGGGGATTTGGCTCATTGATTGCTGACCCCTACGGCGTCGGTCCGGTCGGTCGTTACGGCGCGGGCACATTTGAATTTACCGCTGTTCCTGAGGCCCAAACTTGTGCCGTTGCCGGCGTAGCCATGCTGGGTTTGGTTTTTATCGGTCGCAAAGTGATTCCGCTTCGGAATGTCTGAACTTTGCCACCTTTGCATCTTCAAGGCGATCTCCACAGATCGCCTTTTTTGTTTGCACAATGAGTCAAGACCTGAAAAGCTGGAATCGAAGATCGGAATTGAAATGGCCGCAAACATGCACACGAGGAACAGTCAGAGACTTCTGACTACGAACCCAGGGACGTCTGATCCCCCACTTCCGATCTCTGTACTCGGATTTCAATCATGAACCCTCAACCCCCAGCGTCCATCGCCTCCCGGCCTCCGGCCTCCGACCGCCGGCCTCCGACCTCTGGTGCCCTGATCTCTGTCGTGCTGATTCTCCTCTGGGGGTATGCCGTTTACCGCTTGGGAACTCTCTGGCACAGCAACAAGGATTACAGCTTTGGTTGGTTTGTACCGCTGCTAGCCTTGGCATTGTTTTGGGAACGATGGAGCAATCGTCCCGCCCGCGATGTCTCCCGCCCGGCGGAAGGCACGTTTCTTCTGCTGGCAGCCTGTGCCTTGGTTGCGGCCATGGGCGCGGTTTTTCTGGAGGTCATCCCCAATTGGCGGTTTGCCGGCTGGATCTTTGCCCTGCCCATTGTCACCTTCACCATCGTGGGTCTTTACTTTTTAGGCGGGCGGAGCTGGTCCCGCCATTTTGTCTTCCCCATTTTTTTCATTCTCGTGGCCGTCCCCTGGCCGAACCGGTTTGAACAGCCGCTGATTGAATTTCTCTCGCAAGTAAATGCGGGCGCCAGTGTCGGCGTGGCCAATCTTTTTGGGGTCGTGGCCATGCAGCACGGCACGCTGATCGAAACCGGCGGCGGCTTTGTGGGAGTGGATGAAGCCTGTAGCGGCATTCGTTCGTTTCAATCCAGCGTCATGGTGGCCTTGTTTTTGGGTGAATTGTTTCGCTACAGCCCGGCTCGGCGGCTGTTGTTGCTGAACAGCGCCGTGGTATTTGCCTTTGCCTGCAACGTAGTTCGGACCACCTACTTGGTCTGCACCTGCGACCTCAAAGGTCTAACCGCCGTCAATTTACGGCATGATGAAGCCGGTTTTGCCATTTTGGGCGTGACGCTGGTTGGCCTGCTGGCAATGACCGTGTTGTTGCGCCCGCGCAAACGCCGCAAAAGATCCGATACAACTTTTCCAGAGAAACAACGCAGCTCTAGCAAACCTCTGGCCTCCGAATTCCGCCTTCCGCCCCCTGACCTCCGACCTCCGTCCTCCGGCCTAGCCTTCGCGGTACCAGCCATGGTGGGAATGCTCCTCTGGTTCATGGTGGTTGAAGCAAGCATCGAATTTTGGTTCCGTCCAGCCGAAAAGCATGCAACCAGCCAGGCCGAATGGACGTTGAGACTTCCCAGCCAAAACTCCGAGTTCTCCGAAATCAAGATCTCCGAAACTGTGCGGACTATGCTGGATTACAACGAGGGCAAGCAAGCCCAATGGCGCGATACCGGCGGACAACTTTGGCAAATGTACTACTTCCGCTGGCTGGGGGCACCGAATCGATATCGCGCGGCGGCGACAGCCAGTCAGGCTTATGGCCACTCCGTGGACGTCTGCCTCCGCAATGCCGGCATGATTTTGGAAACGAATTATGGCGCCAAGATAATTGACCTCAACGGGTTTCGTGTGCGAGTGGAAATTGAAAAATTCCTGGCTGAAGGCCGCTGTTTCCATGTGGCCACCTGTAATTGGGAACCATCCATGGGCGGCATTGAAGACAAACCATCTGGCCAGCCTTCCACAAGCATGGGCATTCGCTTGGCGGCGCATGCGCTTGAAATCCGCGACCGTGGCCGGTATGAAAAGCGCGTACTCAAAGTTGGGGTTTGGGATATGGAAAAAGACGAGGATGCGCAAGCGGCGATCCATCAATTTTTGTTGAGCGCAGTGGTTGGAGTAAATGCCGCAAAACTGAAAGGCTGAAACGGACCGCGCCGGTCCCTCGGTCGCAGCGCTCCGGATTCAGGCATAAGCTCCAGAGGTTCGCCGCAGGGAGTTTGTCCCCCACCCACTGCGCGTCGGGACGTCGCTCGGTCCGGATCGCCGAGCGGGTCCCCCGGTCGCAGCGCTCCCAACCGCACGAACAGGCTCCCAGCCCTCACCCATCCGCCTCCGCCATAAGAAAAGGGACGGTCTTGCGACCGTCCCTCGTAAATGGTCTGGCAAAAGACCGATTGGCTATTACTGGGCGCCGCCTGCCGGAGGCGGTGTGGCTCCGCCAGCGGGCGGGGGAGCACCAGCCCCACCGGGCGCACGGCGGGGGCCCTGCGACAGCTTTTGCCATTTGTCGAATTGCTCCGGAGTGAAGATTTCCTTGAGCTTGGTGGTCGCATTATCGCGAATTTCTTTCATTTTCGCGCGACGGTCGGTTTGTTCCAAGGTGGTGTCCTTGCGCATATCAGTCATCTTCTGCTGCATTTCATCAAAGACCGGTTTGGCCTTGGTTTTTTGGTCATCCGTCAGCGCCAGTTGCGTGGCGATGAGCTCAAAGTTCATCCGCGGCCGGGCTCCCGGACCGCCCGGAGGACGCGCGCCTGCAGGCGGTGTATTGGTGGAATCCTGAGCCTGTACGGCTGCCGCCGCGAACATGCCGCCGGCGACCAGCGCCGCTATCATCAGTGTTTTGTTCAACTTCATATCGTTTAGTCTGTTTCGGTTGTAAACCGCCCGGTTTGTGTGTTGGCGGATTACATGCTAAGACGCGACTTTGGCCCAAAGGTTACAGCCACGGCGTATTCAGGGATAGGGGTGGGGACAGACCGTCCTTGCGGGCGGTTGAGCAATACTGAGAAAACATGGAGACGAATCGTCTCCACCCCTGAATTTGCGCTCTCTTGAATCCCATCCTCCGTCACAGGGTTCGCAAGACTTTGGCGGCGGCGCGAATCGTCTGGTCAATATCCGCCGCCGTATGGGCTGTGGAGATGAATCCAGCCTCGAATTGGGACGGGGCCAGATAGACGCCCTCGTCCAACATGCCATGGAAATACTTTTTGAACCGCTCCCGATCGCTGTGCATGGCGTCGGCCAGATTGTGGACCGGTCGGTTGGTGAAGTAGCCGCAGAACATGGATCCGCAGCGGTTAAACTGCACCGGGATTTTGGCGGCAGCGGCGGCGGCTTTCAGGCCGGCTTCCAATTGCGCGCCAAGGGCTTCGAGCCTGTCGTACGCATCCAAAGGCGGAGTGCGGAGTGCGGAGTGCGGAGTGGGAGCGGGTTTTGTGGATACGGCTTTTTGTTCCGTATTCTGCACTCCGGATTCCGCGCTTGAAGGTTCCGTATCGGAAAGCTCTTCGAGGCTGGCAATGCCTGCGGCCATGGCCACCGGATTGCCGCTCAAGGTACCGGCCTGGTACACCGGGCCGAGCGGCGCCAGGTAATCCATGATCTCCGCGCGTCCGCCAAACGCGCCCACCGGCAAACCGCCGCCAATGACTTTGCCGAACGTGGACAAGTCCGGGGTGATGTGGAAGCGTTCCTGCGCACCGCCCTTGGCCACTCGGAAACCGGTCATCACCTCATCAAAAATCAGCAGCGCACCGTGAGCCTTGGTGATCTCGCTCAGGAATTCCAGATAGCCCGGTTGCGGCAGGTACAGGCCCGCGTTGCCCGGCACCGGCTCGATGATAATGCCGGCGATTTGATTCTGGTTCGCTGCGAACGCCGCTTTCACCGCGTCCACGTCATTGAAAGGCAGCACGATGGTGTGCTGCGTGAACGCCGCCGGCACCCCCGCGCTGTCGGGATGGCCAAACGTCAGCGCGCCGCTGCCCGCGCGCACCAATAGCGAATCCACGTGGCCGTGATAACACCCGTCGAACTTGATGATCTTGTCGCGCTGGGTGAACCCACGCGCCAGCCGGATGGCGCTCATGCAAGCCTCCGTGCCGCTGCTGGTCATGCGCACCTTCTTGACGCTGGGCACCCGCTCGCAAATCAGCCTGGCCATGGTGACCTCGAACGGATTCGGAATACCGAAACTAGTGCCGTGGTCCGCGGCGGTTTTGATCGCAGCGATGATTTTCGGGTGAGCATGGCCGAGAATCGCTGGCCCCCACGTGAGCACATAATCCAGGAGTTCATTTCCATCCACATCCCACAGGTGGGAACCGCGGGCCTGGTTGACGAAAAATGGGTGCCCGCCCACGGCGCGAAAGGCGCGGACGGGCGAATTGACGCCACCGGGAATGTATTTCAAGGCCGCGGCGAACAGGGTTTCGGACTGGGCGCGATTCATGGGGATAACTTAACAGCGAAGACGGCCGGAAACAAAGCCAACATTTATCCAATTTCGCAACTTGATGATCCATCGCCGCAACCAAGCGGCACGATTGGCCTGCAGCGACTAGGGACCAAAAGCCACCGCCGGCGAATTCTTGCTCGCACTGCGGCGCGAAAGCGGCGGGGCGCGGACTATTTCTTGAGCCCGGCGGCTGGCGGGGCGGCCGCCGCCGGAGCGGCCGTGGCAGCGCCGGGTTGCGGAATAATTCCGTTCTTCTTCAGCACGGGGAGAAAGTCGGGATGCTTCTGGGCATACGTGGCCAGGCGGCCGACAAAGGCGCCGATGACCATCTCATTCGTGTGCATCTGGCCGGACACCCGCTGCATTTGGGCGATGTCCTTGTTGGCCATGCTCGCCTGCCGGTAAAGGGCGGCTGTGAGCGTGCCGGTGACGGCGATCAGGCAGACCAGGAGAATGAACACCTGGTTTTTCAATGTAGCGATTTCGTCCTGGTTATTCTCGGGAGTCATAAATTCTGGCCTTTTACTTGGCGGCGGGAGCCGCGGGTTGGACGCTTTGTATGATCTGTGTCAGTTCCGGGCTCTTGGCGGTGGCATTGTACTGCACGGCATCATTCAAGAGCGACTGCGCCCGCATGGAGGCCACTTGGAAGTTCATTCGCTGAACCTCCACCACGCCTTGGGCGGTGCGCTGCCGATGAACTTGCCAGATGCTCAGGATGCCGAATAGCACGCACAGGATCACCAATCCCACCAGCACGAGATTCAAAAAGGTTGTCAGCGAATCATTTTTCATAAACGGTGCGTTGAATTTAACCAATCGCTAGCGAATGTCCACTTCGTTTTTTTTGGACCAGGCGCGCCTCACCCACCGATTGAAAATAACCTTAACCGCAGATGGACACAGATAAGACGTTGGAGTTCAAGCCATGGCTTGTTCCCCGCCCCACACGCTGAAGCGTGAACCCCAACGTGTCGCCGTGGTTATTACTTGAGCTGCTCGATCTGTCGCGTAATTTCAAAGGCCAGGTCCAGCGCGCGCTTGGCGGATTCGCCGCTGACGACCGGCATCTGTCGGGCGCGGACGCAATCCACGAAACTTTGCAGCTCCAGCTTGAGTGGTTCGTCCTTGGCGATGGGCACCGGTTCGCGCACGATCTTTTTGCCGGCAAATTCGCTGACAATGGCGGAATCCCGCCCCACGCCGAGCTTGGCGGCGAGGATCTTCTTCAGCAACGGTGTTTCCGCCTCATCGGATCGGGCGATGCGGTAAATGAACCCCTCCTGGGCGCGGTAATCAAGCGAAATGTAACACGGATTGGCGGGCCCGCTGAACACCCGGATCTTGCGCATCCGCTCCGGGCTGATGCGGCTGACGGTAAGATTGGCAATGCAGCCGTTGGCGAACCGCAGCCGCGCGTTCGCAATATCCGCGCTTGGGCTCAACACTGGTATGCCCACAGCGTCCACGCTGGTGACGGGCGATTTCACAAACGCCAGCACCACGTCCAGATCATGAATCATCAAGTCGAGCACCACCCCGATATCGGTGGAGCGCGCGGGATAAGGCGACAGCCGGTGACATTCGATGAACTTGGGCTCGGTTGCCACGGTTTCCAAGTATTTGAACACCGGATTGAAACGCTCCACGTGGCCGACTTGCAAAACGCAGTTCTTTTGCTGCGCCAAGGCGCACAGCTCGGCGGCTTGCGCTGAATTATCGGTCATGGGCTTTTCCACCAACACGTGTTTGCCTAGCGCCAGCAGGGTCCGGGCAATCTCAAAATGCGTGGCCGTGGGGGTGGCAATATTCACCGCATCGCTGGCGGCGGCGGCTTCGGCAATGGAACCAAACACTCGCAATTGGTGTTTCTCAGCGATTTTGCGGGCCGTTTCGGCATGCGCGTCGAATATGCCGGTGAGTTCCACCTGTCCAACGACGTGGAGTTCGGAATAAATACGGGCGTGGTGCTGGCCGAGCGAACCGGTGCCCAGCACGGCGACTTTGACTTTTGCCATGTGCGAAGTCTGCCAGCGAATGCCATTTTCTCAAAGCGCAAATCGTGGACTTGAAATTGCGTCAGAAGTCGTCGCTTTCTGTCGGCGCGTCTTTCGGGGTGTCCGACACCGCGCGATAGCCGCCCTGCACCCATTGGATCGCGATTTTGTTCGCCGGCTTTTCCTCGTGGTGCCCCAGCACCCAACTCATCGCCTCGCGCAGTTGGTTCATGGTAAACGGCTTGTCCAGCAGGCAATTCACCCCTGGTATCGGATGCTCCACGCCAATTTCCTCAAAATTGGTCGTCACCATGATAATGGGCAGATCCGGCCAGCGTTCCTTTACCAACGCCGCCAATTCGTCGCCCCGCATTCGCGGCAGCCAGTATTCGGAAATCAGCAGGTCAAAGTGGCCGCGGTTAAGCTTTTCCAGCGCCGCCTCGCCAGTATAAGTCGTTTGAACTTCATGCCCATCAAACTCCAACAGCAACGCGAAGCTGGTGTTTAGTTCAAGGTCATCGTCCACCACCAGAATCTTGTACTTGGTTTTGGCTGATGTGTTCGTAGCAAACCGTTCGTTTAATTTATACCGCATGGTCATGATATGGTTCATGGCAACAGACACCGCCCAGCGTAAAAAGCAAGCTCTTAACGACTGACCATCCCCGGTGCGGCCTTAAATCGGCAAATTGAACCAACAAAACCAGCTCTTTTTTCCAGCTGGACTCGTGCCAGTTCATTCCAAAATCCAAATAATTTCTTCCTAACCAGCCAAATCGCCGATGGTTATGCGGTATTTTAAATTACTGAAAACTTGTCAAGCGCTTGAAAGCAATGGTTCCCCGAAGGAATCGACTTAAATAGTGTAAGCTTTTCCGACACCTTAACACAACTGGCAGAGCAAATCGGCCCTCAACCCGAGGTCTGTAATCTTGCGGAGAGGGGGCGACAAATTGCCTCCATAACTGGCGTTTCAACTGATCTCATAAAAACTCAGAAAAAACTTAATCGCTCGACGTTCCTGCCGATAATCAATTGTGACATTATGCCCGCCATGGTGCACCCGTAGAAGACGTTTGCATAGAATACTATGAATTTGCGAGTCGAATCAGGCATGGACGAAATCCGGTTGATCCCCAGTGGAGAAATAGACCATGAGGGAGCAGAGGCCTTGAAATCAGCCGTTGCCAGCCTTGCTTTGGGCGGAAAGAAGGCCGT
>Ga0316231_1002789_pt1 | contig 16115 bp, 14 predicted proteins | sample TBH18027metaG_FD_206002 | JGI IMG/M metagenome (GOLD analysis project Ga0316231, IMG submission 206002) | Freshwater microbial communities from Trout Bog Lake, Wisconsin, USA - TBH18027 | ecosystem: Environmental > Aquatic > Freshwater > Lake > Hypolimnion/Profundal zone | place: USA: Wisconsin...
TCGCATCCATCCCCATCGTCCGGGCGAATTCGGGATCGTGCCGGTAGCGGTCGAGAGTGCCCGCGCGAATAAGATCCCGGCCCTCCATTTTGCTGTGTTCCTGGGTCTGGGCCATCGGGTAGGTCCTGCCGGTGACCTGGAGCGTCACCCCGGTCGAGAATCGTGGGGATGCGGCTGTCCGGAGCGGGTAGGCATCGAACCCGACATTCTCCGTCAATGCCGAGACTCCCTTCCGCCCGTATCCGAGCGCGATGGAGAGCGAGTCGTCGGCATGGCCGGGAGCGATGATCGCAGCGGCCTCGATCGTGGTTTTTCCGTCGCTGATCGCGACGATGTCGGCGACCAAGTCGTAGTCGATGTCGTTCCCCAGCTTCTCCGCGACCGCGTCGAGTTCCCCGAAATGGTTGGCCTTGATCCCGAGTTTTTTTGCCGTGGACGGGCTGACCAGAACCGCGTTGTCCCACGTGAGTTTGGTGACGAAATCCGGGGTCTCGAGAAGCCAGGAATTATTGGCGTAGCGCCCGTCGTCCACGCTCGCGCTCTGCAGGAAGACGAGTTCGAGCCCGCCCTGCGCGGGGCTGGCTTGCGCGGCAATCTTCGACGCGGCGGAGGCGGTGAAATCGAGAGCCGCCCCGGCAAAGCCGGTCCCGGGGAGGAACCCGACGCGGAGGAAATTGTTCCAAAGCAAATCCAGCCCCCCGGCCTCGGCGGCAGCGTCTTTGGGGGCGAGCGATTCAAACGTGGCCCGGACGAGTTCGGGTCCGTCAACTGCCGCGCTCCCGAGAAGTTTGGAGAGGATTTCCAGTTCGGAAATGCCGCCCCAAAGCGGCAGGATCATGGGCTGAACAGAAGTGTAGGTGCCGTCGAAGGTGCGGGCATCCCCCCACGACTCCAAAAAGTGCGCGGCGGGAACATGCCAGCGGGAGCCCCGGGATGTTTCGTCCTCGAACAGGCCGAGCTTCACGACATCCGGGACCTTTAACAGCAGGGAGGCAAAATTCAAATCTGCCGGGGCATTGGAGGCCGGGTTTCCTCCGAGGATGAAAAGCGTATTCACGGTGCCTGCTGCCATGGCGTTCGCCAGGTCCGTGATAGTGGCGGCCGCTGGCGCCGGATTGGTGATCCCCAGCAGCGTCGATCCCAAGTTCCCCAGCGCGCTGTTGATCGCGAGGACAAGAACCTGGACTGCGGCGGGAGTCTGCGGACCGGTCAAAACCAGCGACCGGCCGGGATTGGCGAGAAGGTCGTTCGCGCACCCGGTGATCCATCTCTCGTCCAAATGTGCGTCCGCCTGAGGAAAAGCTCCGAGGACGGCCGCGATCACCGGATCGTTTGTCTGCCGGGTAATGACCTCGGCGAGCCGCCGCGCGAATCCGCCCGCATCCGAGGCCTTGCAGCGTAGCCGGTGATCGGCCATGCCACCCGTGATCGTGAAGTGGTTCTCGACCACGTAAAGCCGGTTCATCGGAGCCCCCATCTGGTCGGGGTTGCGCCGGGCGGCGAAACCGGCCGCGTAGCCGATGCCGGTCTCGGCCGGATTCAAAAAATCGCTGTCGAGCGCGAGGATGACATCCGCCCGCTCGAACTTCGGCAGCAGCCGCGTCCCCGCGCCGAATGCGGCACCCGCCGCCGTCTCGGCCTCGCTGTCGCCCAGGGGCTCGTATTCCGCCCAGAGGACGCCGGGGAAGCTCCGCTCGATCTCCGCGCGCAGGCGGTCGCGCGTCGGGGAATTTTTCTTTTCGACGAGGAAGGCCACGCCTTTTCCTCCGCTCTGGCCCACCGATTGCAGGAATGCGTCAAATGCCGCAGCCTCGACGACCGCGCCTTTGTCGGTGAAATTTTTCGAACGGCGAGGGTCGTAGAGATCGAGGATCGCGGCCTGTGCAAAGGAATCCGTGCCCCCGTTGCTGAACGGGTGAAGCGGGTTGCCCTCGAGTTTGGTGGGACGCCCGTCGGACGTGCTCGCGATCAGCGGGATCGCGCCCGTGCGCGTCGGCATCGCCGTCGCGTAATACAAGAATTTCCCCGGGATCGTCCATTCGACGCCTTTTGCGAACGGCACCAGATGGGCCTCCGGCCGTCGGCATCCGGTCAGGCCAACGCCCGCCAGCGCGATCGACGCGCCCATGAGCTTGAGAAAATCCCGCTTCGAAAGCCCGCTGTCCTCGCAATCATCCACCCCGCGCGGAAACTCCCCTTCGAGGGGGCGCATCGCCGACAGTTGCAAATCCACAGGAGCGCGGGCATCCTGCCCGCTGGTGGACGAAGCGGGCGAGACGCCCACGCTCCTTTGAAGAAGCTCATTTGCAACTTTCGGAGATGCGCTCGCTTCGAGGCGCTTCGCGAATTCCGGGCCGTTCCCGGGCTCGCGGGGCGGAGGATTTTTTTTCATCGGTGGCAACCTCCGCAGGTGACCGGCGGGTTCACTTCCCAGGCCGCCTGGAATTTCCGGCCCATCTCGCGCTGGCTCCCGCCGGCACCCGGCTTCCAGTTCGTGTTGTCAACCTGCGCGGGGGGGCGGAGAAAATTCTCCGGCGCACGGTGGCACTCCAGGCACCACGCCATGCTCTGCGGCTGGTCCTGCCAAACCGCCTCCATTTCGTTCACCGCCCCGTGACAACTGAAACAGCCCACCCCGCGGTTCACATGGACGGCATGGTTGAAATAGGCGTAGTCTGGAACTTGGTGGACGCTGACCCAGTTCACGGGACGCCCGGTCCTCCAGCTTTCGCGCACGGCTTCGAGCTTCGGGCTCGTCGGCCGGATTTGCGTGTGGCACGCCATGCATGCCTGCGTCGTGGGGATGTTCGAATGCGCGGCCACCTCGACAAAGCTATGGCAATACCGGCAGTCCATCCCCAACTGCTCCACATGGACCGCATGAGAAAACAGGGCCGGCTGCACCGGCATGTAACCGACGCGGGTGTATTTCGGCGTGAAATAATATGTCGCCCCGCCCACGAGCGCCACGGCCAACACCCCGAGGCAGAGCACGATCTTGAGGGCGGCCCGGTTTGTCCATCTGGGAAAAAAATTTGCCATGAAGCACAGCGCAAACCCTTAACGGCCCGAAAAATGGATCCGCGGAACCCGCACAGGGGCAATTTCTTGAAAAATATTTACGCGGAGCAAAAGCCGGTGCATGGGAAAAATGAGCGTGCAAAATACAGGTCGCGACTGTCAACAGATTCGGTGATAATTCTTCCGCCATGAACACCCGCATTCTGATTGCCGCGCTCGTTTTTTTCGCGCCGGTTCTCTTTTCCGCCGAATCCGCCCAACCGGAGCTCCCCGTCACCACGCTGCGCATCGGCACGACAAGTATCCGGGCCGAGGTCGCCGATGACGACGCGGAGCGTTCCGCAGGCCTGATGTTCAGGGAATCCCTCGCGACCGATTCGGGCATGCTTTTCGTCATGCCTTCGGTCGGGCCCGCTTCCTTCTGGATGAAGAACACGCTCATCCCGCTCTCGGTCGCGTTCTTGGACGAAAACGGGACGATCATGGAGATCCACGACATGCAGCCGAAAAGCGAAAAAATCGTGAAGAGCACATTTTTGCGGATCGCCTACGCCCTGGAAATGCAGCAGGGCTGGTTCGGAAAAAAGAACATCTGGCCTGGCGAGCGGGTCTCGGGCCTGCCCCCGCCGGTGCGAGAGTGAACTCCGGGAGGGCTCCGTGCTGGGAGCAACCTCCGTGTGAGCCGCAATATATGGGTTCGGGCGGAGCCTCACCCGGCGCGGAGGATCGCGCTCTCTTTCCGGGCCAGACTCCCCCAAACGGCAGTTGACCGCCGCACGAGGCACCTGAGATGCTCGGCGCGATGGATCCTGTCACATTGCTGTGGGTGGTTTTCGGGGTGACCGTGGTGCTGGTTTGCACCTTGGATCTCTTCGTGATCACCCGGCGAGGTTCCTCCATGGGAGCGGCTCCGGCACTGCGCTGGACGGGGATCTGGATCGCGGTGGCGCTCGCCTTCGGGGCGCTCGTTTTCTTTTTGCACCCGAAAGGCCCGGCAATCGCGCTGCTCTTTGTCACCGGGTATCTCACCGAGTATTCGCTCTCGGCGGACAACCTTTTCGTTTTCATCCTGATCTTTTCGGTGATGAACGTCCCGCATCGCGCCCAGCCGAAACTCATCAAGCTGGGGATCTTTCTCTCGATCGTTCTGAGGGTTGTTTTCATTCTCTTCGGGGTCGCCCTGGTGCAGCGTTTCCACTGGCTGATTTCGCTTTTCGGCGCGCTCCTCATCTGGACCGCATGCAAAATGCTCGCGTCCGTCGGGAAGGAACCCGCCGACCCGAGGAACAGTTTCTTCTACCGCGCGGCGGCCCGGATTTTTCCAATCCACGAGGGCGGCCCGTCTGCGACACGCCTTGTTGTCCGGCACGAAGGCCGGCTGTGCGTGACGCCGCTCTTCCTGGTCTTCCTCGTCATCGGAAGCACGAACGTGGTGTTCGCGCTGGACTCGATCCCCGCGATCATGGGCATCAGCACGGATCCGTTCGTCGTGGTGACATCGAGCGTCTTCGCGGTTCTGGGCCTGGGTTCGCTCTTCTTCGCGATCCGGGGAGTGATGGGGATGTTCAAGTTCTTGCAGCACGGGGTGAGCGTGATCCTCTTTTTTATCGGCGGAAAAATGATCGCGGACTTCTACGGGCCTGTCCGCGGCTGGTTCCAGGACTACCCCATCGTTCCCCTGCTTGTCATCGCCGCGGTGCTGGCCGTTTCGATGGCCCTTTCCGTCTGGCACAACCGCGCGTTTCCTGCTGCAAAAAACAGTCCCTCCAGGGACGCGGAGTGATTGGAGAGGCATTCAGGGCCGATGAACAAAGCCATGGCGAACATGCGCGTGACCAACGGAGTCGGAAAGGCCGGCTGGAAGCTTTTCGCTTGCGACGCGGCCCCTTCGACCAACGACCTCGCCCGCGACCTCCCGGCCTGGAGCGCCGTGCGTGCGGACATCCAGACCGGCGGTCGCGGGAGGTTCGGAAGGGTGTTCGTTTCCGACCGCGGCGGCCTCTGGATTTCCGCGGTCCTCCCGGCGGAGGGCGGCCTCGAGAAGTGGGCGGGATTCTCGCTGATGGTCGGAGTCCACCTCGTCCGGTTGCTCGAAAACTTGAACATTCCATCCGCCCGCCTTCGCTGGCCGAACGACCTCATGTCCGGCCCGAAAAAACTCGGCGGCCTGCTGATTGAACAATCCGCCAAAGAGATGCTCATCGTGGGATTCGGCCTGAACATTTCGAACTCGCCCTGGACGTCCGATCTCGCTCTGGAAGCCATTTCAACGAGCATCGCGCGGATAACGCCATCCGTCCCTTCCGTGACGGAAATGGCTGTCCGCACATTGGACGCGCTCGCTGATGCGCACGAGGCCATGGAGGTGGGCGGCATGAAGGCGGCCATCGACGAACTCAATCTCCGCTGGAGCCGCTCGGTGCCTGTGGAGATTTTTCTCGCCGGCGGGGAAACGGTTTCCGGCCGGTTCGTCGGCCTCGACCCCCATGGCAACCTCCGGCTCCTCGATAAAACGGACTCTGAATTTCTTGTCGGACATCAAAGAATTGAGAAACTGGTCGAGTTATAATGGCTGGCTTTACTACCACCAAAAAACCACAAACCAAGACAAACTATCCATGGCACTCAGGGACAAATTCATGACCGCAGAAGAAGCGGCGGCACTCATCAACGACAACGACACGATCGGTTTCAGCGGGTTCACCCCGGCCGGGGCCGCGAAGGCGATTCCTACGGCTCTGGCCAAACGCGCCAAGGCAGAGCACGAGGCCGGCCGCCCGCTCCAGATCGGCGTCGTCACCGGGGCTTCGACCGGCCAGTCGCTCGACGGCGAACTCGCCCTTGCCGAGGCGATCGCCTGGCGCACGCCCTACCAGTCGAACAAACACCTCCGCGCGGCCATCAATGGCGGGCGGACGCGTTTCTTCGACATGCACCTCTCCACGCTTCCCCAGCAGGTCCGCTACGGGTTTCTTGGCAAATTCAACTGGGCGGTTGTCGAGGCCTGCGACGTGACCGAGGACGGCGAGATTGTTCCGACCACGTCGGTTGGTGCCGCCCCGACATTCTGCGGGGTCGCCGAGAAGATCCTCGTCGAGCTCAACCGCAACCATCCCGCCGCGCTGCGCGGGCTGCACGACATCTACGAGCCCCTGGATCCCCCGCACCGCAAGCCGATCCCGCTCTCGGACTGCTCCTCGCGGATCGGGACGCCTTTCATCAAGGTCGATCCCGCCAAGATCGCGGGGATTGTCGAGACCGACCTCCCGGACGAGGTGCGCCCCTTCGATCCTTCCGATGAAACCACCAATAAAATCGGCCAGAATGTCGCCGAGTTTCTCGCCGCCGAGATCCGTGCGGGGCGCATCCCCAAGGAATTTCTTCCGCTCCAGTCCGGCGTGGGCAACATCGCCAATGCCGTGCTCGCCGCGCTCGGCGAAAATTCCGACATCCCGCCGTTCGAGATGTTCTCCGAGGTGATCCAGGACTCGGTGATCGCCCTCATCAAAAAAGGGAAATGCAAATTTGTCACGGGAACCTCGCTGACCGTGAGCCCCGACCTGCTCAAGGAGATTTATGCGGATCTGGATTTCTACAAAAAGCACATCTGCCTGCGCCCGCAGGAGATCACGAACAATCCGGAAATGGTCCGCCGCCTCGGCATCATCACGATCAACACCGCGATCGAGGTCGACCTCTTCGGCAACGTGAATTCCACGCACGTCATGGGATCGAACATGATGAACGGGATCGGCGGGTCTGGCGACTTCACGCGGAACGGCTACATTTCGATCTTCACGTGCCCCTCGCTCGCGAAGGGCGGCAAGATCAGCCCGATCGTTCCGCTCGTCAGCCACATGGACCACAGCGAGCATTCCGTGCAGGTCGTGGTCACCGAGAACGGGGTCGCCGACCTCCGCTGCAAAACCCCCCACGAGCGCGCGCGCCTGATCGTGGCCAACTGCGCCCACCCCGACTTCCGCCGCGAGCTTCACGGCTATTTCGACAGCGTGACCAAAGGCCAGACTCCGACGACGCTCAGCGCCGCCTACGCGATGCACCAGCGGTTCCTCGAAACCGGCGACATGCGCGGCGTCGATTGGAAGGCGGCCGGCCTGCCCTGATGCCAGGCATCTTGGACGCCAGATTCCCCGGGCCTCAAGTTTCCAAAAAATTCAGCAGGGATGCGCAGCACTGGTCCGGCGACCAGAGGTGGGTGGGCAGCACATGGTCCGGATTAACGGGCGGCTCGTATGTGTCCGTGACGCCGGTGAATGACGCCAGATCTTTACTCCGCGCCCGCTTGTAAAGTCCCTTCACATCGCGTTGCTCGCAGACCTCCACCGGCGCCGACAGCCAGACTTCGAAAAAGCGATGCGGCACCATTTGCTGGCGCAGCCGTTCCCGGTCCGCCGCATACGGCGCAATAAAGGCGAGCAATACGATCGAGCCGGCGTCCGCGGCGGCACGCGCGATTAATCCCGCCCGCCGCAGGTTCTCGGCGCGATCCTCCCGCGAGAAACCGAGGTCGGGGGCATGGTCCCGCCGGAACGTGTCCCCGTCGAGCAACAGCACCGGGCCGCCGCTTTCCCGCAACCTGCGCAAAACCGCTTGTCCCAAGGTCGTCTTCCCGGCGCCGCTCAAGCCCGTAAAAAGGATCACGGTCGCGCGGCGGTCGGCAGACGCTTGAGCCGTCCCTATTGCATTTGGTGCGATAGACTCCACCGATCAATATATAGGCGCCATTTCTTCCTTCGGCCAGTTCGTTAACGGAGGAGCCAGCGGGCGGTGGAGCGGAGGTGGAAGTCGAGGTTGGTGATCGTCCGGCGGAGGCTGCCGGCCGGGAGATCGTGCAGTGCCTCCCATGAAGCGAGCGAGGCGCGCAGATCGTCTGGCGGGCATTCGCGGAGTTCGACCGGCGGGGGCGCCCCGCTCCCGGCCTCTCTTTGGAGTTGGCGCATCCGGGCAGCGTGCGGTGCGGGCAGGGGCTGTTCCATCCACGCCGTGTCGTCGAGGAGAGCGCCCACCCGCGGCCACCCCTCGTTGATGTCCTGAAACTTAAGAAGCGATCAGGTCGCCGACGTTCTTGGCGGTTGCGGCTTTCCGCTTGCGCCATTGCCTCAACCCCGCCGCGCCGAGCACGAGTGCCCCGCCCATCGCCAAGGTAGCGGAACCCGGCTCCGGGATCGCCCCGGCGGTGATCTTGGCACCCGTATCGTCGTAGGCCCAGCCGGTCAATGTGACCGACATTTTCGAAGTATTTCCGGCCGTGACCGTCGCCGCGCTCATGCCGACCCACCCGTATTCGAGCTGGTTTCCGCTCGAAGAATTTTCAAACGAAAAGAGGAGGTATTTGTTGGAGAATGCTCCCGGGCCGGTAGTCATTACAGTCCCCCAATTGATAGAGCGGACGATATTTCCAAAAGTTGCTTGACCCGTTCTGGCAGCTTTATTCCAGTTGGCTCCGGAGTTCGTTCGGAAGGCGACATTTATGCCGCCAATTGAATTAACCTCTGATCGGGCATTGGACTGCCGGCCGATGCGCACGTAGCCGCCTTTTTGATGGGCGAGGATTCTGTGGGTAGAGGAGATGCTTCCCATGCTCCGCACAAATTCAACAGCTGCCGTGCCCGGAAGATAGATGTCGTAAACTGTCAGTTGCCCGCCGCCGAACCCGACGGTCTTAGCTCCCAAGCTCGTATAGACGATCCCCGCATCTGCGGCGAGCGGAAGGGCTGAAGCGCCGGCCGCCAGAGTGAGAAGGGAGGGGAGAGAAGAGCGGGGTTTCATGGGTTCTATAAATGGCGATTTTCCCTCGGGGTCAAGCGCTATTTCCGCTTGGAAATATCTGTTGCAATGGGGTTTGCGCTGCAATTCTCTGATGCGGATGAACCGATCACCGCGCGTATTACTGCTTGGCTGGGATGCCGCCGACTGGAAGGTGGTGCGCCCGCTGCTGGCGGAGGGCTCGATGCCGAATTTGGCGGGGCTGATGGCGCGCGGGGTTCACGGGAACCACTCGACGATTTATCCGGCATTGAGCCCGATGCTGTGGACTTCGATCTCGACCGGGAAGCGTCCCCCGAAGCATGGCGTGCTCGGGTTTTCCGAGCCGACGCCCGACGGCCGCGGCGTCCGCCCGTGCAGCATCCTTTCGCGGAAGACGAAGGCGGTTTGGAATATTCTCGCGCAGGAGGGGAAGCGGTCGGTGGTGGTCGGCTGGTGGCCGTCGTTTCCGGCGGAGCCGATCCCCGGCGCGATGGTCTCGAACCATTTCCAGCAGGTGCCCGACGCTCCCGATGCCGACCTGCCGCCGCTGATTCCAGGCACGGTGACACCGGAGCGGGTGGCCGGGGAGATCGCCGATCTGCGCGTGCGCCCGTGGGAAATCCCGGCCGAGGTGCTCCGGATGTTTGTGCCGTGCCTCGACGACGTGGATCAGGAAAAAGACAAGTCGCTCCACGACCTCGCGAAGATTCTCGCCGAGACGCTCACTGTGCATGCGGCGGCGACCGACCTTCTCGGGCGCGAGCCGTGGGATTTTGCGGCGGTGTATTTCGATACGATCGACCACGCGAGCCACCGGTTCATGCATTTCCATCCGCCGCGCCAGGCGCACGTTCCCGAGCGGGAGTTTGAGATTTACAAGGACGTCGTGGCCAACGTCTATCGCCACCACGACGCGATGCTCGGGCGCTACCTCGAACTCGCCGGCCCGGACGCCCACGTCCTCTTGCTTTCCGATCATGGATTCCACTCCGACGCCCTACGTCCGAGGTGGATCCCGGCCGAGCCCGCCGGACCGGCGGTCGAGCACCGGCACTTCGGGATGTTCGTGATGGCCGGCCCGGGGATCCGGCGGGGAGAACGGATCTTCGGAAGTTCGATCCTCGATGTGACCCCGACCGTCCTCGCGCTTTTCGGGCTTCCGGCTGGCGAGGATATGGACGGGGGCCCGCAGTTGCAGGCGTGGGAAGAGGCGCCGGAAGTTCGCCGGATTCCCACATGGGACGATGTGCCAGGAGCGGATGGGCGGCATTCGGAGGGGACGGCACAAGACCCTCGCGCGGCCGCAGCGGCGCTCGAGCAGATGGTCGCCCTCGGCTACATCGCCCCGCTTCCGGAGAACGCGAAAGAGGCGGTGCGCGAGACGACGCGCGAGCTCGATTACAACCTCGCCCGCGCGCTGACCGACGCCGCCAAGCCGCACGAGGCCGCGCCGGTATTCGAGAGGCTTTGGGACGAATGGCCGCGGGAGCACAGGTTCGGGCTGCACCTGCTCGACGCGCTCGCCCGCACCGGCCGTATCCCGGATCGCCGGAAGGCGCTCGACAAGCTCAAGATCCGCGCGGAGGAATTTTCCTCCGAGGCAAAAGCAAAGCTGGAGTCATTGCCAAAAGAGGACGATGCTACCGATCCTCTGGCGCAGCGCAGCCCGGAAAACCGGCGCAAACAATTTGAGAGGCGAGGGTATCAGGAGCGCGCCGCCGGGCTCGCTGTCCCGCTCCTGCGCGAGGAGATCAACCAGTGCCTGCTCGAAGGCAACAAGGCGGAAGCGGAGAGGCAGCTTGACGGGCTGCTCGAAGGCGGCGAACTCCCCTACTGGCTCGCCCAGTTTGCCGCCGAAAAGCTCGTTGCCCTTGACCGGGGCGACGAGGCCCTCCCGCTGCTCGACAATCTCCTGGCGGCCGATCCCGAGAACCCCGGGTTCGAAGCCCTGCGCGCGGAAATTTTCTACCGGAGAAAGGATTGGGATTCCTTGGTGGATGCGTCGGCCGGGGCGCTCGGGCTCGTGTATTTCAACCCCCGCCTCCACATGCTGCTCGGCCTCGCGCTTTTGCAGCTCGGGCGCACGGAGGATGCGACGAACGAGCTTCTCGTTGCCGTGCGGCAGAACCCCGCGCAGCTCCCCGCGCTCGAGGCGCTGGAAGGACTGTTCCGCCACAATCCCGCGAAGGCCATCGCGATCCGCTCGATGAGCGAGACCATCAAGGCAAAAATGGCCGAGCGCCGGATGCGCGCCGACGAACCTCCAGCCCCGCTGGCCACCTACGAGTTCGCGGAGCTCTGCGATGCGGTGCCCGGGCGGGGAGATTCCTCGGAAGAGGCGATCATCGTGACCGGGCTTCCGCGCAGCGGGACATCCCTGCTGATGCGGGCGCTCGAGGTCGGCGGAATCCCCCTCCTCGCCGACGCCGAGCGGCCGCCCGATGAAAGCAACCGCCTGGGGTATTTCGAATTCGCCCCGGTGAAAACGACTGCACGCGATGCGTCGTGGATCAGGCAGGCGAAGGGAAAGGCCGTGAAGGTCGTCGCTCCGCTCCTGCGCTATCTTCCCTCAATCCCCGCAAGCCTCATCGTCCTTCACCGCCCGCTCGCGCAGGTGCTCGCCTCGCAGGAGGCAATGAAATCCCGCCTCGGATCCGCATCGCAAGGAGCCGATCCCCTGACCCTTTCCCGCCAGTTTGCCGCCATGATGGGCCGGCTTCCCGAAAAACTCGCCGAGCGCCCGGCCTGGCGCGTGCTTCACGTTTCCTTCGAAGCGATATTGGCCGACCCAGCCGGGCAGTGCGCCCGGATCGCCGCGTTCCTCGGCCCGCGCTTCGATCCCGCCCTCGCCGCTTCCGCTGTGGATCCCGCGCAGCGCCGCTTCGGCCCGTGAGCCACACTTTGCAGCGACCGGATAGCAACGGAGCGAACAGAGCCGGTCCCAATCAAATGCCTTGAGGTTCCTTACTGCGGCCTGCCCTGAGCCGAGGGTATCACTCTTCCGGTTCGTCCTCCTCGATTTCGTGGCGGAGGGCCTTGGAAATGAAGGGGCGCACAAACCCGTAGATCAAAAACGACACAAAGAGCACGGCCGGCATCCACCAGTAATTCATGGCGGTGAAGGACAGCAGGACGATCAGCCCCAGAAAGGCAGGGATGGACCGCTGGGTCCTCCAGTTCAGCCCTTTGAAGCTCGGGTATTTCACCTTGCTGAACATCATGAAGGACAGGAACAGGAGCAGGACGGGCAGCGCAAATTTCCACGGCCCGATTTCTTTGTCGTCGGCCTGGATCCAAAGCATGAGAAGCGTGAGCGAGGCGATCAGCCCGGCGGCCGCCGGGATCGGAAACCCCTGAAAATCCTTGTCGGGCTTGTCGCCGGCGATTTGCGACGTGCAGTTGAACCGCGCGAGGCGGAGCCCACCGCACAGCAGGAAGAAAAACGCGATCAGCCATCCGGTGCGCAGAAAGTCGCGGAGCACGATCTGATAGACGAGCAGCGCCGGCGCGACACCGAAGGAGACGATATCGGCCAGCGAGTCGAACTCTCTCCCGAACGCGCTCTCGTGCCCGCCCAGCCTCGCCAGCCGGCCGTCGAGCAGATCGAAAACGCAGGCACCCAAGATAAAGGCGATCGCCTCGTGGTAGAGGGGGCCCGCCGACTGGCCGGCCGCCACGAGAAGCGATCCGTCAATGATCCGCAGGACCGCCGCAAATCCGCAGAAGAGATTGCCGGCTGTCATCAGGTTCGGCAGCAGGTAGATTTTGGGCTCGTTGGGTTCGTTCATACAGGGTTCTGTTTCATCCGGGCGACCGGGGTTTCTCCTCCGTGGACATGGTCGCCCGGCCGGACAAGGATTTCCGTGCCGATGGGGAGAAGCAATTCCGTCCGCGATCCGAAGCGGATCATGCCGAAGCGCTCGCCGCGCGCGAGTTTGTCGCCGACGACCGCCCAGGGACAGATCCGGCGCGCGATCGCGCCGGTGATCTGCCGCACGACCACGGTGCCCGCCGGGCCGGAAAAAACCCACGACCGGCTGACATTCAGGACGGATGAAAGCGGGTTCCGGGCATCCAGATAGCGTCCGGATTTCGGCTCGGAGTGAAGGATTTCGCCCGCGAGCGGGGCCCGGTTCACATGCACGTCGAGAACGGAGAGGAAGATGCCGATCCTGAGCAGCTTGGTTTTCAGAAACTCTCCTTCCTCGACCTCATCGACCGTGGTCACCAACCCGTCGGCCGGAGACACCGCGACATTTTCTCCCGGCGGGGGAACGCGTTCCGGATCGCGGAAAAAATACAGCGTGAACAGCAGCGCGAGCGCGAAAACGATCGAGAGCAGCGGAAAAACAAAAACCGTGAGCAGCCAGCCAGCCGCAATCGCGGCCAGAATCCATTTCGCTTCGCCCAGCGCCCGTTTTTCCATCCGGCAACCCTACCACCACGCCCGGCGGCTGGGAACCCCGATTGTTGCCGATGACCTCTTCTGTATATTGACTTTTTATAGATAGGCATCATGATGCTTATATGAGGACCACATTGACGCTTGATTCCGACGTGGCGGCAAAAGCCCGGAAAGGTGCCGCCAAACTGGGCAGACCGTTCAAGGAAGTGGTGAACATGGCGCTGAGGGCGGGCCTGGACTCGGTTCTGTCGCCTCCCGCCTCGAAACCCTTTCGCACCAAGCCCCGTCCGCTCGGGCTTAACGAAGGGCTCAGTTACGACAACGTCACGGAACTGCTCGCCTTGGCCGAAGGAGAGGACCACGCATGACACTCGTCGACGCAAACATTCTGCTCTACGCGGAGAACAGCCTGTCTTCACACCACGAAGCGAGCCGCATCTGGTGGGACAGGCAACTGAGCGGGTCCGAGCCGGTGGCCTTGTGCTGGCCGGTCCTGACCGCGTTCATCCGGATTGGCACAAACCCCCGCCTGCACAAACGGCCGCTGACTCTGAAAGAAGCCGCCGAACGCGTCCAAAGCTGGATGGATCAACCTTGCACCCGAATCCTGACCCCCACCGACCTGCACTGGCCCATCTTCCAGCGCATGCTCCACTCCGGCAACGCCACCGCCAACCTCGTCTCCGATGCCCACCTCGCCGCTCTGGCGGTCGAACACAACTGCACCCTGGCATCCACCGACGCCGACTTCGCCCGCTTCCGCGGCCTCAAATGGCGGAATCCGATCGCCGCCATGCGTTAAAGTCGCCTTGCGGAACTGCCGCAGATGTCAAAGGGCAACAGCCCGTCTTTGACTGACCCCATTCCCGCGTGCCTCGCCTCCGCTACACCGTTAGGCGATTATTTGCCAAGGTTGCAATCGGAACAAAGCGTCTGGAGGTTCTCAAGCGTGGTCTCGCCTCCGTTGCTCCAAGCGTTGATGTGGTCAACGTGAAGTTCTGCGCCTGCGCTGGTCGCTGGACTACGCCCGCAGCCACAACAAGTGAAACGGTCGCGCTGAAGAACCTTCCAGCGCAGACGAAGGGATGGGTCGCGTCCTGTGGTGCGACGACTCGGGATGGATGCGAACGCCCGCTGAGCAGGTGAATCGAGATCGGAGGAGTTCGCGTAGCTGACGAACGCATGGAGCGCAGGCGTCCAGCCGCCAAAACGACGGTTGTATGGCGTCTGCGATATGGTGGACGGTGGCGAAGCGAGTTCGCTTCGGCGTGGCTGTCGTCCGTAGTGCTGCCAAAGAGTAAGCAGGTTCTCGAATAGACGTTCGTCTGGAAGATCGACCTCGTTGGAGAGTGAAAGCCCCGCTGCAAGTATTGCCTTGTTCCAAGTGCCGAAGCGGCGCCCAACCGTTGTGTCGCATAAAGGCCATGCTCGCGGTATTGGGGCTGTGACACTGCGGAGGCGTTGAGGTGCTGGGCGACGCGGCGTAAGTCAGCGAGCAATTCGGCGTCGGTGACCGGCTGACCGGAAACACGAGAGACTTGAAATGCTCCGTCGTTCATAGAGTGCGCGCAGAATCGGCTAGCTTACAACTCCGCCAAAATCCCGTTCAACGTCGCGCTCGGGCGCAGGGCGGCGGAGGCGAGGGTGTCGTCGGGCTGGTAGTAGCCGCCGATGTCGGCCGGCTTGCCCTGGACGGCGAGGAGTTCGGCGGCGATCTTTTGTTCGTTTGCGGTGAGTTGTTCGGCGATCGGGGCAAAGATCGCTTTCAGTTCCTTGTCGTCGTCTTGGGCGGCGAGGGCCTGGGCCCAATAGAGCGCGAGATAGAAGTGGCTGCCGCGGTTGTCGGTGGTGCCGAGTTTGCGTCCGGGCGAGCGGTCGTTTTCGAGGAATTTTCCGGTGGCGGTGTCGAGCGTGTCGGCGAGGATTTTGGCCTTGGGGTTTTTGAACGTTTCGGCGATGTGTTCGAGGGCGGGAGCTAGGGCGAAGAACTCGCCGAGCGAGTCCCAGCGGAGGTAGTTTTCCGCGACGAACTGCTGGACGTGTTTCGGGGCGGAGCCGCCGGCGCCGGTCTCGAAGAGCCCGCCGCCGTTCATGAGCGGGACGATCGAGAGCATCTTCGCGCTTGTGCCGAGTTCGAGGATCGGGAAGAGGTCGGTCAAATAATCGCGGAGGACATTGCCCGTGACTGAGATCGTGTCTTTGCCTTCCACCATGCGCTCGAGGCTGAACTGGCATGCCTCGGCGGGCGGGAGTATCCGGATGTCGAGGCCGGTCGTGTCATGATCCTCAAGATAATTTTTCACCTTGGCGATGATCTGCGCGTCGTGGGCGCGCCGTGCGTCGAGCCAGAAGACGGCGGGCGATCCGCTGGCCTTCGCGCGTTTGACCGCGAGCTTCACCCAGTCCTGGATCGGGGCGTCCTTGGTCTGGCAGGCGCGCCAGATGTCGCCCTGCTCGACCTGATGTTCGAGCAGAGTGTTCAGTTTACAGTTTTCCGTGTTCAGTTGAACCACGCGGACCGTCCCATCCGCCGGGATCTCGAAGGTTTTGTTGTGCGATCCGTATTCCTCGGCGGCCTGGGCCATGAGGCCGACATTCGAGACCGAGCCGATCGTGCGGGGATCGAGCGCGCCGTTCTTTTTGCAGAAATCGATCGTCGTCCGGTAAACGCCGGCGTAGCTGCTGTCGGGGATGACGGCGAGCGTGTCCTGCGCCTTGCCTTCGGCGTTCCACATCTGGCCGGAGGTGCGGATCATGGCGGGCATCGAGGCATCGACGATGATGTCGCTCGGGACGTGGAGGTTGGTGATGCCTTTGTCGGAATTGACCATGGCGAGGGCCGGGCGGTCGGCATAGACGGCTTTGATGTCGGCCTCGATCTCGGCCCGTTTGTCGGCGGGGAGCGTCTGGATCTTGGCGA
>Ga0316231_1002793_pt1 | contig 16099 bp, 13 predicted proteins | sample TBH18027metaG_FD_206002 | JGI IMG/M metagenome (GOLD analysis project Ga0316231, IMG submission 206002) | Freshwater microbial communities from Trout Bog Lake, Wisconsin, USA - TBH18027 | ecosystem: Environmental > Aquatic > Freshwater > Lake > Hypolimnion/Profundal zone | place: USA: Wisconsin...
TTGTGCCAGTGTTCTGGGCGCTGTTCGACCAGACCAATTCCACCTGGGTCATGCAGGGCAACCAGATGCTGCCATTCACGTTTTGGGGATTCCAAATCGGCGCGGAAGAAATGCAATCGGCCAATCCCGCCATCGTCATGGGCCTGGTGCCCCTGATGACACTGCTGATTTATCCACGACTCGGCAAATTGGCGTCGCCGCTCAAACGCATGTCGTACGGGATGTTCATTGCCGGCGCGTCGTATCTGGTGGTGGCCGCGCTGCAAAAGCGCATTGATGGCGGCGCCCACCTATGCGTGCTGTGGCAGATGGTGCCGTATTTCATCCTGACCACGGCGGAGGTGCTGGTCTCCACAACCGGGCTGGAATTCGCCTTCCGCGAGGCCGCCCCGGAAATGAAAAGCTCCATCATGAGCTTCTGGCTGCTGACGGTCACCATGGGCGACTTGCTGGTGGTGACGGTCACCCGGCTGTTTGCCAGCGGCGACCACGGCGCGGACTCCGTCAGCACGGGCCGGTTCACCGAATACGCCGGCATGATGTTCTTAGTGGCCGTGCTGTTCAGCATCGTCGCCGCCTTTTACCAATACCACGATAAAGCAGCGGCGCAGGGAAAATAGGCCGGCGAGGAGCGCGGGCGGCTCGCCCGCGTGTTTCCCCAGAGCTAAATCCGAAGCCCGAAAGCCGAATAAGCTTGCCACTAACAGGCCGGCCAACTTGTCGTTGCGGAGCCACACGCGGGCGGGCCGCCCGATTCTGCGCCGCGGCATCTGCGCTTAACAACATCGAGCGTTGATCGTCTCACCACCACCGAGAGGCATATCCAGCAGAAATTTCGGCTCCGTTTCTCGCCATTCTGATTTCAAAATCATCACTGTAACGAATAGAAATCCAAACCGCCTTTAGATTTGTTTGATTGGCTTTCGTCGAAAACGTCACCACAGCCTCGTTGAATTTGGCCGCATCGGTGGAATTTGGCAGATAACCGCCTGCTAGCAGTTCATGCAGCGTCACCGCCTCGGGAACAGGATGCCCACGAGCTTTTTGATCCGTGACGAAGGTTTGGACGGCTGAACCACAGTCCCATCCCAAGTTATAGAGCAAGCAGGCAGTATCAATGTGGCGCAAATTGTTAATGCAAGCCTGTGCCGAGGACATTCGACTACGTTCCCGGATAAAACTGGGAATGACGGCAGCAACCAAGAGACCGGCCACTGCACACGCGATAATCGCAATCCTAGATCGGCGTGCCATCCGCGCGCCCCTTCATTGCGCCGCGTAATGCGCGTCCACCTTGGCCGCCACGTCGCGGTAGCCGATGTCCGTTTCGTAAATTTGCAGGAACTGCTCGATGGCCTCGGTTTTCTTGCCCATGGCTTCCAGCACACAGCCGAGGTTGTAGATCAAGTCCTTCTTTTCGTCGTCGAACGCGGCCTTTTCCTTGATGGCGTTTTGCAGTGTGCGCACGGCGGAATCGTTCATGCCGCGCTTCGCGAAGCATTGCGCGAGATAGCTCATGGCCGCGATCCGCTTGTTCGGATTCTGCTGCGCCTTCTGGAATTCCCCCATGGCCTCGGACATTTTGCCGGCCTCGAAATAGAGCTGCCCCAATTCAAACCGGATGCCGAGGTCGGTGGGGTATTTTTCGGCGCGTTGTTTGCATTCGGTCAGCTTGAATTCCATTTTGGCCGCCTTGATTTGCGCAATCTGGTCCGCGTGATCCGCGGCGAACGGATTCAGCTGCGCAATTTGATGATCCATCTTCTTCACCATCGTTTCGGCGATGGCGCGGTCCAGCGCCGAATCGGCGCTCCCATGCGTCGAGTTCTTGATGCGCGCGTACAGTTCCAGCGCCCGGTCAAACTCCTTCTTCTCCGTGTACAACTCCGCCAGCGAGCGGACCATTTTCGTATTGTCCGGCTCCGCCACCAGCCGGGCCTCATATTCCTTGATGAGCCGCGCGCCCGTGTCTTCGGATTTCTGCACGCGATGCTCCTGTTCCAGCGAGGCAGCCTCCTCCTTGTTGCGCAGAATGTCGCGAAAGGAGCCTTCGCCGCCCTCCAGCGCCGCGTAACCGCCCTCATCCATCGTCTTGCGCGCCGACAGGTTTTTCTGCGCCTGTGCCAGGTCGGGATCAAATCCCGAACCGCGCGCCAGGTCGTCCAGCGCCCTTTCCGCCGACGCCGACGCTTCGCCCCCGGTTTGCGCGGCCAAATCGGCAAACTCGATCACCAGCCCCTTGTCTTTTGGCGAGTGCCGCACCATCACCTCCAGCGACATCACGGCGGTCTTCGGCAAATCCAGCGCCCGCGCCGCGTCCACGATAATCCGATGGGCGAAGGAATTGTTCGGATCGGTGTTCAGCACGGATTCGGCGATGGCCATGGCCTCAGCGGGATTCCGGCTCAACGCCATTTTGGCCTTGGCGATGTGCGGCGACGCCCCCGCGCCGCTCATCATCTTTTTGAAGAAACCCGTGGAAGCGCCCGCCGCCTTCTTGGCCTGTTCCACGCGCAAGGCGCGGCGGCAGTCGAAAAAGGCCGGCTCCCGCTCCAGGATCTGGCAGTATAACGTGATGGCGTAATCGGGGTTCTCCCGCTGGGCGGCTTCCCCGGCCTTGACATAAAGCCGTCGCGTTTCCGTTGGTATTTGATTCAGTAATTTCTCAGGCATGAAATGATGCTAGGCCCGTTTGGCGAAATCGGCAATTGAGAATTTTGGTCAATCACATTGCGCGCGCTGGCGCATCGCGTGATCCACCAACACCAGCGCCGTCATCGCCTCCACCATCGGCACCGCGCGCGGCAGCACGCACGGATCGTGCCGGCCACGGCCTTTGAGGGTGGTGTTATGAAGCTGCTCGTCCACCGTGTCCTGCGCCTGCATCACGGTGGCCACCGGCTTGAATGCCGTGCGGAAAAATATGGTCTCGCCATTTGAAATGCCGCCCTGGATGCCGCCGGACCGATTCGCGGTGGTGAAGACTTTTCCGCCCCGCGCGCGAATTGGATCATTGTGCTCCAAACCCGTCAGCAGGATGCCGGCAAATCCGTCGCCACTTTCAAAGCCTTTGCACGCGGGCAGGCTTAACATGGCCTTGGCCAGGTCCGCCTCCAGCTTGTCGAACACCGGCTCGCCCCAGCCCGCCGGCACACCCCGTGCAATGCCTTCCACAATGCCGCCGACCGTGTTGCCGGCGCCACGCATCTTTTCAATGAGCCGGATCATTTTCTCCGCCGCCTGCGCGTCCGGGCAGCGCACAATATTGGCTTCCACGTCCTTGAATTTGACCCTCTCCGGATCAACGTCTCCGATGATTTTTTGCACCTGCTTGACGTAGGCCAGCACCTCCACGCCGAATTGTTCGCGCAGGATTTTTTTCGCAATCGCGCCGGCGGCCACGCGGCCAACAGTCTCTCGCGCGCTCGCGCGCCCCCCGCCCTGCCAGGCGCGAATCCCGTATTTCGCAAAGTAAGTGTAGTCCGCATGCGACGGGCGGAACTTGTCCTTCATCTCGTCATACGCCTCGGAGCGCGCATCTTCATTTTTCACCCAGAGACAAATCGGCGTGCCCAGGGTGCGGCCATCGCTGGACAACCCGGACATGATCTGCACCGTGTCGGATTCCTTGCGCGGAGTGACGATTTTGGACTGGCCGGGCCGGCGACGGTCGAGGTCGGGCTGAATATCGGCTGCGGACAGCTTCAGGCGCGGCGGACAACCGTCCACCACCACGCCCACGCCCCCGCCGTGCGATTCGCCCCAGGTGGAGATGCGGAATAATTGTCCAAAGCTGCTTGCCATGCCAGAATGATGCGGAAACTAGGGGGAACATTCAACATTCAACATTCAACATTCAACGCCGAATACTCAACGGACTCCAATTGGGGCACTTGTTGGATGTTGGGAGTTGAATGTCGAATGTTGAATGTTTCTTAGCTTCGTCCACCGCCGCGTTTCATCCGCCTTGCGGATCGAAGATCAGCCCCATGAACAAAATCGTGCCCGTCTGGCTGTCTTCAATCAAAAACAAAAACGGCCGGTCTACGATCATCCGAAAGGGATCGGGTGGCGGCATTTCGAATCCTTCTGATAACGTGCCAAAACCCGTAACCGCCACTGCCTCGGTGCCTTCTTCTTTCACCTCCACAAACGTCTTCTGCCGCGCTTTCGAGATAAAAATCTGTGGGGCAATGCCGGAAAAATCCGCCTTCACCGAATCAAACGCCGTTTTCATTCCCATGGCTTTGAGAGGCTGGTTCAGTTCCACGCTGTATTCCAGCTTGAACTTGGGCAGCACCAGCAGGCCGTCCTTCTGGTTGAAGCCCGGCTTGGTCACGCGCTGCCATCGGTCACCGCTCATGATGCCCAGCAATTTCTCCGGGCTGGAATTCGTATCCGGCAGAAACACATACATCGCCAGATTCTCGCCCTCATAAGGCAGCCGCACCGCTTGATACCCAGTCCCGTGACGGTAGGTGAATGTCTTTGACTGCGTCATCATGGGAATGTTCGGCTGGCCGCCACCACGCAGATGAAACGGCCGGTCTTTGGTATCCTCCTGTTTGAACGGGTCGGACCATTTGCCTTTGAAATAAACCGCATTGGCCAGAAACAACCGCGTGTATTCCGGATCAATCATGCCATCCGCAATCCGGCTGATTTTGCCTTTGGTCTTTTCGTTCGCCCACGCGTTGATGACCTCCACCGAATGCGGGTCAGCAAAATTGAGAGACTCCACGGTGGAACCGAAATACCTCTGGTTGAGTGAGAGAAATTCCGGTTTTACCGGTTCGCCCTGCCGATACCAAATCGCATTGGCGGTCGTGAGTACGACATTTGTGTTAAAATTATTCAGCGTGCGCGCGATTTCCTGGTTGGCCACGCCCACCGCATCGGAGGACATTCCTACCGTCCCCAAAACCTGCTGCATTTCCGTTTTCGTTTGCCCGGCCGCCCCACTGCCCACCATCTGCAAAACCGCCGCTGCGCTGTATGGCGAAATGAAGATGTTCGCCGCCGGCTGGCCGCGGGCGAGCTGCTGGAGGAGTTTGAAAGCAAAGCCATTGTTGGCCGCCGCCAATTTCTGCGCATCGGCCGCTGCGGCGAATGACAGGTGCAACTGAACGCACCCAATAAAAAACACCATCAGCACGAATCGTTTCATAAGCTTGCCAGAATGATCGTGCAGGCATTTTCAGCCTTCTCGTGATGGCATTGCAATTCAATTTTATGCGATTGAATGCGGAAGCAGGTCACCTCACCTTGGGACTCTCCCTGAACCTCCGTAGCAGCCGACGTGAGGAGGCTCCAAGCAATATCAGGGAAGTTAGAGCCTCCTCACGTCGGCTGCTACGGTTCAGAGGTTCAATGCGCGAATGCTTCGGGAAAATCTCACCCTGCTCTCCATGAACCCGGGAAACATCCAACATCCAACGCCCTACCTCGAACCTCCGCCGGTCCATGGCGCATAACAGATTTCTTCATTCCGTCGTGGGAAATATATGTCGGAACGCATATACACATCAAATGTCGCTACGCGACAAAATCATTTTCGTACTGGCTAAACCGTGGGTTGAAACCCATGAATACCATCAAAAACCGCTCTGCGGTTGAAGAATTGTGTCATGCGCCGCCGGTTAATTGGCCTCAACCATTTTCTTGGCTTTGCTCGCCACCGTGGCATTGCTGCTGGCGGCTAACAGTTTGGCCAGCGCCTGGGCCTCCGGCGTATTGCGTTTCTTCAGGTTGAGGAGAACCTGCAAACCGGTCCGTTCACCGTCAGCCTGCGTCTCCGGCTCCTGAATATATTTCGTTATGAGGGTATAAAAGTCGGGCCCGTCGGCCAGGCTCAGGGCGGCAATAATCTGCCGCTTTTCTTCCAGCCCCGTAGCCAGCAGGCTGGCCTTTTTCAGCATGGCGCAACGGTCATTTTTGCTCATCTTAACCTCCTCGTCGCCCGCAATTTGGATGTAGGCGCGCAGGGCGATAAGCTTGTCGCTGTCCTGAGCTGCTTTACCGGCCAGATCCAAAAGGAAAGGAGCAACGGATTTGTCCGGCCACCCGGCCAAGGCTTTGATCGCGGTGGACGCCAGCACCGGATTGTCCGAGTGAATTGTCTTTTTCTCCAATTCCAGAGCCTCGGCGGTGCCCGCTTTTGCGGCGATTTCCAAGATCGCTTGCTTCAACGGCTCCGCTCCGCCCTCGTAAGCGGCGAGCACGGGTGCAAAACAGTTGTCCCGGTGGACGGCCAGAGCGCAGACGTTTTTCACGGCGGCGACGGCCAGCGGGAAGTCCTTGGCGTCGGTGACGGCAAAGGCGGTTTTAACCAGGGCTTGAATGTTGTTCTCGTCCGCCAGCGCCTTCAGTGCCTGCCAGGCGTCAGACCGGATTTCCGCCTGGGCGCTGCCAGTCAGATCGAGCAGGCGCGGAACCGCTTCGGTGGCGTTGCGAGACACCAGGGCCGCAATGGCGGGCCTGGTCAGAGACGCATCTTTGAGCATTTCCAGCAGCGCACCATTCACGGCTGGATCGGTCATTTGGGCCACGGCTTTGAGGACATTCGAATCCTCGATCGCCAGCAGTGGTTTCAATTGGGCAGCCGTGCCGATTTCACCCAGCGCCTCAATGGTGGCCTCACGAATGGCGGCATTGGCATCGGGCAGGTTGGCGCTGACATAGGGCAAAGCGAGAGGATTGCGGCTCGCGCCGAGGGCAAGAATCATTCTGGCTTTCAAATCCGACGGGACGTCGTTCAGAACACTCCCGACAGATTGGATAAGCGCATCGCCGCCTTGGTTCAGAGCAATCAATGTCAGCACCCCGGCAAGGGTTTTGGCATCATTTTCCTTGAGGCGGACCTTGATCATGGCAATGCCTTGAGCTGGATCCACCCGCAGCAAGCCCGCCAACGCACCGGCGTTGCTGACCGGGTCGTTGGCCGGCAGAATCTTGGCGTACACGTCACCGGCTTGCTTGGCGGGCAGACTCTTTGCCGCCTCGATCAGGGACTCCCGGCAAGATCTTTGCAGGGATTCCGGCGCCGTCAATGACTCGATTTCGTTGACCGCGGCTTCGCCGCCGATTTTACCCAGCGCGCGAATCGCCGCCAAAGCCATGACCGGATTCGGATCGGCCGCCAGTTTGGCAATTGGTTTCACGGCGGCGGCGTCCCGTAACACCCCCAGGCTGCCAAGCAATCCGAACTTCACTTTGACCGGCGCGGTATCCAGCGCCTGTCGCAGGGCGGTGGTCGCCGCCGGGGTGCCGATCCGTTCCAGCACGGCCACGGCATAGTCGGCCAGAACCTCGTCCGAAAGCAAACCGGTAACGGCCGGGATGCATTTATCGGTTCCGACGCGCTGGAGCATCCGGCATAAGAAAGCTTTGCCTTCCGATGTCGCTTCGGGCGTGGCGAGCGCCTCAATCAGGGCGGATTCGACCGGGGCCATCTGATTGGCTGGCGTGGCGCTAATCAGGGCCAAGGCCTTGGTGACCACCTGTTCGTCGCCGCCGTAATGGTATTGGGCCAGCGTTTTGAAATCGGCGAAATCGGCTCCCTGCGCCGACAGGCAGAGGACGGTGACGAAAACCGGAATAAATTTGAAAATCATAAAATGAGTTGGGGGTTGGGTCAGATTTGCCACGGACCGCGGCGGTGACGGTTAACCATCCGGCTGGCTTCGGGGTCGCCAATGAAATCCTCCTTGTCCGGATCCCAGCGCAATTTCCGTTTCAGGGTGTAGGAAATATTGCCCAGATGGCATAAGGTCGCCGTCCGGTGGGCATACTCCACATCTTGAAATGGGCGGCGCCGGTTCTGCACGCAATTGATCAGGTCCACAATCGGCGACTTCGCGCCGTTTTCATACCAGCGGAGGCCGGGAGGCACAGGCAGTTTGGGAATGGCTCTAACCTCACCCGCTTCACAAACATATTTCAATTCGCCTTGGACATGAATTTTCATGCCATTGGCAAAAACATAAATAATATGATCGCTGTCTTTGCCGTCGGCGGGGAGAATTTCGGTGGGGCCGGTGCTGTCCAGGCCCATGCCATGCATCAGGCCGCCGAACTTGTGCCCGCCCCAATCCGTCATGCCGCCACCCGAGTAGTCGGACCAAGAGCGGAAGCCTTCGCCGCTGGCAATGTTGTAGCTGCCGCCGCACCGCCGGTGATTATAGGGCGCCCAAGGCGCCTGTCCGAGCCAGAGATCCCAGTCAATCGAATCCGCCGGTATCGGCTCCTCCGGCAGGCAGCACGGGCGGGGCGGGATGCCGGGATTCGCGTAACCTTCCAAAATCCTGCCGTAGCGGCCGCTGCGGGCGGCGCAGGCCAGGCTGCCGTAATCGCCGATCACCCGCTGGCTGCCGGAGGACAACACCCGCCCATAATTCCGCGCCGTGTCCACCATTTTTCGGCCCTCGCCGATGGTCAGCGTCAGCGGCTTTTCACAATAAACATCCTTGCCGCTTTTCATCGCATCAATGCTGATCTGGGCGTGCCAGTGGTCGGGCGTGGCGCACAGAATCACGTCAATGTCACTGCGGGCCAGCAGTTCGCGGTAGTCCACGTAGGCTTTGCAGTCCGAATTTCCGTATCGTCCGTCCACCATGTTCTTGGCCTTGTTGCGATGTTCGGTCTGAACGTCGCAGACGGCCACCGCCTGAATCCGCGGGTCGTTGAGAAATTGCCCCAGATCCCCGCTGCCCTGGTTGCCGATGCCGATGGCCGCCATGACGATGCGGTCACTGGCTGCTGGTCGGCCCTCCGCGCCCAAGGCTGCGGAGGTGATGATATTGGGCAGCACCAACGAGGCGCCGCCCAGGGTTTTGATGAAGGATCTCCGGTTGTAAAATTTGTTGCTCATGGATTTTGGATTTAGTATATGTATTCTTGCCCGCGAACAGCGTGGGTTGTTTTGCAGGATTTTGACTTCCGGCTGAATTATTACAAGTATTTTTCAGCATCTGTGCTGCGAATTGGGACAATCCGCCCTCCGAAAACGTCAAGTCTGCGGATCGAAGATCAGTCCCATGAACAGAATTGTGCCGGTGTGGCTGCCTTCGATGAAAAACAAAAACGGCCGGTCCACGATCATTTGAACGGGTCTGTCACCAGGGTGCCATCCGGGCGCACTTTCAATGTTTGTCCCCGCCACTCAATCGTGCCACCGAGAAAGGAAGCCAGCCAGATGGCCGCCTGCAAAAGATCTTTCACCGGCGTCAGCCAGAACGGCGAGATCAGTTTCCGCTCCGGGGTGAAACGGCGTTGCAGATTCCGGGCGAGCAGGATTCGCAGCAGCAGCAGGCCGCCGGCGGCGAGCGGCGCGCCCAAGCCAGTTCCCGCAACACCGGCAGCAGCCAGCCACAGCGCCGGCCATAAGGTGGCGTTGGATAAAATGCTGAGAAAATAGGGCGCGGGCCGGCAAACGCGGATGGTGCGCGCCCAGCGAAGCTGGTGTTTCCAGACTTGCCTCCAATTTTGCGGCATCTCCCAGCATTCGACCACCACTGGGCCGAGGGCGATCCGGTGGCCGTTGCGGGCGATCCGCCGGCCCAGTTGATAATCATCCGCCAAACAGTTGGCCAGCGCGGCGAAGCCGCCGATCGCCTCGAGCGCCGAACGCCGGATCAGGATGGCCGCCCCGAGCGCAAAATCGAGTGGTTGCAACATCCGCGCCTGCAACACCTGGCTCCAGAAATCGGCATTGATCGCCACGGCCTCCCACCGCATCGCCGTGGTCGCGGGATTGGCCAGGCGGTAAAAGCAATTCACCAGCGCGGTTTGCTCCTCGCGCAGGGGCGCCACAAAATTGGTGAGAAAATCCGGGGGCACCCGCACGTCGGCATCGCTGATGAGAATCAAATCATGCGCGGCGAGCGGTTGCAATTGAGCCAGCTTGGCCACTTTGGCATTCGCGCCGGCGGGATTTTCGCAAACGACCAACCGGGCTAGGCGACCGGGGTTTTCCGCCATAAGCCGGCGAACTAGGTCGCAGACGGGATCCCTGGCATCTGCGACACCAAAAAGGATTTCCAGGGTCCCAGCGTACTCCTGGGTCAACCAGCTTTGGAGCGACGCGGCGGTGGTGTCGTCGCAGCCTTTCAGGGGCTTCAGAATGGAAACCGGCGGCGCGAAGCTGCCCGGGGGCGACTTTTCGTGCAGTGGAAACCGGCGCGCGGCGAACCACTGCCAGAGCAGGAGGAGGCTGCTCAGGTTGGCGAAGACGGCCAGGGCCTGGTTCAAAATATGCACTGGCAGAGAGGAAACAGGAATTCCGCTGATTAAACCAGCGTCTTTTGCCGGAAACACGCTGACGAGCCGCCCGCGCCCCACTAAAACACCTCGGCCCGCAGACCGGCGATGTGGCGGACCGTATGGGCAATTTGCGAAAGCACCCGCAGCGGCAGATGGCCCCATTCAGCCTGGACGCCCGGGCGGGCCGCGGAATAAATCTGCACCAGCGAAATTTGGGCGCCGCCCGCCTTGAGTTCCTTCAAACGCTGGCCGTATTCCTGGATTTCCTCGGCGGGGGGCTCCTCGCCATTAATCGCCGGAAACAAGCTTTGAATGACCACCGGGCGCTGCCGCCCCACCAGTTGGATGTTCGCGAGAATCTTTTCCAGCGGCACGTTCGACCGGTTCACCTTGTCAATAAATGATTGGGTGCCCCCGTCAAGCTTGATCCAGATTTCGTCTGACTTGGTAAGCACATCGAGTCCGCGCAACACTTCCGGCTGATCCAAGCCGGTGCCGTTGGTCAGCAGGACGATCTTAAAAAAGCCGCCCACCGCGCGCACCCGGGCCACCGCCTGCACCGCCTCGACAAATCTCGGCGCCAGCGTCGGCTCCCCGTCGCCGCTCAAGGCCACGTGCCGCAACTGGACCAGCTCCGCCGGTAAAGATTGATACCACGGACGAGACCGGAGTTGTCCCTGCCGCACGGCCACGATGGTCCGGTGCAACTCCGCCGCCATCACGTCCACCTGCAACTGATGCTCCAGCGACGGGGCGCGACGGTCCACCTCGCAATAGGAACAATCGAAATTGCAAAGCCGGTCGGGATTCATGTTGACCCCCAGCGACAATCCGCCCGCGCGCGAAGAAATGACAGCATAGACAAAGCGGTTGCCTAACCAGTCGCGCGACCGGTCAAAGGCCGTCTCGCGCGTCTGCGGATAATAGGGCGGCGACGGTTTCTCGCCCTCCCGGGGTACACCGGCTTCGGTTGTTGATTTATTTTCTACCACAATATCTGATGGACTTTAAGCTGATTGCCAGTCGGAAACCACACAAGGCTTGCCAAACGCTGAACAAATTTTGCTTAATGCCAGCCAAAGCCGAATTTGCATTTTTTGTCATTCTTACACCCTTTTTTGGGAAACTGGCCCGCGCCTATTGGAGGAATCCAAAGTTGGGTTATCATACGCCGATGAATTTAACACAGATCTTTCCGGAACATGGGCCCGTGGCCAACCTGCCGAAACATGACCGCAACGCCTGGCTCAAAGGCGGCGGCGCACTGTGCGAAATGCCCCCGCGCGTCCCGCAGGGCCAAGCTTGGCGCATTGTTTTACTCGGCGCCCCCGGCATCGGCAAAGGCACCCAAGCCGAACTGTTGTGCGAACGGCTCGGCACCTGCCAGCTCTCCACCGGCGACATTTTCCGCAATGCCAAGTGCCTCCAGGAACATGAGCAGACCCCGTCCATGAAAGATGCCTTGGGCTTCATGCGGCAGGGCGCCTTGGTGCCGGATACCACCGTGCTGGGATTGATCCGCGACCGGCTGCGTTGCCTTCGCTGTTCCGGCGGCTTTTTGCTGGACGGTTTTCCCCGCACCGTGCCCCAGGCTGAGGCTTTGGAAAAAATTCTGCAGGAGGAAAATATCCAGTTGTCGGCCGTGCTGAATTATGAATTGCCGATCGAGCGGATCGTCGCCCGCATCTCCGGCCGCCGCACGTGCAGCAAGTGCAAGGCGGTTTATCACGTGGCCAACCGTCCGCCCAAAGTGGCCGACGTGTGCGACCATTGCGGCGGCAGCCTGTTCCAACGCGAGGATGACCGGCCGGAATCCGTCGAGGTGCGCATGAAAGCCTATGCCACCAGCACCAGCCCGCTGATCAATTTTTACCAGCAACGCGGCCTGTTGCTAACCATCTCCGCCGACGGCTCGCCCGAGGAGATTTACCAGCGCACTCGCTTGCTGGCCTTGGGGCGGTGAGTCCAGCCGAGCCTTCGGATTGCGCACGGAGCGCGGGTCTGTGACCCGCAGCGACTGCGTCAGTCAGGACGCGTTTACATTAAACCGGAAGCACTTTGGAGTTTAGACGTTGCTGCGGCTCGCAGGGCCGCGCTCCGCCCCAGGAAGCGGTGCTCCCTAACAGATGCGCGGCAACTGTTCGCCGCTGGGCATGTCCAGAATGCGGGTGGCGCCGATGGCGCTCTTGATGGTCACCAGCGGCACGGACTTCTCCCCCACCCTGCCGACAAAGGCGGCGTTGGACGAAACCGGATGCCGCCGGAGAATGGCCAGCGCGCGTTCCGCATCTTTGGCCGCGACAAACGCCACGAACCGTCCCTCGTTGGCCACGTGCAATGGGTCCAATCCGAGCATCTCACACGCAGCGTGAACCTGCTCGCCCACCGGGATCAGTTTTTCGTCCACCGTCATGCCCACGCCGGCGGCTTCGGCGATTTCATTCAGCGCGCTGGCCAGTCCGCCGCGCGTGAGATCCCGCAGACAATGGATTTCGATCTCCGCTTGCAACAAATCCATCACGGGTTTCACCACCGGCGCGGAATCGCTCTCGATAGCACTCTCAAACTGCAATCCTTCGCGCACCGCCATGATGGCCATGCCGTGGCGGCCCAAATCACCGCTCACCAGCACGGCATCGCCGGGCTGCACGTTTTGCGGCAGAATGGTTTGGCTGTGTTCGATCACACCGATGCCGGTCGTATTGAGGAACAGTCCGTCCCCCTTGCCCTTGTCCACGACTTTCGTGTCGCCGGTGACAATTTGCACGCCGCATTTCCGCGCCGCGTCCCGCATGGCACAGGCCACGCGCCAGAGCGTCTCCATTGGCAAACCCTCCTCGATGATGAAGGCGCAAGACAAATACAACGGGCGCGCCCCGCTCATCGCCAGATCGTTCACCGTGCCGTGGATTGCCAGCGAACCAATGTCGCCGCCAGGAAAGAACAGCGGACGCACGACGTACGAATCCGTGGTCATCGCCAGCTTTAGTGGCGCGGGCGTCCCGCCCGCGGATTTCGAATTGGCAGAGCTAGGCATCCCTCCCGCCGGAAAAGTCAATTGCGCGGAATCATGCCGTGTATCGAGAATGGGATTGCTGAACGCCTGGCCGAAAACACTTTCCAGCAATTGGTGCATCAGTCTTCCGCCGCCGCCGTGCGCCAACAAGACATGCGGATAGTGCGAAATGGGAAGCGGGCAGATTGAGATTGGTGAGAAACTCATAAACACTCAACATTCAAAATCCAACGCCCAACCATGAACGACAAAGTCAGCGGCTACCAAGCCAACATCCCCAACACCGAACGGCTGAAACTTGGATGTTCGAAGTTGAATGTTGAATGTTGAATGTTTCTTCATGATGAATTCAATGCCGCCGGTAGCGGTAATAGGCCGCGCAGGCGCCTTCGCTGGAAACCATGGTCGCGCCGAAGGGATGTTCGGGCGTGCAGCGCGTGCCAAAAACAGAACAGTCATGCGGCTTCTTCAACCCTTGCAGGATCAAGCCGGCGATGCACTCTGCCGGTTCCGCCACGTAATGTCCGGCCAGGCCGAATCTAGTTTCCGCCGCATAGCCGGCGAATGCCTCGGCCAAACCCAGCCCGCTTTGGGGAATTTCCCCGATGCCCCGCCATTTGCGCGCCACCACGCAAAATACTTTCTTGATCAGCGCCTGCGCCGGCTGGTTGCCCTCGCGCCGGACCGCGCGGCTGTATTGATTCTCAACTTCCGCCCGGCCGGATTCGAGCTGCCGCACCGTCATCAGCACGCCTTGCAAAATGTCCAGCGGCTCAAACCCGGTCACAACGATCGGCACGCGGTGCTCTTCCGCCAGCGGGTAATACTCCTCATAGCCCATCACCGCGCACACATGGCCGGCGGCAAGGAAGCCCTGCACCCGGCAGTCCGGCGACGACATCAGCGCCGCCATTGCCGGCGGCACAAGAACATGCGAAACCAGCATGGAAAAATTCTTCAGCCCTTTCTGCGCCGCCTGAAATACCGCCATCGCCGTCGCCGGGGCGGTGGTTTCAAACCCGACCCCGAAAAAAACCACCTCGCGGGACGGGTTTTCCTCCGCGAGCTTCACGGCGTCCAGCGGCGAATAAACCATGCGCACGTCGGCGCCCTTGGCCTTGGCCGAAAGCAAATCGGTAGTGCTCCCCGGCACCCGCAGCATATCGCCAAACGAGGTGAAAATCACGCCGGGCCGGGCCGCGATTTCCAAGGCCTGGTCAATGACCTCCAACGGCGTGACGCACACCGGGCAGCCCGGTCCATGTAGGAGCGTGATGTGCTTGGGCAACAATTCATCAATGCCAAATTTCACGATGGCATGAGTCTGCCCGCCGCAGACCTCCATGATCGTCCACGGCTGCGTCGTGACGCGATGGATTTCCGCCGCCAGCTTTTGGGCCAGTTCGCCATCGCGGTATTCGTCGAGAAATTTCATTAATTCGGTCAGTTGTTTGAATCGTTGAAGCGGCCCAAGTTCAAGCAATTCAAAGCGGTGACGGTCCATGCATCACGCATCACGTTGCCTTTAACTCGCCCAATTCATCCATCTGTTTCAGATATTCAAAGACCTTTTGCGCCTCATCCTCGTCCACCTTGCTCAACGCAAAACCGACATGCACGATGACGTAATCACCAATTTGCACCTCCGGCACATAGGCGAGGCAGGCCTGCTTGATGACGCCGGAGAAATCAATTTTGCCCATGCGCGTCAGCGGGTCATCGCCGCTGATGCTCAAGACTTTTCCTGGAATGGCCAGACACATATGATTTACGATATTTGATTTGCGATTTACGATTTAAGATCCGTCATTCGTCATTCGTCATTTGCTCCGCGCACCGCCGCCATCACCTGGCCCAACGCGATGCCGCCGTCGTTGGGCGGCACCCGCTGCGGCCAGTACGGCTGGAATTTTTCCGCACGCAACCGGGTGACGGTCCGCTCGAGCAAATACCGGTTTTGAAAACAGCCGCCGCTCAAGGCGACGCGCACCAATCCAAACCGCCGGGCGACCGCCACAATGGCCTCGGCCAGCGTGTTGTGAAATTTCGCCGCGATTTTACCGGCGGAAATACCGCCCTGCGCGTCCCGCAAAATCTCCCCGAGCACCGGCGCCCAATCCAGAATGCACAACCCGTGGCGGGTGACAAGCGGCAACTGATAGAACTTATCCGTGACCACACCAGCCAAGGCAAATTCCAAGTCCATGGCGGCCTGCCCTTCAAACCGCGTGTACTGGCGCAAATTGATCGTGGCCGCCACTGCGTCAAACCACCGTCCGACGCTCGACGTCTGAGGCGAATTCAATCCGCGCTGGAGCATGGTTTTGAGCAGCGACAACTCGGTCGCAGAAAAGGCCGCCATCGGCGGCAATTCCGGCTGCTCGAAGATGGCCTCGCCCGAGATCTCGTACCACATGCCCAAGGCGGCGCGGCGCGGTTCCCGAATCGCGGCGTCGCCGCCGGGGAGCGGAAATGGACGCAGGCTGGCGACGCGTTCCACGGACTCAGGCGTCGCCAGAAAAAACTCACCGCCCCAAATGGTCCCGTCCGTGCCGTAGCCCGTGCCATCCCAGGCCACACCCAGCGCGGGCAATTCGATTTGATTCTCCGCCAAACAAGCCAGCACGTGCGCCACGTGGTGCTGGACTTGCACCACCCTCGGAGCGCCGGTCTCCCACCCGGCTCGACGATCGGCGCTTGATTCGAGCCGGATCGGAGACCGGCGCTCCAGGGCAAATTTGGTCGAGAGATAATCCGGGTGCAAATCGGCGGCAAAAATTTCGGCCGTCGCGGCAAACAGTTGTTGAAAATCGGTGATCACCC